>Ga0181535_10001798_pt1 | contig 27219 bp, 19 predicted proteins | sample PEATcosm2014_Bin_44_FD_119774 | JGI IMG/M metagenome (GOLD analysis project Ga0181535, IMG submission 119774) | Peatland microbial communities from MTU Mesocosm Facility, Houghton, MI, USA - PEATcosm2014_Bin17_30_metaG | ecosystem: Environmental > Terrestrial > Soil > Wetlands > Peat | place...
GACCTTTTGGAAGAAGGCCGGCGCGCCATCGAATCCACCGAAGAATTGGCACCGCTGGCTCGCGCCGGGGAAATCGCCGCTTTCGGTTTGCGCATGACTGCCGGCTGGCCGCTGGCCCTGTTCCGGGAGCGAACCGGTTTTGATCTCCAGCAGGAGTGGGCGGGCGAAATCCATCGCATGATCGAATTGGGCTACGGCAGGCTGGACGCGATCCGTTTTCAATTGACCCCGCAGGGTCTGCGTTACGCCGACTGGGTGGCGGGCGAATTCCTGCGCAGCGGATAGGCGGCAAACCGGCGCGGGAAATCGGGCGTCAAGTATTCAGAACCTTGAGCGCCTTCTTCACATTCGACACGCGCATGATGAGCAATCCTTTTTTCGCGTCCGGCGGCGTGGCACAGTAGGCGTATTCGATGTTGATTTTCGCGTTCGCCAGTTTGCCGGCCAGGGTGGCGAGCGAACCGGGTTTATTGTCCCCGGTTATCATCAGGACATCGTCTTCCACCGCCAATGAGCCGTGTTCCTCAAACACGAAAAGCGCTTTGACCGGATCGCTCACCACCATGCGCACCACGATATGATCCACCGTGTCGCTGGTGGAGATGGCGTAAATATTAATTTTGGCCGCGCTCAAAGCCGCGCAAATACGGGCCAGGGTGCCAGGCCGATTTTCCACAAAAAGCGCCAGTTGTTTTGCGATTTGCATAGTATTAGACCGATTTTTCCTGAAACGTTGCTTGTCAGAAGACTATAACACGCCCCGGCAAAATTTGCCACCGCCAAAGGCCGGATTTTTGTGACAGCCAGGCCCGATCCTTGGCCGGGAACGAAAAAAAGGCGGCCATTTCTCGTTTCTTTCTTGAAGTTGGGAGGGTTTTCTGCGACCATGCGCATGTCCTATGAATTTGCCGTTCGCAACATCATCAGGAAAACTCGAAGCAAAGCAGAGGAGTGCTTTGGTCAGTTTGCTGGCTGATGACGACCGGAATATTTATCACACTGTCCACGACAAAATCATCTCTTACGGCCCGGCCAGCGTTCCTTGGCTGCGCGAACACCTTTTGAGCGACGACCCGGTTCTGCGCCGCCGCGTCCGGGAGATCATTAGTTATTTTGCGCGGCAGGACGCGGACACGCAATTGCTGGCCTTTTGTTTGAATCAGGGTGAGGACTTCGATTTGGAACAAAGCACCCTGCTTCTTTCCCGAACCCAATACCCGGAAATCAATCTGGAGGCCTATAGCGCCTGGCTTGACCAGTTCGCGGGCGAGTTGCGGGATCGGCTGGATTTAAACGGCAGCCCGGTGGAAATCATCAAGACCATCAATGATTATCTTTTCCGGGAATTAAAATTCACGGGGGATGAGTATAATTTTTACGATCCGGCCAACAGCTATCTCAGCAGTGTGCTGGATCGGCGCATTGGGAATCCCGTCAGTTTGAGCCTCGTTTATTTGCTGGTGGCGCGGCGGTTGCGGCTGCCGGTGGCGGGCATCGGGTTGCCGGGCTATTTTCTATGCCGCTTCCAATCGAGCCGCGCCGAGATTTATGTGGACCCGTTTCGCGGCGGACGGCTGATGACGAAGGGCGATTGCATAAAGCACATGGTGCAACTGCGTCAGCGCTTTGACGAAAGCTGTCTTTCGCCGGTCAGTTCACGGCGGATTCTTTTGCGTATTTGCGCCAACCTGCACCAGATATACACACAACAAAAATCGCCGGAGCAGGGGGGGCGTCTCCAGCGTTATCTGGTGGCGCTGGCGAAGTAAGACGGTGGAAATAAATAAAGGCGGCTAAGACGCAGTTTGACGGCTCCTAAGGCTGGCTGCCGACGGTTTTGTGTTTCTCCGCCGCTTTCACTTTTTTCAGGCTTATTTTCCACCAGCGCAATTGACGCCGGGCAAAAAAAGAGTCCAGCCGCGCGACCAGAAAACGGGCGATCCGCGCTTTCACCCGGTTGAGAAACGTCCGTGACCGGCGCCAGCTTGTCGCTTCTATTTGTTTGGATTGGTTCAAAAAGGAATCAAAAATCTCCCGCGCTTCGCTCACGAGACGGGGCTGGGTGGAACGGATGAGCAGTTCATAATTGATGTTGAGGCTCCGGGCGTCGAGGTTGGCCGAACCGGCATAAACGGCGTCATCAATGATGAATAATTTAGCGTGCAGGATTTGGGGTTGATATTCATAAACGCTGACGCCTGCGCGCAGAAACCGGCGGTAAAAACTTTGGGCGGCCATGCGCATGACGGTCAGATCGCTCTTGCCCGGCAGGATGAGGCGCACTTTCGCGCCCTTGCGGGCCAGACGTCTCAATTGCATTCGTATTTTCCACGGCGGCACAAAGTAGGGCGTTATGATTGATACTTCCCCGGCATTTTGGAGGTCGGCCAGCAAGGATCGTTTGATGATGTTATTCCGTCCCGGCGCGCCCAGCAAAAGCCTGGCCTCCGGCACCGTGACCGTTTTTTGCCGGCGCGATTTTCGTAATCGGGTGAACGGTTTGTGTTTGAAATCGGCGCAGGAAAACATCTCATCGAACGCGGCCGCCAATTCCCGCACCAGGGTCCCCCGAACCAGCAATCCGAGATCGCGCCAGCCGGCCTTGATCCCGTCGCCCCGGTATTCGTTGGCGATATTGCAGCCGCCGACCATGGCGACCGAGTCGTCGCAGACGAACAGTTTCCGGTGATCCCGGATAAAAATCTGGTGCAGACTGATGGGATTGAACCAGCGGACTTCCACCCCGATTTCCCGGCAGGTGTGCCAGAAGTGGTCGGTCAGGTAAGCGGAGCCGATTGCATCAATCAACACACGCACGGAGACGCCCCGTTTGCGGGCCTGACGCAGGGCATCGCGAAATTCGTCAGCCAGCGAGCCGGCGCGAAACATATACATCTCCAGCCGGATCGATTGCGTGGCGTTTTTGATCGCGCCCAGCATCTCCGTGATGGCGGCTTCGCCGGTCGGCAGCCATTTATATTCTTCATCCATTACTGTGTCCGGTCACCAAGATTGGCGGATTGTTTCCGGGGCAAGACTCTGATCGCGCAGAGTGTGCAAGCTCAAAGCGGCATCCCGCTTGGCCAGATGCCTGCCGTCTTTGCCTGTCAGGAGCGGGCAATGATAAAATGCCGGCGGCCTCAAATCCAAGGCGCGATAAAGCAATATCTGCCGGGCGGTCGAAACAAGCAAGTCCGCCCCTCTCACGACTTCGGGTGATTTGCATGGCGGCATCGTCGGCCACCACGGCCAATTGATAGGAGGGCGCGCCATCGTGGCGCCAGATCACAATGTCCCCAAAAATCTTTTTTCCTCCGGCGGCAACCGCGCGTTGTTGCGCCGTCCAAAAAGTGCGGGCATGGCCAAGGTGGAGCAAGCCGGTCGGCGACGGGGCCAGCCGGCCCCGATAGCATGATTGCATCGAAAAAAGATGGCTCATTTAAACCAAGGCAGACTATGATGCGGACGGAGAATGAAAACAACTTCATCCACCGGTTTGTCAAGAATGAGTATGCCTTCCTTATTTGATCCTATTCGCATCGGCGCTTGGAACCTTCCCAACCGCATTGTCCTGGCTCCTCTGACCCGCGCGCGCGCCGGAGTCGAACGCATTCCCAATGAGTTGATGGCCGAATACTACGCCCAGCGCGCCTCGGCCGGCCTGATGATTTCCGAGGCAACTTCGATCACGCCCATGGGGGTGGGTTACGCGGATACTCCTGGAATCTGGTCCTCCGCGCAAGTGAAAGGCTGGAGCCGGGTTACCGAGGCGGTTCATAAGGCGGGCGGACGCATTTTGCTTCAACTCTGGCATGTTGGGCGCATTTCAGACCCCATGTTTTTGAATGGCGCGTTGCCGGTGGCCCCCAGCGCCATCGCCGCCACCGGGCATGTCAGTCTGGTCCGTCCGTTGAAACCGTTTGTCACGCCTCGCGCCTTGGAATTGAGTGAAATTCCCGGCGTGGTCGAGGCCTATCGCAAAGGGGCGGAAAACGCGCAGTTGGCCGGATTTGACGGCGTGGAAATTCATGGGGCCAACGGCTACCTGCTCGATCAATTTCTTCAGGACAAGACCAATCATCGCACGGACGCCTACGGCGGTCCGATTGAAAACCGCGCCCGGCTCATGCTCGAAGTCACCGACGCCGTCCTGTCCGTCTGGGATGCAAATCGTGTGGGAATGCATCTGGCCCCGCGCGGCGAATCCCATGACATGGGCGATTCCAATCCGCTGGCCACGTTTGGGTATGTGGCCGGTGAATTGGGCAAACGGCGCATTGCCTTTATCTGCGCCCGGGAATCGCTGGGGGAAAAGCGCATCGGCCCGCAGTTAAAAGCGGCTTTTGGCGGCAGCTACATTGCCAATGAAAAATTCACCCAGGCCACCGCCAATCAAGTGCTGGCGGCGGGAGAGACCGACGCGGTTGCGTTTGGCGTGCTGTTTCTGGCCAATCCCGACCTGCCTGAACGTTTTCGCCAAAACGCCCCGCTTAATCAGCCGGACCCATCCACCTTTTACGGGCCGGGCGCCAAAGGCTACACCGATTATCCGGCTCTCGATAAAACCGCCGGGTGAGGGCCGGTCCTGAAACGATTGCCAAAATTCCAACACCGCCCCCCGCATCCATCATCCGCGGTTTTGGAAGTTTGGGCTTTCCTTCTTTGGGTCGGTTGATGCTCTATGTTTCCATGAAAATTGCCGAATATAAAACTGTCACCGGGTCGGATTGGGTTTCATTGGACAACACGGTCACTCAATTGCTGGCACAAGGGTACCAACTTTACGGCAATCCTTACTGCGGCTGGGGAGCGGGCAAGGGGTTTGGCGACAAATTCACCGTGGCCCAAGCGATGGTCAAAGGCGGTTTGCACGATCCGGCGCCGCTCGTGGAAAGCGTTGCCACGACTCTGATTGCGCCGTGAATTTTTTTTAGGGGGGCGCGCGGCGACGCGGGTTTCAGGCGCGCGTAAATGCTTGCCAAATTGAGATATTTTGAATGTCATTCCGGTTACAAGCATCAAAGTGATACAATAATGATTATGAATGAACAAAATTTTTCCCTGACCTCGCGGCGTGAATTCATCAAAACAACCGGCCGGGTGGCGGCAATTTCCGCCCTGGCCAGCGTGGCCGTGCCTTACGTCCATGCCGCCGGAGATGACGCATTGCAAGTGGCGCTGGTCGGTTGCGGAGGACGCGGCACGGGCGCTGCCGGGCAGGCCATGGGGGTCAAACGCGGACCGGTGAAACTGGTGGCGATGGCGGATATTTTTGAGAACCAGCTCAAGAGCAGCTATGAGGGGTTGAATCGGGATTATACCGATCGCATGGACGTCCCCCCTGAGCGGAGGTTTGTCGGGTTTGACGGCTATAAAAAAGCGATGGATTACCTGAAGCCGGGCGATATTGTGATTTTGACCACTCCGCTGGCTTTCCGCTGGGTGCATTTTGCCTACGCCATTGAAAAGGGTTTGAATGTGTTCATGGAAAAGCCGTTGACGGCGGACGGTCCGACTTCGCGGCGGATGATCAAGTTGGGCGAGGATGCCAGCGCCAAGGGGCTTAAGGTCGGGGTCGGGTTGATGTCGCGTCACAGCCGGGCGATGCAGGAGTTGGCGGATCGCATTCACGGCGGGGAAATCGGCGAAATTGTTTTGATGCGGGGTTACCGGGTGGGCGAGCCGGTGGCGGCGTGTTTTTCACCGCGCAAGCCGGCGAACATCACGGAAGTCGGCTATCAGATTCAGCGTTTTCACAGTTTCATCTGGGCCAGCGGCGGATGTTACAACGATTTCAACATTCACATTATCGACCATCTTTGCTGGATGAAAAATGCGTGGCCGGTGAAGGTGCAGTCGCTGGGCGGACGCCATTACCGGGGGGATGATGTTGATCAAAACTTTGACAGTTACGCGGCGGAATACACATTTGCCGACGGAACCAAGATGCTGATGGAAGGACGTTGCATATTCGGGTGCAACGATCTTTACGCGAGTTACGCCCACGGCAGCAACGGTTATGCGGTGGTCTCTAAAAATGCGGACTGCGGCATGCCTTCCTCGACTTTTCGTGGCCAGCATGAAGATCACAAACAATTGATTTGGACTTCCAAAGTCGGAGGGGACGAGGCCAATCCCTATGTCAATGAATGGAATGATTTGGTCGATGCCATCCGCGATAACAAGCCTTACAACGAAGTGAAGCGGGGAGTGGAGGCGAGCGTAGTGTCGTCCATGGGCCGATGGGCGGCTCATACCGGCCAGGAAATCACCTTTGACCAGATGCTCAATGATGAGCATGAATACGCGCCGAACGTGGCGTCCATGACGATGGACGGCCCGGCTCCGCTGATGCCGGACGCCAACGGAAAATACCCGATCCCGCAACCCGGCATTGTGACCAAGACGGAATATCCGATGGGCGGAACCCCGGCGTAACGCCGGGCCGTTCCGGGCGCGGATCAACCCGCGTTGTTCCAGGCGGCGATGGCTGCCTCATAAACCTGCCTTAAGGGCAGGTTTTTTTGTTTGGCCAATTTCCGGCACGATTCAAATTCGGGCGCGGCTTGCAGAATATTGCCGTCGAGCCGTCCGATTTTCATGGTGACATCCCCGAAGGAAGTTCGCGCCACCTGAAATTCGCGCCGCAATTTGCGCCGCTCCGCCAAATGGCGGCGAACCCCGAAGGCGGTGGTGTGGCGCAGGATCATTTCGCTGAATTTGTCGGCGTCCTCTTCCGCGCAAAGCACTGTCAATAGAAATCCGGGCCGGTTTTTTTTCATGTGCGCGGGCGCGTAAGTGACATCCAGAGCGCCGGCGGCGAGGGCGGATTCCATGAACTGGCCGAGAATTTCCGGGGTGGCGTCGTCCAGATTTGTTTCCAGGACGGCGATGGTGTCGCTTTCCCAATCGTGTTCCAGGATGGCGCTGGTCTGACCAAGGATGGCGCGGAGGACATTGGGGCGGGTAGGGTTGTCGCGCAGGCCCAGTCCGAAGCCGATCCGGTCCGGGCGGAAGTTTCTCATCGGGCCGAATTCCCCCGCAAACTCGGCCAGCAAGGCGGCGCCGGTGGGGGTGATCAGCTCATGGGGGACTTCGCATTGGGTCAACGCCACTCCGCGCGCGGCCAGGATGGCGAGGGTGGCCGGGGCGGGAATGGGAAAACGCCCGTGCGCGCAATCAATCCAGCCGGTGCCTTCCGTCGGCTGGCTGGCCAGGACGCGCGGTTTGCCCAAAAACTCCAGACCGATGCAGGCTCCAACGATGTCAATAATAGAATCAACCGCGCCGACTTCGTGAAAATGAACCTCATCGGGCGATTGCCCGTGAATTTTGCCCTCGGCCACCGCCACGCGGTTGAACACGGCCACCGCTTTTTCGCGCACCCATTCCGAGAGTTCGCTTTTCTGGATGAGTTGTTTTATTTCAGCGTGGTTTCGTCCGTGCTCGTGCTCGTGCCCGTCGCCGTGTTCGTGTTCATGTTCGTGATGATGGGAATGGCCGTGTTCGTGCTCGTGGTCTTTCTTGGCGGCATGATGGCCAAGGTGGACGTCAAATTTCACCCCTTCAATTTGGGCGCGTTTGGCGCGGGAAACATGGAGGTGATAGTCGTCAAGGTGCAGCTTGTTCAACTCGCTCGTGAGATGGTCGAAATCCAGCCCCACATCCAGGAGGGCGCCCATCATCATGTCGCCGCTGATGCCGCTGAAAAGGTCGAGATAAAGTGTTTTCATATTCCACCGGAACTGAGGGCGTTGATCTGGCTGGCCGCGTAGCCGGCTCCAAAACCGTTGTCGATATTGACCACCGTCACGCCGCTGCCGCAACTATTGAGCATGCTTAACAACGGAGTCAACCCCCCAAGGTTGGCCCCATAACCGGAACTGGTCGGCACCGCGATGACGGGCCGGCTGACCAACCCGGCCACGACGCTGGGCAACGCGCCTTCCATCCCGGCGACCACAATGATGACGTGGGCGCGGCGGATGGCGTCCAATTTGTTCAGCAGCCGGTGCAGCCCGGCCACCCCCACATCGTAAATTCGTTCCACGCGGTTCCCCATGATTTCGGCGGTGACCACGGCTTCCTCCGCGATGGGCAGGTCGCTCGTTCCGGCGGAGATGACGGCAATGGTGCCGGGGCGTTTGGGACCGGATTTTTTTTCAATGGTGACGCAACGGGCGACAGCATGGACGACGGCGGTTTTGAACTTTTTTTTCACCAGACGCGCCTGGTTGGGGGAAACGCGGGTGATGAGGAGCCGGTCTTCCCGCTTGAGAATCTCGGCGGCGATCTTGACGATTTGCGGGCCGGTCTTGCCGGCGCCATAGATGACCTCGGCAAAACCTTTGCGCAGGGCGCGATGAGTATCGACCTGGGCAAAGCCGAGGTCGATGACGGGCGGGGCTTGAAAGGCTTGGAGCGCGGCGGGCAAGGCCACTTTGCCTGCGCGAAAATCTTCCAGGAGTTTGATGGCGTCGGCGGTCGTCACAGTCCGGTAAAAATACACCAAGACTGGGAGCCGTCACGCGCGAATTTGCCGAAAAGAGGCGAAATCAGGGATTTCGGAGGCAATAAAAGGTGGCGGTTTGGGACATGGCGTTGGTCAGCACTTTCAGCACTCCAGCGGTGAAAGGGGTTTTTGACACCTTGGTCCATGTGTTCGAAGGGGAAAGCGAGGTGGACGAATACAAATTGTAACCGGCCCAGTTGGTGCCCCAAGATAGAACCATATTCGTTCCCGACACGGTCGTGGTGAGGGTTGGGGAGTCGTAAATGTGTATCAGATGACGCACGTAATTTCCGTAGTATGTGGTTGCGGAAACGTCCAGCGCAGAATCGGCGTGGGAAGCGAGCAGGCCGTTGCCCAGATAGAAGGTGACATGACTGAGATCGTTGATGTTGGTGTCACCATACCAGTTCCAGCCGACGATGTCCCCAGGGGACAGGCTGCTCAACGAAGACACCTCGACGGCATAACCCGGCGCGATCAGGTCGGTAACGACAAGGTGCGAGGCACCGGGTTCGCCATAGGTGGGCGATACCCTGGTGGGAATGTTAAGTCCGCCACCCCATTGACTCGACTGACGACCAATGCAGGACGAGACGAAATGCGCGCAATCATCACCGGTGATGTTCGGAACCGTCGTATGGGGGCCGTAGTAACCAAAGTTGGAACCGTTCGTCCAATAATAGCCGTCGCTGCATACGTAACCGGCATAGTTGTTGGCGTAGGAAACGGCTTTGGCCCGATCATACTGGTTGGTTGAGCCGTATGCCGGGACGGTGATCTGCACGGTGACATCCGGGCCGAAGGCGACGCTGCTGGCGCTGACCAACTGGAAGGCGTCGGTATAAGAGCCGGCGGTTTCCGGCGCGATGAAACTCATGCTGAAGGTGGCTTGCGCCCCTGGCGCGACGGATTGGCCGCTGTTGATCCATGCGCAAACCTGATACCAAGAGCCGTCAGTATTGGCGGTAAACGGCACGGCTCCCAGATAGTCCGTGCCAACCATATTCAAGGTGTAACCGGCTGCGGTGGGCGTCCAAGTGGTGGTTCCGGTATTATGGATGGTCCAAGTCTGGGTGAATATCGTCCTTGGCATGATTCGTGTGCCATTCGTGACCAGAACGGAAATCAATTGGGCGGCATCCCCGGCCGAGGCGTTAAAACTCCCCGTCTGCATGGCTGAACAGAAAAGCAGGGCGCCGATAGTCACTCGTCGGCCGTAAGCGATTAAACCATGGGATAGCATTTATCCCCGGAATATATCCGAATCCGGACGAAAATACAGGGGAATTTTTTTTTGAAAACAGATTTATTGCGCGATACTGCCCCCATCGCCTAATATCCATCCCCATGCCCTTATACGAGTACCGAAAGAACGCCACCAACCATGTCGCACTCCCGCTCCATGTCCAGGAATCGGTCGTGTGCGGCACTTCAACCGTGGTCAGCCACATCGTCAAATTGCTTGGTGAAAAAAAGAAACCGGGCAAACCCGCCATCGCCGCCCTGGACGGCTGGTATGGCGTCGATTGGGCGCGCCTGAAATCCGGCCTCCTCGACGCCGCCAAGGCCCAAGGCGTTTCGTTGGAAATCATTTCGGCCATGGGATTGTACAAACCGGAGGCGGAGATTGAGAATTACCGCCAGCCCTATGTGACGGATGATCCTTCGTTCGGCCGCGTCAACCGCACCGGAAGTTTGGAGGACATCCTTGACGCCGGGAAAATCAAGGCCTTGCGCGCCCGCCTGTCCGCCCTGCCTGCGGCCGGGGCCGGGGCGGTTATCATTCTGGGGCCCGGGGCGGATCTGGCGGCCCTTGAGAATTTGTTTGACTTGCGGTTTTACGCCGATTTCACCATGCAACCGTTGTTGTGGCAGATGTGGGACGGCAAGCTGGTCACTTTCGGACGGGAAGACCCCTCCGCCGCCTATGCCTGGAAGAAGTATTACTACTGCGATTTTTATCTGCTGCTCAAGCAGAAGAAACAAGCCTTCGCGCGGATGAATTATTACCTGGAGGCGGTGGACGCGGGGCAGCTCAAGCTTGTGCCGTCCGCCGCTTACAACACGATCATTGACGAACTGGTCCGGCAACCGATCAAGCAGGTCAAGATCACCCAACCCGGCCCGTGGGGTTCCTACCGGTTCAAGGAAATTTACGATGAGATTCCCGGTTTGGAAAACATGGCGTGGAACGAACTGGCCGGCATCGAACTGGGCATCCTTGTCGATGTGGGCCGGGCGACGTTGAACATGCCGTGCCAGAACATCATGCAGCGTCCCGTGCAATTGGTCGGTGAAACGGTGCATCGGGAATTCCCGGACCTCCTTCCCCTGCAAGTCTGGCTCGATGACGGTTACTTTAAGGACCCGGTGCCTTACGAACGCGGCAGCATGCCCATCCACAACCACCCCGACACTGATTACGTCAGGAGGAATTTCAACGAGCCGTTCGGGCGTTACGAGACCTATTATATTGTCGAAGCCTACAAGGACGCCGGCACCATGATGGGATTCAAGGAAACGGCCAATCTCGAGGAATACGAGCACCTTTGCCGCGACTCCAACAACAAGAAAGCCTTTGACTGGCAGAAATTCGTCTGCCGCTGGCCCACCAACGTCGGCGACCTGTTCCTGATTCCGCCCGGCACCGAACACGGCCACGGCGGCAACCAGATGATTCTGGAAATGGACACCGGCCCCAGCGTGGCCGGCACGGAATATTCGTTTTTCACCTATGACTTCGCCCGGCACACCTGGGACGACAAGGCGAAAAGCATGACCGCGCCCCCCATGAAAGTGCATCTTGAACACTCGTTCCGAAACAACAAGTGGCGCCGCGAAAAATACGTCCGGGAACATCTCCGCGCCCGCCCCGTAGTGGTGAGCGGCGACGGCGACACGCGCATGGATCGTTTCACAACGCTGGACGAGATGCCGTTCGAGATCGAACGATTTGTGTTCAGCAAGCCGATGACGCACAGCACGGAGGGGCGTTACCTGCAAGTGCCGACCGTCACGGCGGGCAAGTCCGTCATCATTCGTTCCAAGACAAATCCCGCCCTCCAGACCACCATTGAATTTTTGCAAGCCTGCCTTATTCCCGCAAGCTTTGGTGAATACGAATTCATCAGTCCGGACGGCTCGCAATGCACCGTGGTGATGGTCCGGTTGAAACGGGCTTGAACAGCCAATCACGCATCGCACCGGCAACTGTCGCCTGTCTGGCGACAGTTTGAACTTCGGTTCGGCGAACTTGATAAAGAGGCTCGCCATGACATATCCTCGCCATGCTCTTCGGCCCGGCACCCGGCGTCGCGGGCAAAACGAAAGAGGAAATGAAGAAAAAAGAAAAGATCGTCTTTTGCTGGAGTGGCGGAAAAGATTCCGCGCTGGCCTTGCACCGGGTAATGGCGGAGGACAAGTATGAAATTGTATCGCTGCTGACCACCTGCAACGAACAGTTTCAACGCGTCTCCATGCACGGTGTGCGCGTGGAATTGCTTGAGATGCAAGCCCGCGCCATCGGGCTGCCGCTGCAAAAAATGTTCGTCAGCCAGAACGGTTCCAACGACGAATACTCGGCAAAAATGAAGGAACATTTGCTGGCCTACAAAGCGCAGGGGGTGACGCGCCTGGCCTTCGGTGATATTTTTCTGGAAGACCTCAAGCGCTGGCGCGAACAAAACCTGGCGCAACTTGATTTGAAGGGCATTTTTCCAATTTGGAAGGCGGATACGCGGGAATTGATCCGCGAATTTATCGCGCTGGGCTTCGGTTCAATCATCTGTTGCGCCAATGACGCTTTTCTGGATGAAACGGCCTTGGGCCGGAAGATTGACGCTGATTTTATCCGCTGGCTGCCTGCCAACGTGGATCCTTGCGGAGAAAACGGCGAGTATCATTCGTTCGCCTTCGCCGGACCTGTTTTCCGGGAGGCTCTGCGAATCAGGGTGGGTGAAAAAGTCTATCGTCCGCTTGAAAAATCGGCGCAAGACGCCGCGACCGGCGCCTCTCCGTTGCCGGGCGCGCGCCAGACCAAGGGATTTTGGTTTTGCGATTTATTGCCGGAGATGTGAAAATAAAAAAATATGAATGCCACTGTTGAAGCAAAACCGTCCCCGACGCTGACCACGCTGCCTTCCGATGATCTCCGCCAGGTCATGTGGCGCTTTGCCGACCGATACGATCTGCACATGCTGGTGCAAGGCGCGCGGGCGGTGGCGCGCGGGCCGGTGGCGCGGTTGGTGGCGAAAGGCGGACGCAATTCGCACGAGTGGACGGCGGACAAAGCCAGCCTCCTGCCGCATTTCGACGAAAGCGGCATCACTGCGGCTTTTCTTGAGCCGGAACAAGGCGGGTTCATTGCCGGCCCCAAGAATCTCGCGCTGGCGTTGATGGCATTTGAATTGTCCTGGGTGGACGCGGGCGCCGCCACATGCAGTCTGGCCGGAAATCTTGGGCTGGCCCCGATTCATGAAAAGGGAACGCCGGAGCAACGCGCCAAATATGTGGTCAATGCCGCGCCGCTCAAACCCGGTGAAAACCGCAAACAGGTCCGGGCCGCGTTCGCCCTGACCGAACCCATTCCGTTCGTGGGGGTCGAGACCGGCATGTTGGCCGGCAGGGTGCGAATCGCTGAATGGAAGGACGGTGCGGAACCGTTGCTGCAAGTGGACAAGCGGGGCCGGTTCATCACGAACATGGGCTTTGCCAATGTGGTGACGGTGGCGGTCGAATCCGACGACCCGAAACTCAAGGGCAGTTGCATGGTGATTTTGGAAGAAAGCGATCCGGGGCTTTGGGATCGGGGCATGCCCACCAAAAAACTTGTCCATCAACTTTCGTCCACCAACGATCCCATTTTCAACATGAAAGTGCCCGCCAGCCGGATCGTCGGCGGCTACACAATCAAGGACGGGGTCATTATCCCGAAGTATTCCCACAGCGAAATCATCGAAGCAGTGTTCCGCCGCACGCGTGTGACCGTCGGTTTGATGACGGCGGCCAAACTGCTGTCCGCCGTCGAGCCGGTGATACTTTATCAACGCCGGCGTTTTCGCGGGGGGCAGGGCGCGCCCGGCACGCCGCGTTACGAACTGGGCATCCAACAAAAACAGGACGCCCTTCATCGCCTGGCGGATATTTGGGCCACGGGCGAGGCCAGCGCGTCGCTGGGCTTTGCGGCGGCTCGTTTGTTTGACGAACTTGATCCGTTGGAGAAGGAGAAAGATAACATCCTGGCCGGGAAAAAACTGACCGGGCGGGCTGCGTTCAAGGAGTTGGCCAAGGCGCAGGATGAAGCGTTGCTGCTGGTCAATAAACGCCAGCCGATGGAAAGTCCGCTGGCAAAGTTTGTTCAACTTGATTCGCTGGCCAATGTACTTTGCCCGGCCTGCAAACTTTGGAACACCGGCCACGGCGCGACCATGATGCGCGAGGCCGTCAGTCTGATGGGAGGCTACGGAGTGACGGAGGATTGCCCTGGATTCCTGGGCCAGAAATGGATGGACGCGCAGCTCGAAGCCACCTACGAAGGCCCGGAAGCGGTGCAGCGGTTGCAGCTTTCCATGACCATGACCAACGAGCTGTTCCTGGCCCAATTCAGGCAATGGATTGGTGAAATGAAACGTACGGCGTCGGAACGTCCCGGCACTGGCGCTTGCGCGCTGGCCACGGCGATGAAACTCTGGCTTTGGACGCTGCAACACACGCAAACAGCGACGGACGCCGATGGCGCGAAGCTTTATCATAAGGCGCGGCAGGGGGTGACCTTCCCACTGGCCGACGCGTTGTGCTGGCTGCTGGCTTCAAGACAATTTATTCTTGACGTCATTGAGCTGGAAACCAAGGGCGCGGAAAATCCGGCGCTGGCCGGAGGACTGGCCGGAACGGTGGCGTTTTTCACCGACCTTTGCCATATTCAAGCGGCCCGCGCCGCAGGCGAAGTCGGCCGCATTTCCGCTGAAATCGTGCATGGTTACAATCGCCACCCGACGTGGGATGAGGCGAATTGCCAGGCTTGTTATGGCGCGGAGGAACTGACCTCGCTTGATGGAATTATTCCCGGCATCGACGCTTCGGCCCGGTCTGTTTCCGACGTGTCCGAAGCGGGCGAAGCGCATGCGCTCAAAGCGGGGCCGTGCGTGAAATGCGACGGACTGGAAGAGTTCGTCGCGTTGCGCGCGAAACTGGACACCTGCCTCACCGGATGCCGTCTGGCCAAGGATCGCGCCGCCGAGGCGCTGACCACGGTCATGACGCGCGAGGCGCTGGATTACCCGGCATAACGCGCGTTGAATGTGATTGACATGAACTCCGCAACGACCGCCCCCTTGCCGGATTCGATTGAACGTCCGCGCATGGACGCGGATATCGTTTGCGTTGGATTTGGGCCGGCCACGGCGGGCTTTCTTTCCACGCTCTCCAAACAACTGGTCAACGCCGACGGGACGCCGGCGGTGGAAAGCGCGGTGGCGCCCGGTTTGCCGCCACAGGTGCTTTGTTACGAACGGGCGGACGACATCGGTTTCGGTGTTTCCGGCGTGGTCACAAAAGCGCGCGCGTTGCGCATCAGTATTCCGGATATTGAAAAGGCGGGCATCCCCATGTCCGCGCCGGTTGGCGAGGAGAAAGTGCTTTACCTGCTGGATCCGATTGGCGCCAGCCGGCGGTCGGCCCTGTTGCGGTTGGGCGACGGAATGATACGCTCGTGCAAATGGGCGCTGCCGGTCGAGCACGAGGCGCTGAGCTTGCCGTGGACGCCGGGCTTTCTCCACAAGCAGGGCGGCATGGTGTTTTCGATGGGACAGTTTATGCAATGGGTGGGGGCGCAAATCCAAAACACGGGGACGGTTCAAATCTGGCCCGGCACGCCGGTCGCGCGGGCGGTGGTTGAGGATAAAAAAGTGGTTGGCGTCCGGTTGCAGGATCAAGGCGTGACCAAACAAGGCGCGCCCTCTGACGGCTTCACGCCGGGCATGGACATTCGCGCCGCGCTGACCGTGGTGGGCGACGGTCCGGTGGGGCCGATCGGACGGCAATTGGATGATCTTTTCGGTTTGCCGGAAAACCACCACATTCGCGAGTGGGCGGTGGGGATGAAGTTTGTGGTGGATTTGCCAGAGGACACGCCGCTTAAACCGGGCACCGTGCTGCACACTTTCGGGTATCCCGAGCCGGAAATTTTCGGTTTTTTATACGTGCATCCCGACCGGGTCGCTTCGCTCGGCATATTCGTTCCGTCCTGGTTCGACAACCCGATGCGCACCACTTACCGCTATCTTCAGCATTGGATGATGCACCCCTATCTCTGGCGGTTTCTCAAGGGGGGCAAACTTCGTTCGTGGGGCGCGAAGACGCTGGGCGAATCCGGCCGCCAGGGCGAGCCGCGTCTCGCGGGCGACGGCTACGCGCGCATCGGTGAAGGCAGCGGCAGCACCAATGTCCTTACCGGATCAGGAGTGGACGAAGCCTGGGCCACGGGAACGCAACTGGCGGAGGCGGTGATTGAATTGCTCAAGGCGAAAAAGCCTTTCTCAAAAGAAAATCTCGAGGCGACCTACGTGAAACGCCGCCAGGAAAGCTGGGTGGGGCGTGAAGCCGCCGTCGCCGAGAAATCCCGGGACGGATTCCAACGGGGCGTTGTCACCGGCATGGTCGGCATGGCTCTGGCGGGTTTGAGCGGCGGGCGTCTGACGCTTCCCGGCAAACCGCTTTGCCCTTGGGAACGCATTCCTTCGCTCGAAGAATATTTTCGGGGCCGTATTCCGGCTGACGAGGCGTGCCGTATCCGGGATGATTGTTACGCGCGGGGAGTTTCCGCTCATGCCGCCCTGATGGAACGCGCGGGCTGGCCGGCGATTCCGTATGACGGCCAATTGCTTGTTTCGCATCAGGACGCGTTATTGATGGGCGGAAAAGTGCAGGCGCCGCCGGGCTACGCCGATCACGTTGCGTTTGTTTTTCCCAACCTATGCCGGCAATGCGGCACGAAGCTTTGCATCGAAGTCTGTTCCGGCCAGGCGATTACTCCCGGCGGGAATGGCGTGCCGGATTTTGACCGCGAGAAATGCGTCCACTGCGGCGCGTGCCTGTGGAACTGCGCTTCCGCCTCGCCGGAAAACCCCGAACGCATGGCTGTCGCCTTCAATGCCGGCACGGGCGGATTGCACTCGGCGGAAAATTAACAGTAAATGAACATCTCCATCATCCTGGCCCATCCGAATCCGAAAAGTTTCAACCACGCCATAGCCCAGGCGGCGATGGAAGCGCTGGCGCGGAACAACCACACTCCGGCGTTGCATGATCTTTATCAGGAAAATTTCCCCGCGCTCCTTACCACCGCCGAGTTTGAGACGGACGCGAAGCTGGATCCGGTCATCGCCCAACATTGCCGGGAAACAGCCGCCGCCGACGGCATCATCATCGTGCATCCAAACTGGTGGGACATGCCTCCGGCGATTTTGAAGGGCTGGATCGACCGGGTGCTGCGCCCGGAAATTGCCTACCGGTTTGGTCCCAACGATAAAGGCGAGATCGTTTCGTTCGGGCTGCTCAAGGCCAAATCGGCCATTATTTTCAACACCGCCAACACCCCCGAGGAGAACACACGCGGGGTCTTCGGCGATCCGCTTGAGGGGTTGTGGAAGAAGTGCGTGTTCGGGCTTTGCGGCGTGCGCGACGCGCAGCGCCGGACCTTTACGCCCGTCATCGCCAGCACGCCGCCGCAGCGCGCCGGATGGTTGAAGGAGGCCGGGGAAATGGTGGCGCGCCATTTTCCGGCGGCCCCAAAACATTAGATTATTAACTTAGTTGATATATGAATGCCTACCAAATTATTGTCTGCGGCAGCATCGTGCCGGATCCGCTTCAAACCCTGGAACCGGTGGCCGGCGCGGCCGGCCCGGCGCTGAAAAATGAAATGATGTTGCCCGCCATCCTTGATCCGTGGGCGGGCCATGCGCTTTTCGAGGCGGGGAATCTGGCCAAAAACGCCCCCGGCAGCAAGGTCTGGCTCGTCAGCCTTAGCCCGAAGGCAAAGCTTCAGCAGGTGATGATGACGGTTGCGCAAAAAGTGCCGTTTGAACTCGTGGCGCTCGACGGTCCGGCCAGCGGTTTTACCGAGGCGTCTGAGGTGGCCGCCGCTTTGGCCGGGGCCATCCAAACGATCCCCGGTCTCGACAAATCCAGGCTGCTTGTTTTCGGCGGCTGGGAATCGGCCTCGCGCGGCGCGGGCGTGACGATGCAAATGGTGGGGGAGCATCTCGGCATCGCTGATCAATTCCAAGGCGTGGACCAACTCACTGTGAACCCGGACGGTTCGCTGGAAATTCTGGAGCGCATCGAAGGTGGCAAACATCAGGTTTCGAAGTGCGACGGGCCGCCGGCGCTGCTGGGATGGGCCACGGGAAATTTGCCCGAGCCCAAGAATAATCCGCAGGTTGGAATGGCCAACATGCGCGTTGTGATGCCGTCGTTGCAGAAGGCCAAACCGGTGAAGCTTGCGGGCGAAGGACTGACTTTTGCCGGCGTGACGCTGCCGAAACAACTACGCACCACCAGAATCGTCAAGGACAAGTCTCCGGCGGAGATTGCCCAGGAAATCGTGCAATGGATCAAGAAGTGAGAAATCAAGCAACCCCTTAAACCCGCGAAAATCACCAACATGGAAACAATTCTTCTTCTCGCTCACGTCGAAACGGACGGTTTGCTGGCCAAATCAGCCCGCGAATCCTTGTTTGCCGCCAGCGCTTTGCACACAGCCATCCCCGGTTCGAATTTGTTCGTTGCGCTGGTTGGCGAAAATGTGCAGGCGGCGGCGGATTCCATCGCCGCTTGCCCCGCCATAAAATATTTTGGCGCGACCGGCGCGGAATTTGGCCAGTCGCGCTACGCCACTGATGCGGCGGCGGCGACGGCTTTGTGCAAGGCCGCGCAGGCCACACTCGTTATCGCTCCGGCGACTTCACGTTGGAACCGCGTCTTGTCCGGCGTGGCGCAACGGCTGGGCGGGCGCGTGGATTCCCATGTGACCGGCATTGCCCAGATTGGCGGAAAGCCCACCGTCAACCGCTGGTATTATCGCCAGCGCATGGAGGCTGTCCTGGGCAGAACCCAGCGTCCATGGTTCATGCTGGTTGACCCCGGCAGCCAGCCGGCGTGTGATTGCGGCGCAGGCAAGGCGGCGGTTGAATTGGTTCCGGTGAACCTGGCCGATGTCAGCCGGCGCACGACCGTGGTTGGCATTCGCGAGCCGAAAGCCAGCGCGCAAACGATCCGTCCCGACTCGCCCTTGCTTTTCGTGACCGGCGCGGGCTGGACGAAAAAACAAGCCGATGGTCAGACGCACGTTCCCGAAGCGGAGAAGTTAATTCTGGATTTTCTTAATGTTACGCGCGCCTCGCTGGGCAGCAGCAAATCGCTGGTGGATTTGGGGGGCGAAGGGCAGGCGGTGTTGCCGTTCCTATCCCATCTGAACCAGATCGGCCAGACCGGGGCGACTCCCCGGCACGCAAAAGGTTTAAGCACTTGTTGTCACGGCGAAGAACCACACACGGTGGGATGGCGTTTCATTGGCGAACGTCGGGCCATCAGTCTTGATCCGAATTGCGGCTGGGCGCGCGGCAAAGCCGACGTTCTATACGTCGCCGACGCCTTCGCGGTGATTTCATCGGTGAACGCACTCCTGGCCGCCAATCCCTGATTCCAGTCTGCGTATTACTGCCTGCCATCGCCACCACCGCGTGGCCGCCGTTCCGTAATGGACTGTCAATAGAATTACAGGTCAGGGCTTCGGGTCGAGCGAAGCGCGCAGGCCCGTTGCCGGTTCGCCGCCAGGGGCGGTGAACCGGATGCAATATCCCCATCCACCCGTGTTCTGCGTCACTTTGAGCATGAGCCGGTTCCAGCCCTGGTTCAGGGTGACATCGGCCTCGTCCGAGTCCGCTTCCAGGGGGCGTCCGATGTTTTTGGCAAAGACGACGCTGTTGTTTAGCCAGACTTTGATGCCGTCATCGCTGCCCATTTCCAATCGGACGTTTTGTTTCGCCGACGAATGAATCCAAGTGAGGGCGTAAGCCACCCGCTGCTCGCCTCCCAGCGCGTTCAACAGGTCTATTACGTTGCCGGCAGGCACGTTTTGCCAGCGAACCGGGGCCGAATCCCCGGATTCAGGGGCAAACGGAATATCGAACAAGGCCGAATAATCCTTGCCTTGTTGTTGATACGGGCCGGCCACACGCCATAAGGTCACATAGCCGGATACTTTCCAGATTTTTTTCTGCGCCGCCCGCGCCGAAGCCTCGGTGGCCGGATCGGTGACGACAGTCAAAACTTTTCGTATCGCCTCGGCTCCCTCCTCAGGATGGGTGGACACGAGGGAATCGGCGATTTGAATGACCGCCTGCGCCGCTTCCTCTTTCACGGCGGGGTCGTCAAGCAGGGTCGAGGCCAGGGTCATGGCATGGCCGTCCGCGATGGCGCTCAGGCCGGAAAGAATCAGGCGTTTTTCCGAAATGTCCAACGGCGGGGTCATCATTGTTTTGAGGGCGGCAAGCTTTTGGTTGTTGGACATTTTCACGCTTTCCTCCTGCGTGAGCAGCCGGACGCAGCCGCGAATGGCCAGCAGCCGCGTTTTTTCGTCGCCGGTGGTGGCCGCTTTGAGCAAGTCCGGCAAAAGTCCGGCATCGCGCGTATCGCACAGGGCATGCATGGCGGCTTCGCGCACCCGGGCTTCGGGATCTTCCAACGCCGCGCGCAAGACTTCACGCACGGATGTCCCGGTCATATCCGAACACGCCGGCAACAAAACCAGCCGCGCCTCCAGCGGCCCGCTTCGCACGGCTTGGAGCAACGCCTCCGCCTCATAGTGGCCGTTGCGGGCCCGGATGCGTTCGCAGGCGGCGCTGAGCGCGTCGGCTGCGCTGGAACGGGCGTCGTCGTTGGGGGCTTGGACGACCAGTTGCACAAGATCGGGCAGTTGGGCCGGGGTGGCCAGCAGAGCCAGGGCCTGCAACGAACTGGAGCGCATGGCCTGGTTCTGACCGTGCGCCAATTCAAGCAGACGCGGCACGGCGGACGTGTCGCCACGGTCGCCCAGCGCCTGGATCAACTCCGGCTTCACTTCCGGCGTGGCAGTGGTGAAAGCTTGCAACAGAACCTGCGTGACGTTTCCGCGCAGGCGCAGCAACGCCGCACGGGCGGCGGTTTTTTCCGCGCCGGATGTCGAGGCGGCTTTCCCGGCCAGCAATACCGAGACCGAGCCGTCGCCCAAATCTCCCAAAGCGGTGATCGCGGCCAGGCGCACGTCGAGGTTCGAATTGTCCATCATACCCGCGACGAACACCTCGGCGGAGGAATCCCCCCGCTGTTGCAAACATTGCAGCAAAGCAATTTGCACGGGCAAAGGCGCCTTTGGCAGCAAACCGGCCAAAGCCTTGGTCGTGGCCGAACCGCCCTTCATCCTCGCGGCCAGTTGCAAAGCCGCGCCCTGGCCGGGCATGTCGGATCCGGCGATGGCGTCCAACATCAGTTTGACCCCGTGTTTCTCCGAGGAAAGTATGAGACCGCGAAACGCGGCCAACTGGGTGGCTCCATTTGTTTCGCGGTCATGGATGGCTTGAAAGATTTTCGCGGCCTGCCCCTTGTTGCCGCCGGTCAAGAGCCGATTGGCGCAAGCCAGCAACGCGTCGCTTTGCGCGTCATGCACCGCGCCCGCGCTGGATTCATCCCACGCCTTCTTTAACTCTTGCCGCGCCGCTGTGCTGCCCATATGTCCCAAGGCTTCCGCCGCCGCCACCGCCACTGCGGAGTCCGGGTCGGACAGCAATTTGGCCAGATCAGGCGCCGCCGCCGTCTCGCCGCGCGCCCCAAGTGAATCAATGATGCCCACTTCATTGGAGCCTGACGTTTGAGGCAATGCCTGCCGCAAGGCGCCGCCCGCTTCCGGCCCCGCCATGGATTCCAGAGCGTAGCGCGCCGAATGGGACAGTTGCGCGTCTGTCAATAATTTCGCCAGAACGGGCACGGAGCGCGTTGTGCCAATCCATTTCAGCCGCGCGCACGTCTCGTCCTTCTCTTGTAATGAATGGTTGGATTGCAATACGCCGATCAATTGCGTTTCTTCGTTCGCGTTTCCGCCCCGCGCCACAAATTGCGAGGCCAGAAGCAGAAATGACAGGGAGACAGTGAGGGACAGGAATCGTTTCATACTTAAAAAGCGGCTAGATGTTCCAGGGCGAACGTTTGGCGATGGAGCAGAGGCGATTGGCCTCATCGTCTCCGATGAATCGCTCGGCCACCGGGTCCCACTTCAACGGTCGTTTCAATTGCATGACCACTCCGCCCAACAGCACCGCGCTGGCCGACCGGGCGGCCACTTCCACGGGACATATCGTGCGCTGCCGGGTGCGGATGCATTCCAAAAAGTTCCCGGAATGGCTGTTGCTATGGTAGAGATGCACATCGTCCGCATGAAGCGGCTCGCGCGCAATATCCGCCGGATAGGAAACCAGGCTGTCGCGATCCACCGCGATGCGACCGTCCGTTCCGACAAAGCACGCCCCGCCATCACCGCCCACCGGTTCGCCGGGATACGGCTTGCCATAGACCACCACGCCGCTGGCATATTTATAACAGGAACTCTCCCCCTCCATAAACAACTCCACCGGGCCGGTTTCGTCCGCGTTTGCCGCCCACTGAACGATGTCATAGTGATGCTGGGCCCAGTTCAATTCACCCAATTCATCCCGGTGCGCATCGGGATGGCCGTCATAAGGAAACCACGGCATGGGTCCCAGCCAGAGGTCCCAATCCAACCCGTCCGGCACAGGTTGGCCCGCGCCAAATCGTTTGGGCCAGCAAATGGCTCCGCCCGAACGATAGGCGTAAATCTCCCGCAATTTGCCGATGCGTCCGCTGCGCACCAGCTCGCACGCCTGGCGAAACTTGCCGCCGTATTCACTCCGTTGCTGCGTGCCTGCCTGAAAAACCCGTCCGTAACGTTGCACCACCGACCGCATGGCCAGGGCTTCGGCAATGCTGACCGCCGAGGGCTTCTCGCAATAAATATCCTTGCCCGTCTGCGCGGCCATGGCCGACATGGTGGCGTGCCAGTGGGGCGGGGTGGCGATCAACACCGCGTCAATGTCCTTGCGCTCCAGAACCTGCCGGAAATCTTCGTAAGCTTGACAAGGCGTGAACTGATCGCCGTAAACCTCGCGATAATGTTTGTTGACGCGCTCGGTGGCACCTTCGCGCCGGTTTCGCCAGGTATCGCTGACCGCCAGGACCTGGACCTCTTTGCGTCCGGCATAGCCGCCCGCCACATAAGTCCATGCGCCGCCGAACAAATGTCCGCCGCCCTGACCGCCGACGCCGATGAATCCCATCGTGATGCGTTCGCTGGGAGGGATGGCCCCGTTCCGGCCCAGAACCGAAGCGGGGAAAAAGTTTGGCATGGCAACGGCCGCGCCCAAAGCGGCGCCTGTCTTGCGTAAAAACCCCCGGCGGCCGATCAAGTTGTTTGCAGTGCTTTTCATAATAAATTCATACACCCAAGTTCTTTTGCGCGGCAAGCTTCCGTGTGTCGTCCGCAAGGCGGGCGATCCAAAATTTGAGGTTGCGCCCCGCCGGGCCGCGAAGCGATCTGAAGTACGTTCGTGCCGCCAGAAAAAAGGTCATCCTATTAAAGTATTCCGACGATGCGATTGATAAAATATTCAGTTATTTACCCGGAAATTGACGGGGTTGGCATAAAGGAAGGCGGCGATGGCGATTTTTGAATTATCTTGAAGGAGCAGATTGAAATGGACATGCTTCGCCATCCAAGCGCACGGCTTTGCCGCCGATGAACGCGATTTTAACCCGTTTTTGTTTGAACATGAATTCAGAATTGCGAACGCGGTCTGTTTTCGCCGCCATCCTTGTTCTGCTTCCGGCGGTGATTATTGGGGCAAACGAATCACGAACGAATTCCGCCGCCCCTGGTGACGCGCCGAACCGAATCCGTGCCAAAGCCCATCTGGCCGTGGCGGGTCTCTGGTCGGAAAAACCGGTGGCGCGCACCGGTGACGCGATCCGGTTCAGCGCCTTTGTCGAAAATACCGGCGGAGAAACGGCCCCGGACATCGCGGTCACATTGACAGCTTCTTCCGGCGCGATCCGGCTGGATGATCCGGCGCGGAAAATCGCGCAACTGCCGGCCGGTTCGTATGAGCGTGTGGACTGGAACCTGACCGCCGCACAACCTGGCGCGGTGCAGATCGAAGTTTCAGCCGGGCAGGGGATGGAAGGAGAAAAAGGGGAATCCAAATCGTACCAAGAACTGATTATTGACAAGAATATTGCCTATTCGCGGCAGGAACTTTGCACCGGTCCGGGCGGTTATTGGAGGTTGTTGGACAAGCCGTCAACCTTGCAGGAAATGAATGCCGCGCCGGTCGCCGCCATCCGGCATAAAAAATCTTCCGAGATAAAACACAATCCCTACGGCATCTGCGCGCATCTGCCGCGAGCCAGAGATTACGAAGACCCGTTCAATCCGGTTCACCTCATCGACGGCGACCCCGACACATGCTGGTCCAGCCAGCAACGTCCGTCCCCTTACCCTGGAAATCCGCCGCGGGTAGAAATTGATCTCGGACACATGGCGAGTCTCACGCAGGTGAATCTGGTTCCCTACTGGCATGACACCGATTTTCCAGCGGGCTTTACGGTGCGCGTGAGCGGGGACGGCAAGAAATGGACCGCCGCGCTTTCGGTCAATCATCATCTTTTCGATGGAAGCGGCCCGAGACGCGGCGACAAGATTGCGCAAACCTTTCCGCTGCCGGAAGCGCGGATGGCGCGCCACGTGCAAATTGATTTTGAGCGGCTGCCGTTGTCCGGCGGCAACTACGCCGAGGTTTCGCAAGGATACAAGGCCCGGTTGTCCGGCATCGAACTTCTGGACGAACACGGGGAGAATCTGGCGCTGCAAACGCGCGGCGCCACGATCAAGGCGAACGAGGTTTTCACCGGCTGGCAGGACACGGCCGCAACCATCCGCCGGGCTTTCCCCAAGATCATGGACATCGGAGTGAAATGGGTGCGCGTCGGACAATGGGGCGACCAGACGGAATGGGCGGCGGTGGAGCGCGAAAAGGGGAAATTCAGCGTCGATCCCGTCACGGACAAGGCGGTTAATAAATTGTTTGACAACGGGGTGGGGATTCTTTGGGGGTTGAATTATGGCAATGCCTTGTATTATCCGTCCGGCAAGCCATGGTCGGACGTTGGGCCGATTTTTCAGGAAGGACATCCGTTTTACCTCAACCGGGGGCCGCGGACTGAAGCGGAACGGGAGGCCTTTGTGCGCTACGTTGATTTTGTGGTCCGCAAATATCAAAAACGCGTCCAATGGTGGGAGCTTTGGAACGAGGAGAACGGATGGTTTCCGGGACACGAACCGGAATTGTACGGCAAACTGCTTTACGCGGTTGCAAAACAGATCAAGTCAATCAACCCGAATATGAAGGTCATGTTCGGCGGCACCGCCGCCCCGGCCCCTCTGACCACCGAAATCGCCTTGCGCGAAGGCGCGGCGCCGTACGTCGATGCCTGCGCGTTTCATCCTTACGGCATCGACAAACCGGAAGGCGGCATGGGCACAATGGAATCCTGCCGGGGAAAAGACCTCAGCCAAAGCCGCGCGCAGACCGGGTGGAACTGTGTTGAGGACATTGTTGCCGGAGTGAAAAAGCCATTTGCGCAACACGGCAATACCAATGTTCAAGTATGGCTGGACGAATGGGGACTCAATGTTTCCGGTCTTGATTACGCCTACGATCCGGGCATTGGCGAGTATGGGTTGGCCAAAGCTCTGACGCGTTTTTATATTTACAACGGCTGGCTTGGCCACCCTGTGGCGTGGTGGGCTTTGCATACGGAAAACAAAAGCCAGGACTGGGGCATTATTGATCCGGACAACTTCGGTTTTCGACCGCCCTCGTTTGCCTTGCAAAATGTCTGCTCGGTGGCCAGCGACGCCGTTTCGATTTCAGCGCCGGATTATTCTTACGAAGGCTCCGCGCCGGACTTGAAAGTGATTGCTTACCAGCGCGACAAGAGCAGGGAGAAAGCGGTGTTTCTCTGGTCCGCGCAGACGGCGACGGATAAAGTCTTGTCGTATCCGGGCCGGTTCAGCTTTGTGGCGGCGTCCAAGCCAAGGAAGGTTAAGTTGACCGATGTTTATTGGGGCGTATCGCAAGCGGCGGTTTGGTCGTATGCCGCCGGGCGCGTCATCATCAATGGAATCATCGTTCGCGACTATCCGGTCGAAATTTCATTCGAGTGACAAACCAACAAAAAGCTGTACACGGAAACGGCGCCGGATTTTAATCCGGCGCCACGGCTGGGAAAAAACATTAACCGGCAACGGTCTGGTAAGCCACGCCACGCCGGCGGTTGCGGCGACGACCAAAATGCTCGCCGGTGAAACGGCGCATAGTCTGCCGTTGGGCCTGGCGACACTCATGCGCCCGCTGGCGCAAAGCCCGTCTGACGCCAATGCATAACAGCGCGAAAATAACGATCCATAGCCCAATAAAAATCGTTTGTAACATCATGACATGGGTTTTAGCAGCAAGTATGCCATCCCGGATTCAAGCTTCCGCAAAGAGGGCGAACCATGGGACAACCCCCAATAAGTGTCCCAAATTGGGATTTTGTGTCCAATCCCGGCAGATTGTTCTCCGGGGCAAATCTTCTTAAAATGGAAATTGTCTTTGACTCCGCCACAGACGAAAGCAACATACCGTCAAATGAAAATCATGAGAGCTGTTTTCAAAGGCCGGATTGCCATGGCCGTTTGGCCGATAATCATCGCCCTCGGTTTTTCGGGGTGCGCCATCCATCCTCGTCCCAATCCTAATCCTAAACCTAATCTTAATTCTAATTCCTCCCAAGCCGGTGCCGGTCCGTGGCAGGCCGGTCTGGCGGAGATTAATATCACGCCGCCCATTGGATTCCGCATGGCGGGCTATTTTGAAGAGCGTATTTCAACGGGCATCCATGACCCGTTAAAAGCAAAGGCGATTGTCCTCCGGCAAGACGGGCGGGAGGTCGCCCTGGTGTTTTGTGATTTGCTGGGACTTTCGCTCGACGTATCCGGCCCCGCGCGCGCCGCCGCCAGCCGCGCCACCGGCATTCCTATCACCAATATTGTCATTGCGGCCACCCACAGCCACACCGGCCCGCTGTTTGACGACGTGCGCGCCGATCAGTTCCACCAGCAAGCCGTGGCCCGTTCCGGGCAAGATGCGCAGGTGAAGATGGATTACCCGGCTTTTCTTACCAGCCAACTGGTAAAAGTCATTGTCGAAGCCCACGCCAACTTGCAACCAGTCGGGCTGGACGCCGGCATCACCGGGCAGCCTGGCCTTCCGTTCAACCGCGACTATTACATGAAGGACGGCTCGGTCGTCTTTAATCCCGGCCAGCTCAACACCAACGTCGCCGGCCCGGCCGGCCCGGCCGACTCCGATGTTGATATGTTGCTGGTAAAACCTTCCAACGGCGCGGAACCGGTCGGGGGCCTGACTGTTTTCGCCATGCATGCCGACACCATTGGCGGCACGGAATTCAGCGCCGACTACCCGTTCTATATTCAGCAAACGTTGCGTAAGGTTTTTGGGAGCAATTACATTTCCGCATTTGGCGCGGGGGCCTGC
>Ga0181535_10001799_pt1 | contig 27216 bp, 22 predicted proteins | sample PEATcosm2014_Bin_44_FD_119774 | JGI IMG/M metagenome (GOLD analysis project Ga0181535, IMG submission 119774) | Peatland microbial communities from MTU Mesocosm Facility, Houghton, MI, USA - PEATcosm2014_Bin17_30_metaG | ecosystem: Environmental > Terrestrial > Soil > Wetlands > Peat | place...
CGCCGCGGAGCGCTTCGCCCCGGAGCACCTGGAACTCCTCGTGCCGGAACCGCGAAGGTGGGCAGCCTCGATCGCCAACGCGGGGGCCGTCTTCCTCGGCCCGGGCTCGGCCGAAGTCCTCGGGGACTACGGAGCGGGCCCGAACCATTGCCTGCCCACGGGAGGAGCCTCCCGCTTCTCGGCCGGCCTCTCGGTCCTCTCCTTCCTCCGCGCCAGGACTTGGCTCGAGATGGACGTCCCGTCGGCCGGCGGGAGCGGGACTCTCGCCGGCGATGCGGGGTCTTTAGCCGCGGAGGCATCGGCATTCGCCCGCATCGAGGGGCTCGAGGGCCACGCGCGGGCCGCGGAGCTCCGATCGGCGGGTCCGAACCGTCCGGCGAAGCCGCTTGAATAATTCGGCCGGGTACGTATCATAGCGGCCGGAGGTTCATCGATGGCAGAGGAAAGGCACCTCTATCTAGTAGTCCACCCGAATCATTCGCTCGTCGCGTCGCAGCTCGACGCCGAGCGCTTCATCAAGCACTACGTCAGGGAGTCGGCGCGCTATTTCGAGGGCAAGCTCGTCTTCGTCGAGCTGGATCCCGATTTCCGCCATCCCTATTTCGACGTCGCGGGCGCCTACGCGCAGCTGAAGCCCCACGAGGACGGAAGCCCCAAGGCGACGAAATTCGTATCGAGCTACCGCGTCCTCGAGCACGTGGACTTCGACGCGATGGGCACTCTCTATCTCAGCGACGCCTCGGGGGGCTACGTCGCCCTGGAGCCTTCCCCTTCCGGTCCCGCCGCGGGGAGCGCCGACGACGGCGAGGAGCTCCGCGTGATCCTCGAGGTCGATCCGGTCAAGTTCATCGTGCTCACCCGGCTCGGCCTCTCCGAATACGCGCGCTTCGCGACCGAAGGCGCCAATTCGAAGGGCGCGCCGAAGATGCTCTACACCGAACTCGACGTCTCCGTGGACGACTTCATCCGCGAGACCGAGGAGAGCCCCTACGTGACCAGCTTCTTCCCCGGGATCCATCCCGAGCGCCTGCGCGCCGCTATCCGAGAGCTGCGCAGGTCGCCGAGCAAGGACGTCAAGGGCATCTCCCTCTATTGTCCCCTCGATCGCATCTCGTACAAGCTTCTGCGGAGCGGTTTCGTCTTCGCCTCCCCCGAGCTGGTCAAGTTCTATCCCCTCCTCTCGCTGGACGAAGTCGAGAGGCGCTATTATAAATTCTGGAAGAACATGTAGCGCCGCGATAGCCGAAGGCCCGGCGAATCGTCGGGACTTCGGCCAAGGAGCATGAAATGAAGAAGAACAGCGTATCCTCAGGGGACGCGCCGAAGGCGATCGGTCCCTATTCCCCGGCGGTAATGGCCGACGGGATCTTGTACTGCTCCGGCCAGCTCGGCTTGGATCCGGTCTCGGGCGAGCTCGCGGCGGGCGTGAAGGCCCAGGCGGAGCGCGCGATCCTGAATCTTGAAGCCCTCCTCGCCGCGGCGGGGCTCGGCCTCGGCGACGTCGTGAAGACCAGCATCTTCCTCGCGGACATGGCCGATTTCGCCGTCGTCAACGAGGTCTACGCCTCGCGCTTCGCGGCACCCTACCCAGCGCGATCCACCGTCCAGGTGGCGGCCCTCCCCAAGGGCGGCCTCGTGGAGATCGAAGCCGTGGCGATCGGAAAATAGTCCGCTTTACAGCTCGAAAAATGGCGGCTACACTGCCGCAATGAGATCCATCGAAGGCAAGACCGCGGTCGTCACTGGCGGAGCGGGCGGCATAGGTCGGCTCCTCGCGTTCGGCCTCGCCGAGCGCGGCGCGAAGGTAGTGGCATGGGACCTCGACGAGGCCGCGCTGGAACGGCTCGAGGCGGAGGCGCGCGAGCGGAAGCTCGATATCCATGGCCTGCGCTGCGACGTCTCGAATCGAGCGGAGGTCTATTCGCGCGCCGAGGAGACCGCCGAGCGCTTCGGGCATGTCTGGCTGCTGGTGAACAACGCGGGCATCGTTTCGGGCAAGAAGTTCCTCGAAACGCCGGACGAGCGGATAGAGAAACTGATAGCGGTCAACGTCATGGCGGCTTTCTGGACGACCAAGGCCTTCCTCCCCGGCATGATCGGGCGCGGCGAGGGGCATATAGTCACGATCGCGTCGGCGGCCGGCATCATCGGGACGACCGGTCTCGCCGATTACAGCGCGAGCAAGTTCGCAGCCTTCGGCTTCGCGGAGGCGATAAGGATGGAACTCAGAAAGTCGCGCGCCCCCGTGCGCACGACGGTCGTCTGCCCCTTCTTCATCGATACCGGCCTCTTCGAGGGCGTCAAGACCCGCGTCCCCTTCCTCCTGCCCATACTCAAGCAAGATTACGTCGCCAAGCGCATCCTCGGCGCGATAATCAAGGGCAAAAAGCGGCTAGTCCTCCCCTTCTTCGTCTATTCGGTCTGGATCCTCAGGCTCTTCCCGGTGGGTTTCCTCGACGCGATGGCCGATTTCTTCGGCGTAAGCTCCAGCATGGACGATTTCACGGGGCGCCGGAATGGCTGACGGGAACGATTCCCCGATTCTCTACAATCCGATGCGCTTCATGCCCGTCTCGTCGTAGCGCGTACCCGCGACCATCGCGGGCGGCACCAGCGAGGCGAGCTCGGCGACTCCGTCCTCGCCCAGCGCGATCTCGGTGGCCTTGATATTGTCGCGGAGATAGGACAAGCGGCGGGTCCCCGGAATCGGCACGATGTCCTCGCCCTGGGCGAGGACCCAGGCGAGGGCGAGCTGGGCGGCCGTCGCCTTCCTTCGGGTCGCGAAGGCCTCTACTTTATCCACGAGCGCCCTGTTCCTGGCGAAGTTCGCCCCGCTCATGCGCGGGTTCACCGAGCGGAAGTCCCTGGCGGTGAAATCGCCGCGGTCCTTGAAGGTCCCGGTCAGGAAGCCGCGTCCGAGCGGGCTGTAGGCGACGAAGGCTATGCCGAGTTCCCGGCAGGTCGGCAGTATTTCCGCCTCGACGTCCCGGGTCCAGAGCGAGTACTCCGTCTGGAGAGCCGTAATCGGATGGACCTTGCATGCCCGCCTGATGGTCGCCGGACCCGCCTCGGAGAGCCCCAGAAAGCGTACCTTCCCCGCCTTGACGAGCTCCGACATGGCTCCCACCGTCTCCTCTATAGGCACCTGCGGATCAACGCGATGCTGGTAGTACAAGTCGATATGGTCGAAGCCGAGCCGCTTCAGGCTCATGTCGCAGGCGGCCTTGACGTACTCGGGCCGGCCGTTTATCCCCAGGTGCGAGCCGTCGAGTCCGCGCATGTTCGCGAACTTGGTGGCGATCGTGACCTTGTCCCTCAGGCGGCCGCGGAAGGCCTGCGACAGCAGCATCTCGTTGTGGCCGGCCCCGTACATGTCCGCCGTGTCGAAGAAGGTGATGCCGAGGTCTACGGCCTTCCTCAGCAGTTCCACCGACGCGGCGTCATCAGAGGGCCCGTAGAATTCGGACATGCCCATGCAGCCGAGCCCGATCGCGGAGACTCTGATGCCGCTCTTGCCGAGGACTCGATTTTTCATAAACTCTGTTCCTCCTGGTCTTTTCCTTAAATTACTGCTAGGAGGGCAGATAGGCTACAAGATTGCGGATGAGACGCATCCGAGAGAGAAGTACGATACGATCTTCCGCGACGGATCGTTCATCGTTCGCGCCTCGCCCCGCTATTCGATGGAAATACCGAAAGGTTCCGAGAGGAGGCCGAAGATGACGGGCTCTAAGGCGATGAGGCCGGCCGCCGCGCTCGTGGCGCGCGATCTCCGAGCCAGGCCGAATGCGGTCGAGCGCGAGACGGGGGCCGCTCCGGGCGCGAGCCCCGCCCCGGAAGGCAGAGACAGGAATTCGTCGAGGAGGATCGCGTAGTCGGGCGCGGGGAAGGCTTCGGAAAAGCCGCCCGGCGCGGAGACGCCGACGACGCGATAGAGCCGCAGGGTGCCCGGTCCTTCGGCCTCGGGCGAGGCGGCGAGGCTCGCCAGGAAAGCCAAGGGCCCCGCGAGGTCGAGGCTCTCGGCCGAAAGGGCCATGGCGTCCGAGCGAAGGCTCAGTTCCCGGACGACGGGGATGGAATCGCGCCCGGGCATCTCGAAATGGCCCCTGGAAAGCGAGGGTCCGACCTCGTAGGGCAGGAAATACGCGATTTTGTGATCACGATCCGTCGGCGCGGGGCTGAGGGGAAGCCAGCCCGCGAGGGCGAGGCGGAGGAAGCAGAGGACGGCCAGGCAGACCGCGGCCGCGGGCAGGCCGGCGGCAAGGGGCAGTAGACCTGAAGCGAGGGCGGCCACGGCGACGAATGCCGCCCAGGGGAGGAGTGCCCCCCTCCCTGCGACGACGCCTCCTCCGTCTCCCGCGCCGAGCGCCGCGTTCCCCATGGACTGGGCCAGAGCGGCCTTGTCGGAAAGCACAAGGAGGCCCGCCAAGGCGAGAATCCCGAGGCTCAGGAGGATCAGGACGCGGGCGACACGGCGAGAGCCCGCCCGTCGCGTCCTTGCAAGGCTCGCCCGCGACGGGAAGAGGCAACGGATGGCCTGCCCCGCGGCTAGGCCGGAGAATAGGGCCGCCGCAGTCGCCCATGCGTAGGGATCCGTCTCAGAAACCATAGATCCGCGAATATTTTTCGTCGAGATAGGCCGCGAAATGCCTGGGATCGAGGCTGGTACCGGTGACTTGCCGAACCAGCTCCCCCGGAAGGTAGATGCTCCCCTCCTCATGGATTTTGGAGCGGAGCCAGCCCAGGATCGATGCCAGGTCGCCCGACTCGATGCGGTCGTCCCTATCGGGCATGTCCCGCTTCATGGCCGACCAGAATTGGGCGGCGTAGAGGTTGCCGAGGGCGTAGCTGGGGAAGTAGCCGAAGAGGCCCGCCGACCAGTGGACGTCCTGCAGGCAGCCGCGCGCGTCGTCGGGCGGAACCAGGCCGAGAAGCTCCTCCGTCTTCGCGTTCCAGGCTTCGGGGAGGTCCTTCACCGCGAGGCGACCGGAGATGAGCTCCGACTCGAGCTCGAAGCGAAGGATGATGTGGAGGCCGTAAGTCACTTCGTCGGCCTCGGTCCGTATCAGGGAAGGCGCGACCTTGTTGATCGCCCGCACGAAGGCCTCGAGGCCGACCCCGTCAAGGGGGCTCGAGGCGCCGCCGCCGCCCGCGAGTTCGGAGAGGCGGGCGTAGTTGTGCTTCCAGAACCTTTCGGAACGCCCTATCAGGTTCTCCCACATCCGGGATTGGGACTCGTGGACGGCCATGGAGACGGCGGCGTGGAGCCTGGTGCGCGCGAACTCCCGGCCCGGCGCGATCCCGAGTTCATAGAGCGCGTGCCCCGCCTCGTGGATGGTGGAGAAGAGGCTCGATACGAAGAAGTCCTCGATATACCTCGTCGTTATCCGCACGTCGTCCTCGCCCAAGGTCGTGGTGAAAGGATGGGCCACGACGTCCAACCTCCCGCGCCCGCGATCGTAGCTCATGATCCCCGTGAGCCATTCGCTGATGGCCGCCTGGCGGTCGGCGGGACAGGGTCGGCGGAGGAAGGAATCGTCCACTTGGGGCTCGGCCGCGATCTTCGCGAGAAGCGAGACCAGCTCTCCGCGCAGGCCGGCGAAGATCTCGGCTATCGAGGACTCCGTGCTGCCCGGTTCGAAGAGGTCCAGGAGGGCGTCATACGGCATGCCTCCCGGGGCGAGGCATGCCGCCTGCCTTTTCTTGAGCTCTACCATGCGCTCCATGTGGGGAGCGAACGCGGGAAAGTCGTTCTCGGCTCGGGCCTCGATCCAGGATGCCTGCGAAAGGCTGGTCTCGCGCGCGAGCTCGGCTACGAGATCGGTGGGGAGCTTCGTATTCATGTCGTAGTCCCTGCGCAGGACGCGGAGGTAGGCCCTCTCCCTCGCGTCGAGGGGAGCGCCTTCCGAGGTCTCGCCATCCGGCGCGCCCGTCGGGGACGCGGTCGTGGAGCCGAGAGCGGCGAGGAGATCGCCTATCTCCGGCGATACGGACTTTTCGTGCGCGACAGTCTCGATGAGGGCGACCTGCTCCGACCTCTCGGCGACGGCCTTGGCCGGCATATAGGTCTCCTGGTCCCAGCCGAGGAGGGCGGCGATATGGCCGAGGAGGCCGAGCTCGCGGTCGATCTCGACGAGTCGCGTCAGTTCCTTTCGCATTCCTTCTCCTTGATCTCCGGGAATCCTAGCATCGCGCATCGCGGGGGACAAGGCTTGTCCCGTCGGCCGCAGGCCAACTATTATCGCGGGATATGGAGGCCACCGATGTTCCTCCGCGAGCTCGGCCAATCGATAAGGGTCCTGAAGGGGGCGGGCGCCCAGGCGACGGCGCGCCTGGCCAGGCTGGGCGTCTACTCGGTCGCCGACCTGCTCCTCGACTATCCCCGCGACTACGACGACCGCACGAGTTTCGTCCCCTTCGCGGACTTCGCGAAGGAGCCGCGGGTCCGGAGCCTCGCCGAAGTCCTCGACCACGAGTGGTTCGGCTACGGGAGGATGAGGACCTTGAAGGTGAGAGTTCGCGACGAGACGGCGACCGCGGTCCTCGTCTGCTTCAACCGACCCTTCCTCGAGGCCCAGCTGCCGATAGGCGCCCGCATCGTCGTCACGGGCAAGTTCGCCTACCGCTACGGAGACATCCAGTCCTCCTCCTTCGAAGTCGAGCCCCTCGGCGAGGACAAGGCGCCCGCTTCCGGCATCCTGCCGATCTATCCCTTGACCGAGGGTCTAAGCCAGGCTCAGGTCAGGCGGTTCGTGAAGGCCGCCCTGGTCGAATACGGATCGAAGGTCGAGGAGGAGATGCCCTCGGCCCTCCGCGAGCGCAGGTCCCTCATGTCGAAGCGCGAATCGCTGCGCGCGGTCCATTTCCCCGTCGGGCACGACGAGCTCGCCGCGGCGCGCGCGAGCCTCGTCTTCGAGGAGCTCTTCTACTTCCAGGTCGCGGTCGCGCGGCGGGCGATGCGCCGCCGCGAGGTGCAGATAGAGCGGCGCGCGCCGCGGGGGCTTCTCAAGCGGCGCCTCGTGGAGCGCCTGCCCTTCGAGCTCACGAGCGGGCAGATCGAATCGGCCGCCGAGATCGCGGCCGACATGGCCTCTCCCCGGCCCATGGCCCGACTCCTCCAGGGCGACGTCGGCTCGGGCAAGACCCTCGTCGCCTTCCTCGCCTGCCTCGACGCGATCGAGGCGGGGGGGCAGGCGGCCATCATGGCGCCCACCGAACTGCTCGCGAGGCAGCACGCCGCCACGGCCGCGCGCCTCCTCGAGCCCCTCGGCGTCCGTCTCGCCTTCCTTTCGGGCAATGTCGAGGACGCGGCGCGGCCTCCCCTGCTCGCCGCCGTCAAGTCAGGCGAGGTGGATCTCGTCCTGGGGACCCAGGCCCTCTTTTCCGACGACGTCGAATACAAGCGTCTCAGATTGACGGTGGTCGACGAGCAGCACCGCTTCGGCGTCCTTCAGCGACTCGCGCTGTCGCGCAAGGGGCCCGTACCCGATCTCCTCTTGATGACCGCCACGCCGATACCCCGGACCTTGGCGCTGACCGTGTTCGGCGACCTATCGGTCTCCGCGATCCGCACCATGCCGCCCGGCCGGAAGCCCGTCGTCACTCATCTGGCCAAGACGGGCAACGAGACCAAAGTCTACGACTTCGTCCGGCGGCTCCTCGCGGCGGGGCGACAGGCCTATTTCGTCTATCCTCTCATAGGCGAGTCGGACAGGCTCGAGCTGAAGAACGCGATAGCGATGGAGGAGAGGCTGAAGACCGAGATCTATCCCGAGTTCAGGGTCGGCCTCATCCACTCGCGGCTCAAGGAGGACGAGAAGCGGGCCGCGATGGACGCGTTCTCGAAGGGGGAGCTCTCGGTCCTGGTGGCGACGAGCGTCGTGGAAGTCGGCGTCGACGTGCCCAACGCCGCGGCGATGGTAGTGGAGCACGCCGAGCGATTCGGCCTCGCGGCCCTGCATCAGCTCCGCGGCCGCGTCGGGCGAGGCGGCGACCAATCCTATTGCTTCCTGGTCTATTCGGAAGACGCGACCGACGATGCCAAGTCCAGGCTCAAGGCGATGCTCGGAACGAGCGACGGATTCGCGCTCGCCGAGGAAGACCTTCGCATCCGCGGCCCGGGGGAGATAGCTGGTACGGCCCAGTCCGGGTACCTGAGTTTGACCATAGCCGACCCCATCCGAGACGCGCTTGTCCTGGAAGAGGCGCGCGCCGAGGCTTTTGCGATGCTTGAATCGGACCCCGGACTCCTGGATCCGCATAACGCGCCCGTGCGGGAGGTCCTCGCCAGGGCCGATCCCTTCGGCGAAGCCCCCGACTCCTGAGGGCCTTAGCCTGAGGCCCTAGCGCCTGCTTGCCGGCTTGGCGCCTTTTTGGGGAGCCGGCTTTCCGGCCGGGACTCTCCCGGGAGCGGCCTTGGACCGCGCGACGGTCGGCTTGGCGGGCTTCGGCCTCGGCTTCGCCGCCTTGGATTTCGCGGGCGCGGGTCGCGCCGCGGACGGCCGCGCGGCTTTCGACGCGGGATCCGCTCGGGATCGCTTTAACCCTTCGACGGCCTCCCGGCCGCGCGAGAGCACGGATTCGGCGCGCAGGAGGTACTCGACCATCTTTCCCTGCGAAGCGCGGGCGCCAAGGAGAGATTCGACTCTGCTGAGCTTGCGTCTCATGTATTGGATCGACGGAATCGTGGCGCCGAATCGCTCGGCAAGCTGCCAGTCCTTCTGCTCGTAGCGTCCGTCGGAGTCCTTGCGGTTGAGGCCGAGGAACTCGGTCACGAGTGCCTGGTCCCAGCGCACGGAGGCGCCGCCTGAATAGTCGTGCGCGGCGAGGCGCTTCCGCGTGCGCTCGGCGGAGCCCTCCATTTTCTTGCGCTTCCAGTAGGGGTGGCGATTGCGAGCCCTGAGGATGTCCTCTTTCGTATAACCCGTCGCCTCCATCCAGCGCCTCGCGAGCTTCGCCTTGGCGGCGGGGCTGAGCCGGGCTTTGAGCGAGCGGTCGATGTAATCCTCGGGCGTCTTGGACCCGAGGATGGAGGCTTCCGTCTTGGTCATACCCCAATAATAGTATCGGGCGGCCGTCAATGCAAATTCTCGGGGAGAATACGGCGATCGGTTGCGCCCATCGCGTGGATCAGACTTTGCGCCAGGCCGCGGCTACGAAGCCTTTCTTCCGCTTCCGGCCGAGGAGCTTCCATGCCGCGGAGCCGACAGGCCTGCGTTTCTCGAGGCGAGTCATTTCCGTGGGCGAGCAATAGGCGAGATAGAGCCCTCCGGGGCGGAGGAGGCGTCCCGCCAGGTCCCAGGCGGGGCCCGTCCAGTCGCGTTCGGGGACCACATCGGGGCTTTCGATCATGAGGTCGAAGGACCCCGCGGTCAGATCGACCGCGTTCAACGCATCGAGGGTCCTGTATTCCGGCCGCGACCGGCCGGGCAGCGAGGACAGATTGATCCCCGCTGCCCGGAGGGAAAGCTCGTCGCGCGAGGCCGCCGTCACGCTCTTCAGGCCGAGCGCGCGCGAGGCCCAGACGGCCATGTGGCCGACGCCCGGTTCCATGAACAAAGCGTCGCCGAAGGCGAGGCCCTCGCAGACCCGCGAGGCGAGCTCCGCGGCGACGGAGCTGCCATAGCCCGCCGTATCGAACTCGGGGAGGCCCCAGAAGCCGCGGGCGCGATAGCTGAGGTCGGCCAGCTTGAAGCGCGCCTCGCCGCGGATGTAGGCCGAGAGTTCGGGCCCCTCGGCCGCCTCGCCCGCCGCGGCGGCTTCGGCGACGGCATCGACGGCTCGGCCCGCGAGGCTCTCGGCGCGTCGCTCTACTACGACGGCCAGATGCATGCTTCCGCGCCCCGAGGCAACCATGGCGAGTCCGGCCCCGGCGATCCAGGCGGCCGTGGCCTCGGCAAGAGGCTTGACGATGACGATTCCGGCCCTCCCGCCCGGGACGAGGAGGGGAGAGCCGCGCTTTCCCGAGAGGCGGTCGAAGAAATAAGCCAAGACCGGGGCGCCGGCCTTGGCCGGGAGATTCGAGAGGACGAAGTCGTAAGGCCCCGCCTCGCGTCCATCCGCGAGGAGGCCCCATTCGACGCGCGGCGGAGCCCGCTCAATGCGGGCCTCCCCGGCATGGGGCTCCGTCCGGGCGGCGGCGCCGCGGAGCCTGTTGGCGATGCGGTTGCGTTCCGCGAACGCTACGGCGAGGCTGTCCCTGTCCCGGAGCAGCACTTCGGCCGCGGGGAAGGCCTTGGCGGCGCAAAGGCCGATGACCCCCACTCCGCAGCCCTCGTCCAGGATCCTGCGCGACGAAGCGAGGACCGGATCGCGCGCCACGGTCTTAAGGAGTAGCCGGGTCCCGGCATCGATGTCGAAGGAGGAGAAAAGGGCGTGGGAGAGATCGAAGCGAAGCGCGGCTCCGTTGAACTTGAAGTCGACCTTCTTGTTGACGTAACTGTCGAGATCGGTCACAAACGTAAGGATAGCAAAAAACCGACGGATAGATAAGAAAAGAAGCATGAAGTCAGACGCTTTTCATCGAGGGGGCCATGATGCGCGCGTTGGTCTTTCGCGAGCCGGGCAGGATGGAATTGATCGAAAGGGAAACGCCGGAGATTTCGGAAAGCGAAGTCCTAGTCCGAATGAAGTACTGCGGCATCTGCGGCACCGACGTCCGCGGCTACCGCGACGGCCTGAATATACCTCGCGGCACGGTCATGGGCCACGAGAACGCAGGTACGATCGAAGCCGTAGGCCGCCGGGTGGGAGGGCTCGCGAGAGGCGAGCGCGTCATCGTGAACCCCATGCCGCGATGCGGAACCTGCTATTGGTGCCGGAGGGGAGAATACTCCCTTTGCGGGACGGCGACCGACCGCGAGATCGGCTTCCATCCCGAATTCCCCGGCGGGCTCTCGGATTTCCTCCTGATCCGTTTCCCGGACTCGATGATCCTGAGGATCCCGAGTTCGGTCTCGATGGAAAGAGCCGCCCTGGCGGAGCCCTTGGCGACATCACTGCACGCGGTGAGGCAGTCGAGGCTCCGAGCCGGCGACACGGCCCTCGTTGTCGGAGCGGGAATGATCGGGCTCGGGGTAATACGCTTCCTGAGGCTGGCAGGGGCGGGTCGAATCATCGCCGTGGAGCCCTCGAAGGGCAAAGCCGAGTTGGCGGGGGAGATGGGCGCGGATATCCTGATCGAGCCTTCCGGCGACCGAGAAGAGACCATCGAGGCCGTCCTCGACGAAACGGAGGGGATGGGCGCGCCGATAGTCTTCGAATGCGCGGGCGTGCCGTCGGCTTTCCGGGACGCCCCCGATTACGCCAGGAAAGGCGGACAAGTCGTCCTCGCCGGATTCTGCGAGAAGGAAGTGGGCGTACGACCCCTCGGCTGGATCCTCAGAGGCATCGAGATCAAGGCGATCCTCGGGTATTACGACGAATTTCGGGACGTCATCCGCTACCTGCGAAAAGGGGAGATCCCCGCCGAGCGGCTCGTTACGGCCAAGGTCCCGCTGGAAAGGGCCGAGGAGGATGGGTTTCTCCGCGTCATGAAGGACGGGGACGCGGTGAAGGTTCTCGTGGACCTCGAAAGGCGGGGCTAGACGCCGAGCTTCAGGCGTTTACGGTCTCTGAGGACTCCTCTTTACCGGCGGCGAGGAAGTTGATCTCCTCGGCGTTGAAGATCAGGTCGATGTCGAGGATGATGATGAAGAGATCATCCTTCTTGCCGACGCCTTTAATGAACTCCGCGGCGAGGCGCGTGCCGAAGCGGGGCGCGGGCTCTATCGCCTTATCGTCGATGTCGACTACTTCATGGACGGAATCGGCCAATGCGCCGACGATGACATTGCCGTCCTGGCCCTCGACCTCCATCACGATTATGCTCGTGTCTTTGGTTATAGGAGTCTCGGGCAGGCCGAATTTGAGTCTGAGGTCTATGACCGGCACGCCCGTACCGCGGAGATTGATTATTCCCTTCATGAAATTCGCCGTGCGCGGGAGCTTGGTGATCTTCGTGTGCTCGAGGACTTCGCGCACTTTGGCGACGCCTATGGCATATTGCTCGTCATCTAGGGTAAAAGTCAGATACTGATTGGCGTTCGAGGCTTCCATCTGATCCTCCGTTGCCCATATTGTAGGTTTAGAGGCCGCGACAGTCAAATGCCCTGCGCGCGACTATTCGTGGCGAAGGGCCAGACCGGCATTCCTCTTCAGCGCGCCTATGGCGATCCATCGCATCCCGAGGACCGTTCTTCTAAGTGCGTACCGTATCTCGCTTTCCGGGGCCGAGACCAGCCAGGCTGCCGGCAAGCCGGGGCCCAGCAGCCCCCGATTCGTCCTCGCGGACGCGTCGGGCTTATACCGCGGACATGCCTCCTGGCAGGCGTCGCAGCCGTATAGCCTATCGCCCCATGCGGCCTCGACCTCGGGAGGCAGGGCTCCGGGAATCGAGCTCCAATGCTGAAGACAGCGTTCTCGATCGAAACCCCTCTTCGCGTCGAGCGCCCTCGTCGGGCAGGCCGCGATACAGGCTCCGCAGCCTACGCAAAAAGGCGCGGCTAAACCCTCCGCATTCGGCGGATCGCGGGGCGGCGAGGGACGAATCTCCATTCGGCGAACCCGCGCGGGCAGCAGAAGCGCGCCTAGCACGACGGCGCTTCCCTGTTCCGGCAGCAGGACGAGGCCGTTTCGCCCGAGCCTGCCCAAGCCTGCCTCGAGGGCGAGTCGTTTTTCGGGCAGGGCCGAGTTGACGAAATAGCGCCATTCGCGGGCGGGTCCCGGATCCCCGCCCTCCTCGAGGATGCGCCGGCGGATCCGGGCCGCGGCATCCCTGAGCCTGGCTCCCAGCTCCGCGTACCAATCGGCACGGGCGAAGCGGGCGAGGCGAGCCAGCGGGCCCGGGAAGGCGGCGAAGGGGGGCAGCGACGCGGAGGGAGGGGGTGCGTCCGGCCCCTCGCCATAGGCGAGGGCCGCGACGACGGCGCAGGAGGCGTCGTCGATGCCCAGTCGGTCGCGAAGCGAGGCCGGCATACCGGAGCAGGCGTCCCGGAGCGAGGCCCCGCCGACTACGCCGCCGGCCGCTATCCCGGCCTCGAGGAAGGAATCGTGCAGGATCTCGGCGGACGACACTAGCGCGCGAGCTGGGCGTCTTTTCTCGCCTTCTCGATCTTCTGCATCTTGCGGTAGTACTCAGTCTGCTTCTCGATCTCGGTCACGTCCATCGCCATGATCTTGTTCTCCGCGAGGCGGACTTTGTTGTTCTCGAGGAGCTTATGCAGAACGAGGGTGCCCTCGTTCATGGGCAGGCCCACCATGCCGATGAGCTCCTTGGGCCCGAAGTCGAAGCTGTAGGCGGCGCCCGCCTTGATGGGTACGCGGCTCTTCTCGAGCTGGATGAGGAGGGCGTCGTAGAGCCGGCCCAGCGGATCCGTGAGGAGGGTATTCGCGAGCTGCTTGTAGATGAACCAGATGCGCTCCGCGAGGAGGGTGGTGAGCCGGGTCACAATCTGCGGCTGGGTGGAGACCATGCGCTCGAAGTTGGCCTTGTTGACCGCGAGGAGGTAGGCATCCTCGAACGCGACCGCGTTGGCGGAGCGCGGCTTGTTCTCGAGGAGGGCCATCTCCCCGAATATATCGCCGACCTTGAGCACGGCGAGAAGGACCTCGTTGTTGTCGACGATCTTCGTTATCTTCACCGAGCCCTTCTGTATGATGTAGAGCTCGGAGCCGGGCATACCCTCGGAGAATATCATCGTGTCCTTGGGGTAGTAGCGGTTGAATTCCTCGGTCGAGCCGTCGAGGTAGACCGCCTTGGAGTAGGGCTTGATCTTCGCCAGCCTCTCCTTGGCGACATCGACGTGGGCGCCGTGCGGGCAATGCTTGAGGTACTGATAATAGGCGTAGAAGGCCTGGTTGTAGAGGCTCTGCTTCGCGTAATACTCGGCCACGCGGAAGAGGTGCGAGGGGTCCGCCTCGGCCGTGTTCTTGAGCGTCAGCCTAGTGAGGGCCTCGTCCAGGTAGCGCATGCGCTTGGAGAAGGCCATTATGATCTTCATGGCGACGGGGGTGTTCTTCTCGATGAGGGGGCCGTACTGGTCGCGATGGACGGAGATGAGGGTGCAATCGGTCATCGCCTGCGCGGTCTCGATATGGCTGTGGTTGGACATCGTGGACACGACGCCGAAGGAATCTCCCGGGCCGAGGATGTTGCCGCCCTCCTCCTCCACCACTTCCACTTCCTTGGCTATGCGCACCTTGCCCGATCGTATGATGAAGAAGCGGTCCGCGTTCTGCTTCCCCTCCACGATGATGTACGAGTCCTTCTTGAAGTTTACGAATGAGAGCTGGAGCGGACTATCCATCGTGTTCCCTGACCGTTCCTCGGTGGCCGACTTGGGCTAAGTATAGAATCGGCCTCCATGCGCTGTCAATTAAAGGTTCAGTTACGAAATCGCTCAGAAGTAAGATATCGCTGCGAGAGGAATTCGCAAAAAAAGGACGGATCGAATCGGGATGCGAACGAGGCTCCCCCTGCGCCTTTCATCTCGCCCGAGGTCTCTTTGTTCTGCAAGCAATTAAGGCAAGGGGAACCTGGTCGTGAGCCGAAGGACGCTCTCCTTTACGCCCGCGACGACCCTCGGATCGCCTTTGGCCTTCAAGACATCCATTATGTACCCTGCTATCTCTTCCATTTCCGCGATTCCCATTCCTCTCGTCGTCAGGGCGGGAGTGCCGACCCTGATGCCCGAAGTCACGAAGGGGCTTTTCTGGTCGAAGGGTATGCCGTTCTTGTTGACCGTGATATTCGCCTCGTCCAGCCATTTCTCGGCATCCTTGCCCGTAATTCCCAGACCGCAAAGATCGACGAGCATGAGGTGGTTGTCGGTGCCGCCGGAGACGATGCGCGCGCCGCCCCCTTTAAGGGCCGCGGCCATGGCCTGGGCGTTCTTCACCACGTTCTGGATGTAGATCTTGAATTCGGGGGCCTGGGCCTCCCTGAGGGCGACCGCTTTCGCCGCGATGACGTGCATAAGGGGCCCGCCCTGTATGCCGGGCATGATCGAGCCGTCGACGAGCTCCGACCAGAGCTTGGGCCTGTCGCCTTTCGGCGTCATCGCGCCGAGCGTATTCTCGGAGTCCGTGCCGACGAATATCATCCCGCCGCGCGGGCCTCGAAGGGTCTTGTGCGTAGTCGTCGTCGTAAAGTGGGCGAGCTTTATTGGACTGGGGTGGAGGCCGACCGCGACGAGGCCCGCGATATGGGCCATGTCGACCATCAGGAAGGCTCCGACTTCGTCGGCCACCTCCCTGAAGCGCTTGAAGTCGATGAAGCGGGAATAGGCCGAGGCGCCGGCGACGATGATCTTCGGCCTGGACTCTCTGGCGACGCGCGCCAGCTCTTCGTAGTCGATCGTCTCCGTGTCCCTGCTTACGCCGTAGCTGACGACCTTGTACATCCTGCCCGAGAAGGATACGGGAGAGCCGTGGGTGAGATGGCCTCCGTGGGAGAGATTCATCCCGAGGATTGTGTCTCCCGGCTTGATCGCGGCGAAATATACGCCCATGTTGGCCTGGCTGCCCGAGTGGGGTTGCACGTTGGCGTGGTCGGAGCCGAAAAGCGACTTGGCGCGGTCGCGGGCCAGGTTCTCGGCCATGTCCACGAACTCGCATCCGCCATAGTAGCGCCTGCCGGGATATCCTTCGGCGTATTTATTGGTGAGCACCGATCCCGCGGCTTCCATCACGGCTCGCGAGGCATAGTTCTCGCTGGCGATTAGCTCGAGATTGTCGCGCTGCCTGGCGGATTCAAGCCTCATCGCCTCGAAGAGCTCTGGATCTTTCTGCTGAATCAAGGACATAGGGGCCTCCTGTCGCGCGCTGCCGGGTGGAAGATGGGGCATGATACTTGAAAGAAGGATTCCGCTCAATAAGGCGCGTTCCGATCGCGGAGGCTCGTTCGGGCGGGTGCCCGAGACTCATTTGCCGGCTTTGTCGTTTGCTCCCGCACCCTCGGGGCCCGGGCTCGGGCTCGGGCCGGCATCGGCCGCGCGCACCACCGATATCTCCAGCCTCATCGGGGCCTTGCCGTCCGGCGCGAGGCCGAGGGGGAAGAAGAGGACGGTCTCGCCGTAGTCGACCGACAGGGATTCTATCGTCGTGTGATAGGAAAGCCCGCCCTCGGGCGGTTTGACCCAGACTTGCCCCTGTGCGATGAGCATGACGCCCTTGCCGTCGTCCCGGTCGAAGGGCGTGATCTGGACGATGACGGCGATGTTGGATCCGACCAGCTTGAAGGGGGCCGGCGTCCCGGGTACCGTATATTTGGAGCTTTGGGCTATCCAGGGTTGGCCCTTCTCGATCCCGTTCCCGGGCGATGCCCCGAGGCTCGAGGGCGCCGCGCTCGATTCCGGGACCGCGGCGGGTATGATCGCGGTGACGCGGACGATGAGGGCCTTGTCCTTCAGCGCGTCGGGTATGTCCTGGGCGGCGAGGGCGAGAGGATGGGCGGCGAGGCCGGTTAAAATGAGGAAGGCCAGAGCTTGTCTCAAGGCGAGCTTCCCCCTACCGTCGTCCCTCGAAGGACTTGGCCCGAGCGCATGATGACCGGCTTGCCCGCGCTGCCGAAGGTCGTTTCGTCGGGCAGCTTGATGGTCAAGGTAACTTGACCGCCCTGGGCGTCGAGGTAGCGCAAAAGCTCGTCCATGCTCGCGGGCTGCGCCCGTGCCTGCGACGAAGGCGGAGCGATTTCGCCCGAGGCTACCGCCTGGATTGCGGGACCCCTGCTCGGCCGGAGCGCGACCATGGCGGCCGCGCCGCCGAGAAGGACGGCGAGGAGGGCGGCCGCGGCCGCCAAGGGGAGGGGGAGGCTGACCGAGCGGCGCCAGGACCTCCTCGAAGCGTCGAGAATGGTCGCGCCGCCGACCGCAGGCATCCCGGATACCTCCGCTTCGGCCCGGCTCGAGAGGAGGGCGTCGAGCTTCGCGCGGCCCCGAGCGAGGGACGCGGCATCGTCCGCTGCAAGCTCGGCCCTGAGCCTTTCGCCGAGCGCGGTATATTTCGCGGCGAGGGAGGCGCATTTCGCGCACGAGGCCAGATGCTCTTCGAGGCGCTCGCGCCATGGGCTGGGCACTTCGCCGTCGACGAAGGCAGAGACGAGATCGCGGTCAGGACACATCCTTGGAACCCTCCCGAAGCCTATTGTACAAAGCCTCGCGCGCGCGGAAGGCGCGGACCTTCACGTTGCCTTCGCTGATCCCGAGCGCGCGCCCAATCTCCTTATAACTCAACCCGCCGTACTCCTTGAGGACGAGGACGGCCTTCAGCCCCTCGGGCAATGACGCGAGGCCCCGCTTGAGCTCCTCGGAGGACTCCGTCCTCAGGACCACCTCGTCGGCTCCGCCCGAACTCTCTTTCTCGCCTCTCCACCAGCGTTCGTATGCCTTGGCCTCCCGGCCCTTGCGCTTCGCATAATTGAGCGCGCCGTTCTTGGTGACCCTGATGAGCCAGAATTTGGCGTCATCCATTGTCGGGAAGGGGATGCGCTTCTCGACGAGGCGGGCGAAGGCGTCGTGGACTATGTCCTCCCCCGCCTCCGAGCTGCCGGCGATGCGCGCGGCTATTCGGAGCAGGAGGGGGGCGGCCGCATCGTAGAGACGGCGCAAGTCCTCGGGACCCGGCGGCCCGCTACTTGAAAACAATCCCGTATCCTCCGGGTTACGACCGGACCGGACGGAGCATCATCCGAGTCTCCAGGTCGTGCCGTCGGGCCCGTCCTCGAGTAGGACGCCCCTGGATTTGAGCTCGGCCCTGATCGCGTCCGCGCGGGCCCAGTCTTTCGCCTTCTTGGCGGCGCCCCGCTCGGCCACCCGGCCTTCGATCTCGGCGGTCAGGGCTTCGTCGACGGCGGCGGCCTCCGCGCGCCGCGATTCCGAGAGACCCAAGCCCAGCACCTCGTCCATCCTATACGCTCCCGAAAGAGCCTCTCCGGGAGGGACATCGCTATCCCGCACGAGGCCCCAGAGCTCCGCGAGAGCGCGGGGCGTAGCCAGGTCCTGGCAGAGGTGGCTCTCGAACGCGTCCAAATAATGCGAAGCTCTGGAGCCGTGGGATTCGGGCAAGGACGCCGCTCCCGTTTTTCCCTTCAGGGCGATCACTCGCTCGACCAAGGATTTTCGCGACGAGCGGGCCGAGTCGAGCGCCTCGAACGAGAACTGAAGCTGAGATCGATAATGGGCTCCCAGGAGGAAATAGCGGTAATCGAGGGGATCGTAGCCCGCGTCGGCGAGGCTTTGCAGCGTGAGGAATCCGCCTTTCGACTTCGCCATCTTGCCGCCGGAGACGACGAGGAACTCGTTATGAAGCCAATAATGGACCCATTTCTTGCCCGTCGCGCCCTCGGATTGGGCTATTTCGTTGGTATGGTGCACGGGGATATGGTCGATGCCGCCGGCATGGATGTCGAACTGCTCGCCGAGGTACTTCATGCTCATGGCCGAGCACTCGATGTGCCAGCCCGGATAACCGCGGCCCCAGGGGCTCTCCCAGATCATGGCTTGGTTCTCGAATTTGGACTTGGTGAACCAGAGTGCGAAATCGGCCGGATTGCGCTTGTTCGGGTCCACCTCGATGCGGGCGCCGGCCTTGAGATCATCGAGCTTCAGGAGGGCGAGTTCGCCGTAGCTCGGGAACTTGCTCACGTCGAAATAGAGGTTGCCGCCCGCCTGATAGGTCAGGCCCTTGGCTTCGATCCGGCGGATGAGGGCGATCATGTCGGGGATGTGATCGGTGGCCTTGCAGACCACGTCGGGGCGCAGGACCTTGAGGCTCTCGGTATCCTTGAAGAAGGCCTCCGTGTAGAAGGCGGCGACCTCGAGGACGCTCTTGCCCTTCTCTTTGGCGCTCTTCACCATCTTGTCCTCGCCCGATTCGTCGGCGTCGTCGCCCGAGAGGTGGCCGACGTCGGTAATGTTCATCACGTGCTTCACCTCGTAGCCGAGGAAGCGGAGAGCCCGGACGAGGATATCGTCGAAGACATAGGCCCTGAGGTTGCCGATGTGCGCGTAGTTGTACACCGTCGGGCCGCAGCCGTAGAACCCGACCTTGCCGGGCTCTATCGGCTTGAACTCCTGGAGCTCGCGGCCGAGGGTGTTGAACAGACGTAGCGCGGGCATGGACTGCCTCCGGGTCAGCGAGTAGTATCGGGTCATGCCCAGACTACGGGACTTCCTGCAAAAAATCAATATAAGGGCCGAGCTCGCCTGGGACGAACCCATGTCCCTCCATACGACCTTCAGGATCGGCGGCCCCGCCGAGGCCTACGCCCGTCCAGAGGACGCCGCCGCCGCCGCCGCCCTGACCGCCGCCGCACGCGCGGAAGGCATTCCGATATTCTTCCTCGGCGGCGGCGCCAACGTCCTCGTGGGCGACGGGGGGATACGAGGCATCGTGCTGGATACCTCGCGCATCGCCTCGACGCGGATGGAGTCGGGGCTTCTCGTCGCCGGGGCGGGGCTCCCGATGGAAACCCTCTGCCTCGACGCCCTCGCCAGAGGCTTGGGCGGCCTCGAGGACTTCGCGGGGATGCCGGGCGCGGTCGGCGGCGCGGTCTTCATGAACGCGCGATGCTACGAAATCGAGATGTCCCGGGTACTGGCCTGGATCATATCGGCCGGCGCCGATCCGGGCCCGTCGCGCAGATCCGTCGACGCGACCGAATGGTCCTACAAGCGCTCGCCCTTTCAGGCGGGCGGAGCCTCGCCGGGCGAGCTCATACTGGAAGCCGCCTTCCGCCTCGGTACCGCGGACGACCGAGAGGCGGCGCGCATCGCGCGCGTCATGTGCGAGCGCCGCGCGGACCGCGAGGTCAAGGGCCACTACCGCCTGCCTTCCGCGGGCTCGGTATTCAAGAACGATCGGTCCTTCGGCGCCCCCACGGGGGCCCTGCTCGACCGCCTCGGCCTGCGGGGCAAGCGTATAGGCGACGCCATGGTCTCGCCCTGGCACGCCAACATCTTCGTGAACGCCGGCCGCGCCACCGCGGCCGACATGCGCGGACTCGTCGAGCTCGCGAGGGCCGAGGCCCGGACGAGGCTCGGCCTGGAGCTCGAGCCGGAAATATTGATGGTGGGAGAATTCTGAGCCAGTCGCGCTCCTCGGCCGGACCTCACATTCCCATGTGCTTCATCAGGGCGTATACCACGAAGGCCGGCCAGAGCAGGGCCTTGATGAAGCCCACGATGCCGGCCCCGAAAGTGGCGGCGTGGCCGACGTAGTAGACGGCCGCGCCGATGAAGGCGAGGCCGTAGGCCCCGCTCGCCGCCCCGGTAGCCCCCGGATGGCTCCTGTACCTCCTGCCCCCTTGACCCAGCTCCTCTGCCATGTAGTCCTCCTCGCAGGAATATACAATAACTTGCGGCAGCGCGATATCCGCCCTAGAATCAAAGTAATGCATTTCGCCTTACCGCTGACCGAGCCCGCGGGCATCTTCGCGGTCGTGCTCGCGATCCTGGTCGTTGCGCCCTTCCTCGCCGAGCGGATACGCCTGCCCGGCGTCGCGGGACTCGCCCTCGCCGGCGTCCTCGCGGGACCGCAGGTCCTGAACGTCCTCGCGAAGGACTCGGCCCTGGAATTCCTCGGCACGATAGGCCTCATGTACGTCTTCTTCGTCGCCGGAGCGGAGATGGACGCGGGGCAGCTTCGGCGCGAGAGGAAATCGAGTCTGGCATTCTATGCCTTCACCTTCGCCCTTCCCTTCGCCGCGGGCCTCGCGACGGGTCTCTCTGTCCTAAGGATGGGCATGCTCTCGGCGATGCTCCTCGGCTGCATATTCGCTTCCTATACGCTCCTTCCCTACCCCGCCGTCTCGAGACTGGGCCTCGCGCGCCATCGCTCCGTGGTCGCCGCGGCGAGCGCCGTCATCCTCACCGACGCGACGGTGATGCTCGTCCTGGCCGCGGCGGCCCGGGCTTCGCAGGGAGGCGGCGACCGGACCGCCTGGGCAAAGCTGATCGTCGGGCTGGTCGCGTGGGCCGCGCTCTCCGCGGTCCTCATACCCAAAGCCGCCGAGCTCTTCTTCCGCAAGGCGAAGCCCGACGGGACGATCGAATTCGCGTTCGTGATCGCCCTCGCTTTCATCTGCGCGTTCGCCTCGCGCCTCGCCGGCCTCGAGCCGATAGTCGGCGCCTTCGTCGCGGGGCTCCTCCTCAACCGCTTCATCCCAGGGTCGGGCGTCCTCATGAACCGCATCAAATTCGCGGGCGACGCGCTCTTCGTGCCCTTCCTCATGGTGTACGTCGGAGTCATCGCCGAGCCGGCAGCCGTCTTCGGCGGCCTCGGCGCCTTCGCCGCGGCCCTCGCGACGGCCGCCTTGGCCGTCGCGTCGAAGTGGCTCGCCGCGAGCGGCGCGGGACGCCTGCTGGGCTACTCGAAGGACGAGAGGCGCATGCTCTTCGGCCTGTCTGTCAACCACGCGACCGCGGTACTCGGCCTCGCTCTGGTCGGCTTCAGGCTCGGGCTCTTCGGCCAATCGGTCCTCGGCGGAGCCCTTCTCCTCGTCGTCGCGAGCTGTCTCCTCGGTTCCTTCGCGGCCGGGCGCGCGGGCAAACGCCTCGCGGCCGCCCGCGAGGACAGGCGGGGACCCTTCGACGGGGCCCTCGAGCGCATCCTCGTCGCGATATCCAAGCCTTCCTCGATACGCGACCTCCTGGCACTCGCCTTCCTCCTCCGGGCCAGGCGGAGCGAGGCGCCCGTATACCCGGTGGCCGTGGTACCCGAATCGGCCGACACCGGCGTCGAGATAGCCAATGCCGAGAACGGCCTCGCGCTGGCCGTCGTCCAGGGCGTATCCGCGGGCGTTCCAGTCATCCCCGCGACGCGGGTCAGCGTCAACGTCGCCGAGGGAATCATGCAGGCCGCGCTCGAGAATCGGGCGGGAGCCATCGTGCTGGGGTGGAATGCGACGCCGAAGCTGTCTCAGGCCTTCTTCGGAAGCGTCATCGAGCAGGTCATAGGCGCCGCGCCGGAGCTCGTGGTCGTCGCCCGGATAGCGAGTCCGCTGAACAACCTCTCGCAGGTGAGCCTCGTCCTGCCGCCCCTCGTCGAGCGCCATCCCGGTTTCAGCCGCGGGCTCGCCTGCCTCGCCAATTTCATCTCGCAGACCGGGGCCAAGCTGAACGTCTACGCCCAGAAGCCCAATGGCGCCGCGATAGAATCGGCCATCGGATCGCTGCGCTCGGGCCTCCGCGCCCAGGTGACCGAGCTGGAATCCTGGAAGTCCGTCGATCAGGCCCTGGGCCCGCAGGGCCAGGGAGGCCAGGCCTTCGCCCTCTTCAGCGCGAGGCCCGGAGAGGCCGCGTGGCACCCGGCCGCCGAGAAGCTGCCGCACCGCATCGGTGAGGAGAGGCCCGGCCTCAGCCTCCTCCTCTTCTACCTGCCCGCGGGAGAGACGTCGGCCGCCCCTGGCGAGGCTCCGTTGCCCGACCGGTCGGGCGACATCTTCGAGCGGGCCCTCGCCGCGGGCAGGGTGGCGCCGAGGATGGAGGAGAGCTCGATAAACGACGCGATCCGGGAATTGCTGCGCGTGGACTTCGACGGCGACCGCAAGACCCTGGCGCGGCTTTCCGCCCTCTTCACCGATATCGCCCAGAAGCTGCCCATCGAGCTCGAGCCGGGCGTCCTCCTCCTACACGCCCGCGTCGACGAGGCGAAGGAGCCCCTGGTCTACTTCGGCGCCCGGCCCGAGGGCCTGCGCCTGCTCTCGCTCGAAGCGCCCGCGCGCCTCGTGGTCCTCCTCTGCGCGCCCGCGTCCCAGAGCCCGGAGGAGCACCTGAGGATCCTGGGCGAGATAGCGAGGTCGCTCAAAGGGGGCGGCATAGCCGATCGACTCGGCCTCGCCGTCCCGCCGGCGGCCGCTATTGCGTCGAGACCGGCGCGACCTGGTTCCTGATCAGGATGAACTCCACGCGCCTGTTCTTCCAGCGGTTCTGCGCGTCCTTGAAATCGACGACGGGCTCGCTGGAGCCCATGCCCTTCGTGCTCAGGCGGCGCGGGTCCACGCCGTTGTCGCCCAGGAGCTTCTTGACCAGCTCGGCGCGGCCGGTCGAGAGCGGGATGAGCTCCTTCGTCTCCTCGTTCGCCGTCGCCGTCGGGCCGTAGCCGGCGATCTTGCCCTCGCTGTTCGCATGGCCCTCGATCAGGATCTGGTAGTCCTTGAACTTGTTGAGGATCTGGGCGATGCGCTGGATGACTTTGGCGTTGTTCGCGATCGTGTCCGCGTCGAGACCGTTGAAGTCGGCGCCGTTCGCCCTGAAGACGATCGAGGGCACCTTGATCTTGAGCCTGTCGCCGTCCCGGATCACGAGCACGTCGATCGATATCGCGCCTTCCACCTTATTCGTGTTGCCCAGGACATCGGTGACCGTGAAGATGAAGGGATAATCGGTCGCGGACTCGACCAGCTCGCCCTTGTCGGAGCGGCCGTCCCAGGTGATGGTCTTCGCCGGGGCTCCCGTGCCGCTCCAGGACTTGAACAGGCGATCCGCCGGCTTCGAGTCCGGGGCGGCTCCCTCCACTACCGCCACCTCGTGGACCTCGAAGCTCCATTGGGCAATATCGGCTACGCTCGAGACGTCGAGGCCGATCGTCAGGTCGCTGTTGCTGTTGTCGTTATCCGGACTGAAGGGGTCCGGCGTCAGGCTCACCTGGGCCTTCGGAGGCGCGGTGTCCACGAGAATCTTGCCGGTGCGCGCCTCGGCGTGGTCGCCCTTGACGTAATCGACGGAGAAGAAGCCGGTATAGTAGCCGTCGACCACGGCGCCGGAGGAATCGCGACCGTCCCACACTATCTTGTTGGGCACGTCGTTGCCCTTGCCGCCGTAGACGCTCCTTTCGACGCCGTCCTTGTCGACGACCGCGAAATGCCAGGTATCGATGCCTTCGCGGAGCTTGACGATGAGGCCGAAGGTCTCGGTATCCTTGTAGCCGCTCCCGTTGGGCGATATGCCCGGTTCCGACGCGGTCACGAAGACCTGGACCTGGCGCTGGTCGACGACGATCGAGGGCACGGAGCCCGAGCCCTTGTTGCCCGCTATGTCGGTGGAGGAGGCGTCGTATCGGTAGGAGCCGTCGGGGACGGTGTTGCCCGCCTCGTCGGTGCCGTCCCACGTGAAATCGGAGGCCTGGCCCTTCCAGCTCCAGGTCCTGACCTGCTTGCCGTCGGCTCCGGTCAGGATGCCCGTCCAGTCGTCGCCCGGGACCGAATTCTGGGAGAAGCGCACTACGCGAAGCCTGCTGCCCTCGGTGGGAGAGAAGAGAAGCGGCGAGGCGCTCACCTTTATAGAGGGGGCGACCGTGCGGAGGAGGATGCCGGGCGTGGTCGAGTCGGCGGCGTCTCCGTTCAGGTACGAGACGGCGAGCCTCGCGGCGTAGCGGCCGTCCGGGGCCCTGATCCTCGCGTCGGTACCGCCGTCCCAGACGAAGGTCGCCGGCACTCCTTTGTTGTCCTTCCATGAGCGGACCGCCGAGCCGGCCGGAGCTCCCGACGCGTCGAGGGCGACGATGGAGAGCTCGTAGGACCTGACCCTGTCGTTCGATTGCACTTGCGCGGTCAGCGTGAGCCTGTCCTTCGCGCTTCCCGGAAGCGGACTGAAGGCCTTGAGATCGGCGACCAGCCGCACCGCCTTCTTGGCCGTATCGACCGAGACGGAGACGGGGTCCGACGCGAAGGTGTTGCCCGCGGCGTCGACGGCTTCGAGCCTGTAGGAGTAGACGCCGTCGGGAACCGGCTTGCCGGCGTCGTCGGTGCCGTCCCATTCGACGTCCGGATCGGGAAGAGGCTCGAAGGAGTAGGTCCTCACCGCCTTTCCGTCGGGCCCCGAGACCTCGCCGTTCCATTTGGCGTCCTTGACTCCCTTTTCCGCAAAATGGACGCTGTTCTGGCCTTGCGAGCCGGCCGGGTTGAAGGCGGGCCTGTCGGCGCTCACCGTCCCGGAGGGCGGGGTGACGTCGAGGACGAAGCTGGGCGAGTTCACCGTAGGGCTGTAGCCGTTCAGATAGACGACGGACAGCTGGGCTTGGTATTGACCCTCGGGCAGGACCTTCAGGGAGACCGGATCCCGGCCGTCGAAGGGCACCCGGTCCTTTAGGGAGGCGCCGTCCTGGCCCGCCTGGGACCAGACCCCGCGCTTGCCTTTGTCCAGGACCGAGAGCTTCCAGCCCACTATGCCCGTCTTGACCGGGACGCTGGGGAAGAGGTTGACGACTCCCTTCTGGGTCTTGCCGCTGGGGCTGAAGGCCGCCAGGTCTATCACGAGACCGATGGGCGGCTGCTGGGTGTCGACGACGATGTTGTCGAATCGCTTCGAGGCGGAATTGCCGGCCCTGTCCGTGGCCGAGATCGAGAACGAGTAGACGCCGTCGGAGACGATCTTGCCGTCGTCCCCCTTGCCGTCCCAGGTCCAATCCGCGGGGGCCGCGCTCTCGTACTTGAGGGTCCTCACCGTCTTGCCGGACGCATCAGCGACCTTGGCCGACCAAAGGTCCTCGACCGAGCCCGCCAGCTTGATGAGGAGGGAGTCCTTGGTGCTCCCGCCGCCGGGGCTGAAGATCGGAGGATCCTCAGGGACGGTGATCGCGATCGTCGGCGGGGCGACTTTCACGACGATGGGGAAGGGACCGACTTTCCCGCGGTTGCCATTGTCGTCCACGGCCTCGATGGTGGCGGTATAGGCCCCGTCGGGCGCGACTATGCCGGCGTCGGTCACGCCGTTCCAGACGAGCTTGTCGGGTATGGGCACGCCCTTCTTCACGTAGGTCAGGCGATCCATCAAGCCTTTGAAGCCCTGGGTCTCGGGCCTGGATTCCTTGTTGGAGATCTTCCGCACCACCTCGCCCTTGTCGTTCGCTATGCTGAGAGTCCAGCCGACTACGTAGCGGCGGTCGGTGATCTTCACCGGGATTTCCAGCTTATCCTGAATCCCGGAGTTGTTGGGCGATATGTACGCGGGCCCCCATTTCGAGGCCGGGAAGGCCGCGACGATCTTCGGAGGAGTGTTGCCGATGACGCCCAGCGGGAGAGTGGCGCTCCCTCCCACGGCCCAGATTCCGTTATACAGAGGGGAGGCCGCGATGGCCGGCTGTATCTCCGACTGGTCCCATCCTTGCTTGGCGAGGTAGGAGCCTTCGGGGGCGCGCTTGAGCGGAATATCGGCCGTCAGCCCGAAGGAGGGCATGAGGCTCTTGTTCGTGCCGGCTTGGAGCTCGCGCAGGTCCTGGAACCAATTCGCGCGGAAGGTGACTATGCCGCGGTAGGAGACGCCGGTGGAGAGGCCGAAGCCGAAATCCTGGAAGCTCGGGAAGGAGACGTCGGCTCCCAGGGCGATCCTCCAGTCGTCGGTCCGCACTATGTCGGTCCGCAGGCCGCTCGAGAAGGTGATGGGATCGACGGCGTCGCTGTAGGACTTGCCGATGCCGGAGAGGACTGCGCCCCAGCGCAGGTCCTTGAAGGCCCCGTGGTCGCCGAGCAGCTGCATTATGCCGAGGTCGAGCCCTGCGCCCCATCCCTGGTTCCCGAGGGTCAGGTCGATCGCGCTGCCTATGAAGAAGTTGGGATAGAGATCCTTGGCGATTCCGCCGCGGAAGCTCCCGACCGTGCCGAAGGGAAGAGCGGTCATCGTCGATGGCGTTTCGACGAATTCGGCGGAGGCGCTCCAGACGGCGTAGGGCTTGGGAATCGACAGGCCGAGCGAGCCGGCGCCCCCGAAGCCCTGGGCGGGGCCGGAGGTCGGCGCCCCGAAATCCGTGAGACCGGTAAAGCCGGCGTCCAGCACGAAACGCTGTTGGGCGGCGGAGGCGGCCGGATTCTCCCTATCGGCCCAGGGCGCGTCCAAGGCGGTGACCGAGGGGCCGTAGGCGAGGGCCTGGGCGGACCCGAGGATGGGGAACAAGGAGACACCGGGCGGCGGATCGTACGCGAAAGCGGATGCCGCTCCCATCGCCATGAATAGCGCGATCGCGTAAGTTGTCCTTCGGTATTTCGCCATTATTCCCTCCTTGGGAGAGCGCACGAGAGAAAGCGACACGCTAAAAATAGCGCCGAGTCGCGTTAGTGACTACTACCTGGACGATTTTCACTGATAAATGACGAGTCGCGGCGCAGGGTCCATGGAGAGCACTTCGGCGGGAAGAAGCAGGGGATCGTCGTAACCGGCGCCCTCTATATCTGTTTTAAAGAACAGC
>Ga0181535_10001802_pt1 | contig 27160 bp, 23 predicted proteins | sample PEATcosm2014_Bin_44_FD_119774 | JGI IMG/M metagenome (GOLD analysis project Ga0181535, IMG submission 119774) | Peatland microbial communities from MTU Mesocosm Facility, Houghton, MI, USA - PEATcosm2014_Bin17_30_metaG | ecosystem: Environmental > Terrestrial > Soil > Wetlands > Peat | place...
CGCGTTCCTCGCCAACGTCAGCCACGAGATCCGCACACCGATGAACGGCGTGATCGGCATGAACGACCTGCTGCTCGACACCGAACTCGACGACGAACAACGCTCCTACGCCGAACAGGTCGCACGCTCCGGCGACCAGATGATGGCCGTGATCAACGACGTTCTCGACCTCTCGCGGATCGAGTCCGGGAAGTTCGAGCTGGACATCGCCGACTTCGACCTGCGCGAGACGATCGAGCAGGCCTGCGCGATGGTCGGCACGCAGGCCGACGCGAAGGGCCTGGCGTTGAAGTTGGCGCTCGCGGCAGAGCTTCCCGTGCGGGTGCGCGGCGACAGCACGAGGATCCGCCAGGTGCTCTCGAACCTCGTCTCCAATGCGGTCAAGTTCACCGCCGAGGGGTCGATCGTCGTCCGAGTCGTACCGGTCGGCGGCCTGGGTGGCAACGCGCGCCTGCGCTTCGAGGTGGCCGATACCGGCATCGGCGTGGATCCACAGGCGCTCGAGCGGCTGTTCCAGCCATTCGAGCAGGCCGACGCTTCGACGACCCGCAACTATGGCGGCACCGGCCTCGGGCTCGCGATCGCGCGCGAGCTGATCGAACGCATGGGCGGGCAGATCGGCGCAGCCAGCGAGCCCGGCGTCGGCAGCACCTTCTGGTTCGAGCTGGAGCTCTGTCCGGCGGCCACGCTCGCCGAGCCGCCCCGGTTGCGTGAAGAGCCGCGGCACGTCGCGGCGCGAACGAACCATCTGGCGCCGCTCGTGCTGGTCGCCGAGGACAACCCGGTCAACCAGATCGTGGCCGTCCGCGCGCTCGAGCACTGCGGCTGTCGCGCCCAGGTCGCGGCCGACGGCGAGGCGGCGCTGGCGGCGTTCGCGGCCGAACACTTCGACGCGGTGCTGATGGACTGCCAGATGCCGGGGATGGACGGATACCTGGCCACGGCCGAGCTGCGCTTGCGTGAGCGCGCCGACGGTGGCGCCCGCCGCGTACCCGTCATCGCGATGACGGCGAGCGCGATGAAGGGAGACATCGAACGCTGCCTCGCCGCCGGGATGGACGACTACATCAGCAAGCCGATGCGCCCAGGCGTGCTGCTCGCCACGCTGCGCCGCTGGCTGCCGGCGCTCAGCGAAGCGATCGACGACGCCGCATAGGGGCGCCGGCTGGATCGTCGTGCGCGCGCGACGCCTAACATGGCGAGCGTGTGGCTGCGGACGCGCGGATGATCGAGGCGCTGCTCGTCGCGAATCGCGGCGAGATCGCCGTCCGTGCGTTCCGTGCGGCCAACGAGCTGGGCGTGCGCAGCATCGCCGTGTATGTCCCGGAGGACCGAGACTCGGTGCACCGCCTGAAGGCGGACGAGAGCTATGAGATCGGCGCGCCCGGGCACCCGGTCAGCAACTATCTCGATGCCCAGCTGATCGTCGATCTGGCGGTCGCCGTCGGCGCCGACGCGATCTATCCCGGCTACGGCTTCATGGCCGAGAATCCGGTACTCGCCCGCAGCGCACAGGCCGCCGGGGTTCGCTTCGTCGGGCCGCCGGCGGAGGTACTGGGGCTCGCCGGCGACAAGACGCGGGCGCGGGAGATCGCGCGCCGCGCCGGGGTGCCGGTGCTCGACGCCTCCGACCCGGTGCGTGACGCGACCGCGGCCGGCTCGATCGCGGAGCAGCTCGGCTTCCCGCTGTTCGTCAAGGCGGCGCTCGGCGGCGGCGGCCGGGGGATGCGGCTGGTCTCCTCACCCGAGGAGCTGCCGCGGGCGCTCGACGGCGCGATGCGCGAGGCGCTCGCGGCGTTCGGCGACGACACGGTCTACCTCGAACAGGCGATGTTGATGGCACGCCACATCGAGGTGCAGATCCTCGCCGACGGCGCCGGCGAGATCATCCACCTGTTCGAGCGCGACTGCTCGCTGCAGCGCCGCCACCAGAAGGTGATCGAGGTGACTCCCGCGCCCGGGCTCGACGCCGACCTGCGCAGGCGGATCTGCGACGCGGGCGTCGCCGTCGCGCGCGAGATCGGCTACGAGAACGCCGGCACGGTCGAGTTCCTGCTCGACGGCAGCGGCCGCTTCGCCTTCATCGAGATGAACCCGCGCATCCAGGTGGAGCACACCGTCACCGAGGAGACCACCGACGTCGACCTCGTGCGGGCGCAGATCCTGATCGCGGGCGGCGCGACACTCGAGGATCTCGGGCTCTCCCAGGATTCGATCCGCCAGCGTGGAGTCGCCCTGCAGTGTCGCGTGACGAGCGAGAACCCGGCGAACGGCTTCCGCCCCGACGCGGGACGGATCACCGCGTACCGCTCACCCGGCGGAGCCGGCATCCGGCTGGACGAGGGCTCGGCGTTCGTCGGCGCCGAGGTCTCCCCCTTCTTCGACCCCCTGCTGGTCAAGGTCACGGCGCGCGGACCCGATCTGCGCAGTGCGGCCGCACGGGCCGGCCGGGCGGTCGCCGAGCTGCGCGTGCGCGGGGTGAGCACCAACCAGAGCTTCCTGCGCGCGCTGCTGCGACACCCCGACTTCCTCGCGGGCAAGGTGCACACCACCTTCGTCGACGAGCATCCGGATCTGATCTCCGCCGACCCGGGCGCGGACCGTGCTTCGCGGCTGCTAGCGAGGCTGACCGACGTCACGATCAACCGCGAACGCGAGCCGCCGGCCGGCCTGATCGATCCGCGCGCGAAGCTCCCGCCGCTCCCCGCCGGGAAGCCCGCCGACGGGTCGCGCCAGCGCCTGCTCGAACTCGGGCCCGCCGCCTTCGCCGCCGCGCTGCGTGCGGCGCCCGCGGTGGCGGTGACCGACACGACGCTGCGTGACGCCCACCAGTCGCTCTTCGCCACGCGGATGCGCACCTTCGACATGCTCGGCGCGGCCGGGCACCTCGCGCGCGAGATGCCGGAGCTCCTGTCGCTCGAATGCTGGGGCGGCGCGACGTTCGACGTCGCGCTGCGCTTCCTGCACGAGGATCCCTGGACGCGGCTCGCGCGCCTGCGGGAGGCGGTGCCGAACATCTGCCTGCAGATGCTGCTGCGCGGCGGCAACCTGCTCGCCTACTCGCGCTTCCCGCCCGTGGTGGTGCGCGCGTTCGTCGCCGAGGCCGTGGCAAGCGGCGTGGACGTGATCCGCATCTTCGATGCGCTGAACGACATCGAGGGGATGCTGCCGGCGATCGAGGCGACGCTCGAGACGCCCGCGCTCGTCGAGGGGGCGCTCTGCTACACCGGCGACCTCCCGAACCCCGCGGAGCGGGTCTACACGCTCGACCATTACCTGCGGCTCGCCGAAGCACTCGTGGCAGCGGGCGTCCACGTGCTCGCAATCAAGGACATGGCGGGGCTGTTGCGCGCACCCGCCGCGCGCACGCTGGTCAGAGCACTGCGCGAGCGCTTCGACGCGCCCGTCCACCTGCACACCCACGACACGACCGGCGGCTCGCTCGCGACGATCCTCGCGGCGGTGGAGGCAGGCGTGGACGCCGTCGACGGCGCCGCCGCGCCGATGGCCGGAATGACGAGCCAGCCGTCGCTGGCCGCGATCATCGCCGCGCTCGCGGGCACCGACCGCGCAACGGAGCTGGCGCTCGACTCGGCGCTCGCGCTGGAGCCCTACTGGGAGGCGGTGCGCACGCTGTACGCGCCCTACGAGGCCGGACTGCCCGCCCCGACCGGGCGCGTCTACCGCCACGAGATTCCCGGCGGGCAGCTGTCAAACCTGCGCCATCAGGCGGGCGCGATCGGCGTCGGCGACCGCTTCGAGGAGGTCGAGGCGGCCTACGAGCGCGCCAACGCGCTGCTCGGGAACATCATCAAGGTCACGCCGACCAGCAAGGTCGTCGGCGACCTCGCGCTGTTCGCCGTTTCGGCCGGGATCGACTTCGACGAGCTCGAGCGGGCGCCGGCGCGCTTCGATCTCCCCGACTCGGTCCTCGACTTCCTGCGCGGCGCGCTCGGCCGCCCGCCCGCGGGGTTCCCTCAGCCCTTCACCGAGCGCGCGCTGAGCGGCCGCCCGAAGCCGCCGCCGGTCCCACCGCCGTCAGCCGAAACGCTCGAGGCGCTGAGCCACCCTGGCGCGGAGCGCCAGCTCGCGCTCTCCGAGCTGATGTTCCCCGCCCCGTTGCACGACTACGTCGCGGCGCGCGAGCGCCACGGCGACGTGTCGCTGCTGCCCACCAGCGCCTTCTTCTACGGCCTGCGCGAGAACGAGGCGCTGCCGGTGGACCTGGCGCCCGGCGTGCGCGTGATCTTCGAACTCGACGCGATCGGCGAAGCCGACGAGTCCGGGATGCGCACGGTGATGGCGCGTGTCAACGGCCAGCTGCGGCCCGTTGACGTCCGCGACCGCAGTGTCGAGCGTGTCGTCGCCGAGATCGAACGCGCGGATCCGTCGCAGCCGGGGCACGTCGCCGCGCCTGTGATCGGGGCGGTGATCATCCAGGTCAGCGCCGGGGACGAGGTCCGCGCCGGGGAGCCGGTCGCGGTGATCGAGGCGATGAAGATGGAATCGACGATCACCGCCCCGATCAGCGGGCGGGTCGAACGCGTGGCGATCGCGAGCGGAACCAGGGTGGAGCGAGGCGACCTGCTGCTGGTGCTGCGCGCGGACGAGACGGCCGGCTGAGCGCCGGCCGCTCGGTCATCGCCCCCGCATCCAGCGGCTGACGCTGATCGTGCTGGGCCCACCGGGATCGCCGCAGACCGGTAGGTACATCGTGCGCAGCTGCGCGACGGTCGCGACGATCGCGGGCGCGCCGGGCCTGAGTGTCACCAGCACCTGGGATGGCCGCCGGCCTCCGGCGGCGGCGCTGGTCGGCGGCGCCTTGGACTGCGGGTCGCACCAGTTGAACCACTGAAAGAGGACGGAGGCCGAGTGACGGGGGGCGAGCACGATCGTCGCGCTGTAGCGTTCGACGGGATCCTCCAGCGCGGGCTTCATCGCCTGTTCGCGCAGCACCTCGTGCGGTGGCCCGCCGGCGAAGGTGATCACGGGGCGCCCGCTCAGCCGGCAGGCGGTGCGGCCGTGGTTGGTGACCGTGACGCCGCCCAGCAGCGACTGCGTCGCGCCCTGACCGCCGAAGCTCGCCGACACCTGCGCCGCAGCACACGACGGGACGCCGGCGGCGCCGGCGCGCGGCGCGAGGGGGGCCGCCGCGAGCGCCGCGAGCGTCGCCGGCACGATCAGCGTGCGGGCGAGTTTCACTTCGCGGCGTAGCCGCGCTCGGCCTTGCGGATGTGGCCCAGCTTCGCGAGCTGGGTCAGGCGGCTCGAAACGCTCGAGCGGTTCAGGTCGAGGCCCTTGGCCACCTCGCCCGCGGTGCTACCGGGATGCTTGGCCAGGAACTCGAGGATGCTCGCGCGGGTGTCGGCCTTGAGCGTGCGGGCCTCGGCTCGCCGCTTGCTCGCCCGCCTCGCGGTCGCGCGGCGCAGCGAGCGTTGGGGCACGCCGCCGGCCGCCTCCTCACGGCTCGCGTGAGCCTCCTTCAGTTCCGCCTCGAGCCGCGCAAGGTGTGCGCGAAGATCGGCCACCTGGGCTTCGAGCGTATCGATCGCCTGCTGGGTTCGAGGCATCGCATCCCTTCCGTCGAGGTGCCGCCCGCTCACGGACTACGATGGTCCGGTGCTGGTCTTGGTGGCGAGCGTACAGAGCGAACCAGAGTCGCAGATGATATGCGCGCGTCTTGCCGAGGCCGGAATCAGCGCCGTCAGCAAGCGCAACATCGGGGCTGACAACCCGGAGTTCGGGTCCAGCGGGGCGCGCGAGGTCTACGTCGAGGAGGAGCTGGCTTCGCGGGCGCGCGAACTGCTCGCGGTGCCCGAGTTCAGCGACGAGGAGCTCGCGGAGCTCAGCGAGCAGGCGGGGCGCGAGGCGGGGGGCGCACCCTAGGCGATGTCGTACACGACCGCCGACGGGCGCCGCCAGGTGCTCGACGCCGTGGCCGCCGCGGCCGACCAGATCGGAGTCGCGGTGGCGTACCTCGGCGAGGCCTACGAGCAGCTCGACGAGTACGCCGCCGAGCGGCTCGAGGAGCAGCTGTTCCGGCCCGTCCAGCTGGCCTATGGGCGCGCGCGACGCGTGCACGGCGAGTTCGCGGCCCGCCACGGCCTGCCGGCGCACACGTTCGAGACGCCGCATCCGCACACGCGGGCGAACGACGCCCGCGGCCTGATCGACGACGCCGTCGAGGCGGTCACGCGGGCGGACGGGGGACTCGGCGGGCTGCAGGACTCGATGCTGCCGATCGAGGTCGGCGACACGGAGCTGCGCGCCGGGCTCGAGGACGTGCGCGTGCTGCTCGGCGAGGTCGCCGAACGCGCGCGGCGGCTGGAGCGGACGCTCGGGCGCTAGCCGCGCGCGGCGCGGCGCAGCGAGTCGGCGAGCAGCGCGACGACGGCGAGCGGCAGCACCCACCAGGCGGCGACGGTGCTGGTCGCGACGAGCGCGGTGACGGCGATCGCGCAGGCGACGCCCAGCGCGACGCGCCAGTCGTCGCCGGCGACGAAGTCCCAGACGCCGCGCGCGAGCGCCGCGAGCACCCTCACGGCGTGCCCACCGGCGCCGGCGCGAGTGCTGAAGCGCGCCGGATCAGTGCCACGAGGGCGAGCGAGATCGCCAACAGCGCCGGGATGATCACGAGCAGCGCGGCGTCGTTACCCGGCCACGACGCCCCCGCGCCCTCGGCGCCCCAGAAGGTGCCGAACGAGCTGAGCATCACGCCGACCGCGAACTTCATCGTGTTTTCCGGCACGCGCGCGAGCGGTGCGCGAACGGCGACCCCCGCGATGACGACGAGCACAATCGCCGCCGCCGCGGCCACCGCCGCGAGCGGGATCCGGTGCTGGTTGGCGCCGAACGTCAGCACGATGAACGCGACCTCGAGACCCTCGAGCAGGACGCCCTTGCAGGCGACCGTGAACGAATAGGGATCGAAACCGGCCGGGCGGCCGGCGCGGCGGGCCGCGTCGGCTTCCTCGGCGAACAGCGCCGCCTCATCGTGGCGCGCCTTCAGGCCTGCCGCACGCAGAATCGCCTTGCGCAGCCACTGCAGGCCGAACACCAGCAGCAGCCCGCCGACGGCGACCCGCAGGACATCGATCGGGAGCGAGGTCAGCGCCGGCCCGAGCGCCGCGACCAGCGCGGCGAGGAGCGCGGTTGCGGCCGCGACGCCCGAGAGCGCCGACGACCAACTGCGGGTCGTGCCGACGGCGAGCACGATCGTCAGGGCCTCGACCGCCTCGACGGCGCAGGCGAGGAAGACGGAAACCGCGAGGCCGATCTCGGTGCCGCTCATCCACTCACCGCGCGAAGTCCGTGACCGACAAGGCCATGGTCACGATTGTGGCGCACGCGGTTCGCGGGAGCCGCGCCGGGCGGTAACGCAGCGCTAACCGCAGGGGTCGGCGCAGACGCGATAGTTGGGCCACCACCCTGCCCACCGTCCCAGAGGAGACAGAAGCCATGACGCACGAGTCCTACAAGGCCTGGCTTGACGAGATGCCGATCGACGACGTGCGCCGGCGAATCGAACGCCTCGAGCGCAAGATCGCGGACCTGCACGTTCTGCAGCGCCTGCATGCCGAGCGCCACGGCGGCGGCGAGCAGGAGCCGGACGGCGCGGCGGGAGAGGACGAAATCCCGTCGCTCGGCGAAGCCGAGCCATCAGAGGAAAGCGGCGAGGATCACCAGCAGCACGAGGCGCCCGAGCAGGGTTGAGGTGCTAATGGTCGCCGCGCCCACGCTGCCGTAGTGGCCTGCGCCGGCGCGGCGGGTCCTCGCGGTCCGTGCCGGCGGGGCTGTCCTCGAGCACGACGATCGCGACGAACATCGCGAACGCGCCGGTCGCGCCGAGCGCGGCGAGCACGCCGCAGACGATCGACCACGGCGACGGGAGCAGCGCCGCCGCGATCGTGCCGATCACCGCGGTCAGCGCGAACACGAACCACGCGCGCCGTGGCCTGACCGGCGGCGGGATCCGCTGGCGCGGGGAGTCGGCGTTCACGCCCATCACCATAGACTCGGCGCATGGACGCCTTCCTGTACGACGAGGCCACGCGCAGTTACTACGCCGAGCGCGCGGGCGAATACGACGACTGGTGGCTGGGGACCGGGCTTTTCGCGGAGCGCGACCGTCCCGGCTGGAACGACGAGGTCGCCGAGCTGATCGAGATCGTCGCCGGGCTGCCGGCGGTGCGTGTGCTCGACGTCGGCTGCGGCACCGGCTTCTTGACCGCGCATCTGAGCGGCGAGGTGACCGCGCTCGACCAGAGCACCGAGATGCTGGAGATCGCGGCCGGGCGAATCGGTCACGGACGACGCGTGATCTGTGGCGAGGCGCTGCCGCTGCCGTTCGTCGCCGACGACTTCGACATCGTCTTCACGAGCCACGTCTACGGCCACCTGCCGCCGGGCGAACGCGAAGCCTTTCTGGCCGAGGCCAGGCGCGTCGCGCCGCGGCTGGTGGTCGTGGACTCGGCGATGCGCGACGGGGTGGAGCCGGCGGGATGGCAGGAGCGCCGGCTGAACGACGGTTCGCGCCACCGCATCTACAAGCGCTACCTGCGCGCCGGGGAGCTGGCCGATGAGCTTGGCGGAGGGCGCGTTCTGCTCGACGGGCGCTGGTTCGTCGCGGTGGACACGGAGCAGCGCTGACGGCCGGGGGTGTCCGTCGCGCGGCGGTCTGGGGGCTGGGTACTCGGGGCCGCCCCGGTCCGGGAGGCCGGCCGGCAGGCGGTGTTGCTTGCGGTCGGGGAGGCCGGGCGGCGCCGCGGGGGCCTGTTCGAGTCGCGGGCGCGACCGGCGCCGCGGGTCGTGTTCGGGTCGGGGAGGCCGGCCGGCGCGCGTGTTCGAGTCCGTGAGGGCGACCGGCGCCGCGGTACACTGGAGGGGCAGCCCCACCTTTGAGTGCCCCAGCTCCCGCATTCTCCCGTGGCCTTGCCCAAACGCGGAGCAGCAAGGAGGCAAGCCCATGTCCGAACCTTCCGAAGAGCGCGGCTCCGAGCGCCCGCCGCCGGCGTCGACGTCGTTCAACGACCTGATCAAAGAGGTCGCCCGGCGCAATGAGGAGGCGCACCGCGAGGCGCAGAAGGTGCGTGTCGCTAGCGGCCGCGTGGCGCGCGACCAGAAGCGCGCGCGCGACCTTCGCTGATCGCACCCCGGCGCGGTGAAGCGGGCCCCGGGGCGCGCTGATCGCGCCCCGCTGGTCTGACGCGGTGCGCGGGGTGCCTATGCTGTCAGGGTGGTCGTCAGGGTGATCGAGCAGCGTCCGGTCGCTCCGCCTCGACGGCGCCGGCGATGGGCGCCGGCGGCAGCGATCGCCGGTGCCGTGGTCGTTGTGATCGCCGCCGCGGTCGTGATCGTGACCGTCTGGTCGGGGGCGACGCTCTCGGCCGACGCCACCGCGCTCGCGAAGCTGAAGCTGCAGCCCTTCGCCGGCACGGTCGTGCGCGCTGAGGCGTTCGCCCCGGACGGGAGCGCGATCCCGCTGCGCCGCGACGGCGGGCTGCTGACGCCGCTGCAGCAGGTCACGCCGGGCGAGCTGATCACCGTGGACGTCGTGATTCGCCGGCCCGGCTGGCTGAGCTGGGCGCTCGGGCGCACGGAACACGAGCGCCTGAGCGTGCGCGCGCCGGTCGCGCGGGCGCGCGATCCGTGGCTGACGATCGCCCCAGGAGCCCCGGTGCGCGTCAGCTTCGAGCAACCGATCAGCGGCCTCTCCTACGCCGTGCCCGGCCAGCCCGCCGTGCGCCTCGCGCTCGCCGGCCCCGCGCGCACCGTCACGCTCGGCGGCCTCGGCGGCGCCGGAACGGCCGAAATCAGCGCCGCCGTGCGCCCGTGGGAGAAGCTGAGCGCGCCGCTGCGAGTGACCTGGCTGCCGCCCTCGCGCGCACCGGTTCTGCTGGTCAGCCCCGCCCCCGGCTCGAACCTCTCGCCGGCCGCCGCGATCACGCTGACGTTCTCCGAACCCGTGGCGACGCTGCTGGGCTCCGCGCTGCCGACGCTCTCGCCCGCGATCGCCGGCAGCTGGCGCGAGAGCGACAGCCACACGCTGGTGTTCACGCCGTCGGGGCTCGGCGCGCCACTCGGCAGCCAGCTGAACGTGACGCTGCCGGCGGCGGTCGCGGTCGCGGCGCCATCCGGCACGCTCGCCGCGCCCGGCGAGCGGCTCTCCTGGACGGTGCCGCTCGGCTCGACGCTGCGGCTGCAGCAGCTGCTCGCGCAGGAGGGCTACCTGCCGGTCGACTGGAAGCCGGCGGGCGCGGCCGTCGCCGCAACCGCGGTCGCGCAGGCGGCAGCCGCGATCGCGCCGCCGGCGGGCAGCTTCAGCTGGCGCTACCCGAACACGCCGCACGAGCTGATGGCGCTCTGGCGGCCGGGACGCACGAGCCAGATCACGCGGGGCGCGGTGATGACCTTCGAGCGCACCCACGGCCTCGCCGTCGACGGCCTCGCCGGGCCTCTGGTCTGGCACGCGCTGCTGAGCGACGCGATCGCCGGGCGCCGCTACACGACGCCCTACAGCTACGTCTACGTGCACAGCCAGGTCCCCCAGAAGCTGACGCTGTGGAGCGCGGGGCACACCGTGCTCACCTCACCCGGCAACACCGGCATCCCCTCGCGGCCGACGGTGCCCGGCACCTTCGAGGTGTTCGAGCACATCCCGGTGGGCACGATGAGCGGCACGAACCCGGGTGGCTCCCACTACCACGACCCCGGCATTCGCTGGATCAGCTACTTCAACGGCGGCGACGCGCTGCACGCGTTCCCGCGAGCCTCCTACGGCACACCGCAGAGCCTCGGCTGCGTCGAGCTGCCACTCGCCGCCGCGGCGAAGGTCTGGCCGTACACGCCGGTCGGGACGCTGGTGACGATCGAGAACAGCTGAGCGGGGCAGTGCCGGGGGCGGTGCGGGGCGTGCGGGGCGCAGGGTGTGCGGGGCGCGGGTGTGCGGGGTGTGCGGGGTGTGCGGGGTGTGCGGCGCGAGGGGGTGCGAGGGCTCGGGGCGCGCGACGGGGCTCGGGGCGCGTGACGGCGCGTGACGGGGCGCGAGGCTCGGGGCGCGCGACGGGCCGCGCGCACCACTCCACCCCGCGCGCCACGCTCACGCTCCCCCGCGCGCCACGCTCACGCTCCCACCACCTCGATCACCTCGTCGCTCGCGCCGGCTTCGCCCTCCAACCCGGGTGCGCGCCGCCCCAGCAGCCGGTCCAGCGCCGGCGGCAGACGTCCGTCGGTCGAGAGCCAAGAGCCGGCGAGGATCAGGAGCAGGCCGGCGATCGCCGCCGCGCCAGGATGCTCGCCGAGCACCGCCATGCCAAGCCCGACCGCCAGCACCGGCGCGACGTAGGTGATGACAGCGGCGCGGCCCGGCCCGATCTCGCGCACCAGCGTCGTATAGATCAGGAACCCCGCGACGGTGCACAGGAGGACGAGCACGACCAGCGAGATCAGCGCCGCGACCGACGGTGCCCGTGACGGCACATCGAGCACCCCGGCCGGCGTCAGCACGAGCGCCGCCACCAGGAGCGCGGTCGCGGTCACCGCGCGCGGGTCGAGGTTGAGCAGGTGGCGGTTGAGGATCATCGGCCCGGCCGCGTAGCCGACGGCGGCGAGCAGGACCGCGCCCGCGGCGAGCAGCTGATCGGTGCTGCCGGCGACGTCGATGCCGACCAGCGCGATCACGCCGGCGAAGCCGATCAGCAGGCCGATCAGGCGCCGGCGGTCGACGCGCTCGCTGTGCTCGAAGCGCAGCGCGAGCACGGCGATGATCAGCGGCACCGCCGCCACGATGATCGCCGCGAGCGACGAGGCCACGTGGCGCTCGGCGGCGGCGATCAGCGGGAACGGGATCGCGAACTCGATCACCCCATAGGCGACGATCCAGCGCAGGCGCGCCCCCACGCTCGTCAGCACCCCGGCCCGCCAGGCCATCGCGGCCACCACGATCGCGCCCGCCCCCAGGCGTATCCAGACCAGAAACAGCGGCGGCAGCCCACCGTCGACGGCCACGCGGATGAAGAGGTACGGGATCCCCCAGAGAACGGAGACCGCCGCGAAGGCGGTCCACGCGCGAGCACTCACGGCGCGAGTGTATGGCTCGGGCGCCGGGCGGCGTCCGGCTGCGCCGGCGAGGAGCGGCCGACCACCGCACGCCGCCCCGTCAGGCGGGCGTCGCGAGGCGTCCCGCCGCCTCGGTCGCGTTTCGCAGACGGCTCGCCAGCGCGGGCGTCAGCGCCCCCGGCGCGAGCCGCCAGCGCCAATTCCCGCCGGCACGCCCCGGCACGTTCATTCGCGCCTCGCTGCCGAGGCCCAGCACGTCCTGCGCCTGGATCATCGACAGGCGCGCCGGCGAGGAGAGGGCGAGAGCGATCAGGTTCCACTGCGGCTCACGCTCGCTGATGCCGCGCACCGCCAGCGCGTGTTCGACGCGCCCACGGGTGACGGCGTCGAGCCGATCCCACCATCCGCGCACGGGATCCTGGTCGTGCGTCGCGGTGTAGACGACGCTGTGCTCCGGGTGGTTGTCGGGATGGTGCGGGCTCAGCAGCGCATGACGCCCGTCGAAGCCGAACTCGAGCACCACCATCCCGGGCAGCCCGAGCTCGTCACGCAGACGCCGCACCGGCCCGGTGATCACGCCGAGGTCCTCGGCGATCAGCGGCAGCTCGCCCAGCGCGCGGCGCGCAGCGTCGAACGGAGCCCGGCCGGGGCCGCGCCGCCAGCGCCCGCCACGCGCGTCGGCTGCTCCGGCGGGGATCGACCAGTAGGCGACGAAGCCGCGGAAGTGGTCGATGCGGGCGAGGTCGAACAGCTCGAAGGTGCGCCGCAGCCGCTCGGTCCACCAGCGATAGCGGCGCGCGGCGAGCGCCGGCCAGTCGTAGAGCGGGTTGCCCCACAGCTGTCCGCGGCTCGCGTAGCTGTCCGGGGGCACACCGGCCACCACGCCGCGCTGGAAGAGCTCGGCGTGCGTGCGATGGTCGGCGCTTGCGGCCGCCACGTAGATCGGCAGATCGCCGATCAGCCGCACACCGCGGGCCGCGGCGTAGCGGCGCAACGCCGTCCACTCGCGCTCGAAGCGAATCTGGTCGTGCAGCGCGCGGCGCGAGCCGGCGTAGCGCTCCCAGTCGAGGATCCAGAAGGCGTGACGCTCACGGAACTCCGTCTCCTGCGCACGCGAGACCGCGGCCGCCGGATCGGCGAGCAGCGCCGGCGAGGCGGCGAAGGCTGAGCGCGCCTTGTAGGGGGAGCCGAAGCGGTCGGGCGGGCCGAGCGGCAGCATCTGCCACCACGACTGCCCGGCGGCGGACAGCCAGTCCACGAAGGCGAAGGCCTCGGCCCCGAGACGCCCGCCCGGCAGCGAGGTCGGATGCAGCTGGACGCCGCTCGAGCGCGCGATGTTCACCCCCGCGACGCTAGCGGTCCGGTCGGCCGCAGGGCGCCGCCAACGCCGCCACCGCGCCCGAGGCGGCGGTGCGTGACACTACGTGCATGCATCCTCCGGCGAGCTCGAAGCCCCCGCCCCGGGTCCAGATCGAGGATCCCCAGCCGGTGATCGACTGCGGGCGCTACGCCGTCAAGGCGTGCGTCGGGGACCTCGTGGAGGTCAGCGCGACGATCTTCCGCGACGGCCACGACCGTGTGCGCGCGCTCGTGCGCCACCGCGGGCCGCAGGCGCGGGAGTGGAGCGAGTCGCCGATGCATCGCAGCGACGCCGAGCTGGGCGGCGACCGCTGGGCGGGCTCCTTCACCGTCACCGCCCAGGGGCGCTGGGAATGGACGGTCGAAGCGTGGACCGACGCCGAGGCCACCTGGCGCGACGAGCTCGAGCGCAAGATCGCCGGCGACGCGGCGGCGGACCTCTCCGCCGAGCTGCTGGAGGGCGCGGCGCTCTTCTCGCGGGCGGCCGCTCGCGCGCGCGGGAACGACCGCGACGTGATCGAGGCGGCGGCCACGGCGCTCGCCGATCCGCGGACGCCGGAGGCGCGCAGGCGCGAGCTGGCGCTGGCGCCCGAGCTGCTGGCCGCCTGCGAACGACACCCGGACCGCTCGCGCTCGACGCTGATGGCGCCCGAGGTCGCAATCGACGTCGACCGACCGCGCGCCCGCTTCGGCTGCTGGTACGAGCTCTTCCCACGCTCCTTCGGCGGGTTATCCGGGGTCAGGGAACAGCTTGAGGGCCTCGCTGAGCTCGGCATCGACGTCGTCTACATGACGCCGATCCACCCGATCGGGCACACCCACCGCAAGGGGCGCAACAACGCCCTGGTCGCCGGCCCGGGCGACCCCGGCAGCCCGTGGGCGATCGGCTCGGAGGAGGGCGGCCACACCGCGGTGCACCCGGAGCTCGGCACGCTGGAGGACTTCGACGCACTGGTCGCCGCGGCGCGCGAGGCCGGGATCGAGCTGGCGCTCGACTTCGCGATCCAGTGCTCGGCGGATCACCCGTGGCTGCGCGAGCACCCCGAATGGTTCTACCACCGGCCCGACGGCACGCTCAAGTACGCGGAGAACCCGCCCAAGCGCTACGAGGACATCTACACGCTCAACTTCGACTGCGACGAATGGCGCGCGCTGTGGCAGGCGCTGCTCGAGGTCGTCGAGTTCTGGGTGGCGCGCGGCGTGCGGATCTTCCGCGTCGACAACCCGCACACCAAGCCGCTCGCCTTCTGGGAGTGGCTGATCGCCCAGGTGCGCGCACGCGAGCCGGATGTGCTCTTCCTCGCCGAGGCCTTCACGCGCGCGGCGCCGCTGCGCGCGCTCGCCAAGATCGGCTTCAACCAGTCCTACACCTACTTCACCTGGAAGAACTCGCGGGCGGAGCTCGAGCAGTTCGTTACCGAGCTGGCGAGTTCGGGTATGCAGCTCTATTGCCGTCCGAACTTCTTCGTCAACACCCCCGACATCCTGACCGAGTACCTGCAGCAGGGCGGGCCGCCGGCGTTTCGCACGCGCCTGGTGCTCGCGGCGACGCTCTCCCCCAGCTACGGCATCTATTCCGGCTTCGAGCACTACGAGAACGTCGCGCTCGCCCCAGGCTCGGAGGAGTACCTGAACTCCGAGAAGTACGAGCTGCGCGCGCGGAAGCTCGACGGCCCGCTGCTGCCGCTGGTCACCACGCTCAACACGATCCGCCGCGAGCATCCGGCGCTGCAGCGGCTCGACAACGTGAGCTTCCTCGCAGCCGAGAACGATGCGCTGATCGTGTACGCCAAGTCGGCGCCGGGCGAGACGCTGATCATCGTCGTCAACCTGGACGGCGCCCGGGTTCAGGAGGGCGTCGTGATCGTCCCCTCAGGGCTCGGCCTGGCGCCCGCCTTCGAGGTCGTCGACCTGCTCAGCGGCGAGCGCTTCGACTGGCGCCTGGGGCGCAACTTCGTCCGCCTCGACCCAGCCGAGCGCGCCGCCCATGTGCTCGCCGTCGCGGCGGCGCGGTGAGCCTGTCTTGAGCCCGCCCGGCCAGTGGTTCGAGTCCAACCCGCTGTGGTTCAAGACGGCGGTCTTCTACGAGATCCACCTGCGCGGCTTCTTCGACGGCAACGGTGACGGCTCCGGCGACTTCCGCGGCCTGACCGAGAAGCTCGACTACCTCGAGTGGCTGGGCATCGACTGCGTCTGGCTCTTGCCGATGTACGCCTCGCCGCTCGGCGACGGCGGCTACGACATCTCGGACTTCAAGGCGGTGCACCCCGACTACGGCACGGTCGAGGACGCACGCGTCTTCATCGAGGCCGCGCACCAGCGGGGCATCCGCGTGATCGCCGACCTGGTGATGAACCACACCTCGATCGAGCACCCCTGGTTCAAGGCGTCGCGCTCCTCGCCCGCCTCGCCGAAACGCAACTGGTACGTGTGGTCGGAGGACCCGACCCGCTACCCGGACGCGCGAATCATCTTCCTCGACAGCGAGCTCTCGAACTGGACCTACGACGAGCAGGCCGGCGCCTACTACTGGCATCGCTTCTTCCACCACCAGCCGGACCTCAACTACGACGAGCCGGCGGTGGCGGAGGCGATGCTCGACGTGCTGCGCTTCTGGCTCGACCTCGGGCTCGACGGGTTCCGCCTCGACGCCGTGCCCTACCTCTACGAGCGTGACGGCACCAACTGCGAGAACCTGCCGGAGACCCACGCCTTCCTGCGCAAGGTCCGCGCCACCGTCGACGCCGAGTACCTCGACCGCGTGCTGCTCGCCGAGGCCAACCAGTGGCCCCAGGACGTCGTCGAGTACTTCGGCGACGGCGACGAGTGCCACATGGCGTTCCACTTCCCCGTGATGCCGCGCATGTTCATGTCGCTGCGCCGCGAGCAGGCGGCGCCGATCCTCGAGATCCTCGCGCAGACGCCGGCGATCCCCGGCAGCGCCCAGTGGGGCCTGTTCCTGCGCAACCACGACGAGCTGACGCTCGAGATGGTCAGCGACGAGGAGCGCGACTACATGTACTCGGAATACGCGAAGGACCCGCGGATGAAGATCAACCTCGGGATCCGCAGGCGCCTCGCACCGCTGCTCGACAACAGCCGGGCCGAGATCGAGCTGCTGACGGCGATCATGTTCTCGCTGCCCGGCAGCCCGGTCCTCTACTACGGCGACGAGATCGCGATGGGCGACAACGTCTATCTCGGCGACCGCGACGGCGTGCGCACACCGATGCAGTGGTCGGGTGACCGCAACGGCGGCTTCAGCCGAGCCGATTTCGCGCAGCTCTACTCGCCGCCGCTGATGGACCCGGTCTACGGCTTCCAGGCGGTCAACGTCGAGGCGCAGCTGCGCACGCCGACGTCGTTGCTGCGCTGGCTGCGGCGCTTCATCGCCCTGCGCAAGGAGCACCCGGTGTTCGGCCTGGGCAGCTACGAGCCGCTGCACCCGGCCAACCCGCGAATCTTTGCCCACGTGCGCCGCTACGAGGACGACATCGCGCTCTGCGTGCACAACCTCGGGCGCTCCGCCCAGGCTGTCGAGCTCGACCTCGCGGCCTACGAGGGTCGCTTTCCGCAGGAGATGTTCGGGCGGACGCTGTTTCCGCGCATCGGCACGCTCCCGTACCTGCTGACGCTCGCCCCGCGCGGCTTCTTTTGGTTCCTGCTCACCGCCCCCGACGAAGAGGACTCCCCCGATGACGGCAGTTGACCTAGCCCGCGCCATCAGGGCCGGCGATGCCGGCGCGTTGCCGGAGGACGCCCTTGCGTCGTGGGTCACCGGGCAGCGCTGGTTCAGCTCCAAGCTGCGCGACGTGCACGAGTTCCGCGTGCTCGACCTGGTCGCGCTGGAGTCGGAGGATCCCGTCGTCGCGATCGCGATCGCCGAGGCCCGCTACGGTTCCGGCCGCCACGAGGTCTACCAGGTGCCGATCGCCGTTCGGCCGCTGCGCTCCGGTTGGAGCGAGGGCGTGATCTTCGCGAGCGCCGATCACGTCGTCTATGACGCGCTGGCCGACGAGGCGGCGGCCGCGGTGCTCGCCGCGCAGTTCGCCGCCGCCACCACGATCGAGCGCCCCGCCGGTCGCGTCCACTTCCACTGGGATCCCGCCGCCGCGCCGCCGTCGGCGACTCCGGCAACCCGCACGATGGGGGCCGAGCAGTCGAACACCTCGGTCGTGCTCGACGAACGCCTCGCGCTGAAGGTCTTCCGGCGCATCCAGCCGGGGGTGAACCCGGAGCTCGAGATGCTCCGTTTCCTCGCCGTGCACGGGTTCGGCAACATCGCCGAGCTGGCCGGCTGGTGCGTCTACACCGGAGCGCTGATGGACGCGACGCTCGGCGTCGTGCAGCGCTACGTCGGCGGCGCCCGCGACGGGTGGGAGGTCGCGCTCGACGCCCTGGTCGCCGAGGACCGGTCGTTCCTCGACCGGCTGGGCGAGCTCGGCTCGGTCACCGGACGCATGCACGCGACGCTCGCCTCCGACGCCGACGATCCGGACTTCGCCCCCGAGGAGCCGACGGTCGAGACGCTCTCGCTGCTGATCGCCACGATCGACGAGCAGATCGAGCGGGCCTTCGACGATCTGCCGGACCTGCCGGTCCTCGCCGCGATCGCCGGGCGCGGCGAGGAGGCGCGCGACCATCTGCGATCGCTGTCGCACATCGGCGTTCGCGGCCGCCTGATTCGCGTCCACGGCGACTACCACCTCGGTCAGACCGTGTTCGGCGCCGACGGCTGGGTGATCCTCGACTTCGAGGGCGAGCCCGCGCGGGCGCTGCTGGAGCGCCGGCGCAAGCGCTCCCCGCTGCGTGACGTGGCCGGCATGCTGCGCTCCTTCGCCTACGCCGCCTCCGCGGCGGAGTTCCTGCGCGGCGCACACGTGCCCGCGGGCTGGGAGCAGGAGGCGCGCGCCCGCTTCCTCGACGGCTACATGGCGACCGCGGATCCGGCGATCCTCCCGATCGGGGCGTCCTCCGTCGAGAAGCTGCTGGGAATCCTCGAGCTCGAGCGGGCGATGTACGAGCTCGCCTACGACCTCAACAACCGCCCCGACTGGGTGCCGATCCCCGTCGCGTGCATCGCGCGGCTGCTCGCGGGCGCCGACGCGTGATCGCTCCGCGCACGCCGAGGTGACCGCGATGGGATCGCAGAAGGACGAGATCGAGCGGATCGCCGCGCGCGACCACCCCGACCCCCACCACATCCTCGGCGCGCATCCGGCGCGCACGGGCGTGCGAATCACCGCCTACCGCCCCGACGCCACCGCCGTGCTCGTGCACACCGAGGCGGGCGAGCCGCAGCAGCTGCGACGGCTTCACCCGAGCGGACTGTTCTCCGCTGTGGTCAAGGGCGCCACGCTGCCGCTGCGCTACGAGCTGGAGGCCCGCTACGCCGATGGCGGCAGCTTCCGGCTGCGCGACCCCTACGCCTTCCTCCCGACGCTCGGCGATCTCGACATCCACCTGCTGGCGGAGGGCCGCCACGAACTGCTCTACGAGCGCCTCGGCGCGCACCCTCGCGAGATCGACGCCGTCAGCGGAACCTCCTTCGCGGTGTGGGCGCCGGCGGCGAGGTCGGTCAGCGTGGTTGGCGATTTCAACTCCTGGGACGGGCGCCTGCACCCGCTGCGCTCGCTCGGCGCCTCGGGCGTGTGGGAGCTGTTCGTGCCGGATGTCGACGAGGGCGCGCATTACAAGTACGAGATCCGCACACAGAACGGGCAGCTGCTGCTGAAGGCGGACCCCGTCGCGTTCGAGGCCGAGCTGCCGCCCGGCACGAACTCGATCGTGCATCGCGCCCACCACAGCTGGAGCGACGGCGACTGGCTGCGCCGCCGCGCGGCGAGCGATCCGATCGCCGGCGCGACGACGATCTACGAGGTCCACCTCGGCTCCTGGCGCCTGAACACGCTCGAGGGCAACCGTCCGCTGAGCTACCGCGAACTGGCCGACGAGCTCGCCGCCTATGTCGGCGAGCTCGGGTTCACCCACGTCGAGCTGATGCCGGTGATGGCACACCCGTTCAGCGGCTCGTGGGGCTACCAGGTGACCTCCTACTACGCTCCCTCGCCGCGCTTCGGCTCGCCCGACGACTTCCGCGCCTTCGTCGACCGCCTGCACGGCCACGGCATCGGCGTGCTGCTCGACTGGGTGCCGGCGCACTTCCCTCGCGACGACTGGGCGCTCGCGCGCTTCGACGGCACAGCCCTCTACGAGCACGCCGACCCGCGACGCGGCGCCCACCCCGACTGGGGAACGCTGGTCTTCAACCTCGGGCGAAACGAGGTGCGCAACTTCCTGATCGCCAACGCGCTGTTCTGGCTGCGGGAGTATCACGTCGACGGGATCCGCGTCGACGCCGTCGCCTCGATGCTCTACCGCGACTACTCGCGCGCGCCGGGCGAGTGGGTGCCAAACGAGTACGGGGGGCGCGAGGATCTCGAAGCGGTCGCGTTCCTCAAGGCGCTCAACGAGGTCCTCTACGGCCGTGAGCCGGGCATCGTCACGGTCGCGGAGGAGTCGACGGCCTGGCCCGGCGTGTCGCGCCCGACCTATCTCGGCGGCCTCGGCTTCGGCGCGAAATGGAACATGGGCTGGATGCACGACACGCTCGACTACTTCGAGCACGAGCCGATCCACCGCCGCTTCCATCACGACGAGCTGACCTTCAGCCTGCTGTACGCCTTCAGCGAGAACTTCATCCTGCCGCTCAGCCACGACGAGGTCGTCCACGGCAAGGGGTCCCTGCTGGCGCGGATGCCGGGGGACCGCTGGCAGCAGCTCGCGAACCTGCGCGCCCTGTACGGCTTCATGTGGGCCCACCCCGGCAAGAAGCTGCTGTTCATGGGCCAGGAGTTCGCCCAGGAGGCGGAGTGGAGCCACGAGCGCTCGCTCGACTGGCACCTGCTCGAGCAGCCCGGGCACGCGGGCATCCAGTCGCTCGTCCGTGACCTCAACCGCGTCTACCACGACGAGCCGGCGCTGTGGCTGGCGGACAACGTGGCGGAGGGGTTCCGCTGGCTCGAGGGAGGCGATGCGGCCGCCAACGTGCTCGCCTTCATGCGCTTCGGCGACGGGCGCGTGCTCGTGTGCGTGGCCAACTACTCGCCGGTGGTCCGCGAGGGCTACCGCGTCGGGCTGCCGCACGGCGGGCGCTGGCGCGAGGTGCTGAACACCGACCGCGCCCTCTACGGCGGCTCCGATGTGGGCAACGGCGGCTGGCTGCCCGCCGACGAGCTGGCCTGGAACGACCAGAGCCATTCGGTGGCGCTGACGCTGCCCCCGCTCGCGGTGCTGTGGCTGGTTCCGGAGACGCAGGACGCGGCGGGCGTCCGCGCCGCCATGCCCTGACGGAATACGCTGCGACTTCGTTGCCGCGCCGCTCGAGCCACCGATTGAGGATGCACCGCACGTGCCAGCCATGACAGACGCCCCCGCAGACACCGGCCGTGGGCGTTCCGGCTTCGCGGCGAGCGCCGAGGCGCCGGCGCCGTGACGGTCGCCTGGCGCGGACAGCCGTTCCCGCTCGGCGCGACCTGGGACGGCCGGGGCACGAACTTCTCGCTGTTCTCGGAGCGCGCGGAGAAGGTCGAGCTGTGCCTGTTCGACGACGACGACAACGAGGCGCGCGTCGTGGTCGAGCATCACACCGCGCACAACTGGCACACCTACCTGCCGGGCGTCGGGCCGCGCCAGCGTTACGGCTACCGCGTCCACGGGCCCTACGCTCCCGCCCAGGGTCTGCGTTTCAACCCGGCGAAGCTGCTGCTCGACCCCTACGCGAAGGCGATCGTCGGCCAGCTGCACCCGGAGGCGGCCAACGTGTTCCCCTATGTGCCGGACCCCGCCAACCCCGACGCCGATCTCGAGCCCGACGACGAGGACTCCGCGCCGGCGATGCCGCGCTGCGTCGTCGTCGACGAGAGCTTCGACTGGGAGGACGATCGCCATCCGCGCCGGCGCTGGGCCGAAACGGTGATCTACGAGACGCACGTGAAGGGGTTCACGAAGTGCCTGCAGGAGACCCGCGAGGATCTGCGCGGGACCTACGCCGCGATGGCGTCGGAGCCCGCGATCGCCCACCTTCGCGAGCTGGGTGTCACCGCCGTCGAGCTGCTGCCGGTGCACCACATCATCGACGAGACCTTCCTCGCCGAACGCGGCCTCTCCAACTACTGGGGCTACAGCTCGATCGGTTATCTCGCGCCGCACGCCGGCTACGCGGCGACCGGAGCGCACGGTGAGCAGGTGAACGAGTTCAAGGGCATGGTCAAGGCGCTTCACCGAGCCGGGATCGAGGTGATCCTCGACGTCGTCTACAACCACACCGCCGAGGGCAGCCACCTCGGCCCGATGCTCTCGTTCCGCGGCGTCGACAACCCCGCCTACTACCGCCTGATGCCCGACGACCCGCGCCACTACATGGACTTCACCGGCACCGGCAACTCGCTGAACCCCGTGCAGCCGACGGTGCTGCGTCTGATCATGGACTCGCTGCGCTACTGGGTGATCGAGTGCCACGTCGACGGCTTCCGCTTCGATCTCGCGGCGGCGCTGGCGCGCGAGTTCTACGACGTCGACCGCCTGTCGGCCTTCTTCGACATCATCTTCCAGGATCCCGTGCTCTCGCAGGTCAAGCTGATCGCGGAGCCCTGGGACGTCGGCCCCGGCGGCTACCAGGTCGGCAACTTCCCGGTGCTGTGGTCGGAGTGGAACGGGAAGTACCGCGACACGATGCGCGACTTCTGGCGCGGCGACGCGAGCGTCGCCGAGTTCGCGTCGCGCTTCACCGGCTCGAGCGACCTCTACCAGTCGGACGGACGCCGACCGTTCGCCTCGATCAACTTCATCACCGCCCACGACGGCTTCACGCTGCGCGATCTCGTCTCCTACAACGAGAAGCACAACGAGGCCAACGGCGAGTCGGGCCGCGACGGCACCGACGACAACCGCTCGTGGAACTGCGGCGCCGAGGGGCCCACCGACGACCCCGCGATCGCCGCGCTGCGCGAGCGACAGCAGCGCAACTTCCTCGCCACGCTGTTCCTCTCCCAAGGCGTGCCGATGCTGCTCGGCGGCGATGAGTTCGGCCGCAGCCAGGACGGCAACAACAACGCCTGGTGCCAGGACAACGGCATCTCGTGGTACGGCTGGGAGCACGAGGAGTGGCAGCGGCGGCTGCTGGAGTTCACGCGCCGGCTGATCGAGCTGCGCCGCGAGCATCCGGTGTTCCGCCGGACCCACTTCCTCGCCGGCCGCGAGCAGGAGGGCTCGGGCCTGCCCGACGCCTGGTGGTTTCGCACCGACGGCCGGCGCATGACCCAGCGCGACTGGTCAAACAGCGGCGCCGGCACGCTCGGCGTCTTCCTGAACGGCGACGAGATCACCGAAACGACCCGCGACGGCCAGCCGATCGTCGACGACTGCTTCCTGCTGCTCTTCAACGCGCACTTCGATGACGTCGAGATGCGCCTGCCCAACCAGAGCTTCGGCGTTGAGTGGGAGCTCGAGCTTTCGACGCTCGACCCGGAGCTGCAGCCCGGCGCCCGGCGCTTCCAGGCTCGCTCGCCGGTGAACGTCGCGGCGCGCTCGCTGCTGCTGCTGAAGCGCTCGCGCCCGCAGCGACGCCGGAAATAGAGCGGCGGGCGCGGCGGGGCACGCGCGGCGCGCGGGGGGACGCGCGGGGCGCGCGCTCAGAGCGGTTCGACCGCCTCCTCGCGCCAGCGCCGGAACAGCTCCGCGAACTCGGCGCGCATCTGCGGCGAGAAGTCCTCCGGCACGAGCCGCCCGGTCAGCGCGATCGTCTCGCGCATCTGCACGAGGTACTCGGTGCAGTGCGGGCAGCCGGCGAGGTGGCGTTCGAAGCGGCGGCGCTCACCGTCGGAGAGCGCTCCTTCGAGGTAGTCGCTGACCAGTTCGACGACCTCCTGACAGGCGATCGCGCGTCTGTGTAGCAGCATCATCCGCCGCCCCCCGCCGCCAGGACGGCTTCGAGGGCGCGCCGCAGCTGGCTGCGGCCGCGGTGCAGGAGCACGCGCTGGTTGGCCTGCGAGAGCGAGAGCACCGCGCAGACCTCGTCGCTGTCGAGGCCGTCGACGTCGCGCAGCGTGACGACGGCGCGCTGACGCGCCGGCATCTGCTCAAGCGCCTCGTGGATGTGCGCCGCGAGCGCCGCGGCGCCGAGACGCTCCTCCGCGTCCTCGACCCACTGCTCGGGCGGCGAGGACCAGGCGCCGGAGACGTCGAAGCGCGCACGGTCGACCGCCGGCGTCGCATCGCCCACGGCGATGCTGCGCGCCTCGCGCACGCCGGTCGTGCGCGCCCGGTTCACCAGGATCGCCAGCAACCAGGTGCGCAGCGAAGATCGTCCCTCGAAGCGGTCGATGCCGCGCAGGACACCCAGCCAGGTGTCCTGGACGACCTCTTCGGCGACCGCCCGCGAGGGGACGAAGTTGGAGGCGAGACGGAGCATGGCATCGTGATGAGCAGCCACGAGGGCGCTAAACGCCGCCTCGTCACCTGCCCGCAGGCGTTCGAGGAGCCGCTCATCGTCGTCCACCGGCGTAACGGTACGGGGATCGCGGCTTCGGCGGCTCGCGGCCGCTGGCTTCGCCCGAAGAACGGGGCCTCCTGGGATGGGTTCGCTGCGTGCATCGCATTGGTCCCGCCCGGCGCACCGCCGTTACACGCGAGCCTGGGCCGCGGCGTAGCATGCCCGCGATGGAGCGTTCGATCGACGACCCGCCGCTGCGAGCGCTCGCCCAGACAGGGCTCGGCCACGAGGTCGCCTATGAGCTGATCAGCAGCGAGCTGCTGCTGGACGGCAGCGCCCGGCTGAACCTCGCGACCTTCGTGACGACATGGATGCCGAGTCAGGCGGACCGCCTGATGGCGCAGACCGTCGAGAAGAACATGATCGACAAGGACGAGTACCCGCAGACCGCGGAGATCGAGTCACGCTGCGTCGAGATCCTCGCCGACCTCTGGCACGCCCCGCCCAGCGATCGGGCGACCGGCTGTTCGACCACGGGGTCGAGCGAGGCGGTGATGCTCGGGGCTCTCGCGCTGAAGTGGCGCTGGCGCGAGCGGATGCGCGCCGCCGGGCGCCCGACCGACCGCCCGAACCTGGTCGCGGGCATCAACGTGCAGGTCTGCTGGGAGAAGTTCTGCCGCTACTGGGACGTCGAGCCGCGCCTGGTCCCGATGGAGGGTGAGCGCTACACGCTCGGCGCCGCTGAAGCCGCGGCGCAGTGCGACGAGAACACGATCGGCGTCGCCGCGATCCTCGGCTCGACCTTCGACGGCAGCTACGAGCCGGTCGGCGAGATCGCCGCGGCGCTCGACGCGCTCGAGCGCGACCGGGGCATCGACGTCCCGATCCATGTCGATGCCGCCTCCGGCGGATTCGTCGCGCCGTTCATCCAGCCCGACCTGGTCTGGGACTTCCGCATCCCACGCGTGCAGTCGATCAACGCGTCCGGGCACAAGTACGGGCTCGTCTACCCGGGTGTGGGCTGGGCGCTGTGGCGCGACCGCGACGCGCTGCCGGCCGACCTGATCTTCGACGTCAACTACCTCGGCGGTCACATGCCCACCTTCGCGCTGAACTTCTCGCGGCCCGGCAGCGAGGTGGTCACGCAGTACCTGATGTTCGCGAGCCTCGGGCACGACGGCTACCGGGCCGTGCAGCAGCGCTCGTCCGACGTCGCCCGCTACCTCGCCTCTGAGATCGCGACGATCGGCCCCTACGAGCTGATCAGCGACGCCGCCGACCTGCCCGTGTTCGCCTTCACGCTGAAGCCCGACGTGACGAACTACACGGTGTTCGACGTCTCCGACCGCCTGCGTGAACGGGGTTGGCTCGTCCCCGCCTACAGCTTCCCGGCCAACCGCGAGGATCTCTCCGTGCTGCGGATCGTCGTGCGCGCCGGGATGAGCCACGAGATGGCCGACCTGCTGCTGCGCGACCTGCGCGCGCACACCGCCGCGCTCGAGGCGCTCACCGCGCCGCTGCCGGCGTCACGGCCGCAGGTGGCGGCCTTCGCGCACTGACCGCGCCGCGCCAGGCCCCGGTCGCTGCTTCGCGCCGGCCGGGCGGTCACGTATGCTCCGCGCCTGGATTTCGCTACCCGGGAGCACTGATTTGTCGGCACAGCGTGCAGTTCGCGTCGTTCCGGCCGCGCTGGCGGTCGCGCTGGTGCTCGCGGCTTCGCTGGCGCTGCCCGGGTCAACCGGCGCCCAGACGGCCTCCGGCCCGACCGCCGCCAACGGCCAGCCTGTGCAGATCGTCGCGCAGTACGTCTACACGCCCACATCGTTCGCCTGGGGCGACGGGACGATGTTCATCGGCGAGGGACCGTCACTGCCCAACTACGGCCCCGGCGGTCTGGTCACCGTCGCGCGCGGCGACGTGAAGGCGGTGCCGAACGGTCCGACGGACGTCTACGGCCTGGCCTGGGAGGGCAACTCGCTCTACGTCTCGACCGGCCCGACGATCATCGCACTGAGCGGCTGGAACGGCACCTCGTTCGCCAGCGACAAGACGATCTATGCCAACCCCTCACCTTCATTCAACGGCTTTGGCGGCATCGCCTTCGGACCCGACGGGCGCCTCTACGCAGGCCTGTTGGCGAAGGAGCCGGCCTACGACCACACCAAGGACCCCTTCCCGCTCTCCCAGGCCGTGGTCTCCATGAAGGCGAACGGCAGTGATCTGCGGATCGTCGCGCGCGGCTTGCGCCAGCCCTTCCAGCTGCACTTCCCCGCGGGCTCGCGCTACCCCTACGTGAGCGACCTCGGCGCGGACTATGGCGCTCCCGCCACGATCCCGCGCGATCAGATCGTCGTGGCCAAGCCGGGCCAGAACTACGGCTTCCCCAGCTGCATCTGGATGCCGGCGCAGGCCAACGTTTGCCGGAAGTTCAACAAGCCGCTGATCTTCCTGCCGAAGCACACCTCGCCGATGGGGATCAGCTCGATCGCGAAGACGCTCTACGTCGCGCTCTACACCGGCCTCCCCGGCGCCGGCCCGGAGGTCGTCACGATCCCGACCTCGGGCGGGCCGGTGAAGCCGTTCGTGACCGGGTTCGACTCGCCGATCATCAGCCTGGCCGTGCAGGATGGCTACGTCTACATCGGCGAGCAGGGCGGCACGATCTACAGGGTCTACTCGTAGCGGACGGTGTTCGCGGCGCGACCGCGAGCACCGCCAGGCCCTCCCGCCCGGCCTTCGTGGCGGCGGGCGCGACTGAGGAGGATCCTGGATCGCGGGCGCGGGCGCGCCCGAGGCGGACCGCCTGGAACTACGGATGCCGGTCATTTCCGCTCGCCCTAGCGTTCGCTGAGTGCCGGATCTCCGCCATCGACAGGCATCGTTCCCGGCTCTGACCCGCGGCGGCGGCCGACGCCGATCCACGGCCAGCCCGAGAGCGGCGGGCGGCGTGGCACGCGAGACGCGTCGCTGGGCGGCGCTGGCGGTGCTGTGCGTCTCGATCCTCGTCGTGAACCTCGACAACACGATCCTCAATGTCACGCTGCCGACCCTGGTGCGCAAGCTGGGGGCGACGTCCAGCCAGCTGCAGTGGATCGTCGACGCCTACGCGATGGTCTACGCCGGGCTGCTGCTCGTCGGCGGCAGCCTCGCCGATCGCTTCGGCCGCAAGCGCCTGTTCCTGACCGGCCTGACGATCTTCGCCGGCGGCTCGGTGGGCGCGGCGTTCTCCGGCTCGGTTGTCGCGTTCGCCGC
>Ga0181535_10001803_pt1 | contig 27157 bp, 17 predicted proteins | sample PEATcosm2014_Bin_44_FD_119774 | JGI IMG/M metagenome (GOLD analysis project Ga0181535, IMG submission 119774) | Peatland microbial communities from MTU Mesocosm Facility, Houghton, MI, USA - PEATcosm2014_Bin17_30_metaG | ecosystem: Environmental > Terrestrial > Soil > Wetlands > Peat | place...
TTCCGGCTTGCCCTCATGTTTTTTGCAATGCCCAGCAACAAAACAAAGTCTGACACCATGAGTCTTTCATCTTGAAGCGATCAAGGTCTAGGCTGAAGTAAGCTCGGCAACTCTTGTTTTCAGTTCAGCGACGCAACGCTTAAGATTGGCCCTTGCGGCGTCAAGCCATTTTTCGCGGGTCTCCGCATGGCGATAAAGCCGCGCATCTTCTTTAATGAAATTCTCAAGAATTTGGATCTGTCTCGAAGAAAAGACGATATCGGATTCCCAAGAAAATTCAGAGCGAATCCGGGCAAAATCTTCGGCGAACTCTTGCCATGGCGAGGCAAGGGAGCTCAAATCCAGATCCAGGAAGAGATCGAAATCGCCAGCAAATCCAACATAATATTGTTTTGTTGCCCTAGCCTGAAGATGACTGGCGGTCGCCATGATCAAATCATAGACGGCATCGGCGTCGTGTTGGTTCAACAATGTGTATTGGCGAAATAATTGAGCGCTGTCGCGGACATTTTCATAATCTGTTCGCGGACTGCCATCGAGATTCTGAGTTCTGTACACCACATCATGCCAAAAGACAGAGACGGCTATGATATCGGCTCGGGTGGATAGATCAGAGAAGGCGCAAAGCTTTTCGAACAAGAATGCGAGATGATCCCACGTGTGGTAAGCGCGGCGGCGTTCGCTGTAGCCAGCTTCGAGCGCTTCCCATGCGCCTGTTTTATGTTTCCTCTCCAAGGGCATCCAATATTTCTTTATGATTTCCAGGTTCATTTGTTCTTGAGAACGCCGTATGCACTTCGTCATCTATTCGTTCCGTCTTTGTGACCCCCAGCTTAGGAGGCGAGACTCAATATTTCCAACGCCATTCTGTGCGCTACAAAGGGATAGCCGCCCCGACTCGCCGCCCTTCAACCCATCGCCGGAATGCCGACGCTGTCCGAATCCGCATGATTCATCTCGAAGCGGCGCACTATGAGACGGACGAGATAAAGGCCGAATTCCGGATTTTGAAAATACAACTGCTCGAACTGTTCATAGGTGATGACGAGCAGCTTGACATCACTGTGACATACGGCGGAAGCGGTCCGCCGGCCTGCTTCCGTAAACAGAGCCATCTCGCCGAAGATATCGCCAGGCTCAAGAACAACCGACCTCTCAGGAATTACGATGCGTCCCTCGATAAGTATGAAGGCTTCTTTGGCCACGTCTCCCCTTGAAAACACCCGAGTGCCGCCTTTGAGCGCACGTGGATGCATAAAAGGTTTCAACCAATCGATCTTTAAATTTGTCTCGCTGGCCTCGCGAACGCTTGCGATGAGACGGCGCATCCCCCTCAAGCGCGTGGCATTGAGCGGAAGATTTACAACATGTTCGAATAAAGTGGCGAAACTGCCCGTGCCGATGCCGGTCGCAATGCCGAAAACATTGTTGAGCATGGCCATTTTCCGCAATGGGATCATACGCATCATATAAGCGCCGCCGATCGCCGTCAGCGCCTTACCCCACGCCGTGGTTTCGGCAACATAGATGTAATAGTGGCCGACCGCTCCATATAATCTAGGAACAAAAGAGGTAACATACCCTGTCGCAAGCTGCATATACTCAACCATTCTTGCCCCCCGCGGCTCGGGTCGAGAGTATCTTACTGACATCTCTCTAATGACCCAGGATTGGAGGTGCAAGCTTGCACTGTTTGGCTTTTTTGGCAAAGATCAAACTATCATTCGAAAGATCGTCACGGTGTGACATTTCGCACTTACCCGAGCAGGAAATTGACAAAATGGCCGTGATCAAGGCACAATTTTTCCACTGGAATCGCTCGAACACATGACACGTGAACGCTTTACGCGAATTCTGGATCAAATGCGGACACATCCATTTGGGACACGGCATAGCAGCCCTGCCGGACGACCGTCGAGCCGATCTTGCTCCGCGTCTCTATCCCAGACCATACCTCCGCTGAGGTGCGCTGGCGCCGCGCGGTCGAAGTCTTGACGCGGACGGGGCTCCAGCTAAGTTGCGTGTACGCGAAGTCTGTTCCACCGGCCTTCGATCCAATGAGACGGCCGCGAGCCAGCCATAGACTTGATTCTGAGGTACTCCAGTGGGTCGTGCGCCCCCAAAATCCTTTTCAGCGAGCGACAGCACGGAGAAGACCACAGCAGAAGGGGGGATGACGCTCGCCACGCCAAGCCTCGTTTGCTATCGCACGGAGCCTGATCCGCCACTGCTGGTGCCTGGACGCTCGGACCGGGCGTGGATGGATGCGACGAGCGATCGCTTTGCTTATCGTTGCACCCCTCTCTCGATCGCCAATGCCTCGGGCTGGGAAATTTTGTCGCCTTGCTCGTTCACCGCAACGTGGAACGGAGGCGTTTACAAAGAGGACATTCATCTCCTGCCGATCGGCAGCGAGCCCAACTTGACGAGCCGGATTGTTTCGCATTTCGGGCATGGTATTTTGACATTTCACACAGGTTACCTCTTTCGTACTTCGCCCGGTTGGGGCCTTTGGTGCCGTGGTGCGCCGAATACGGCAAAATTCGGTATCGTGCCGCTCGATGGCCTCGTCGAGACCGATTGGCTGCCCATTCCGTTCACGATGAACTGGCGCTTCACCAGTCCTGGTCTTGTGCGATTCGAGAGGGGTGAGCCCTTTTGCTTTATCACTCCGGTCCCGCATGGGCGGTTAGACGCGATCGAACCCGTGGTCCGGCCGCTCGAGGCCGATCAGGCGCTGAAGAGCGCATATGAAGCTTGGAGTGCGGGCCGGGCTGATTTCAATGTTCGCTTGGCGGCTCAGGACCCTGGAGCGGTTGAGGAGAGCTGGCAGCGCCATTATTTTCGCGGCGTGGCGCCGACAGGGGAAAGGTCAGACTTCCATGTTGCCAAGCGCAAGCTCAAAACGCCTCGCTCGGACAAGGAAAGCTAAGCCAGCCAAGCCAACCCCCTTAGCATCGCGCTGGCAGCGCATTACTTCTCGGTAAGCGCATATGCGCCATCCCAATCGCAGCCGGGTGCGGCGCCGCGCAGCGTCTCGATGCGCGCGGCGAAAACGGCATAATAAGTATCGAGGGCACCGGCACCGGCTTTGCGGCAGTGTGCGATGAGCATTTCCGTTTCGTCCCACTTTTGCGCCCGGTAGGCTTGCAAGAATTCCTCGTGCAGCGGCCGCAGACGAGCTATCTCCGCGGCGCTCGAACTCAAGACATCGGTAAGACCGAAAATTCGAGTGGGTTTCGCCCGCCCCTTCACCCGGATGAGTTCAAGCTCGAGAACAGCTAATCCAGGGCATTGGTGGACAGTGAGTTCGCCAGCCACGGCGGGCAGCCCATAAAGTTTCGTCAGGCCTTCAAGCCGCGACGTGACGTTGACCTCGTCACCAATCGCTGAATAATCGAAGCGCTGCTTACTGCCGAGATTCCCCACACAGCATTGACCGGTGTTGATGCCTATTCCGATCCGGACCGGAGTGAATGGCCGGCCGGCCGCGCGGGCCTTCTCCTGCCAGTTTTGGTTGAGCCCGGCCATCTCTCCGGCCATTTCGATAGCGGCACGGCAGGCGCGCTGCGCATGGCCGCTCACGTCGAGCGGCGCATTCCAGAACGCCATAATGGCGTCGCCCATGTATTTGTCGATGGTTCCCCGCTCCCGCAGGATGATATCGCTGAGCGGCGTCATCAGCTCGTTGATGAAGGTGGTAAGCTCGGCTGCGGTAAGCCCCTCTGAAATCGAGGTGAAATCGCGTACATCGCAAAACATCAAAGTGAGCTCGCGCACCTCGCCGCCAAGGGCGAGCTTGGCAGGACTGGCGATGATGTCTTCGACCACTTCAGGGGCAAGATAGCGGCGAAACGCGCTGCGGACCTCGGAACGTTGGGTTTCAACCTGGCGGTAGATGTAGAAAGTAATGGCAGCCGTGAGCAGCAGCAGCACGAGCGATGGATAGACGGGATCGAACAGCAGGTCCCAATAGCGAAAGGAGAGCCAGCCGCCAGCAATGACAGCGACGGGAAGCAGGGCGCCGAGACCAGCCGCCCATCCGGGAGAAAGACGCGACATCGTCAGTGCCATCAGCAATCCCAACGCAATGGTGAGGCATTGCTCGGCTGCCAAAGCATAGTCGGGACGCGTGAGTCTGCGTCCAGCGAGGATGTGTTCAATGATCTGGGCCTGGATCTCGACACCAGGCAACGCGGCGTCAAGCGGAGTGGCTCGCAGATCAAGCAGACCGGGCGTGCTGGTCCCGACGAGAATGATCTTACCGGCGATCTGGCTTTCGTCGACCTCTCTAGCCAAGAGTTTCCAAGCCGGGATGAAGGCCGCCGGATTGCTTTGGCGAAATCTGAGCGTGAGCGCGCCCGCTGCATCGGTCGCAATCTCAAAATTACCGATGCGAACGCTGTTCAGCCCGGTTTTCTGCCCAAACGCTGTCTCACCGCTCGCATTCGATGATTTTAGAATATAGGTGGAAGCGCCCTGCGCCACCCGTAATGCCTCGGCCGCGAGCGACGGGACGATCCGGTCGCCAAGGCGGAAGAACAGGGGAACCTGGCGTACGACTCCATCGCGGTTGGGATACAAATTCATCGAGCCGATACCCGTCGCCGCGTTGTCCAGGAGGGGCAAATTGCTTTCGGCACCGGTGAAGGCCCAAAGAAACGGTTTGGGGTCGTCGCCGGCGAACGCAAAGCCAGCTTTGGGAGCAAACGCCGGGGAATTGGCTTGGCCGGTCAGGATGATCGGCAGCACGGTTGGCGCCGCCTTGAGAGCCGCGGCAAATAGCTCATCATTGGCCGGAGAGATGTCGGAGCCCTGCAGGCGGTGTGCTTGATCCGGGGGCAGCCGCTTCACGATTTCTTCTAGGGAAGTACGATCCGGCTCCGCAAATAGAATATCAAACGTGACCGCTGCCGCGTTGCGTTCGGTGAGCCGGACGATAAGATCACGCATGATCGTTCGCGGCCACGGCCACTGTCCGAACCGGGCGATCGATTCCGGATCGATGTCAACGATGCGGACCGGCAAATCTGGATCAAAGGGCCGCGGTGCCTGCCGCTGATAGGAGTCGAAAGCAATCAGCCGAAGCGCCTGCACAAAGAATGGATCGGCCTGCCGCACGCATACCGCGAGCACGAGAAAACCGCACACGAGGGGCAGGTAAAAACGGCTGATTCGTGTTTTTAGGCGTTGCAAGTCCTAATGCCTGTCTTCGAACACCGGAGGGGGAGCATAGCAAGAAATCAAATGGAGCGATGAAAATCACGCATCTCGCCAATGATCTTGACCCCTGAATTGGACGAACGGCTCAGCACCGCCAGTCGGCATCGATCGTACAGACATTCGAGTGATCACACTGATACCTGCGGTCGCAAGCCGGGTGCACTGTCTGACGTAAATATCGCGTAGCAGAACCGGATCGAGCCAGGATGGCAAGCTCTCCGGCATTATCCCGGATCAATCGATCCGAGATCATGCTCGCGCAACGCCCAGCATCACTACACAGGGTTTTCTCACCGGCCGTGGTCGTGGTCGTGGTCATGGTCATGATCGTGGCCGTGATCATGGTGGTGGTGGTGGTCGTGGTCATGATCGTGGTCGTGGTCATGGTCATGGTCATGGTCATGGTCGTGATCATGGTTGTGGTCGTGGTCATGGTCATGATCATGGTCGTGATCATGATGATGGCCGTGGCCGTGATCGCAATGTGGCGGTGGAGGAGACGGAGGACGGGGTGGCGGCGGAGAACGAGTCATCGTTCGTGATACCGACGTTGTAGATTTTTGAGTCGCCTGAATGATAATATCGGTGGTGACATTTTCGACGGTGGTGGTCTGCTGTTGGACTGGCTGGCTATTCGGTCCGATGTCTCCGTAAAGTTGCCCAACCCCGAATTGTTCCACGAGGGCGTCCGTAGGCAGAGACGGCGCGCCGCCCGCCTGACCTGTCTTACTCGTCAAAAGCTCGAGAAATTGATTGGTCTCGTCCTGGGTAACGCGCCGCGGCTCTGTAGGGCAGCTGTTCCAATCCGCCACCGAGACGGCAAATCCCGTGCGCCTAAGGAAGGTGGTTCCGCAGCCGTTGGTGATGCTGAGCCAGCCAAAATCGTTGATGATCCGGGTTCCCTCGGGACCATGCGCGATGGTCGCGATTCCTCCGCGAATTCCAATCGTGGCAACAGGGGTGCTGACGGTGGCCGCACCCTGGTGGCTGAGTTGTCCGCCGACAAAACGCAGTGCGCCTTTGGTGAGCGAAGTCGCGATGTGACCCGTGCCGGCGGAAGGATCATAAACGAAACTATCGATCACCAGGCTGCTGTTCGGACCGATGTTGAGGGTGGTTTTGTCAACGAACAGAAGTTGAACCGTGCCCTCGGCAGTCGTCTGGATTCGCTCCTTGTGCACGACCCGCGCGCCAATTGTTAAAACACGGATTTGCCCGCCGGGCGGCGTGCTTTGCGAAAGCGGATTAACGGCCGCGGCCGTGCCAACATCTTGGGCCGTGGCGGGCACCGCCGAAAGCGCGGTGCTGGCGAGCAGCACGGCCAGGCTTCCTGTGATGTGGGTGTTCATCCGCGGCGGCATCGCAAACCTTCAAAATGTGATCGTTGGGCCCATCGTGACGGAGAAATCCGTGACCGTGTTTCCAGGGATATTCGAATTCAAGGCACGATATTGGAGTTGCACGCCAAGCCCGAGCTTGTCCCGGATAGGAATGTCGAGGCCAAGTCCCACGCGCCATTCAAGGTCACGTTCAGTTGTGAATGGATCGGTGGCGGGGTCGGGTTGCCGATAGAGCCATGGGGAGACACCAAGGGAGGGTGTCACTGTCCAGTTGCGGCCTCCCCAGGGCGACGGGACCGAACACGGAACCCAAAGGTCAAAGGCATAGCGGTCATAACTATACCAGGGGGAGGCATCATCGCTGTGATAGTAGGCAAATCTTGCTTGCCAGCGCACACCCTCGATAATCTGGCCAGCGACCGGCAGCGCGACAGCCAGCAAAGTACCGTCCAGTCCCGACGCCAAGGGATAAAGGGCGGAGTCACGATAGTCGGAGCCGCGAAACTCGACATAGGGATCGAATGCAACATTGGCCCAATTCAAATGCATCGTGACGCCGGCGCCGATACTTCCAAGGTAGGCTGCGTCTGCGAGCGTCGCCCCAGTGGCAGCTACATAGGGCTTGATGGAGGCGCCATTCAAACTATCTTGAAAAATGCCGAAGCGCGGACCGGCGCGGATATCAAGAAATCCCATGTCAACCGATGACACCGCGAACTGCTGTGCGTCATAGGCGATAACGTTTGCCTCAAACACATCCCCGTTCTGATTGCCGAAGTCGTGAACGTAATTCGCTCCGAGAATGCCGAACCAGTTCCCGTCAGGCTGGGGAGTGAATAGGCTGTTGAGCGGACGTGTCGCGCCGGGTAGCGATTGCTGGTTCGGGCCATAGCTCGCGTTGGTTTGATAGCGGGACCCTGTCTGGGCGTAGCCGCTCCACTGGTCCGGTTGCAGCTTTTTTTCAATTGCGTCGAGATACTCCTGAGCGCGCTCCTGCAGTTCAGGCGTCGCGTCCGCGGCGGTTTGCGCGGTTTGAAAATACCCGCGCGCCATCTCGTAGGAACCCAGCCGGAAATAGAGTGTCCCAAGTTCAAACCGCACACGCGACAGCTTGGGGTTGAAGAAGAGGAGTCGCTCCAAAGCGCCAATGGAGGCTTCGATGTCGCCTGTTTGCTTGGTGCTCACAGCATACTGGAGAGTCGTGTCAAGATTGGTCGGCCGGTTCAACATGGTTTGAAACAACGGGTCCTCGCCGTATGGCCCAGGTATAGTTTGGGCACGCGAGGGAGCGCTCGAAAGGACGGCCATACACAGCAGTGCGATCGCTCCAGATCCAATCGCTGTTCGCCTGAGAGATTGAAGCACCATCTCGACCTGCCAACCCTTCTGACCACTTCCTTGAACGCCAAAGCCAATTCACCCCGGTTACCAGGCGTGAATCATTCGCGGAGGCTTCAACGATAGGAATGGCAACTCAAAGCCGCAGTCGGGTCAAGCCGGGACGAAGCATCGTTGTGCAAAGACTCGATATTCTTGCCCGGTGTGGCATAGCGGCAACAAATACGCTCTGAACGGGAGCTCTTAGGCGATCTATAGCGGATGAAATCTCTACCGCCAGTTGCACGGCCGCGGATTCCGGTGCCATAATGAATCCGGAGGCAATCCAAAAGCAAGTGTCGACTGACAAAGCCATGCGCGTAGTGGAATGCGAGGCCACGTTTCGTGCCTGGCAAAGCTCACACTCAAGTCGTCTTTTGATCGGGCGCTTCCCTTTGGAGTTCTCCCCCGAAGCTGATCGTTTCACCGTCTGGCGGTACGACGCCGAAGCCCTGATTTATGGCGGCAAACATCTGGTAAAAACCAGACAAGACTACCAATTCGACGAAGGCTTCTAAACCATATTCCTGAATGGTCTGGTCTTGAAGTGATTGCGGAACATCCTGCCAGGACAGCGTGACGGCCAACACCTTGGCAATAAGCTCGTAGGGCGCCGGGAACACCCCCTCTGGGATTCCGCTCTTTTGGAGGGTGGTGATGACGGATGCCGGGATTCCCGCCGCTTCGGCATGCTTGATGTGATCAATCCATTCGAATGAGGCTCTCGTATATCTGGCGACGCTGAGGACCACGAACTGATAAATATGGCGGGGAAGATGCCCTTGGAACTTTAGGTAAAAACCCAAATCTTCAATCTTCGCGCAGAGTTTCGGGTGGTTCATTAGCGCGGAATACGGCCCCCCAAAACCGGCACCCAGCGCTTTGCGCCGCTCAACCATCCCATTGTACAGCGCGCGATCCGGCGGCAAGAGTTTGGAAGGATCAAAAGGCAGGTGGCTCATGAATGCCTCCGTCTTACTCGTGGTACGAATAGGCGGCGTTGGCCAGTGCCCAATCCATCACCGGGGTTACGTAGTCCTTGCCAGCCTTTACATCGATGATGCAGGGGCCAGCGCCAGCCAGTGCCCGCTCGAAGGCGCCGGCGAGGTCAGCCGGATCTCGCACCGTCTCTCCCCGGCACCCCAAAGCTTTGGCAAAAGCCGCCCAGTCGTGATCGGGCAGACTGGTTAATTCGTCGGGCACGGGCCCGAGCCTATGTGCACGCAGCCAGACATTGCCAAGCGCCGCGTTGTTGATCACGATAAAAATGATCGGCAGTTGATAGCGCGCCGCGGTGGAAACCTCTATGCCGTTCATGCGCATGCACCCATCGCCAGTGATGACCGCTACTCTGCGCCCCGGCTGCGCGCACTGAACGCCAGAGGCAGCGGCGATGGCCCAGCCCATCGGTCCGAGGTTGGTCGCCGATATATAGGTGTGGGGTTCGTAAGCTTCCCAATAGTGACCAGCGAAGGCGCGATGGGCACCTGAATCGACGACCAGCACGCCATCCCGAGGAAAAACTCTTCGCAGTTCGCTGATGATACGCGCCGGATGGATGGGCACGGCAGAGCTGACGCAGTTTTCGATATTTTGTAAGCGGGCTTTCGAACGAATGCCCGACAGCCAGGCGGCTCTTTCCGCGGCCGTTTGCTGTAGCGAAGGACTGATTTTGTCACTCCGGCCGAGCAAATAGGTCAGATAGGCACCGCAATCCCCAATGACGCCGCCGTTTTGCGTATGCGCGCCAACGCTCACCGGCGCCAGATTGACGCATATCGTGCTATTTGGCTCAAGGCGAAGCGCCCAATGCATGGTGTCGCGTTCATTCAATCCTGACCCCAACACGACCAGAAGGTCGGGCGGTGATCCAAGCAAGGCTGTGGCCGAATGATGGGTGCCGGCGTAACCGAACACGCCCAAGGAGAGCGGATGATCCTCGGGGAAGACGCCTTTGGCTCTGAGCGTCGTGGCGACCGGTATTTGCCAGAGTTCTGCGAAGTGTTGAAGCGGTTGCGATGCGTTTGCGTGCTCGACTCCAGCACCGGCCAGGATCACGATCTTTGCGGGCGGCTTCTCGCCGGGAGAGCCAATAAAATGCCTGAGTGAAGCTTCCGCGAGTTTCAGAGAAAGAGTGCCTGGATCAGCGAGATCGGGCTCCGCTCTCGCGTAGCGGACCGACAGCTCGCCGGTAAGGCTATCTTGGGGCAACGAGAGATGCACCGGGCCAGACGGCTGGGTTCGCAGCAGCAACATCGCGTGCTTGAACAAATGCGGCAAATTTTTTGGGTTATCGATCGACGAGGAATAACGGACGACCGGTCTGACGATCTCGACGTCGTTGAGCGTCTGCGAACTGGCGTCCTGAAACATGCCGAGGCCTTCAACCAGCGTACTAACCTCGCCGCTCATCAATAAAACGGGTGATCCGTCACTCTGCGCCGTGGCGATCGCCGTTACGGTGTTCGCAAGTCCGGGGCCGCCGATGCACAAGGCGGCGCCGAATTTTCCGCTCGCTCGCGCGTAGCCATCTGCCATATAAGCCGCTCCGCCCTCTTGCGCAGCAACAATCGGCCGCAATGCCTTTTGTCTGCCAAGGGCCGGGAGAAAAGGGTCAACCAATCCACCTGGCACCATGAACAGGTGATCGATTTCTTCAGAGGCCAAGGCGTCAAGAATGAAATCCGTTCCAAGCGGCATCGCTTACTCCGTATCAAATCTCACCCTAGCTATCGAATGGTTGTCCGGCGAAACGGATCGATTCGCAATGGGGAGAATTATGATCCCGGCATATCTGAAATTGTCCGCAAGCACACCAGTTCGGCAAAGCGTGCCAGCGGGTCTTAGGGCGCCGCGGGCTTGGGATGCCAATTGCAACGCTTTTGCCCCTTTTACTCTGGCATGACTTCCGGCTTATTGTTTGGAAACTTTGCGATGGTCGCCGCGTCCACGTTGAGGTGTTGAGCGACCAGTGCCGGCGGCGTATGCGTCACCCAGTCGGACAAGGACACGTCGGCGAAATAGGAGCTCCTGAACACTTCGAGGAATTGCAGATCGGTATCGCCGATGTTCTTGATATAATGCCCATTGCTGCGCTTCACGTAGCCTATGTCGCCCGGGTTGAAGTCCATCGTGACGGCTCTTGGCCCGGAGTCGAAGACGGTCATGCGTCCTTTGCCCTTGATCCAGTATTGCCATTCATCGGCGTTAGGATGCCAATGCATCTCCCGGAGTCCGCCCGGATGCAGGGTGACGAGGGCGGCGGCGATCGTCTTGGCGACGATGAAATTGCTGCTGTCGGCAATCCGTACCTCGCCGCCCTTCGTCTGCCGGGTTGGCGCACTTGAACCGAGGGAGAAGGTGAAGGGATGCGGAGGCGGACCCAACGGTCCCTTCACGGCCGCTTGGTCCGCGGCAAGCGCGCCGGGCAGTCTGCCTTGGAAAATGTAAAGCTGGTGGAGCGGGATCTTCGAAAATACCTCGGCCGGAACCCCGAAATTCTCGGCCAGAATGTCCGGCGGCGTGTGCGCGAACCAATCCGTGACCAAGAGCGTGTTGTATTCCGTGGCCTTGCCATCGTCGAAACATAGGATGAACTCACACCCATCGGGCCCTAACCCCTGCAGCGAATGCGGCAGTCCCGCCGGGAAGTACCAAAGATCGCCTTCTTTCACATCGGCAACCGAAGCACGGCCCAATTCATCGAGAATGGTGACCCGGCAGTTTCCATAAGTCATGAAGCCCCATTCGGCCGCCAGGTGCCAGTGCATCTCCCTTATGCCCCCGGCGGTCAGCCGCATATCGACACCAGAGATGGTCTCCGAGATCGCGAAGTCGGCCTGCGTCACCTGACGCGCCCAGCCACCGTCCTGAATGCGCTTTGGCGCATTGTTGAACGACGCCCAAAAGAGTGGCATGTCACTGACGTCGGTCGGAGGCGGCGACTGGGCCGATGGAAACTGACTGCCGAGCGCCGGATTCTGTGGGCCCGGATCCGTGAGACTGGCCGGGTTGCCCTTGGTGTTGACAGCGCCTTGCGGCGGCTCATCAGGATTACCGAAGGAGGCCGCCCGCGCTGTCGTCGCGGCCGCCGCCATCGCTCCCGCGGCCGTTCCCCTCAACAGCTTCCGCCGTGAAACCTTGCCCATCGAAAAAGCCTCCCGTCTTCCTTCTGCATCAAATTTCGACGCTAGTTATCTGAATCCCGCTTAATTCGGTATTAAGCCGATTGCCCCCGGCGGCGGCCGTCATAAGGGATTGAAATTTGCATGGACGGTCTAAGAGCGCCAGGCGCTATTGACTAACATAACGGCCGAACGTGACAATGCACCCATGAGGCTTCGATGACAAACACACTAAATTCGACGCCGATGAACGATGTTCTCGCAAGGGAACTGCCGCTCATCAGCGATATCCGCTTGCTCGGTCAGGTGCTTGGCGACACGATCCGTGAACAGGAAGGGGAAGAGACGTTCAAGCTGATCGAAACGATCCGGAAACTCAGTATCGCATTCGAACGCAACGCAGATCCGGATGCCGGCCGAGAGCTCGGCACGCTTTTGCGCGGCGTAACCTCCGACCAGGCGATGGCGGTCTTGCGTGCCTTCACCTATTTTTCCCATCTTGCCAATATTGCCGAGGACCGGCATTATCTCCGGCGCCAGTCCGATCGTGGAATGCAGCAACCGCTGCCGGCCGAGGATGGGAGCCTTGCCGCAGCCTTCGAACGCCTGACCGCCGCCGGCTTTGGAAGCCAAGCCATCGCGGAAAGGCTTGACTGCAGCCTCGTGTCACCGGTCCTCACCGCGCACCCGACCGAGGTCCAGCGCAAGAGCCAGCGCGATGCAGAGCGTTCGATCGCGCAACTGTTGTTTGAACGTGACACACTTGAAAGCGAGCGGGAGCGAAAACGCAACGCTATGCTGCTGCGTGCCCGAATCGCGCAGCTTTGGCAAACACGGCTCTTGCGCTATTCCCGTTTGAGCGTTCACGACGAGATCGAGAACACGCTCGGCTATTACCAAACGACCTTCCTGCAGCAAATTCCGCAACTTTATGCCGAGCTCGAAGACCACCTCGGAGGTATCCAAATCGCCTCCTTTTTCCGGATGGCTTCCTGGATCGGCGGCGATCGTGATGGCAATCCAAATGTCAACACCGAGACGCTGATCCTTGCGCTGCGCCGTCAGTGCGAGGTCGCGCTGCGCCATTATTTGTCCGAGATCCATCTGCTGGGCGGCGAGCTGTCGGTAACGCTGCGGCTCTTCAGCTGCACGCCCGAGCTGCAAGCTCTGGCGGATCGTTCCGGCGATAACAACCCGCAGCGCGGCGACGAACCCTATCGCCGTGCCTTGATCGGCATCTATGCGAGGCTCTCGGCAACTTTGCGCACGCTCACCGGCACCGAGGCCGCGCTCCAGGCCGTCGCGTCCGGCGAACCCTATTCCAGCGCGGACGCCCTGCAAACCGATCTCGGCGTCATCGAGGCCTCGCTTGCCGCAAATCATGCTGGGGCCTTGATCCCGGCGCGGCTGGCACCTTTGCGCCGGGCTGTCGATGTGTTCGGCTTTCATCTGGCGACTGTCGATCTCAGGCAAAGCTCGGACCGGCACGAAGAGACAATTGCCGAACTGCTAACGGGCGCCAGAGTGTCCGCGGACTATGCCCGCCTCGACGAGCCATCGAAGCAAGCGCTCCTTCTCGCACTCCTGAGTGACCCAAGACCTCTACGCGTCCCCGGCGTTCTCTATTCCGAGCGAACCGAAGAAGAGCTCCAGATTTTCCAGACCGCGCCAAGCTTGCTCAAATCCTTCGGCCAGCAGGCGATCCGGCACTATATCATCAGCCACACCGAAACGGTGAGTGATCTGCTCGAAGTGCTCCTCTTGCAAAAAGAATGCGGCATGATGCAGGGGGTCCTTGGCGATGCCGATGCCGCCGCCGCTTTGCTCGTCGTTCCTTTGTTCGAGACGATCGATGACCTTCGCAATGCCGAAACGATCATGCGGTCCTTCTATGCGGTGCCGGGGATTTTTGATCTCGTGCGCAACTCGGGCGCGCAGCAAGAGATCATGCTCGGCTATTCGGACAGCAACAAGGATGGCGGGTTCTTCACCAGCAATTGGGAGCTTTATCGCGCCTCGACGAAGCTTGCGGGATATTTCAAGGAACTCGAAGGGATCACGCTCCGGCTGTTTCATGGGCGCGGCGGGGCTGTCGGACGCGGTGGCGGCCCAAGCTATCAAGCCATCTTGGCGCAACCCCCGGAAACCGTGAATGGTCACATCAGGCTCACCGAGCAGGGCGAGGTGATTTCGTCGAAATATTCGAATCCAGACATCGGCTTGCACAATCTCGAGACGCTAGTGGCCGCGACGCTCGAGGCAACGCTTCTTGCGCCTGTCCGTCCCGCGTCCAAGGATTTTCTCGATGCCGCCGCGACGCTGTCAGAGCTGAGCATGAAGGCCTACCGGACGCTCGTCTACGAGACCCCCGGATTTGTCGACTTTTTCTTCGCGGCGACGCCAATTGCGGAAATCGCCGAATTGAACATCGGCTCGCGTCCCGCGTCCCGCCGCGCGTCCCGGCGGATCGAGGATCTGCGGGCAATCCCCTGGAGCTTCTCCTGGGGCCAGGCGCGCATCACCTTGCCGGGCTGGTTCGGCTTCGGCTCGGCGGTGGAGACCTTCATCAAGGAGGCTCCTGGCGAGCGCATGGATCTGCTGACTCGCATGAACCGCGAATGGCCATTCTTCCGTGCGCTGTTGTCCAATATGGACATGGTGCTCGCCAAGGCCGACATGGGCCTCGCCAAGCGTTACACCGAACTCGTTCCCGATCAGGTGCTCGCCTCGAAAATATTCGGCATTTTGGAAGAGGAATGGGGGCGCACGATGAAAGCGCTCGACGAGATCCAAGGAACCTCCGAGCGTCTGGCCGACAACACAGCGTTTGCTCTGTCGATCAGACATCGTCTTCCTTATATCGCACCCCTCAACCACCTCCAAGTCGAACTCTTGCGCCGCTGGCGCAGCGGCGAGCAGGCGGACCGGACCCTGCGCACGATCCTGATCTCGATCAATGGCGTCGCCGCAGGCCTGCGCAATTCAGGATAATGGGTTCAGTGTCGTGCGGAAAATCTAAGAGTTGGAGCATCTCCCATTCGAAAAAGTCGAGCGAATTTTTCGTGACATGCCCTAAGCGCGCGTGAAGCACAAGACCCTGTGCCAACCATATCGGGCGCTCCGCTTGGCAACAACCAGTCCCGCCGCCTGGGCTTGGGCCTCAAGGATGGAGCAAGGGTCGGGCAGATCATTATTCACGATATGATCGCAGACAAAATTCTGTTCGTCCTCGCTGAGAGCGCTCCAGCTGCTGCGCAGCCAGCCGCAATAGCGGCGATAATAGACCTCCAAAGTTTCGTCTTCCTCGCGCACGACATCGACAAGCAGCAACATGCCACCCTTTTTCAGCCTTTGCGCCGCCAAAAGAAAAAATTCCGCTTTTTGTGCGGTCGGCAGATGGTGGAGGGCAAAACTGCTGTAGATCACGTCGTAAATGAACGTTTCGGCAGCCAGCGCCGCCAAAATATCCGCATGAGCGAGTTCCGCCGGGCAAGATAGAGCTTTCAGATTTTCTGCGGCCAGCGCCAGGGCGGTGTCCGACAAGTCCACGCCCTTGTATCGCTGGAGAGCAAGCCCCTCCAGCAAGGGCGTTAGCGTCGCCGCATCCCCGCAGCCGAGATCGAGAATGGAAAACGGCCGGCCTTTGCACTGCGCGCGCAGCAGCAGGTTCAACTCCGTCCCGATTTCCCGGTGAAACATGTAATCGCAGGCGACGACCTTTTGGTAGGTGTCCCAGGTGTCGAAAAAACTTGCCGAGGAACGTTCGGACATTTGGACCCCCTTCATATCAAAATCAATTGTGCAATTTTCTCGTTAAAGCGGAAACATATTTCCGTTCAAAAACATTGTCTGCCTGTGCTGAAGCGCGAAAATCTCAGCAGACGATTGAAAATATCGTGGCAATTGTGGCACCTGACCGGAAAATATGCGAAATACATTGCAGATTTCTACGCGAACAGAAAAATTTGAAGGAGCAGACCAGGGCGGTCAGGACTACGCCGTCGGCCAATAAGATTGGAACATTGGGATGAGCGAACAGGAAGCGGCAAAACATGCGGAACCTCCTTTGGCGCATTCGCGCTTGGCAAGGCTATGGCTTAGGGAGTTGCCCTACATCATCGTGCTCGTGCTCACACTCATGGGCGTGGCCTACACTAGCATTTCACACCAGCCTCTCATTGGCTACTGGGAGTTTTTGACATTGGCAATGGGCGTTGTCTGCATCGGCACCGGGTGGATTCATGTCCAAAGCCGGGATGCTCGAATCCGGATGGTATGGACTCAATTGCTTCACTGGGTGGCATTTTTGGTCGCGATGAATATCGTAGTCTTGTCCGATGTTCAAAGATTGCTGACCGCGCCAGGAACCGGGCTCGCGCTTCTGATGCTGCTAGCGCTTGGCACTTTCGTCGCAGGCATTCATATTGCTTGGCAGATCTGTGTGCTCGGCCTCATCATGGCACTCGCTGTCCCGGCGATTGCGTGGCTCACATCTTATGCTCTGTTTTTGACCCTAGCCGCCGCAGCGCTCGTCGGGATTGGTGCGGTGTTCTTTTGGCGTCACAGCGATACAGGCACATCGAAGCTTTAGACATGGGATGAATCGCAAGTGTCACAGAAGAGGCGCTTGCCCGCAGCTGGCGCGATGCGCAGACTCTACCGATAGGCTTTCACGGCTTTGCGAAAGCCGGGGGCGCCATGCTGATTACATATGCCGCCGCCCGGTCGAGAAGGCAAAATGGTCAAAGGGATTTTGATCGACCTTGACGGGGTCGTTTATGTCGGTAACCAAGCTTTGCCCGGTTCTCTGGATGCGATCCGCCGAATCCGGGAGTCGGGCCTTCCATTCAAGTTCATCACCAACACAACCCGCCGCCCCCGCCGGCGGATCGTGAGTGATCTCGCTCATCTCGGTCTCGACATTGATGCGCGGGACCTCTTCACGCCGGCCGCCTTGGCGCGCGACTTCCTTGGCCGCCGGAATCTCGTGCCGCTACTCATCGTGCATCCGGATTTGCGCGAGGATTTCGCCGGTTTAGCGGGGGATGGCGGCGACGCCGTCGTGGTCGGCGACGCGGGAACTTTCTTCACTTACGATCTGTTGAATCAAGCCTATCGGAAGATCCTCCATGGCGCCGAGTTTCTGGCGCTTGCGAAGAATCGCAACTTCCTCGACCATGATGGCGAGCTGAGCCTCGATACGGGTCCCTTCGTCGCGGGGCTCGAATATGCTTCGGGTAAGGCCGCGACAGTGCTCGGCAAACCGGCACCCGCGTTCTTCAAACTCGCCGTGGAAAGTATGGCCTGCGGCCCCGGGGATGCCGTGATGATTGGTGACGACGCGGAGGCCGATGCCGGCGGCGCCATGGCGGCGGGTCTGCAAGGCATTCTCGTGCGAACGGGAAAATACCGGCCCGGGCAAGAAGCAAATCTAACCCTGCGGCCGACCCATGTCGTAGAGAACCTGAAAGCCGCCATCGACTTACTGTTAGGCTGATTGGCAGCGAGTCTGGTTGGGCGCAAGCGTTCGAAGAGTCCGCTGCAAAGGATCAAGGACCCTGGCCCAGCCGGCAACCAATTCAAAAAATCACGGAGCCAAAGCTTAGTCCTATCGCGGAATTTCGCTTGCCCCAAATTCCCGCACCGGACTTTGTGCCGCCCCGGCGCGGTAGATTGCGCAAAGCGTCAATCGTACCAAAATGTTTCACGTGAAACAGTTTTGTCCGATCGAGGGGTAAAACCGGTCAAAACTGATGGGTGAAACATCAGCTCGCTACGGATTTTAGCTGCGGCGGAGGGAGTTTGCGCATGGCCTATGAGCTCTATTACTGGCCCGGCATTCAAGGACGCGGCGAATTCGTCCGGCTGGCGTTGGAAGAAGCTGGCGCGGACTACATCGACGTCGCCCGCGGCCCGGTGGGTGAGGACGCTGGCGTGGGCGCCCTCATGGCGGTATTGGAACGGGAAGATTTCACGCGTCCGCCCTTTGCGCCGCCATTCCTAAAGGACGGTGATGTCGTGATCGGTCAGACCGCCGCCATCCTGCTCTATCTCGGCGATCGCCACGCATTGGCTCCGAGAGATGCGGCAAAGCGGCTTTGGGTCCATCAGATCCAGCTTACCATCGCCGACCTTGTCGTGGAGGCTCACGATACGCATCATCCCTTGGGCAGCGCTCTCTATTACGAGGAGCAGAAACCGGAAGCGCTGCGTCGCGCAAAGAATTTTCGCGAGGAGAGAATGCCCAAATATTTCAATTGGTTTGAGAGCATATTGGCGCGCAATCCAAAGGGCGATAAGCACCTCGTCGGCAAGCGAGTAAGCTATGCCGATCTGTCGCTCTTCCAGATTGTCGAGGGCCTGCTTTACGCTTTTCCGCAAAGAATGAAGGTAATTCTGGCCGAGGTTCCACGCGTGGCGGCGCTGCGCCAAGCGATCGCGCAACGTCCGCGCATCCGTGCTTATTTGAACAGTGGCCGCCGCCTCGCATTCAACGAGCAAGGAATTTTCCGCCATTATCCCGAACTCGATGAATAGGGCTGTTCGGCGCCAGTCACTCCGCCGGAAATCGATCTCGCTGGGTTGTTTACCGCTTTGTGGGCTTCCACATGGGGTCATGGCTTTTATGATCGGCTTTTTGCTCCGCTGGACTCCGCTCCCTTTGGCTTCGCGGCCGGATGCGCTATTCTGCTTCAGCTTTTGCCAAATCGGATTAGCCTCGTGAACGCAGCGTCCATCCTGCATCCGGCGGTTGCCGCTTGGTTTCTGCGCCAATTCGACGCGCCGACCGCCGCGCAGGCGCAAGCGTGGCCGGCGATCCAGGCAGGCGAACACGTCCTTGTCGCGGCACCGACCGGATCTGGCAAGACGCTGGCGGCCTTCCTCGCTGCGATCGACAGCCTCGTGCGGCAAGGGCTCGAGGGCCGGCTCGAGGAGGCGACGCAGATCGTCTATGTCTCGCCCCTCAAGGCGCTGTCGAACGACATCGAGAAGAATCTGAAAGCACCGCTTGCCGGTATCCGCGAGGCGTTGCGCGCGCAAGGGCTGCCCGACGTCGAAATCCGCACTTGGGTGCGCACGGGAGATACGCCGCAGGGCGAACGCACAAAGATGCACCGGCGGCCGCCCCATATCCTCGTCACCACGCCGGAAACGCTTTATATCCTGCTGACATCGGAGTCCGGCCGCAAGATGTTGGCGGCGACCCGGACCGTGATCGTCGACGAGATCCACGCCCTGGCACCGAATAAACGCGGCGCCCATCTTGCGCTGTCGCTCGAACGCTTGTCGGCCCTTTGCGGCGGCCGCTTGCTGAGAGTGGGCCTGTCGGCGACGCAGAAGCCGGTCGACGACATCGCCCATTTTTTGACCGGAGCCGTCAGCGCCGGGTGCAAGATTATCGACACCGGCCATCGCCGGGCGCGCGACCTCGCCATCGAACTTCCCCCGTCGCCGCTCGAAGCCGTGATGGCGGGCGAAGTCCGCGAGCAAGTCCATGATAAGCTTGCTCAACTCATCGGCGAACATCGCACGACCCTCGTTTTCGTCAACACGCGCCGCGTTGCCGAGCGAACGGCCCGGGCTCTGTCCGAGCGCTTGGGCACCGATCAGATTACCGCGCACCATGGCAGCATGGCCAAGGAGTACAGGCGCGAAGCCGAGCATCGTCTCAAGCAAGGCGAGCTCAAGGCGCTTGTCGCAACCGCTTCGCTCGAACTCGGCATCGATATCGGCGATGTCGATTTGGTTTGCCAGATTGGCTCTCCGCGCTCGATCGCGAGTTTCTTGCAGCGAGTCGGGCGTTCGGGACATGCGGTCGATGGCATGCCCAAGGGCCGCCTGTTTCCGCTCTCGCGCGACGATTTGGTCGAATGCGCGGCGCTGCTCGATAGTGTGCGGCGCGGCGACCTCGACCGGATTGAAATCCCCGGGCAGCCGCTCGATGTCCTCGCCCAACAGATCGTCGCCGAAGTGGCCGCGCGGGAATGGCATGAGGACGAGCTTCTTGCCTTGTTGCGCCGCGCCTGGCCCTATCGCAATCTGACAAGCGCCGATTTTGAAAGCGTGATTCTCATGCTCGCCGAAGGCTTCAGCACGAAGCGCGGCCGGCGCGGCGCTCTGATCCACCACGACGCCGTCAACCGGATCCTGCGCGGCCGGCGCGGGGCGCGCTTGACCGCGCTGACTTCCGGCGGCGCCATTCCCGAAAACGCCGATTACCGGGTCCTTCTTGAACCCGGCAGTCTCTTCATCGGCAGTGTGCACGAGGATTTTGCCGTCGAAAGCATGGCCGGCGATATTTTTCAACTCGGCAATCAATCCTATCGCATTTTGCGTGTCGAGCGCGGCACGGTCCGCGTCGCCGATGCGCAAGGAATGCCCCCAACCATCCCATTTTGGCTTGGCGAAGCGCCGGGGCGCACGGATGAGCTATCGCAATCGGTGTCGCGGCTGCGGGCGGAGATCGCAACGCGGCTGCCAAAGACTGGGGCCGGGGAGGGCGCCTTGCGCTGGCTTTGCGGGGAAGTTGGCTTGACCGAGACTCCCGCTCAAGAACTTGTCGAATATCTTGCCGCGGGCCATGCAGCCTTGGGCTCCCTGCCGACGCAAGACAATTTGGTCTTCGAGCGTTTCTTTGACGAATCCGGCGGCATGCAGCTCGTCATCCATTCGCCTTATGGAAGCCGCATTAACCGGGCCTGGGGGCTCGCGCTGCGCAAGCGGTTCTGCCGTAAATTCAATTTCGAGCTGCAGGCTGCCGCGACAGACGACAATATTCTGCTCTCGCTGACAGCGGCCCATAGCTTCGAGCTCGCCGATGTGCAGCGCTATTTGCATTCGGCGAATGTGCGAACCGTGCTGATCCAAGCGCTGCTCGACGCGCCGATGTTTCTGACGCGCTGGCGCTGGGTTGCGGGCGTGGCTCTTGCGCTGCCGCGTTTTCGAGGCGGCCGCAAAGTCCCGGCTTACCTCGCCCGGATGGACGCCGAGGATCTTGTCGGCGCCGTGTTTCCAGATCAGCTCGCCTGCGCCGAGAATCTTGTTGGCGAGCGCGAAATTCCCGATCATCCCCTGGTTCGCCAAACGATCACCGATTGCCTCACGGAGGCCATGGATATCGCAGGCCTGGAACGGCTCCTCGGAGGAATCGAATCGGGCACAATTCAAGTTGTCGCGCGCGATCTAACCGCGCCTTCGCCACTGGCCCTCGAAGTGCTGTCGGCGCGGCCCTACGCATTTCTCGATGACGCGCCTCTGGAAGAGCGCCGGGCCCAGGCCGTCATGGCGCGGCGGTGGCTGGCGCCGGACACAGCCGCCGATCTCGGCCGGCTCGACCTCGACGCGATCGCCCGCGTGCGCGAAGAGGCTTGGCCCGATGCCACGAACGCCGATGAATTGCATGACGCCCTGGTGTGGCTCGGGTTCTTGACCGAGGAAGAATCCGAGACCGGAACGAGCTGGACGGATTGGCTCGCCGAGCTTGGGCGCACGAAACGTGCCGCCCGCATCCTGACGCCAGGGGCGGCACTTTGGATCGCCGCCGAGCGGGTGCCGCAGTTCGCCGCTTTATGGCCCGGGGCAAGCCTAGAACCGGCGATTGCTGCACCCCCCGGTCATGCCGGACAATATTGGTTGGCGGATAAGGCCCTGATTGAGATCCTGCGCGGACGGCTTGAGGGTCTGGGGCCCGTCACGGCAGATGCGCTCGCGGCGCCGATTGGCCTTGAAAGCGGCGCCGTCCGCATGGCGCTCGCGGCGCTTGAAGCGGAAGGCTTTGCCATGCGCGGCCATTTTACGCCGATGGCAATCGCCGAAGAATGGTGCGACCGCCGGCTGCTCGCGCGAATCCATCACTATACGGTCAAACGGCTGCGCGCCGAGATCGAGCCCGTCTCCGCCAGCGATTTTCTGCGTTTTCTGCTCGCTTGGCAGCGGTTGACTCCGAATACGCGCATGGAGGGACCGGATGCGCTGAAGACTATTATCGAGCAGCTTGAAGGTTTCGAGGCGCCAGCCGGGGCCTGGGAGACTGAGATTCTTCCGGCGCGCATTGAGAATTACGAACCGGCATGGCTCGACGATCAGTGCTTGGCCGGGCGCATCGCTTGGGCGAGGTTGAGACCCACCAGCGAAAGGGGGAATGGTAGCGAGCGCCATATGGCGCCAGCGCCTCTGCGGACGACGCCGATCACTTTGCTCAGCCGCCGTCACGCACAGCTTTGGGCTTCCCTTTCACCGATGGCAGAGAGCGTTTCGCAGAGTGTCCGGGCGGAAGCCGTTGCCGGCTTCCTACGGGAGCATGGAGCCTCATTCTTCGACGAGATTGTCGAGGGCACAGGCTTATTGCGGTCGCAAGCCGAAGAAGCGCTTGCCGAGCTCGTTGCCATTGGCCTCGTGAATTCGGACAGTTTTGGCGGGTTGCGCGCGCTGCTTGTGCCGTCTGACCAGCGCAGATCCACTACACGCGCCGGGCACCGGCGGCGCAGCGTTGCATTCAGCATGGAGCACGCGGGCCGCTGGGCCTTGGCCCGCCGTATCCAGTCACCATCGGCGAGATCGCAGGCGGAAGCGGACGCCGTCGCGCATGTGGCACGCACTTTGTTGTTGCGTTATGGCGTTGTCTTCCGGCGTCTGCTTGAACGGGAGGCGGCTTGGTTGCCGCAGTGGCGGGATCTGCTGCGCGTTTATCGCAGGCTAGAAGCGCGCGGAGAGATTCGCGGCGGCCGCTTTGTCGCCGGTTTTGCAGGCGAGCAATTCGCGCTGCCCGAGGCGATTGGCAAGTTGCGCGAGGTTCGGCGAGAGCCGCATACGGACACGATAGTCTCTCTGTCAGGGGCGGATCCGCTCAATCTCGCAGGTATCCTGACCCCAGGGGCGAAGCTGCCCGCTCTCACCGGCAGCCGGCTCCTCTACCGGGACGGTATTCCGGTAGCGATGCTGGCCAGTGGCGAAGTAGAATTTCTTGAGACCCCCGATGCCGGCAAAGAATGGGCACTTAGGAAGGCCTTGTTGCTGAGCCCATTGCCAGGGCCTGGCGGCAATCTCCCCCGCAAGCACATTGCGGTGAACGCGGTGTAAGCGTGCCTTCGCCGGTGAAAATGCCATGGAAAAACTCAAGCCTTGAAACCCGCTAAAGCCGCGCTGCGCTCCCAGAGCAATACCGCGGCCTTGTCGTCCTGTGCTGCTTGCGACGGCGTTGCCGGGCGGCATTTGTAGAAATAGGCGCCTGTCATTTCCGCCACATCCGGTGAAGATGCTAGATATACAAGTGTTTCCGCGCCTTTCTCGGAGGAGATCGCGAAGAGCTTGGCGAGCCCGATGACCCGCGAGATTAGACCGCCGCTTTGATCGCCGAAGCGGGTGGCGACGAAACCAGGATGCAGGCAATTGGCGGTAACGCCTGTGCCCTTCAGGCGGCGGGCGAGTTCGCGCGTGAATAGAATGTTGCAAAGCTTGGAGCGGGCGTAGGCTTTCATCGCACTGAAATCTTTCGCCAATTGAAGATCATCGAAATCGATCCGGGCGCGCCGGTGGGCGCTCGAAGAGGTGTTGATGATCCGCGCGGGCGCCGAGGCCCGGAGCCGTTCGCGCAGCGCTTCGGTGACGGCGAAATAGGCCAGATGGTTCACCGCAAAGGTATATTCGAGCCCGTCCCCGGTCAGCTGCCGGCTGCCGTACATGGCCCCCGCATTGTTGATCAAGACGTCAACGCGCGGCTCACTTTCGGCGATTTGAGCGGCTGCGCGTTTCATCTCGGAGATGTGCGCCAAATCGGCATAATGGACCGTGTGGACGAGGCCGGGCGCCCTTTCGTAAAGCCGCGCCAGGGTAGCCTCCCCGCGTGACTTGTCTCGCGCGATCAATACGATTTTGGCACCCATTTGCGCGAGCTCTACCGCGGCAACCTCGCCAATCCCCGATGTGCCGCCGGTGATGACCACTGTCTTGCCTTTCATAGGAATTCTCCAGATTTCTCTTTAATCGCTTTGGCGCGCCTCTTGCTTATCATAATAACAGTGTGAGATGACACGCCTAGCCGTGCCATGACGAGACCTCCGGCCCGGCCGTGAACGGTAAAACCGCAAAGGGAAGCCATGGTTTCGCGTATCGTTAAGGTCGTTCCCTTCGATCTGGTGGTCTTTGGCGGCACCGGCGATCTCGCCCACCGCAAGCTCTTTCCCGCTCTGTTTCACCGTTTTGTTGACGGCCAGTTCTCGCAGCCGACCAAAATCATCGGCGTCTCGCGGCAAGACTTCGATACACACGCCTACCGGGTCTCCATCGCCAAAGACTTGAAGAAATTTGCTGGCAGGGCAGCCCAAGACGAATCGATCAAGAGCTTTCTGGACATGATTCATTATGTCGTGCTCGACATCGGCAGCGACTTGGGCTGGGATAGTCTCGAAAAAGAGTTCGACCACGATCCGGCGCGCGTGCGCGCTTTCTATCTTGCGACAGCGCCAAATTTTTTTGGTCCGATCGCCGAGAAACTCGCCGCCCATAATCTCGTCGCGCCTGAGTCCCGCATTATCGTCGAGAAACCAATCGGCAAGGATGGCGCCTCGGCGGCGCTCATCAATGATGCGATTGGCGCGGTCTTTCCCGAGGAGCGGATTTTCCGCATCGACCATTATCTCGGCAAGGAGACGGTGCAAAATTTGATGGCGCTGCGGTTTGCCAACGCGCTCTTCGAGCCCTTGTGGAATTCCGCCCATATCGATCATGTCGAGATCACGGTCGCCGAGTCGATTGGTGTCGAGTCGCGGGCATCCTACTATGAGAATTCCGGCGCGTTGCGCGATATGGTGCAGAATCATTTGCTGCAACTTTTATGTCTCGTCGCGATGGAGCCGCCAGCCTCCTTGGATGCGGATTCGGTACGTGACGAGAAACTTAAGGTTTTGAAGTCGCTGGAGCCGATTGATGCGAGCAATGCGGCGGAGCTGACCGTGCGCGGCCAATATCGCGCCGGAGCCAGCGAAGGCGGCGCGGTTCCGGGCTATGCCCAGGAGGTCGGCAACGAGTACACGCAGACAGAGACCTTCGTCGCTCTTAAGGTTGCCATCGCGAATTGGCGATGGGCTGGCATCCCATTTTATCTGCGTACGGGCAAGCGTTTGCCGCAGAGGGTTTCGGAGGTAATCGTTGCCTTTCGCGAGGTTCCCCATTCGATTTTTCCTGTCGAGTCCGGCAAGATTTCACAAACCATGCTCGCCATACGGCTGCAGCCGGATGAAGGCATCAAGCTCTGGCTGATGCTGAAGGAGCCGGGCGCGGGCGGGATGCGGCTGCAACATGTGCCGCTCGACATGAACTTCGCCGAAGCCTTTAGCATCCACGCGCCGGAAGCCTATGAGCGCCTATTAACGGATGTCATACGCGGTAACGCGACCTTGTTTATGCGCCGTGACGAGGTCGAGGCAGCTTGGCGCTGGATCGATCCGATCCGTGAGGCCTGGAACCAGATGAATGAGCCGCCGCGTCCCTATATCGCTGGAACATGGGGCCCCGCGGCTGCCATAGCGCTAGTCGAGCGCGATGGCCGCAGCTGGAGCGAAGAAACAATTTGATCGATTTGACGCGGGTTAGCCCGCGCCGTCAGGTGCCAAAGAGGAGCCGGAAATGGTTCACGCAGCAATCGCCGATGTCACGGCCCGTATTCGCGGCCGCAGCCAGCCCTCGCGGCAGGCCTATCTTGGCCGCGTGGAGGCGATGCATAACAACGGCCCCCGCCGCGGGGCGCTAGGGTGTGCCAATCTCGCGCATGGATTTGCCGCCTGCGGCACCCATGAAAAACAGCATCTGCGGACCGGCGCGGTCGCCAATCTTGCTATCGTGACCGCCTATAACGACATGCTGTCGGCGCATCAGCCCTATGAGCGATTTCCGGCGATTATCAAGAAAGCGGCACTCGAGGCCGGCGGCGTCGCGCAGGTCGCGGGCGGGGTGCCGGCCATGTGCGATGGGATCACGCAAGGCCGCCCCGGCATGGAACTTTCGCTGTTTTCGCGTGACGTCATCGCCATGGCGGCGGCGATCGCTCTCTCGCATGATATGTTCGACGCGGCCGTTTTTCTCGGCATCTGCGACAAGATCGTGCCGGGCCTCGTCATCGCCGCGCAAGCCTTCGGCCATTTGCCTGCCGTGTTCATCCCCGCCGGACCAATGCCGTCCGGCCTGCCGAACCAGGAAAAGTCCAAGATCCGCCAGCTCCATGCCGAAGGCAAGGCGGCGCGGGAGGATTTGCTCGACGCGGAAGCCGCATCCTATCATTCGCCGGGAACGTGCACTTTTTATGGAACGGCCAACTCCAACCAAATGCTGATGGAAGTCATGGGGCTGCATCTGCCGGGCAGTGCCTTCGTCAATCCTAACACGCCCTTGCGCGACGCTCTCACCGCCGCCTCAGCCCAGCGCGCCTTGGCGATCACCGCGCTCGGCAATGAATACACGCCGGTTGCCTCGATCCTCGACGAGCGCGCCTTCGTAAACGGCATCGTCGCCTTGCATGCGACGGGAGGCTCGACCAACCACGTGATCCACCTCATTGCCATGGCCCGTGCGGGCGGCATTGTCCTTATGCTCGACGATTTCGCCGATATTTCCAAAGTGGTACCCTTGCTGACAAGGATCTATCCAAACGGCACCGCCGACGTGAACCATTTCACCGCCGCTGGCGGCACCGGCTTTCTCATCGGCTCCTTGCTGCAGGCGGGCCTTCTGCATCCCGACGCGAAGACCGTTGCCGGACATGACCTCGATTTTTATGCGCAAGAGCCTTATCTCGAAAGCGGGAAACTCGCTTTCCGGGCCTCACCTTCTTTAAGCCGCGATGAATCGGTTCTGCGTGCTACGGGAAATGCATTTTCCCGCGACGGCGGCCTGAAGGTGCTCGACGGCAATCTCGGCCGCGCGGTGATCAAGATCAGCGCGGTTGCGCCCGAACATCGCAGCGTCCGCGCACCGGCGCGGATTTTTCCTACGCAAGAGGCGGTGGAAATTGCGTATCGCGCGGGCGAACTCGATTCTGATTTTGTCGCGGTGGTTCGCTTCCAGGGTCCGAAAGCGATCGGCATGCCCGAGTTGCATAAA
>Ga0181535_10001806_pt1 | contig 27114 bp, 23 predicted proteins | sample PEATcosm2014_Bin_44_FD_119774 | JGI IMG/M metagenome (GOLD analysis project Ga0181535, IMG submission 119774) | Peatland microbial communities from MTU Mesocosm Facility, Houghton, MI, USA - PEATcosm2014_Bin17_30_metaG | ecosystem: Environmental > Terrestrial > Soil > Wetlands > Peat | place...
GCCAATGGTGCTCATCCGCTCGGCGGTGGCGAGCTTCCAGTCGCGCGGCGACACGACGACGCCGATGCTGTGCTTCTTCGCCGGGCTGGCGGTCAATCTCGCGCTCAAGCTCGCCCTCTACCAACCGATGGGACCCTCCGGCCTCGCCTTCGCGACGGCGACCGGCGCCTGGATCAATTTCGCCCTGCTGGTCGCGCTGGGGATGCGGTGGCGATTGTTTGCGCCCGACAAGCGGCTGATCGAGAACATCGCCATCGCCGCCTTCGCCGGCGGCGCGGCCTCGTTCGCCGCGCCGTTTTGTTTCTACGGCGCCGACCATTATCTCGGCCGTCTGCCTTTGCTGCGCAACGAACTCGACATCGCGATCGCCGGGGCGCTCGCGTTCGTCGTTTACGCAATCGTCTACGTCCTAGGCGCGCTTGCCTTCGGCCGCTCTGCGCCAAAGCAATTGCTGTAACGAAAAACTTGGCTTGCCCGCCGGTCCGATTGTGCTAGGTGGGCGCCTGATTTCCCATGGCTTCGGGGACCTTCATGTCGCGCCGCTCGATCGTCATCATCGGCGCCGGTCACGCCGGCGTCCAGGCTGCGGCCAGTCTGCGCGAGGAAGGCTCGGACGACGCAATCGTCCTGCTCTCGGGCGAGCCCGACCTGCCCTACCAGCGCCCGCCGCTGTCGAAGGCGTTCCTCAAGGGCGCGATGGACATCGCCGGCCTGCCGCTCCGCGCCGAGCAATTCTATCGCGAGAAGCGGATCGACCTCAGGCTCGGCGTTCAGGCGACGCGCATCGACTTCGCCGCGCGGCGGATTGAACTCGGCGCGGACGGCGCCGAGCCGTTCGACCATCTCATCCTCGCCACTGGCGCGCGACCGCGCCCTTTCGCCATTCCCGGCGCCGATCTCGACGGCGTGCTCGGTCTGCGCAACATCGCCGACGCGGCGTCGATCCGCGAGCGGCTCGGTCCCGGCCGGCGCGTCGTCGTCGTCGGCGCCGGCTTCATCGGCCTCGAGATCGCCGCCACGGCGCTCGCCGTCGGCGGCGACGTGACAGTGGTCGAGATCGCCCGTCCGCTCGGCCGCGCCGTGTCGCCGCCGACGTCTGACTTCTTTCTCGACGCGCACCAAGCGTTCGGCGCGCGTTTCCGCCTCGGCGTCGGCGTCGACGCGATCGAGGGCGCGAAGGGCGCAGCCGCCGCGGTCGTGCTCGCCGACGGGGAGCGCGTCCCCGCCGACCTCGTCATCGTCGGCGTCGGCGTGCTGGCCGAGGACAGGCTGGCGCGCGCGGCGGGCCTCGCCTGCGACAACGGAATCGTCGTCGACGCGCTGCTCGCCGCCTCCGATCCGGCGGTGTCGGCGATCGGCGATTGCGCGCTGTTTCCGCAGCATTCGGTCGGTCGGATGCTGCGCCTCGAATCGGTGCAGAACGCCGCCGACCAGGCGCGCGCTGTCGCGCGACGGCTGACCGGCAAGCCGGCGCCCTACGCGGCGCTGCCGTGGTTCTGGAGCGACCAGGGCGACCTCAAGCTGCAGATCGCCGGCCTGTCGCACGGCGTCGACCGCTGGATCCTGCGCGGCGATCCGAAGGACCGCGCCTTCGCCGCGTTCGGCTTCCGCGGCGACGCGCTGGCGGCCGTGGAGACGGTCAATCGCGGCGCCGAGCACATGGCCGCGCGCCGCATCATCGGCGGGAGCCTGCCGATCAGCCCCGAGGAGGCCGCCGACCCGGCGTTCGACCTGCGCAAGCTCGCGCTGTCGGCCAAGGCCTGAACGTCAAAGTGACGTCCACTTCAGCGCGTTGGCGATTTCGCCGATGATGCCGCGGCGAAACACCAGCACGCAAACGACGAAGACGCCGCCCTGAATGACCGTCACCCATTGCCCGTACTGGGCGAGATAGTTCTGCATCGACACGACGACGATCGCGCCGACGACCGGGCCGTAGAGCGTGCCCATGCCGCCGAGCAGGGTCATCAGCACCACCTCGCCAGACATGGCGAAGCCGACGTCGGTCAGCGAAGCGTTCTGACCGACGATCGCCTTGGTCGCGCCAGCGAGACCCGCGAGCGCCGCCGACAGAACGAAGGCGGCGAGCTTGTAGCGCTGGACGCGATAGCCGAGCGAGATCGCGCGCGGCTCGTTCTCGCGGATCGCTTTGAGGATCTCGCCGAACGGCGAATTGACCGCGCGATAGACGGTGAGGAAGCCGAACAGGAACACCGCCGCGACGAAGACGTAGAGCAGAGCCGGCTGGCTGAGGTCGATCAGCCCCAACGCCCGACCCTGCGGCACGCCCTGGATGCCGTCCTCGCCGTGGGTGAACGGGGCTTCGACGCAGAAGAAATTGATCATCTGCGACAGCGCCACCGTGATCATCGCGAAATAGATGCCCTGGCTGCGGATCGACAGCGCGCCGGCGACGAAGCCGAGGACCGCCGAACAGGCGACGCCGGCGAGGATCGCTACAACCGGATCGAGCCCCCAGACCCTGGCGGCGTGGGCGCAGACGTAACTCGCCGCGCCGAGGAACATCGCGTGGCCGAGCGACAGCAGGCCGACGTAGCCGATCAGCAGGTTGAAGGCGCAGGCGAACAGGGCGAAGCACAGGGCCTGCATGACGAAGAACGGATAGGCGACGAAAGGGGCGACGGCGATGAGCGCCAGCATGACGACAAAGGCGCCGGCGAACTGCCGCGTTTCGCGCAGCGGAGCGCCGGCCGGGACGACGATTGGACTCTCGCTCATCTCAGGCGACCTTGCCGAACAGGCCGGCCGGCTTGATCAGCAGCACGACCGCCATGATGACGAAGACGACGGTGTTGGAGGCTTCGGGATAGAAGACCTTGGTCATGCCTTCGACGACGCCGAGGGTGAAGCCGGTGATGATCGAGCCGAGAATCGAGCCCATGCCGCCGATCACCACCACGGCGAAGACGACGGCGATGATGTCGGCGCCCATGCCCGGCCGCACCTGGTTGATCGGCGCCGCGAGCACGCCGGCGAGCGCGGCGAGGCCGACGCCGAAACCATATGTCAGCGTAATCATACGTGGCACGTTGAGGCCGAAGGCGCGGGTCATCGTCGGGTTCTCGGTCGCCGCGCGCAGATAGGCGCCGATGCGCGTCTTCTCGATCAGAAACCAAGTTGCCAAACAGACGAAGGCCGAGAAGCCGATCACCCAGGCGCGGTAATTGGGAAGAAACATGAAGCCGAGATTGTGCGCGCCGGAAAGTTGCGGCGGGATCGCGTATGGCATGCCCGAAGCGCCGAAATAATTCTGGAACAGTCCCTGGATCATCAGCGCCACGCCGAAGGTCAGTAGCAGGCTGTAGAGCGGGTCGAGTCCGCGCAGACGGACGAGCAGCGTGCGCTCGATCAGCGCGCCGAACGCGCCGACGATCAGCGGCGAACCGATCAGCGCCCACCAGTAATTGAGACCGAGTTCGTGCAGCAGGAAATAGGCGACGAAAGCGCCCATCATGTAAAGCGCGCCGTGGGCGAAATTGACGATGTTGAGCATGCCAAAAATCACGGCGAGGCCGAGGCTCAGCAGCGCATAGAACGAGCCGTTGATCAGCCCGATCAGCAATTGCCCAAAGAGCTGTTGGGCGGTGATGACGTGGCCGAAGATCATCGCATCACGCCCCCTTGATCGCGGGCCGGCGCTCGTCAGACGCCGAGGCGCACATGCAGCTTCTCCATGTTGTTGGCGTCGAGATCGGCATTGGCGAAGCCGAGTTCGATGTGGCCATGCTCCATCACGTAATAGCGGTCGGACACCGTCGCGGCGAAGCGGAAATTCTGCTCGACCAGCAGAATGGTGAAGCCCTCGCGCTTCAACTCGGCGATGGTATGCCCGATCTGGCGGATGATGACCGGGGCCAGACCCTCGGTCGGCTCGTCGAGCATCAGGAAGCGCGCGCCGGTGCGCAGTATGCGGGCGATCGCCAGCATCTGCTGCTCGCCGCCCGACAGCTTGCCGCCGCCGCTGGCGAGGCGCTCGGCGAGATTAGGGAAGAGTGCGAAGATGCGTTCGAGCGTCAACCCGCCGGGCGCGACGCGCGGCGGCAGCATCAGGTTCTCGCGCACGCTGAGACTTGAGAAGATCGCGCGCTCCTCGGGGCAGATCGCCATGCCGAGGCGAGCGATGCGGTCGGACGAAAGGCCGATCGTTTCGTGGCCGGTGAAGGCGACCGAGCCGCTCCGCTTGCCGACGATGCCCATGATCGCTTTCAGCGTCGTGGTCTTGCCGGCGCCGTTGCGTCCGAGCAGCGTGACGACCTCGCCCGGGCGCACCTCGAAATCGACGCAATGGAGGACATGCGATTCGCCGTACCAGGCCTGCAACCCAGAGACGGCGAGCGTCGGCGCAGCGGCCTCAGCCGTAGCCATGACCGTCTCCCATGTAGGCCTGCCTGACTTGCTGGTTGGCGGAGATGGCTTTGTAGTCGCCCTCGGCGAGCACCCGGCCGCGCGTCAAGACGGTGATGCGGTCGGAGAGGTCGGCGACGACTTGCAGATTGTGCTCGACCATCAGGATGGTGCGATGGACAGAGACGCGCCGGATCAGTGCGGCGATGCGCTCGACGTCTTCGAGGCCGAGGCCAGCCATCGGTTCGTCGAGCAGCAGCATCTCGGGATCGAGCGCCAGCGTCGTGGCGATCTCCAGCGCTCGCTTGCGGCCGTAGGGAAACTCGACCGCGACCGAATGGGCCCAGTCGGCCAGGCCGACCTGATCGAGCAACTCCAGCGCGCGCGCGTTGAGCGGCGTCAGCGCCACCTTGGAGCGCCAGAAGTCGAAGCTGTCGCCGCGATGGCGCTGCAGCGCGACGCGCACGTTCTCGAGCGCGGTCAGGTGGGGGAAGATCGCCGAGATCTGGAACGAGCGCGCGAGACCGAGGCGGGCGACGTCCGCCGGCCGCGTATGGGTGATGTCACGGCCGTTGAACAGGATGCGGCCAAAGCTCGGCGCGACGAACTTGGTCAGCATGTTGAAGCAGGTCGTCTTGCCCGCCCCGTTGGGGCCGATCAACGCGTGAATCGAGCCGCGCCTGATCTTGAGATTGATGTCGCTGACCGCCGCGAAGCCGCCAAAGGACTTGCCGAGTCGCTCGGTGACAAGGATGTCCTCGCCGCTCATCGCCGCCGACAGCTCCCCCGCATGCGTTCCGCCCGGATCTCCAGTTTTGCTAGACAAGGCACGGCGGGGCGGGGCTTGTAAAGCCCAACCATCGGCGGCTTGAACAGAAACGCGGGCGGCGGCGGATCAGATCGGGTCGGGCGGTCCGAGGCGGTTGTGCAGGCGCCGCTCCCAGTCGAGCGCCTGGCGGACGATGGCGTCGAGATCGTCGCGCTTCGGCCGCCAGCCGAGCTGCTCACGCACCCGCTCGGCCTTGGCGACGATCGCCGCCGGGTCGCCTGCCCGCCGCGGCGCGTGGTTGACCTTGAAATCGACGCCTGAGACGCGCTTGACGACCTCGATCACCTCCTTGACCGTCGCGCCATGGCCGTAACCGCAGTTGCAGGTCAGGCTCCCGCCACCCGCCCGCAAATAGGCGAGCGCGGCGAGATGGGCGTCGATCAGGTCGGTGACCTGGATGTAGTCGCGCACGCAGGTGCCGTCGCGGGTCGGATAGTCCTCGCCGAACACATCCATGCTGGCGAATCGGCCGAGCGCCGTCTGCACGCCGCGCTTGATGAGATGGGTGGCGTTCGGGGTCGACTGGCCGAGCCGCCCCTGCGGGTCGGCGCCGGCGACGTTGAAGTAGCGCAGCGCGACGTAACGCAGGCCGTAGGCGCGACTCGAGTCCTGCAGCATCCACTCGACCATCAATTTCGACCGGCCATAGGGCGAGATCGGATTGAGCGTCGCGTCTTCGGCGACGGGCTCGGCCGAGGTCTCGCCGTAGACCGCCGCGGTGGAGGAGAAGATGAAATGTTTGACCCCGCCCTCGACGGCGCACCGGATCAGGCTTAACGCCTTGGCGGTATTGTTGTCATAATACCCGAGCGGGTCGCCGACCGATTCGGGGACGACGATCTTGGCGGCGAAATGGGCGATCGCATCGATCTTGTGTTCGCGGATCAATCGGGCGACGAGCGCCGAATCGCCGAAATCGCCGACAACCAGCTTGGCCGGCGGCTGGACCGCCCAGGCGAAGCCGGTCGTCAGATTGTCGAGCACGACCACGTCCTCGCCGGCGTCGACGAGGCCCAGCGTCATATGGCCGCCGATGTAACCCGCCCCGCCAGTCACCAAAACCGCCATCGCCTCGTCGCGGCCCTTGCGGGTCCGCGTCCCTTTTTGACAAATTTGAGCCAATCGGCGAGCCATGGCGTCGCCAATCGGTCGCCGGAAGCGGAATACACTTCGCGCGGCAGGTTGACCACCGTTTCCCGCGTCGCCCGCGCCCGAGCCGCGGCGCCGCGTAACCAACGAAAGGCAATTTTCCGATGCGCAAACCCATCCGCAAGGCTGTGCTGCCGGTAGCCGGTCTCGGCACGCGGTTTCTGCCGGCGACCAAGGCCGTGCCCAAGGAAATGCTGACGGTGGTCGATCGGCCGATCCTCCAGCACGTCGTCGACGAGGCGCGCGCGGCGGGGATTGAGAAATTCATTTTCGTCACCGGACGCAACAAGGGCGTCATCGAGGACCATTTCGACATCGCCTACGAACTCGACGACACGCTGCGGCGGCGCGGCAAGCTGCAGCAGATCGAGGCGTTGAGGGCCGACATGCTGCCCGAGGGCGCGGCGATGTTCACCCGCCAGCAGGCGCCGCTCGGGCTCGGCCACGCCGTTTGGTGCGCGCGCGACCTCGTCGGTCACGAGCCGTTCGCGCTGCTGCTGCCGGACATGGTGACGGCGGCCGGCCCGCGCGGCGACCAATGCCTCGCCCAATGCGTCGAAGTCTACGAGCGCTTCGACGGCAACGTCGTCGCGGTCGAGGAGGTCTCGCCGGACGAAACCCAGTACTACGGCATTGTCGGGATCGGCGAAGACGAAGGACACGCCTTCGAAATCAAAGGCATGGTCGAAAAGCCGCCGAAGGGCACGGCGCCATCGAACTTGATCATTTCCGGCCGCTACATCCTGCAGCCGGAAATCTTCGACTTCCTCGAAAAGGTCGAGAAAGGCGCCGGCGGCGAGATCCAGCTCACCGACGGCATGATCGAACTCGCCAAGCGCCAGTTCTTCCATGGCGTTCGGTTCGACGGGCGCAGTTACGACTGCGGCTCCAAGCTTGGCTTCCTCAACGCCAATATTGCCTTCGCGCTCATGCGTGAGGACCTCGGGCCCCAGTTGCGCGCAGAACTGAAGAAGCTCGATCTGTAGGCGACGCGGCTCAACGCTGGAGCTTGAGCCCGAGCATGAAGACGTCGGCGATGTAGTTGGAATTCGCCACGTTCGAATCGTAGGTCTGACGGCTTGCGCTCGCCTTCAGCGCCAGATCGCGCGACACGTGATATTCGGCGCGCAGTCCGTAGGTGGTGGTCGAATCGCGCTGCGTTACGCCGACGTATGTCTCGCGCGACCAGCTCGCCGTCGCGCCGAGCGTGAAAGCGCGCGTGAGTTCATGCGCGACGTCGAGCGAATAGGCGCGCGTCAACACGCCCGAGGCGCCGGCCTCGACGGAGTCGCCGAGAGTTGTCTGCGCTTTCGCGGTCACGGTGGTCAGCGGCGTCGCCGACCAGACGAGCGAGGCGTTGACCAGCGGGGCGCTGAAATTCTGCAGCCGTGGGTCGACGTAGGCGCGCGCGCCATAGCCGAAGCTCGCTTCGCCGTTGAGCTGGCGAGTGAACGCGAGCGTCGCGCCGGCAAGCGCCTGCCAGCCGTTGGAATTGCGGTCATAGCCGGTGTAATCGACCGTCGAATCGTAGCGGCGCGTGTCGCCGTCGAGCTCGACGAAGGGCGAGATCGCCTCGCTCAGCCGATAGGAGACGCGGCCGCGCAGGCCCCAATCGTTGAAGTCGTCGCTGGCGAGATCGTCGGTCCCGGCGCTCGCGTATGTGGTGCGGTCGAGTGTCGCATGCAGCGCCACGGACAGGTCGCCGAACTTCTGCGCGCCGCCGAGCGTCGCGCCGTAGGTCGAGACCAACGGATTCGAGGTTGAGCTCGTTCCTGCGCCGAGGCCGAGCGAGGTCAGCGTCTGCTCGCTGATGTTAAAGCGGCCTTCGGCGTCGAACGACAGGTCGCGGCTCGCGTCGTAGCGCCCGTCGATCGCGCCGCTCGCGGTCGGCGAGCTGGCGCTGGAATCGTCGAAATAGTCGGTGTAGGCGCCCTTCAGTTGGCCGTGCAGATCGCTGCGCGACCAGTCGGATTGCAGCGCGACGCCCGCTTCAGTGGTCTCGAAAGCGCTGCCGCGCTGCGGCCCGGCGCTCAGGCCGGGATTGGAGGCCCAGCCGCCATCTTCCTCGACGTAGGGCGTCAGCTTGAGATCGCCGACGCGAACGCCAGTGGGATCGAACGGCTTGTCGTCGGCGGCGGGCTTGCGGCGCTGCGGCGTCGGCTGCGCGGCGACAGTCGGCGCTGGGGTCACGGCTTGCAGGTCGGTCGGCCCGCCACGCAAGCCCAGCCGCTGTGCGCCAGCGTAGGGTTTCAGCGCCGGCAGCGTGGTCCGATTGGCCTTCGCCGACTTGGCCTTCGCGTCGGCGACGCCGGCGACCGGCGGCGCACTGGCTGGTGCGGGTGTCGCGGCGGCGGGCGTCTGAAGCGGCGCAAACTGGGCGAGCGGCGGGGCGGCGTCGGCGACCGCCTCCGTCGCGCCGCGCAGACCAAGTTGAGCGTCCTGGGCGATGACCGGCGCAGGCGCGCCGCCGAGCCCCGCGGCCAGCGCGCCGAGGGCGACCCAGCGAGCGCGGCGAAGCTCGACCAGACGCGACCGCACGAAGGCTCCTTTCGCCCGCGCGTCAGCCGCTAAACGGGCCCTTCGAGGGTTAGGCCGGTATGGTTAACGGCCGCTTAAACGGGCGCGTGGCGGGACGCTTCGGCGCACGGGGATGATCGGTGGCGGCGACCGTGGTAAGAGCGGGCATGAAAAGCGAAACAATTGACCCCGTGGCCGCCGGGCTGCGCACGATTAACATTGAACAACAAGGCCTTACGGCGATGGCCGAAGCGCTTGGCGGCGATGGCCTCGGGCCTGCCTTCCGCCGCGCCGTCGAGACGATCGCCGCCGCGCCGGGGCGGGTGATCGTCACCGGCCTCGGCAAGTCGGGCCATGTCGGGCGCAAGATCGCCGCGACCTTCGCCTCGACCGGCCAGCCGGCGTTTTTCGTCCACGCCACCGAGGCCAGCCACGGCGACCTCGGCATGGTGCAGAACGGCGACGTCGTCATCGCCGTCTCGTGGTCGGGCGAGACGCCCGAGCTGGCGGCGATCGTCACCTACGCCAAGCGCTTCGCCATCCCGCTGATCGCCATCACTTCAAACGGCGACAGCGCGCTCGGCCGCGAGGCCGACGTTCGCCTTTGCCTGCCCAACACCCAGGAGGCGTGCCCTAACGGCCTCGCCCCGACCACTTCGACGACGATGCAACTCGTGCTCGGCGACGCGCTGGCGATGGCCCTGTTGGAAGGCAAGGGCTTCACCGCGCGCGATTTCCGCATCTTCCACCCCGGCGGCAAGCTCGGCGCCAAGCTGGCGTTCGTGCGCGACGTCATGCATCGCGGCGACCGCATCCCGCGCATTCGCGTCGGGGCCAAGATGGCCGACGCGATCCTTGAGATGAGCGCCAAAGGCTTCGGCTGCGTCGGCGTGTTCGACGATTCCGGCATGCTGGTCGGCATCATTACCGACGGCGATCTGCGCCGCCATCTGAAGTCGCACCGCATCGTCGACACGCCGGTTGAGGAGGTGATGACCCGCTCGCCGCGCACGGTCGCTCCCGACGCGCTGGTCGCCGAGGCGTTGGAACTGATCAGCCGCAAGATCTCGGCGCTGTTGGTGGTCGAGGCGGGCGAGGTCGTCGGCATCATCCACTTCCACGACCTGCTCGGCGTCGGCGCGGCGTAGGCGAGCGGCGGCCGGCCCCCGGATTTCCCGCGGTTGGCCCAAAAGAGCCGCCGGCGCGCCTGCGGCGGCGCTTCTCTTGCCTTGACCGCCCCGCTATGGCAAAAGCCGGCCGTCCGCGCGGCGCGAAATCCGTGCGCTAAAGCTGCAGTAGCTCAGTGGTAGAGCACTCCCTTGGTAAGGGAGAGGTCGAGAGTTCAATCCTCTCTTGCAGCACCAGTCTGTATTTTAGCAAAATCAATAGCTTAGATGGCATAGGGCTTTTTGTGACGCCTGCGCTGGGACACACAGGTGGGTCACATTGCCTCTCTCCTCTCCGCGTCCGATGCGCATCAGCGGCGGCTGATATTTCCGGCAACGGGGCCCGAGTGACCTCATTCAAACGCTCCGCGGACGGTGGATCAAAGAGAACCTCAGAGCCAAGGACGCAAAGCTTGCAAAGGCGCTGCATGCGCATGCGGCGACAAACTATGCAGCCGAGTGGGAGCGCCTGCGCAAGAACCCGATGGACGTCGTCGGTTGGCGGAACATGTCAACGGCTGCCAGAGACGTGCGCCGATAGATTCTTGACCGTTAGGGCGCCAGGCCGCGCGCCCCTTGGAACGACCACGATTGGTGGGTGCGGTGGGCGCGGTTGCAGTGCGCCACTGGGCGAATGGCGCCGCACTCGCCAGAAAGCGAGGCGGTTCTATCGGAGGCAAGAGCTTCTCAGTCCGGATCGATACTTTTCGGAAGGTGATGATGGGCTGAAGGTCATCGGAAGGGAAATCGGACGGGACACGGACGCGGCTCCCGAGCGCGCCGTCGGTGACCTTAGCGGTCAAGCGAGGGGCGGACCTGCTTATAGCCGCTGGAAAGGCAGCCGCCGACGGCTTCCTAAAGCTGACGAGGGAGTCAGATGACGACTTTAGCCCGGATCAGAACGCCGATCGCTTTCCGTCATTCGTTTCGTGGGCAGAGGCCGGGCGACGAAGTCCGTTAGCGCAGGACGTCTGGAAGAGCCGCGAGCCACATTGCTCGTTCGCAACCTAAAGATGGCATCGGCCCGCGCTCGACGATTTCTTCGCGCAGCTTCCCTCTTACGGCCTCCGTCGGATCCGCGGGAACTGGGACCTAGCCAAAGTCACGACAGACCAAGTGCGCGCTTGGCGCGACAGCCTTCTCGTGCGCCTGATGGACGAAACTTCGCCGCAAACGATCCAGCGGGAGCGCCTTGGGTCGCTACAAGGCGATCGTCTCTTACGCCGTCAGGAGCGAGAGGCCTTCCGAAAACTCCGCGCCTCGTCCTGTGGCCCGCGAAGCGGCCCCGGAGGACGCTTCAGCACACGCGCTAACACAATCCCTGGACCATCCTTCGAAGCTCTCGCTAACGCAAGGGTGCCTCCGGATGAGGTCCGTGTAAACTCGAATGCGGTATGCTCTAGCGCTTCCGCATCCCGAACATCGTTGACGACGTGATGAGTGAGCGCCCGACGGCGATCGCCAACGCCTCGACTGCGGGACGGCGCGTTGCGCGCGAACAGACGAATTTGATCGGGCGGGGCGGAAAACCCCGCCACATCGCGCCTGACAACGGAATGGGGTTTGCCTCCGCGCCGTCCTCGCCTGGGCGCAGGGGAGCAATATCGATTGGCGTTTCGTTCCGCAGGGGAAGCCGATGCAGAACGGAGATTGCAGAACTTCAACGGCCGCACGCGCGACGAGCCTCTCGACGAGAGCCTGCTCTTCCGCCTCGACCACGCCCGCGCGAAGATCGCCGAATGGATCAACGACTGCAATCATCGCCGCTCGCACTCGGCGTTGAGCGATCGAAGCCAGGCCCGCTATGCGGCCAACCTTCTTGCAACATGCGATCGGGCGCACAATCCCGGCGAGCTCCACCGATCGCATGTTGCTCCACCCGCGCTCAACGGCGCAAAGTCCGCCGAGGCTCCGGTCGCCGCTGGATAGAAGTTCAGCGGCAGGTCAGAGACAACCCGGGTCGACGACTTCTTCCGCTGAGAATGGACCGCTCTGCGCTTGGCGGCTGTCGTCGGCGACGAGAAGCACCAACTCGTCGCGATTGGCGACCTGTGTTCCGATAACAAAGACCATAAATCGATTGAGGTCGGAATTCTCGATCGCAAACCGTCTGGCGACCAAGCGAAACGGCTCGAGCTGGTCAAAGTTTGATCGACCTGCGCGAATTCCCCAGAGTTCGGATCCGGGAACGAGTGAGTGGACGCGCGCCCACTCGCCAATCTTCATGGAAGCGGCGAGAGCGGGCAACGCTTCGCGGACGCGCGGCGACGCACAACCGATGTGAATGTGAAGCTGATCCTGACTCCGTGTGAACCGCGAATTCACCGCGAGCGCGACTTCGTCGAGTTTCGGCGCCGACCCGTCCGGCTTCTTGACGAATGCGCTGGCGCGCAACGCCGCCGCGAAGTAATTGGGCGCCGCCGGCGATTGCAGCCAGGGATCTTCGACGCCGACAACCTTGCGCGTGGGAGCCAGAATCGTGTCCGGCGCGCCGAAGGGCGGCCGCAATACGACGCTGCCGCGATCAATTCCGTCGGAAAGGTTCACGGCCAAGCATGGAAAAGACGCGCCAGTCGTCTGATAGTCAGCGACGCACGCGCGAACGACTTGCCAGAGCGCCTGACGTTCTGCGGCGTCGCCGCCGCTGAGCGCGACGAGGCTGAAGATGAAGTTCGACGCAACGAAGAGGCACGATCGAACAATGCGCCTGCGAGCGGTGGAGGAGCACGCATCGACGCTTGGGGGAGAAGCAGCCGTCATAGACCTTCCGTATCGTTAGGTTGTCGCGTGCTCCAACCCGCGCGACGGCGAAGCGCCGACGTCGATGCTCGAGTCGATGATAGCCACAACCGCGACGTCTTGCACGAAGCCCTCGCAGCTTCACGTGCTTTCGTCGTGGCGCGAACTCGCAAGGTTTCATTTCAAGACTCGACGCGTCGAACTTGACGCAGCGGTTACGCAACGTGATGTTGCAACTGCTCGCTTCAAGCGTCAAAATCCCGCCATTCGTCGCTCGTTTGACAGAAAGCGCGTTGACCGGCGTGACTCGAAATCGCTATCTTCGCGCCGCCGTGGAATTCGTTTCGGCGATGATCCAAGGGGTTCATTCTTTCAGTCGGGGGGCGGCGATTTGTGGGCGAAGATCTCGAGGCCCTTCAGCGCGGCGTTGCTGTGCAGCGTGAGTGTGGCCAGCTGCGCGAACGGCGATAGCCTGGGCGTCGCCACGCCGGAAGAGCAGAGGGCGCTGATTAGCGACGCGGCGACGACGTCGCCGAATTTGCAGCCCGGCGAGAAGATCAAAGTCACCGTATTCGGCGAGGACCGGTTGTCGGGCGAGTACGAAATCGATCCCGGCGGAAACATCTCGCTTCCGCTCGCCGGCACGATCAAGGCGGCAGGACTCAGCCAGCGCGAACTCGAAGTGGCGCTGACTAAGAAGCTCCAAGGCGAGTATCTGCGGGATCCGAAGGTGACGGTCGAGGTCGCGAACTTTCGACCGTTCTACATCCTCGGCGAAGTGGCGAGGCCAGGCGAATATCAATACAAGGGCGGCCTCAACGTCCTCAGTGCGATGGCGCTCGCGGGGGGAGCCACCTATCGAGCGAGCCGATCGAGCGTCATGATCCAGCACGCAGGCGAGTTGGGGTTCAAGGAATATCCGCTGTCGCCGACGATCCCCATCATACCCGGCGATCTCGTTCGGGTGCCCGAGCGCTACTTCTGATCCGACGCAAGAGGTCCAAACGCGGCGGGTCCGAGTGAGCCGCGGCGGCCAAGCGTTACGGGGCGCCGCGCTTCAGGACTTCGCGCGCAACCTTATAACGCATCCGTTCGACGACGCAACCGCGAGGCGAGTCGTCGCGGCCTTCCCATAGCATAGCCAACTTATTGCGACTGCGCGTATTTGTTGGCTGGGATCCGCATCGCGGCGCAGGCGCGCGGGCGCGGTTGCCGCTTATCAAGAGAGCAACTAGCAGGTGTGTCATGGCCGTATTGCAACCATCACGATAGGTGGGTATAAGACCGAAAGTGAGCCGGGCGTACCCAAATCCGCCGCGGCGCGCGAGGCTGAAACTTGAAGCCGACGGGCGAGGGCGGATGAAGCGTCGGAAGCGCGAATCCCAAGCGCATATGTCGCTCGTCGGAATTCTGCCGTTTGTCGCGGCGTTCGCGCCGGCGGCGCGCGCGGACGACGCGGCGATCGCCGCGTCGTCGCCGTCCTCTCAATCGTCCGCAGCGGCCGTGCTTGGCGTCCAAACCGAACCCGACCCGGCGGAGGGCCTCCCGCTCGCCGGCTTCCTCGTCTACCCGTCGCTTTTCGCGGGCGTCATCTACAACGACAACGTCTATCCGACCTCGGACGGCCGCAAAGCGGCGGTGGGGATCGCCTTCGCTCCGAACGTCACCGCAACCGATGACGAGGGGCTGCACAAGACGACGCTGACCCTCAGCGCCGATGCGGAAATTTATCCTGGCTACACGCGCGCGCCGTCGGGCGGCGCGTCGCCGACCCAAGTCTCCGGCGGCGCCAGCATCCAGCACGTGTGGACGCCGACGCAGGACCTGACCGTCGACGTCGCGGCTGGCTTCACCCGCAGCTATGGCTTGTTCGGTTCGCTTCTCGCGGCCGGATCTGACTTCGTCTCGGCGACCAACACGGCCAACGTCGCCACCTATCCGCAATTCTCCAACCAGTTCAGCGGCTCGGTCTCGGTCGAGAAGAAGATCACCGAACAATGGTTCCTGCGCGGCGGCTTTGGCGCTCAAGACGTCGAGTACGAAGGCGTTCCGGCTGGCGTCGGCGGGGGGCGAAGCGGGACCGACTCCAACGCCTATCTGCGCACCGGCTTCTGGGTCACGCCGCAGGTCAACGCCTTCGTCGAGGGCGGCGTCGACCTGCGCCGGTATGGCGACAATTGGTACGACTCCAACGCTTATCGATTGATCGGCGGCCTCGGCTCCGATCTGATCGGCCTGTTTCGCGGCGAAGTCTTCGGCGGCTGGCAGCGACAGGTCAGCGCCGAGGGGACGTTCGGCGCGGTCGATGCGCCGGCCTATGGCGGGAGGATCTACTATTACCCGACGCCCTACCTGACCGTGGGGGCGAGCCTCGATCAGTCATTCGGAGCGGCCGCCACCCCCGCCACGCCAAAGGGGACGCGCTCGCCGAGCGACGAAACGGTCGAGGCGCGTTTCCAGGCCGACTACAGCCTCGTTCGATATTGGACCGCTTCTTTTCGCGCCGGCTACGGCCGGACCACCTGGTCGAACAATCCGCTCGTCGAATCCGAATGGACCGTCGGCGGCGGCGTTAGCTACAACGTTTGGCGCAACACCGCGCTCACCCTCAACTATCAATACACCGCCACCGCCGCCAATGAAGCGGGCGTAGCTGTCTACAATCAAAGCATTGTGTCGGCAGGAATGACCTACCGCTACTGAACCGTCTGGGGAAAGAGATGACGCGTGTCACATTCGTTCTCTGCGCATTGGCCGTTCTGATTGGCGTTCCGGCCGCGGCCCAAGACGGAACCGCGGCCAAGCCGGACGCCAAGGCGCAAGCGTATCTGGCCGCGGCGAGCCGCAACGAGCGCGACCTCTCGCCGCAAACCCGACAAACGCGCGACCGATTGATCCACGACCCGAGCCAGATTGCCGCGGTGATCGTGGCCGCTAGCGCGGCGAACGCCGTGACCAAGGCCGAGATCGAACTCGGCGTCGTGCTGGCGCTCGAATACCTCAAGCGCTTCGACCCGTCAGGCTATCAGGCGCTGACCGACTATCTAAAGGCCCATCCTGGCGATCCAGTCGTCGCCGACATCAATGAGGCGTTGAACGCGCCCGCTCAAGTGGGGGCGGCGGGAGGCGGCCTCGGCGGCGGAGCATTCTCGTCGGGCGGCGGGTCGCCCTCCAGTCCGCAATGATCGGGCGCGTTTGGGCGCGGCTTGGGAAAGCCGCAGACGTCAAAGGGACGCTCAGCCGATGATGAACGACTGTCAAATCCGCCGAATCGAAGCGAGGTCGCCAAGCGACGCGAAGGCGCCGCCAAGAAATGACGCGCGGATCGCGGCCCTTCTGCGAGTCGCGAGCGTCGGCGTCGCAATTGAGCGAGACGCGTGACGATGCATCCTGGCCGCGGCGCGCAGAACATTGCAATCGTCGATCCCCTCGCCGAGAGCGAGCGCTGGTACGTAGCGGGCGCGCTCGCGAACCGCGAATTCGCCGCCGCCCTTCAGCTCGAGGCGCAGGGTTTCCGCGTCTTTCTCCCCTATGTGATCAAGTCGGTGCGTCATGCGCGGCGCACGCGCGAGGTCAAGCGGGCGGCGTTTCCCGGCTACATGTTCGTCGCGCTCGACACAAAGCGGGCCCGCTGGCGCTCAATCAACGGCACCTTCGGCGTCTCGCGCTTGATCACGGGCGGCGACGGCGCGCCGGCGCCTGTTCCACACGGCGTCGTCGAGGCGCTGTTTCCCTATCTCGACGAGTCGGGAGCCTGTCGCTTCGATCGCGATCTCGTGGTCGGCCAGACGGTTCGGGTCCTCGCCGGGCCGCTGGCGGACGTGATCGGGCGATTGGTCAGGCTCGACGCGCACGGCCGCGTGCGGGTGCTCTTGGAGATTCTCGGCGGGCAAGTCTACGCCACGCTGGAGCGAACGGCCCTCGAGGCCGCTTAAGTCGGACCGCCTGCAGGCGATCCAGGGAAGCCGGTCGAGGGGTGAAACTCCGTTTCACCCCAACTGCGGTAGCGTGGTCGGATGGCGGCGGTCTTGGAAGAGAGCGGAAGAATCTGCGAGCTTGCCGACCTCGCAGCGCCGGCTGTGGGCGCTGCGGCGCGCCGCATTGCGCGCCGGGCCGGCGCCGCCTCGATCTCCGACGAGAGAATCGAGTCCGCGCTCCTCCTTGGGCTGACAGCCGGGCTCGCCTGGGCGCCGTTTTGGCTAGGCGGCAACCGGATGACGCCTTGGGGCGTCAACGCCATTCTGTTTCCCGCCTTGGCTCTGACTTACGAAATCTCGCTGTTCGCCCGTGGGCGGCGTCATCCCTTCGCGGCGCGACGGATCATCGCTTCGATCGTCCTGTTCCTGTTCGCCGCGCTGTGGGCCTTCGCCCAGACCTCACCTCTAGCCTCGATGGCTTTCGCTCATCCTATCTGGGGCACGGCGTCGGACGCCCTGGGGACAGTGCTGCCGGCGACGATCAGCGTCGATCCGCCGACGACCTTGAGGGCGCTGATGCGGCTACTGACTGACGCCAGCGTGCTGTGGCTCGCCGTTCAGCTCTCGCGCGACTTTTCACGAGCGCTTTTCCTCCTCCAGGCGATCGCAGCGATTGTCACCGCTTACGCCGCCTACGGGCTCATTCTCGCCGTCGTCGACGGCGCGGCGATTCCGTTCTTCGACGCGCCCGCCGGCGGTCCGGTTCGTTCGACCTTCGTCAATCGCAATTCCTTCGCGGCCTACGCCGGCCTCGGGCTGGTCGTCGTCGTCGCGCTGACGCTGCGACTTTATCGCCGCGCGATCCCCGACGCGACCGGCGCCGCTTCCTTCCGGTTGAGCGCATTCCTCACCGCGACAGGGGGAAGGGGCGGGGTCCTGATCGGCGCGGGACTGCTGATCCTGGTGGCGCTGCTTGGCACGCTGTCGCGCGGCGGCATTCTCTCGACCGCGGTCGCCGTGTTCGCCGTGCTGGCCCTGACGGCGACGCGTCAAAGCCAGAAGCGCAGCGAACGAATCGAAGCGATCGTCTTCGTCGCCGTCGCGGTCGCGATCGCCTTCGTCTTGTTCGGCGATCGTTTCGTCGGCCGAATCGCTGAATCCGGCCTCGACGATTCGAGCCGCGTCGCGGTCTACCTGATTACGCTGCGCGCAATCATCGACGCGCCGCTGCTCGGTTTCGGCTATGGAACCTTCGCCGACGTCTTTCCGATGTACCGCGACCAATCAATCCCGCCATTCGAGACGTGGGAGCTCGCGCACAACACCTACCTCGAGGTTTGGCTGGGCCTGGGGTTGCTGTTCGGCACGGCGCTAATGGCTGCGATCGGTCTGTTGGCGCTCAAGTGCGTCGCCGGCGCGGTGAAGCGTCAGCGCGCCGCAATCGCGCCGATCGTCGCCACCGCCGCCACGCTGCTGGTCGGCGCTCACGCGCTCGTCGACTTCAGCCTGCAAATGGAGGGAGTGGCGCTGACCTTTATGGCGCTTTTGGGCGCTGGCGTTGCGCAGTCGGAGAGTTCGCGTCATGCGGTCGCCGACTGATTGCATGGTCGAGGCGAGCGCAGACGCGGAGCGGGTGGCCCTATGCTGAATAGAGTTGATTCGCCGCGAGCCGTCGATCTCGGCTACGCGTCCGCCGAAACTCACGGCGCGGGTCGCTTAGATCCGCGCGAGGCAATCGACTTCGTCTGGCGGCAGTGGAGGTTCATTTCCGGCGTGATCGCCCTCACGTTGCTCATCAGCGCGCTCTATATCGCGCGCCAGACGCCGCTCTACACGGCTACCGCCGAATTGCTGCTTGATCCGCAACGGGAAAAGATCACCGGGCAGGATCCAATTCTCACCGATGTGGCGCTCGATCTGCCGACCATCGAAAGCCAGATAGCGGTCATCCATTCGACTTCGCTGCTTAGACGTGTGGTCGTCAAGGAGCGACTGCTCAACGATCCCGAATTCGGCGCCGGGCCAGCGGTCGCCGGCGGCGGTCTGTTGGCGTCGATCCGTGAATTCTTTTCCCACTCTTCGTCGTCGCCGCCGACCCTGCGTTCAAACGACGCAAACGTCGACGACGACGCAACCGCGATCGCGCCGGACGTCATGCAGACGATCCAGAATCTCGCCGGGGCTGTCGGCGTCGCGCGCGCGGGGCAGGCGCTGGTGCTCAACGTCGCCATCACGTCGGCCGATTCGTCCAAGGCGGCTCGCCTCGCCAACGCCGTCGCCGACGCCTACGTGGTCGACAAGCTCGAGGCGCGATTCGAAGCGGCCAAACGCGCCTCCGCCTGGCTCAGCGACCGCCTGGTCGAGCTGGGGAAACAATTGCGCGATTCGGAGGAGGCGGTGGCCCGATTCCGCGCCGACAACAACCTCGTCGTAGCCGGGGGCGGGTCGAACACGACGCTCAATCAGGAACAGCTCGGTCAGCTCAACGGTCGCTTGGTCGCGGCGCGCGCCGAGACGGCCGAAAAGAAGGCGCGGCTCGATCTCCTGGAGAAGGTGCAGGCCGCCGGAGGCGTCGTCGCCGATCTGCCCGACATCGCCAACGTCGGCGCCATTCCCGACTTGCGCAAGCAAGAGAACGACCTCAGGCGCCAAGAGGCCGACCTGCTTGCCCGGTACTCCGATCGTCATCCGGCCGTCGTCAATGTGCGCGCGCAATTGGCGGACATTCAACGGGCGATCGCTGCGGAGGCCGCGCGTCTCGCCGCCGACGTCAGACAAGACTACGACCTCGCTTCGGCCCGACAGCTGGCGGTCGAGAGGACGCTGCACGACGTCACGGGCCAGACCGATCTCGACGCCGCCAAGGCGATCACTTTGCGCGAACTCGAGCGCAACGCGGCCGTCAACAAGACCTTGTTTGAGGAGTTCCTGCAGCGCGCGAAGGTCACCGAGGAACAGTCGACGTTCGAGGCGCGCGACGCGCGCATCATCACCCCGGCGCAGACGCCGACAGGCGCCAGCTCGCCGAAGACGGCGCAGATTACCCTGGTTTCGTTGGCGCTGGGACTCGTCGTCGGCGTCGGCGGCGCCTACCTGATCGAACTGCTGAACGCCGGTTTCACCACGCCGCGACAGGTCGAGGAGATGCTGGAATTGCCGCTGCTCGCCTCCGTCTCCAAGATGGAAACGCGAGACCTCACCGCCGAAGGGGTGGTGATGACGATGCCGGAATACCCGACGGTCAAGCCGCTGTCGCGGTTCTCCGAGGCGTTTCGATCTTTGCGCAGCGCCGTGCAGATGAGCGATGTCGACAATCCGCCGAAAGTGGTGGCGGTCACCTCGACCATTCCCCGCGAGGGTAAGACGACGATCGCCATGACCATGGCGGCCTCCGCTGCGCAGTCAGGGTTAAAAGCATTGTTGATCGACGGCGACCTGCGTCATCCCTCGGCCTCGCGCTACTTCGAGAGCGAAAAGAGCCGGGGGCTGGTCGACTATCTGGTCAGCGACGCCGATCTCGAGCAGATTCTGATCTGGAACGATAAGTTGCGCCACTGGTTCCTGCCCTCCGGGAGCAAGACCCAGAACCCGCCCGATCTTCTCGCCTCCGACCGGTTCAAGGCGCTCATCGCGTCCTTGCGAGAGCGATTCGATCTCGTCGTCATCGATACGCCGCCGCTCGGGCCGGTGGTCGATCCGCTCATCATTTCACAGATCGCCGACAAGACGGTCTATGTCGTCCGTTGGGCGGCGACAGCCCGCGAAATGATCGCCCATTCCATCGAGCGACTCGCCGGCCGCAGGAAAGTCGCGGGCGTCGTCTTCAACTACGTCATCGACGCGGAGGCGCGGAAATACGGACGCTACGCCTCTTCGTATTATTACGGCGGGCGTTACTACAAGAAGTACTACAGCGAATGACGCGTGTGCGCGAAATCCGCTTTTGGACCGCGCTCGTCGTCGGCGGCCTGTCAGCCGTTGTGATCGCACAAGGCTGGACCATGCTGCGCTTCGGCCTCACCGAGGCGCCGGCCGACGCACCCTCGACTGAGTCGCGGCTTCTGTCGTTCGCCGACGACGATCTCGTCGGCGACCTTGCCGAACGCGATCTGCTGCGCCTCGCGCCGCCCCTGTCACCGCAGGCGAGGGTCGACGCCGTCGGCGCGCTGTTGGGGCAAGCGCCGCTCAACGGCGGCGCCTGGCTCGATTTGGCGATCGCGCGGCGCGCCGCCGGCGCGTCGATCGAGAGCGTCGCCGCTGCCCTGGCCCTGTCGACAATGACGGGCCCCAACGAGGCGCGCTTCATGGCGGGGCGGGTCGGCTTCGCGCTGCCGTTCTGGTCGGCGTTGCCTCCCGACACGCGCCGGGCGCTGGTCGCCGACCTGGTGGGCGGCTGGTCGGCGCTCGACGGCAAGGAACGCGCGAGGCTTTCGGCGACCCTGAGCGACGCTCCCGATCGTTCGGGGGAAAGAGTGCGCGCCGCGCTGTTGCTCACCGGCGCGCCGGGCGCGGCGATCGCTGCGGCGCTTTTGCCGCCGCCAGCGAAGGACGCGGCAGCCGCGACGGCGACGCCGAACGACGGCGCGGCGGCGAAATGAGGGCGGGCGCGCGGCAAGTGGGCATCGCGCGTTGACTGAGGCCGACAACTTTCGCGACGACCGATTCGCGCAACGCGACGAACCGGCGGCGGGCGCGTCCCTATGAGCGCCGGAAATTCAGTGACGGACTTTCTCGCCAAAGCGAAGCTCGCGATCGTCGGGCTCGGCTATGTCGGCCTGCCACTTGCCGTCGAATTCGGCAAGATCCGCGACGTCGTCGGTTTCGACGTCAAGCCGGCGCGAATCAAGGCGCTCAGAGCCGGCCACGACTCGACCCTCGAGGTGTCCGACGACGAATTGCGCGCCGCCTGCTCGTTGCGCTTCACCAGCGAGCTCTGCGATCTTGCCGACCGTAACGTCTATATCGTCACCGTGCCGACGCCGATCGACGCCCACAAGCGGCCGGACCTCGGGCCGCTGATCCGGGCCTCAGAGTCGATCGGCAAGGTTCTCAAGAGCGGCGATGTCGTGATCTACGAATCGACGGTCTATCCTGGCGCGACCGAAGAGGACTGCGCGCCGGTGCTGGAGCGGACGTCGGGTCTGAAATTCAACCGCGATTTCTTCGCCGGCTACAGTCCCGAGCGCATGAACCCTGGCGACAAGCTGCATCGCGTGACGACGATCAAGAAGGTGACCTCCGGCTCGACGCCGGAAGTCGCCGACTTCGTCGACGACCTTTACCGCGAGATCGTCTCCGCCGGAACCCACAAGGCGCCGAGCATCCGGGTGGCGGAAGCGGCCAAGGTCATCGAGAACACGCAACGCGACCTCAACATCGCTCTGGTCAACGAGCTGGCGATCATGTTCAACAAGATGAACATCGACACTGAGGCAGTGCTGATCGCTGCCGGCACGAAATGGAACTTCCTGCCCTTCCGTCCCGGCCTGGTCGGCGGCCATTGCATCGGCGTCGATCCCTATTACCTCACCCACAAGGCGCAGGCGATCGGCTATCATCCCGAGATCATTCTGGCGGGCCGCCGCCTCAACGACGGCATGGGCGGCTACGTCGTCTCGCAACTCGTCAAAGCGATGATCCGCCGCCGCATCCAGGTCGAGGGTGCCAAGGTTCTGGTGATGGGGCTGACCTTCAAGGAGAATTGTCCCGACATCCGCAATACCCGCGTCGTCGACCTCGTCCGCGAGCTGCGTCAGTATAATGTCGGCGTCGACGTCTACGATCCTTGGATCGAAGTCGAAGACGCGGTGCGCGAATACGGCCTTTCGCCGAACTCAAGCCCGGCGCCGGGCGGCTACGACGCCATCGTGCTGGCCGTGGCGCATGACGCCTTTCGGGCGATGGGCGCCGAGAAGATCCGCGCGTTCGGCAAGAAGGATCATGTGCTGTTCGACCTCAAATACATCCTCCCCGCTGACCAATCGGACCTTCGACTGTGAGCGAACCGACGACCGCCTATGAAATCGCCCGCCGCGCACTTCGCGAGGCGCCGAAGACCTGGCTGGTGACGGGCGTCGCCGGGTTCATCGGCTCGAATCTTCTCGAGACTCTGCTGGCGCTCGACCAAACGGTCGTCGGCCTCGACAACTTCGTGACCGGCTACCGGCGCAATCTTGCCGACGTGCAGGAAATCGTCGGCCCGGAGCGTTGGGATCGGTTCCGTTTCATTGAGGGCGACATCCGCTCGCTCGACGATTGTCGGCGCACCTGCGCCGGCGTCGACTACGTGCTGCATCAGGCGGCACTCGGCTCGGTGCCGCGCAGCCTGCTCGACCCGATTGCGACCAACGAGACGAACGTCAGCGGGTTTCTCAACATGCTCGTCGCTGCGCGCGACGCCAAGGTCGCGCGCTTCGTGTACGCCGCCTCGAGCAGCGCGTACGGCGATCACGCCGCGTTGCCGAAAGTCGAAAACGCGATTGGCGCTCCGCTCAGCCCCTACGCCGTGACGAAATATGTCAACGAGCTCTACGCCGCGGCGTTTGCCCGGTGCTACAGCTTCAATTCGATCGGGTTGCGCTACTTCAACGTCTTTGGCCCGCGCCAGGATCCCAACGGCGCTTACGCCGCGGTGATCCCCAAATGGATTAGCGCAATGATCGCCGGCGAGCAGGTGTTCATCAACGGCGATGGCAAGACGAGCCGGGATTTCACATATGTCGACAACGCCGTGCAGGTGAACCTGCTGGCGGCGACGAGCCAAGCGCCCGAAGCCGTCAATCAGGTCTATAATGTCGCGGTCGGCGACCGCACGACGTTGAACGGACTCTATGCGGAACTGAATCGACTGTTGGCGCCGCGATTTCCGCACGTGGACGGGGCGCGGCCGATCCATCGCGAATTCCGGGCAGGCGACGTGCGACACAGCCAGGCCGATGTTTCCAAGGCGCAAAAGCTGCTAGGCTACCTGCCAACCCACCGTTTCACCGAAGGCTTGACGATTTCAACGCAGGCCCATGTCGACGCGATCAAAGCGTCATTACGGGCGGCAGGGGGCGAGGGGACTTGAACTTGAGCAAGGCCGCACGCGCAATCTCTGTTCGCCCTGTGTCGGCGGTCTGTCGCCCGTCTATCAAACCGCCGTCGCGGTTGGCGCGCGGTTACATGCCCTCGCTGTTGCGCCGACGAAGTGGTCAGAGTCGGACGGAGTCTCCTCGATCCTGCTTCTGTGACCGACTTAACGCCAACCTTTCGACGGCCGTTGATACCAAATTCATCGCAACAGTCGATAGGCTAGACTCGGCCGATCGTCCGCCGTCAAAGCCACTGGCCGACCATCGCTTTAGTCGAAACCGCTTGATCGCCTGCGCGTTCGCGCCAAGCTCCTCGGCAGTCGGTGTCGCTTTGCCTATCGGCTGCGGACGCCATGCGCGAAATCTGCGCAGGGCTTATCGGTCCCGCTAGGTCTGCCCGCTGCTCGCTCTTTCGTCACAAGTGTCGTCTGCCACTTCCGAAGCGGAGGCCGTGGACGCGTCTTCGCCGGCGAGCGAGCGCGTCATCATCCTCGAGCCGGGTAGGGCCGAGCGCAATTATTGGCGCGACCTTTGGCATTACCGCGAGCTGTTCGCCATTCTCGCCTGGCGCGACGTCTCGGTGCGCTACAAGCAGACGGCGATCGGCGTCGCCTGGGCGGTGGTGCGACCTTTCCTCACCATGGTGGTGTTCACGGTGATTTTCAGCCGGGTGGCGAAGTTGCCGAGCGACGGTTCGGCGCCTTATCCGATCATGGTGTTCGCGGGCATGCTGCCGTGGTTCCTGTTCTCGAGCGTGCTGTCGGAGGCTTCCGGCAGCCTGATCGGCAACGCTAACCTGATCTCGAAAGTTTATTTCCCGCGGCTGGTCATCCCCTCGGCTTCGGCGGTCGTCGCCCTCGTCGATTTCGTCGTCAACCTCGCCATGTTGACGCTGCTGACGCTGTGGTACGGCTTCCTGCCTGGCTGGCGGGCGCTGCTGCTGCCCGTTTTCGTCGCGCTGGCGGTGCTCGCCAGCCTCGGCCCGGCGTTGTGGATCACCGCGCTCAACGTCAAGTACCGCGACTTCCGCTACATCATTCCGTTCATCGTCCAGTTCGGGCTGTATGTGTCGCCGGTCGGCTTCTCCAGCGCGGTGGTGCCGGAGAAGTGGCGCTTCTGGTACAGCCTCAATCCGGTGGTCGGCGTCATCGACGGCTTCCGCTGGTGCCTGCTCGGCGGCCAGAGCCAGTTCTACCTGCCGGGCTTCGCGATCAGCCTCGCCGTGGTGGCGTTCTTCCTGTGGTTTGGCGTCCACTATTTCCGCGCCACCGAGCGCGCTTTCGCCGACATGGTGTGACGCGGTTGAGCGACGTCGTCATCCGCGCCGAGGGGCTCGGCAAGAAGTACCTCATCGGCCATGAGGCGCAGCGCGAGCGCTACGTCGCGCTGCGCGACGTCGTGGCGCGCAACCTCAGGGGCTTCGTCCGCTCGGCCGGCGACGTGCTGCGCGGCCGGCAACTCATCGCGGGCGACGAGGTCGAGGAGTTCTGGGCGCTGAAGGACGTCGGCTTCGAGGTCAAGCGCGGCGAGGTGCTGGGGATCATCGGCCGCAACGGCGCCGGCAAGTCGACGCTCTTGAAGGTCCTGTCGCGCATCACCGAGCCGAGCGCGGGCCGGGTCGAGATCAAGGGCCGCGTCGCCAGCCTTCTGGAAGTCGGCACCGGCTTCCACCCCGAGCTCACGGGGCGCGAGAACGTCTACCTCAACGGCGCGATCCTCGGCATGAGCCGCGCCGAGATCAAGCGCAAGTTCGACGAGATCGTCGCCTTCGCCGAGGTGGAGAAGTTCCTCGACACGCCGGTGAAGCGCTACTCCAGCGGCATGTACGTCCGCCTCGCTTTCGCCGTCGCGGCGCATCTTGAGCCGGAGATCTTGGTGGTCGACGAGGTGCTGGCGGTGGGGGATGCAGAGTTCCAGAAGAAGTGCCTGGGGAAGATGGGGGAGGTGGCGGGGCAAGGGCGGACGGTGCTGTTCGTCAGCCACAACATGGCGGCGGTGCAGGCGCTGTGTGCAAATGCGTTTCTGATAGACAAAGGATTGCTTACTTTCGCAAGCCAGACGGCAGCAGTGATTCGAAAATATTCGGAGACAAGGGGCTCGGACAACCCGTTTTTCAGAACCTCACGAAATTTGTCGCCAATTTATCTTACGAATGCAAATGGTAAGTACGAGCAATCAAAGGAGTCAGAGTCAGCGAAAATCAAATTTAAACTTGAAGTGATCGTGACAACTAAATTGAGCGCAGCATTTGAAATACGGGTTAAAGATCATCTTGGCGTTCCTGTTGCGTTCGCGACCATTGGAGGTTTCAATACCGCTGAGGTCGTTAGTTTCGTTGTGGGCCAACATAGTTACGTCGTAGAGATAGACGCTTCGTGTCTTGCGAAGGGCAGTTATTTGTTCAGTGTTGATATTGCATATCCTAATATTCTCTATTTTGATAGAGCGGAGGATTGCTTAGAGATTGACGTAGATCCTGTGGTGAGCGACGGTAGTACGAGGATGTTGGAACAACGATACGGATTCGGATGTGTTCATCTCGGCGCAAAATTGTGCAACACATATTGAACAAATCAAATATTAACGTATGAAATCATTATGATGGCACAATGTAAGATAATCAAAAGTTATGATTATAGGTGAATATTCCGTAATGTTGCGTAGTTGATGCGCGATAGATAGAAATTAGTAAGTTTGCGCAATGCGTGACGACCGATAGCCACTCCAGGCAAAGTGACGTATTCTCTGAGTATAGCCTGCACGATGTTGACTTGACGGTGTGTTTCCTGCAGTCGCAGCGACATAAGTGAAACGGCTCCTGGTCGCCGACTCCTCAGAGTCCGTTTTGAAAATAGGCAAGCAGGATAGCGCTGGCGGCTCGATCATGATTCAAGCTCTGGATGTGGACAGAGCAGAGCCGCGGCCGGATGGCCAAGATCGCCAAGAAGACCAAGCGCTACCCGTCTGACCTCACGGACGAAGAGTGGGCCGAGATCGCGCCCTTGATGCCCAAGCCTGGGCGTCGGGGCGTCCGCGGGAGGTGGAGTTCCGCGAGGTGATCAACGCGGTGCGCTATCTCGTGCGCTCTGGCTGCGGCTGGCGGATGCTGCCGATCCACTTCGGCCCGTGGCAGACGGTCTACGGCTGGTTTCGGGAATTGGCGCGGCGGTTCCTGTTTCAGACCATCCACGACCTGGCGTTGATGGTCGATCGCGAACGGGCGGGGCGCGAGGCCAGCCCGTCGGCGGCGGTGATCGACAGCCAATCGGTCAAGGCTCCGCAAGCCGCAACAAGAGGTTATGACGCCGGCAAGAAGATTGTCGGCCGCAAGCGCCACATCGCGGTCGACATCGACGGGC
>Ga0181535_10001808_pt1 | contig 27097 bp, 16 predicted proteins | sample PEATcosm2014_Bin_44_FD_119774 | JGI IMG/M metagenome (GOLD analysis project Ga0181535, IMG submission 119774) | Peatland microbial communities from MTU Mesocosm Facility, Houghton, MI, USA - PEATcosm2014_Bin17_30_metaG | ecosystem: Environmental > Terrestrial > Soil > Wetlands > Peat | place...
CGTCTTCCTGTGGCCGATTGTGAACCTGTTCTGGCTGGCGGTGGTGATCCTTTGCATCGTCAACGCGTACCAGGGCAAGCGCTTCAAGCTGCCGATCATTGGCGCTCTTGCCGAGAAGCAGGCAGGCGCGTAAGGAGTCCCGACAGGGCGCGCAGGCCCTCAGGCCGCTGAGCTTCAGTGCCTTCTGCCCTTTTTGAATCGCCGCTTGCTCCCACCCGGGGGCGGCGGCGATGTGTTTTTGCGCTTGTTTTTCTTCGATTTCGATGAGGCCGGGGCGGCCTTCTTGCCCGTAAGCGGCAACTCTTCCTCGACCAGAGCAAATTGAAGCTTGCGCTCCTGGGCGAGGACGCGGTCAAGGATTACTTGCACGCGGTCGCCTGCGCGGAAGCGGCGGCCGGAGCGCTCGCCGATGATCTCGTGCGTATTCTCGCGCCAGGTGTAGCGGTCGGCGCGCAGAGTATCGATGGGGACGAGCCCCTCGACGAAGAGATCGGTGAGCTCGACAAAAAGGCCGAATTTGGCGGGGTTGAGGACGAGGGCGGCGAACTCGTCGCCCACGCGGTCCTGCATGAAGCGAACCTTTTTCCACTCGACCAATTCGCGTTCGGCTTCAGCGGCGCGGCGCTCGGTGTAGCTCGTTTCTTCGGCGATCTCGGCGAGTTCGGACTCGGGGATGGGGTAGTTCAACGGAGCTAGCGGGGTTAGCAGTGCTGGCGGCGTTAGGGTTGTCCCGGTTTTCGGACGGTCTCCCGCCCTCGCGGAGCCAGGATGGGGAACCCCGGCTTTCGGCTGAGCTTCGTTCGGGTGCGACCAGGGTGAGCCGAGGCGATTTGGTTCGATGGTCCGATGCCCTGAAACGCCGGCGCGGAGAAGCGTTTTGGCGATGCGATGGACGATGAGGTCGGGATAGCGGCGGATGGGCGAAGTGAAGTGAGTGTAGGTGGGCGCGGCGAGGGCAAAGTGGCCTTCGTTGACCTCGGAGTAGCGTGCCTGACTGAGCGAGCGCAGCATGAGGTAGCTGAGGATGCGTTCTTCCGGTTTGCCTTCAATGCGCGCGGCGAGCTTTTGATACATGCGAGGCGTGACTGGGATGTCTTCGGGCACTTCGTGCTGGCGGGGATTGCGGCCCCGGCCATGCGATTCGCGGCGCTCGGCGCGGGTTTGGATGCGCTTGACGGGGAGGGTCCCGAGGCCAAGCGAATAACCGAAGCCGGCGGCAAGCTCCTCGAACTGGACGACGCGGCGTGGATCGGGTTTTTCGTGGATGCGATAGAGAGATGGAACGCCGAGATCCTCAAGCCAGACGGCGACGCACTCGTTGGCGGCAAGCATGAACTCTTCAATGAGGCGATTGGCCCAGGTGCGCTCGGCACGCGTGACGCCGCGCATCTGCCCGTGCTCGTCGAACTCAATCACCGGCTCGGGCAAATCGAAGTCGATCGAGCCTCGCTCCTCGCGGCGCTGGTTCATGAGGACGGCGAGGCGCTTCATGCGTTCAAACTCCGGGCGCTCACGCGCTTCGGGGTTTTGGACAGGAGCATCGGTTTGGTCGAGGATTGCGGAGACCGCAGTGTAGGTCATGCGCGCGGCGGAGCGAATGACGCCTTCGACGATTTCGAAGCTCTCGATGTTGCCTGCCGAGTCGAGTTGCATGATGCAACTGAGCACGAGACGGTCCTCGTTGGGGCGAAGGCTGCAGATGTCCGTCGAGAGCTCCTGCGGCAGCATGGGAATGGCGCGGTCGGGGAAGTAGACGCTGGTGCCGCGGATGCGGGCTTCCAGATCGAGAGCGGAGCCGGGGCGGACGTATTCGGACACATCGGCGATGTGGACCTGAAGCTCGTAACCGCCGTGGGCGCGCTCGCGGACGAGGACGGCGTCGTCGAAGTCGCGCGCGGTCTCGCCGTCGATGGTGACGATAGGGAGCGAACGGAAGTCGGCCCTGAGGGCGGCAAGGTTTTGGTCGAATTGCGCGACACGGCGGGCCTCAGCGAGAACAGCCTCGGGAAAGATGCGCGGAAGCTGATGCTTGCGAATCATCATCTCCACGTCAACGCCAAAATCATCTGGTGAACCGAGGACCTCGATGATGCGGCCGATGGGTGGGCGCGTGGGGGTGGGCCAACTGGTGATTTCGACATCGACGACCAGGCCCTCCAGACTGCCCTCCGGGCTTTCGTGTTTTGGATGAGCGAGTGCTTCGCTACCTAGGACGCGATGGGGCGTTGAGGGTCCGGCGGCAGATGGGATTTCCGCACCGGGCGGAATCACAATGGGCTGCGTCATGCGGTCGTCGAAGGGTATGACGACGCTGTTACGGCCGTGACCCCACCCCAGCGACGAAGACCTGTCGCCGGGGGCCCCGGAGCGATCAGCACGAGCAACGCGGAACGTCCCGACGACCGTGGGATTCGACCGCTCGAGAATCCGCACGACGCGGCCCTGCTGGCGACCATCGGCTTTGGGGGGCTCGACCTCGACCAACACCTGATCGCCCTGCATGGCGGCATTGATCTCGTTGGGGGGAATGAAAACATCCTGCACTGCTGAAAGGGTCTTTGACGCGCCTGCAGAGGGTTTGCGATTGGGGCGGACAAAGCCGTAACCGTCGCGGTGAAGATCGAGGCGGCCGACGACGAGATTCTCGCGTGCACTGGGGCCCGAGGCCGCCCGGGGAAGGCTCCAGTGCTCGCGGTCGGGCTGAATGAGCTGGCCGCGGACGGTGAGCCGGGCCAGTTGCTCCAGGAGGAGACGCCGCGCGCGCCCTCCGGGGAGCGAGAGCTCGCGGACCAACTGCTTGTATCCGGTCTTTTGCCCGGGCGAGGCGGCGATCCGGGCGAGCAACTCGCGATCGGTCATACGCCAAGATTAAGGCAAGTTGAAAGGCACAGTACCTTCGGCGGGAAGAGATTACACAGAAAATATGGACTTGCCGTAGAATGGGGGGTACGCGTGATCCTGGCGGAGCCGGAAGATTGATTCGTCCGATTTCCGGCCGCGCGGGAGATGGCGCAGCGAGTGCTGCAATGGCGAGCGGATTACCATTTCTTGGGTTAGAGCCTATGGCTTTGCCTTGGCATCCCCAGTCCTCAGCGGACAGAAAAGGAAGAAACCCTTGAGTGCTATGTGGAAACCAAGCCAGACTGGATCGACGTCCCCAACCCCCACGCCGGAGCCGCCGCGCGCTGCGCCTCCCGCAATTACACCTGAACCCACCGCCCGTTTGCAGGCCGGAGCCGCGGATCAAGCCACACTCGGCAAGGGTCTTTTCATCAAAGGCGAGATTAGTGGTTCCGAGTCTTTATATATTGACGGCAAGGTGGAGGGCTCAATCAACCTCCCGGGCAACCGCGTGACCATCGGGCGCAACGGCCAGGTGTCGGCGAACATCACCGCGCGCGAAGTGGTGGTGCTTGGCAAGGTGCGCGGCAATGTCTCCGCCACCGACCGCGTGGACATTCGCGCGGAAGGTTCGCTGCACGGCGACGTGTCGGCGGCGCGCATCAGCATTGAAGATGGCGCGTTCTTCAAGGGCGGCATCGACATCCGCAAGCCGGAGGCAAAGCCGTTGCAGGCGACCGGGACTTCGGGACCGGTTGCAGTTCCCGGCCCAGCGCCGTCCATCCAAGAGGCGCACCACACGAACTAGGCTGCCGGTTGTGTGCGCAGCCGAGGTTTCTCGCATCAAGCACAAGCGCTTCCGCGTCATGGGGAGCGCTTGTGCTTTTTGATGCGTGCACAAGTGCAGGTCCGTTTTGCTCGGCAAGCGCAGGGCAGGATAGGACCGGGCGGGATTTCAGAGCGGTCCCAGGATAAACGTGCCCTATTCAACTTCTGTGCAGGGTCGTCCCTTCCTGGGGTCGGGACGACTTATCTGTATTGGCTTCGAGATATAGCAATCCTGGGACCGCTTCAGCCGAGCCGCAAGCGGCGCAGCGTGACCCTCGGCAGCGCCGAGCCCGATCGATCGAGAACCCACATCGTGATGACGGCCCAGACCGCGGTGCCGGCGAGAAGAATCACTGTGTCGGCGATGGACCGGGCATGATGAAGCTGGCTGAGGGATGGGAGTTGGCGTAAGCCGGCGCGCAGACCCCATGCGACGAGCCACGCGGCTGCGCCGCCGGCAAAAGCGCTCAGCAGACAACGGCCCATCTCGGCATAGTCGAGGCTGGCGAGCGAGACCATGCGGCGCTTGTGCAGCAGCAAGGCAATGGTGAGGGTCTGCAGCGCGATGCCGATGTCGGAGGCGAAGGCCAGACCCATGGCTCCGTGCCAGTGGAAAAACAAGTCATAGATGGGCAGGGAAACTGCCGTGACAATGGTGCTGGCGACCATGGGCACGAACGTGTTTCCGGCGGCGTAAAAGGCGCGCGAGTAGATAGCCTGCGCCGACCAGAGGAACAAGGAGATCGAGAAGACGGCGAAGTATTCGGAGCAGAGTCGCGCATCGTCCGCGGAGAAGCGCCCGCCGGTGAAGACCAGATCGATGGACGGCCAACCCAGCACCACCATGACGGAGGCGGCGAGAAGGCCAAGCGATGCGACGCGGGAGACGGAGTCGGCGACGCCGGTGGCGAACTCGTAACGGCGATCGCGCGTCCACAAGCTGGCGAAGAAGGGCATGGAGGCTGCGCCGGCAGCCTGGGCGAGCACAGACATGGGCGCGGTGAAGAATTGTTTGGCGTAGCTCATGAGAGAAACCGCACCGCCAATGCTTGAGGCGAAGTGGGCGATGATCCAGTTGTCGGCAGTAACCAGGGATACGCCTGCCATGAGCGGCAACGAAAGACGCACCCATTCGCGCAGGCCCTGGTCGTGCCAGTCGAGGATGAAATGGTAGCGTGCGCCGGCACGGTGCGCGAAGAACCAGTTGAGGAGGAATGGACCCAGCACGGCTCCGCCCACGGTGCCGATGGCCAGCGATGGCACGCCTATTTTCCTAACGAGCAGCAGGCCGCCGACAATGGTGCCAAGACCGTAGATAAGCGGCGCGACGGCCTGCACGTTGAACTGCTTGCGCACCAGCAGCACGGCGCCGAAGACGCCGCCGGCAAAGAAGCACAACTGCGCGGGCAGCAGAATGCGCGTAAGCAGCACGCAAATCGCGGCCTTGTGCGGATCGAAGCCGTTGAACCACCAGCGCACATACCAGGGGGCGAGGATTTCGGCGAGGACGATGGCCGCGCCCAGCACCAGGTACATGGTGGTGAGAATGACGGAAAGCGAACGCTCGCCTTCGGCGTCCCGGCCCTCCTCGTGATACCGGGTGAGGATGGTGACAAAAGTAATAGATGCCGCGCCGCCGACGAGGAAGTAGGAGATCATGTCGGGCAGGACGAAGGCGGCGTTGAGAGCGTCGGCCTCCATGCCGCGGCCGAAGAGAAAGACGATATATTTGACGCGCACCAGGCCGATGATGCGGGACAACACGGTGGACACCATGAGCACGACTGTGGCGGAGAAGATGCTGTGCGCGTGGGAGGGGCTCAGGAGGCTGCGTACATGCGCCCACCAAGGTGGCGGCGGCGGCTGAGTTTCCACCTCAGCGGCGAGTTCCAGCTGCTCAGGATCACGATCTGAGGGAGGGGCGGTCACTGCTGTCGATTCTACTGGGATTTTATGCGACTGCTAAGATCGGGAAAGTTAATGAGAGGCTCTAGTTGACCAATCCCGCCGCTTGAGTCCGGGTTATATTCTGGTCACGGAGACTCTCCTCGAATGAGCGCAATCGTTCAGCCAAGAGCGAATTACAATCTAGCCCTGCCATTTTATGAAAGCTCTGTTCGAAGCCCGCATGCCCTGGCGTTGTTTGTGGCCGATACGCGGTTTTCCTACGCCGAGCTGGCAAGTCTTGCGCGGCGTATCTCCGGTTGGCTCGACCTGAAAACAGGCGAGCGTTCGGGGAGGGTTGGAATTCTTGCGTCACGGACCCTGGAGGCGTATGCGGGAGTGTTGGGGACGCTTTGGTCTGGTGCAGCGTACGTGCCCATCAAACCTGACACCCCTGAAGACCGTGTGATTCGCATTCTGCAGCAGACAAAACTGGACGCCCTGATCGTCGATCAGGCTGGATTGAACATGCTCTCGGATCGCGTGCTGGAAAACGCGCCGAGACGGATCTTGTTCGGGCCAGACGCGAAACCGCCGCAACATGTTTCCGGATTCCCTGGAATCAGCTTTGAGAGCTTCAGCGACCTAGCCGACGACGGACCCGGCCAGCCCGTAACCGTGACGGGAGATGCGCTGGCCTACATTATTTTTACTTCCGGCACGACGGGGACGCCTAAGGGCGTCATGATCGAGAACGAGAGCGTATGCCAGTTCATCGAGATTATGCATCAACGATTTACACTGCGCGCCGATGATCGGGTGGCGGAAGCATCGGAGCTGACTTTCGATGCCTCGGTCTTCGATATGTTTATGGCGTGGAGTTCGGGCGCATCGCTCTACGTGGTGCCGGCTTCCCAGCTTATGGCTCCAGCCAAGTTCATCCGCGATCACGAATTGACACTCTGGTTCTCAGTGCCTTCGACCGCCTCGTTTATGGGGCGCATGAAGATGCTGACGCCGGGCGCATTTCCGTCGCTGCGAATTTCCATTTTCGCCGGAGAGGCACTGGCAGTCAGCACTGCTCAGGCATGGCAGATTGCCGCTCCCAACAGCATCGTGGAAAATTTTTACGGACCAACAGAACTCACAGTCGATTGCATCGCGCAGACCCTCGAAGATCCTCCCTACGTGACAAGGAATCGCGGAACATTGGCCATTGGAACGGTCTTTCCCGGCGTTCGCGCCGGCATTGTGGATGCGGATCTCAAGTTCCTGCCGCCAGAGCAGGAAGGCGAACTGGTGGTGTCGACACGCCAGGCTGCTCGCGGATATTTCGGGGATCCCGAACTTACGGCGGCTCGATTTCCCACACTCGAAGGGGAGCGGTGGTATCGAACCGGAGATTTGGCCTACCAGGACTCGGCGGGGAGGTTTCACCACCTTGGTCGAATTGACAACCAGGTCAAGATACTCGGCAACCGAGTAGAACTCGAGGAAGTCGAGGCTCATTTACGGGAGATTCTGGGCACAGACATGGTGGCGGCAGTGGCCTGGCCTCTGGTTGACAGCCGCGCGACAGGCATCGTTGCCTTCCATTGTGCGCCCGGAGTGACTCGCGACGCGGCCCGCGAGGAGATGAAAAAGCGCGTGCCCGATTACATGGTGCCGCAAAGGATCCATTATCTTGACGCCCTGCCGTTAGGAGCGACGGGCAAGATCGATAGGAAGGCGCTGGTCCGCATGCTGGATGAAGCCAGGCTGTGATCGCCCCGATGAACCGATCGGTCCCATCGTGCCCGAGCGTCACGCCAATCTTGCGTTCAGCAACTCCCGCGCGGCCACTTCTCCATCTGCCGTTCTGGGAAGCATATCCACGAGGACTATCCCGGCCGGCACCATTTCATTCGGCAGGTTCTGGCTGCAATGCGCAAGCAGCTGTTTGACTAATTCATTGCGAAACCTAAGTTGTCCTGGAGCATTTGCCAGACGTACGAACTCGGAGGCGTCCGGTTTTGGCCAATGGATTGCCGGTAGAGCTACTCCGCGCAGCGATTCCCTGGGGATAAGGAACACATCGTAACTCCCATCGCGCCGGCATGCCGCCCAGCTAAGGAAGACGGCGAATCCCAAGTCCTCAGTCTCGAGGTCGAAAAACGACTGAGGATGGATCCCTCGCTCCGCACTCTGTTCGGCATGGCGGCGTAGTTCCCCGGCGGTATAAGCGGCATCCCCGGAATTCAGAAACGCCATGGCCGCGAGGTCCTTTCCCAAGCGGACATTCGGAATACCCTTGATGCCGACCCGCTCGTTTGGATGCTGCCGCAAGAATGAGCGAATGTCGTCCAGTGACCACCTACGCTCGGCCCAGTCCGGAAAGTCATCATCGAATTCAGCCGCATCTTCGTGGCCGACATGAAGAATCGCTTCATATCGAAAGCGCGTCATTTCGTTGTCGGCACGGCCACGAAGCGGTCGAATGTCCACTCTCGATATCTTTGGGATGCTACGACGCAAGGCGAGAAAATACGCCGGGGAGATGACCAGCTCTGGTTCTCTCTCCACGCGGCGGCGAATTCGGTCACGCAGTTCTCCAGTGCTCAATTCGTCCGCAGCTTGAAACAGCTCCACCGAAGACGCAAAGGCTTGCAACAACGGCAGGCTTCTGACATCGCCGACGTAAACGTGCCCTCCGGGCCTCACGATGCCGACTGCCTTTTCAAGCACCTTCGTCAGGTAGGCAGCATTGGGAAAAAACTGAACGACGGAGCTGAGGACAACCGTGTCGAACGAATTCTCGTCGAATCCATCTAAATTGGCGGCCTGGCTCTCCACCACTTCGACCCGTTCCGCGAAATCGGGAACTGTCCGCAATTGTTGCCTCAGCCGTTCCAGCACGGCGGGAGATTGATCCACGGCCACGTACCGGTCACAGTGGGGCGCGATCCGGATGACCAACATGCCAGTTCCGCAGCCGATTTCGCACAAGGACTTTGGGTCCAGCCGGAGAATATCGCCCACGGTATTCTCGACCCACTCGCGCATCTCGTCGTCTGCAATTGCACCCCGCGTGTAACTGCTATCCCAGCCCATGGTGTTGAATCCGACGGATGTGGAGGCGGCATCTCTCGAAAACTGGCTCAAGTCGAAGATCTTCCTCCATTTGCTGACGAGAGTCGAGCCTGCGGTCCCGCGGCCCAGAACATCGTCTACGAATCCATCGTCGGGCACGACGAAGGCTTCCAGATGATTGCTTTCATCAAGTACTGCCGCGGCCTCTCGCACACCGGGGTGCGCACGCAACACATTCTCGATGGCAGTTTGCCGCCGAGCTTGCTGCGCCTCGTCGCTTGAGTTCGCATGGCTGGAGTTTTTGTTCAGGGCGCACATCCAGGTTTCCGCTAGTGTCGTCAGGACTTTGCGACGGACTGGGTCAGAGCGTAAATCGCGTCGATGCTGTCGATCCGCTCTTTATCAAAGCCGATCTTCGCAAAATCAATTCCAAAATTTTCTTCGAGGAACACGACGATTTCAACTGCATCGATCGATTGCAAACGTCCGCTGAACAACAAGGAATCGCTGTCCGCAAGTGCGCCTTCGTCGCCGCTGTTGGCCAGCAAACTCCGCACAAATTCGCGTATCTCCGCTCTTCCTTTCATGGCGCTCCTAGAAATGAATGAAGAACAAGCCGGCCAGATATTTCAGATGCTCTACAAGCGGATACATTCGTTCGTCGGAATCAAATACATTCAGGATACAGTAGAAAAATCCCACACCAACCGCGGGCAGCAAGTGTGCGCGAACAAATCCGCGAGGCTTAGGACCGCGCTTGCGCAGCTGAGAAACGCACAGTCCGGCGGCGAGGAACGCATTGTAGAAAAACAGCACCTGATAACTGGCGATCGCCTTCCAGAGCCCGCCGTCGCGAACAATCTGCCAGTCTCGCATGAGATGGTAAAGCGAGTTGCCAAAGAATGCGGCGGCAAAGGTGGCAAAGATCATGCGTATGCGTTTATGCCGTTTCCAGTAGCGAAGGAATGCCGGGTAGAAAAAGAAGTCGACAAGCAATTCCTTAAAGTAGTAGTAGAAGCGGTTGAAGAACTCCATGATCGTTGTTGCAGACAGAGGCCGATAGGTGTTGCGCAATGCGTTGAATCCGGCCATGCGGCAAACGGCAATGATTCTGTGGCCGAAGATGGAGAAGGTAAAGATAAGCTCAAAGTACGCCAGGATCTGGCAGGCCCAGCGCATATGCCAGGCTGCCGGCGTACCCTGCACGCTCATAGTCAATGCCTGATCCGGCATTGGAATGCGCAAGTATCCGTGGAAGAATCGATACCACAGTCCCTGAAGCACGGCCAGCAGAATGGCCCAGACAAGCAGCTTGAGACCCTTCAACTGGAAGACCGCGAGTTGCTCCGGATTCTTTGCTTCGATGCGGCGAAGGTATGCAGCGCCCTTGGGAAAGGGCGTGTTTGTTGAGCCCCAAAGCGGGCGAAAGGCGGCCAATTCCAACGTCAATTCCTCGGACGGTTTCGAATTGCGGTCCGAAAGAGCATAGGCGATGAACCAGAGGTAACTGGCCAATGCACCGACGAGGCCCCACAGAATCAGGTGCGGCCACGAGCGCGGCGTGGCAGCGCGCGCCAATAGGATGAGCGCAGTAAAGCCAATGAGAAGAGACGCAACCGGTCGTTGTCCGAACCGCGATTGAGGCCAGCGCATCGCGCACCAATAGAGGAAGATTCCCAACGCGATTACGGCCAGAGTGAGCCCAAGCGTCAGGAGATCATTTGCGGATTGCATCGCGACGATTGCGATTGGACTGATGGCAAGCACGAACCGCCGGTATTCCGGCAGAAAGGTAATGAGTGCGAGAGGCAGCATCAAGGTCAGTACGGAAGGTAGATCGGGGAGAAAATAACGCATGCCCAATCCGAATGCGGCGAGCAAGACGACTTTGCCAAGCGAAGTCTGGGCAAAGGAAACCACCACCGGAAAGGTTTCGATGCGCGGAATCAGGCGGAATTCGGCAAGGCGGTTTGCCTTTGCACTCGAGGGTCCCGATGGGGTGACCATTGAGATCATTGTCTGAGAATCAACGTATAGAGGACAACCCAATTCACTCGCGGAAAGCACCATCGAGCACTCTGTTAGCAAACATCTCGCGGCTGGAATCCCAGGCGGTTATTCTGTTCCAAGGGGGAGTTGCATGCGGAGTTTCACTTATCTTTCAGCCATTCTTCTGCTGGGAACCATTGCTTCAGGCCAGGCGATTCACGGACGCGGCGGAATCACGCTGCCGCCTCCGCCAGATGTGCAGGCCACACCGGTCACGGACAATTATTTCGGGACAAAGATCGTCGACAATTACCGCTGGCTCGAAGATGCCAACAGTGCTGAGACGAAGGCTTTCATCGATGACGAAAATGCCTACACCCAGCGCTATATGGAGCAGGCGCGCATCCGCTCGCAAATCGCGAACGACATGGACGCGCTGGAGCACGTGAGCACTTTTACCGTGCCCATCGAGCGCGGAAACGATCTGTTTTTCGAGAAGATGCTGGCCGGCGAAGACCAGTCCTCAATCTATGTGCGCCACGGCTGGGCGGACAAGGACAAGCGACTCATTGATCCGGCGCAGCTCAGTCGCGATCCCAACACCTCAATTAACCTGGAAGACGTGTCGCGCGATGGAACGCTGGTGGCGTACGACGTGCGCCAGGGTGGCGCGGATGAAAGCACGGTGCGGATCTTCAACGTGAAGACCGGCAAGCAGCTCGAAGACGAGTTGCCCAGCGGAATCTACCTGAGCGTAGCCTTTAGGCCCGACGGGAAGGGGCTCTATTACTCGCGCATGGACCAGAAGGGGACGCTGGTCTACGAGCACGAATTGGGAGCGAGGATCTCGCACGACGCGCTGGTGTTCGGGAAGGAGTTTCGCGGCGAGACATTGGGGCAGAACGACCTTATGGAGGCTTATTTGTCGGACGACTACCGCTATCTGATCGTCCAGATCGATCGCGGCGTGCCGGCCAAGCGGGTGGATATTGTTTACCGCGACCTGACGAAGGCCAGCTCCTATTTCGAAGTTCTGATCTGGGGCGTGGATTCGAGGTTCTCCGCCGACTATGTGAAGGGCGCGTGGTACGTAAGCACGGATTACAAATCGCCGAACTGGAGAATTCTGAAGGCCGACCCCGGCGTAATGCCCGAAGCGTGGACGACAGTTGTGCCCGAGGGAGCGGACGCGATCGACGGCTTCAACGTCGTGGGCGACAAGATCTACGTCAACCACCCGCACGATGTGAAATCGGAGACCGACGTTTATACGCTGGATGGCAAGCCGACCGGCAAAGTCGAAAACGACAGCATCGGGTTGGTGACAACGCTTGCGGGACGAGCCACAGACAGGTACGGGTTCTATAGCTTCGAGTCGTTCATCGCGCCGCCCGCCATTTATCGCCTGGATACGCTTACGGGCAAACGGGAAATCTTCGCGCAGCCCAAAGTCCCTTTCGATTCCAGCCAGTATGAGCTGAAGCAGGTGTTCTTTACTTCGAAGGACGGCACCAGGGTCCCGATGTTTATTGCCGGAAAGAAGGGATTGAAGCAGGACGGGACGGGGCGGCTACTGATGACCGCCTACGGCGGATTCAATTTGAGCCAGTTGCCGCAATGGAGTCCGAGGGCCGCGTGGTGGCTGCAGGAGGGCGGCTGGTTCGCACTGCCCAACTTACGCGGCGGCGGTGAGTACGGCGAGCGTTGGCACGAACAGGGAATGTTTGAGAAGAAGCAGAATGTCTTCGACGATTTCTATGCCGCGGCAGAATTTCTAATTGCCAACAAGTACACTTCGCCGGAGCATTTTGCCATTTATGGCGGATCAAATGGCGGGCTGCTGATGGGCGCGGCGATGACGCAAAGGCCGGAGCTATTCTCAGCCGTGGACTGCGCCTATCCGCTGCTGGACATGCTGCGTTACCAGAAGTTCGAGCAGGGCGCACACTGGATGACCGAGTACGGCTCGGCGGACAAGGAGGACCAGTTTCCTTATTTGCTCAAGTATTCGCCGTACCAGAACGTGAAGAAGGGCACGGCCTACCCTGCGGTGCTTTTCTTTACCGGTGCGAGTGACACCAGGGTGGATCCGCTGCACGCGCGGAAGATGACGGCGCTGTTGCAGGCGGACTCGTCCAGCGGGCGACCGGTGCTGCTGCACTATAGCGTTTCCGGCGGCCACTCCGCGGGCGTGGGCGTGGAGCAGAAGATCCAGGATGTGACCGACCAACTGACGTTTTTGTGGACGGAAACGGGACAGCCTTCCTCGCCGAAGTAACCGTTTCAAGAGGCGGAAACAACCAGCGGTCACACGTGGGAATTGGCCGCGCGTAATCTCATGTCGCCGGGCGTTGGTCCGATAAGTAGAGTACAGAACCAGAATGCATGCCAGAGGCGTATCCGCAGCGGTTCGGCCCCCGGAGATTTACCGCGGGCGAATCGAAGGGGATTGCTGTAGTCAGGCTAAGATCCTGGCGACGGCACGACGGGGGTCGGGAGCAGGAATGCCGCGAGCGGAGTTCGAGACCGGCAGGATCGATTCGCAGGAAGAAAACGCCCGGCTGTCCGCGCTGGCTTCGACGGGAATTCTGGACTCGGAGCCTGAGCCAAGCTTTGACGCCATTACGCGCCTGACGGCCGAGTATTTCAAAGCGGACACAGTGCTGCTGGGCTTTGCCGACGAGAGCCGTGTGTGGATCAAGTCCTACTGGGGCGAGTCAGTGCGCGAGCTTCCGCGCCAGCGAAGCGTTTTTGAAATGGTTCTGGCCGGCGATGGGCCGGTCGTAGTTCCGGACGTGTCCAGGCATCCAAACTTTGCCGGCGCCAGGATGATGATCCGGCGGCTTGAAGTTGCTTCGTTCGCGAGCGCGCCTGTTCGCTCGAACGACGGGAAGATTCTGGGTGCACTGACGGTGTTTGGGTGCCAGCCTCGGCGGGGAATGGCGGTGGTGGAGTTACGCATGCTAGAGAGCCTTGCCGACATCGTTGCCAGCCAGCTGGAGCTGCGCAGGATGCGGATGACCATGCGCCGATGCCGCCCGCGGAACACGCGCGCCCCCAAGCCGGTGGCAGGGGTCTGGCCGCGCAAATCGGACCTGCGGCGAGCTTTGGACAAGCGTGAGTTTGTGCTTTTCTACCAGCCGGAGGTCGAGCTCTCGACGCGCAGAATCGTCGGTCTGGAGGCACTGATCCGCTGGCAGCATCCGGAGCGGGGATTGATTCCGCCGATGGATTTCATTCCGCTGGCCGAGGAGTGCGGGCTGATCCTTCCCATCGGCGACTGGGGACTCTCAGAAGCCTGCGGCCAGATTCAGAGGTGGTGCCACGAGGATCCCGATCAGGGAGCGCCGCGCGTCTGCGTGAACCTTTCCGCGCGACAATTTGCGCGCGAAGGGCTGGCCGACCACGTGGAGGCGCTGCTGCGCCAGTCGGGGGTGTCGAGCGGGCAACTTGGGCTGGAGATGACCGAGTCCAGCCTTGTCTCGGACAATGGCACAGCCATGGAGGTTCTGAGCAGCTTGCGGCGGCTCGGGGTCTCGTTGCTGATGGACGATTTCGGCACCGGCTACAGCTCGCTGCATCACCTTCACTCGTTGCCCTTCGACGTGCTCAAAATCGATCGCTCGTTTGTTGAGCGCATGGCAGGTGGGAGCGTACAGCCGCTGCAGATTGTGCGCACGATTGTGGAATTGGCGCGCGTGCTGGGGATGGATGTGGTGGCGGAGGGAATCGAGACGCAGGAACAGTTCGCGCTGCTGCGACAGTTGGGCTGCCGTTTCGGACAGGGATTTCTCTTCTCCCGGCCAGTGACGGCGGACACCATTAGCGAGATGCTGCGGCTGCCCGGACGTATTCTGCCGGAGCCGGCGGAAACGAAAACCGGGCCGGTGGAGTGCGCGGCCGAGCCGCACCAGCAGGAGAATTCCGAAATGGAAATGGCGACCGAGACTTCCTGATTCGGGAACAGAATGAGTCTTCGGTTAATGGTTTCTCAGAGTTGCCGCCGTGCGACGGCGTATGCTGCGTTGCATGGAGCAGCCGGCACAGACTCAGCCCTCACCCGCTTCCGCAAACTTCGCCGGAATGATGGCCGCGCTTACATCGCCTTCACGCGAAGAGTCGAATCCGGCAACCGGATGGAATGAGAGCGATCTGGGCGACGATGTAGTGACGCTGAGCTACGAGCGTGCCTTGAACGCGCACGCCAGGTACAGGCAGCCGGGCGGGAACGGTTGGCCGGCACGGGCGCCGGAACGTGCAAAGGCGAGCGAAACGCATGAAGCGCCGGTTGCGCTTTTTGATGAGAGCTCGAACGAGCAGGCGAGCGACGCGCCGCAAGCCGCGAACGACCGCGATCTTCGATCAGCGAGTGTGACCATTCGCTTGAGCAAGGCGGAGTGCGCGCGGCTGCACCAGCGCGCTGCGGAAGCGGGAGTGACGATTTCGGCTTACTTGCGTTCCTGCACGTTTGAGGCCGACGCATTGCGCGCACAGGTGAAAGCGGCGCTGGCTGAGTTAAAGGCCGCTGCGTCCAAAGAAAAGCCGGTTGCAGCGGCGAAGGCACGGTGGTCATGGTTTGGGTGGTTGGCACGATTGCTTACGTGCAGGCAATCAGCGTCGCAAAGTGCTTGAGCCAGTGGGCCGCGGCAGACTTTTCGTCAGCAGCGGACCATCATTCCGCTTCAAGCACCAGGCACTTGAGGTATTCGGTCTCAGGCAGGTTGAGTACGACGGGATGATCAAGAGCTGCGCCGCGGCGTTCGAGCAGGCGCACGCGCCGCGATGCGTCGGCGGCGGCAGCGGCAACTGCGCCTTCGAGATCGGCCCAGGCCACATGATGCGAGCAGGAGCAGGTAACGAGCAGACCGCCGGGGCGCAGCATCTTCAGCGCGCGCAGGTTGAGTTCCTTGTAGCCGCGTAGCGCGCCTTCAACAGCGCGCTTGGTTTTGGCGAAGGCCGGCGGGTCAAGGACTATGACGCCGAATTGTTCGCCTGCCTGCGACCAGTCGCGGAGAATCTCGAAGGCGTCGGCTTCGATCCAATCGACGTCGGCGGAGAGTCGCGAGCGATTGGCCTGAAGGTTACGCTCTGCCACTTCGAGCGAGGCGCGAGAGACGTCGATGCCTGTCACCTGGCGGCAGACCTGGGCGAGATGCAAGGCAAATCCGCCCTGATAGCAGCAGACATCGAGCGCGCGGCCGCCTGAGTCGGATTTTGAGGCGCCGAGCCGCTGCGCCCAATCGCGCGCCGCAGCATAGTTGGTGCGCTGGTCGAGAAAGGCGCCAGTCTTCTGGCCGGCGTTGGCGTCGTAATGAAAAGCGAGGCCGTTCAAGTGGAACTCGGTCGCTGCGACGGGTTTTTGCGGATCGGCCAGCCAGAGCGGATCGAGGCTGGGCGCGGGGAGACTCTCCAACTCGCGAATGCGTGGATCGGGGCGCTCAAGAATGGCCGCGGGCGAAAGCTCCTCGCGCAGGACACGAACGCATGTCTCGCGAACCACTGCGTGGAGCAGCCCTTTGGTCAAGAGTTGAAGCACGACGAGATCGCCGTACTTATCGGCTATCAGGCCGGGCAGCTCGTCGGCTTCGCTGAAGCAGAGACGGCAGGCGTCGTTCGCGGCGTCCAACAACGGCTTGCGGCGCGCAATGGCCGCGCGCAGACGTGAGGCGAGCAGTTCGAGCCAAGCGGGCTCGTCGAGGGCGTCGCGCGAGATGAGGCGCAATGCAATCTGAGACGAAGGGCTGTAGAGCGCGGTGCCCAGGAGCAATCCGCGATTGTCGGCGACAGGCAACATCGTCTCATCTGGATTTGGAAGAGCGACTGAAACAACGTCGGACGCGTAGACCCAAAGATGGCCGGCGCGGAGACGATCCGCGGCACGCCGGTTTATGGTGGCGCCGAACGGCCCGGACTGAGTTTGACTTCCAACATCCCGCTGCGGCGCGGGTTGGTATTGCCGGACTGAGGTTTTCTGCGAACCGGGGCGGGGCCGGGAAGGCGCGCCATTTCTCGGCGAAGGGCGCACGATGGGCGCACCAACGAGCTTGCCCGGCGTTGCGGCGCTGTCGGGCCGTTTTGCGCTGCGCCCCTTTGGCTTGGCGCCACTCTTCGAATTGTCCCGCTTCGCCATCAGGCTCTAGTATCAGGCCTGAGAATGGGAGCGAAACGGAGTCCCGCTATTTTGACTGCAACGATTGCAGGTAACGGCTTAGATTGCTGATCCTGAGAGCCTTCACGTTCGCTTCGGCACCGGTGGCGTCCATACCGCTCAGAACTGGTCCCCAGACCGGCATATCGGCCGTGCCATGCGATGGATTGTCCGCGCCGAACTGCAACACTGTCATGACATGCGTAGAGGGAAACTTCCCTCCGTTGTTTTTGCTCAGGAGAGCGAGGTCCGCAGGTTGCTTCTTCAAAGCTGCGGCCACAGGGCCCTGTCCCCTGCCGTCCACTCCGTGGCACGGGGCGCAGTAGTTCACGTACATCTGCTTGCCGTTGGTGGCGGAAGTCCTGGTGACCGGAATGACGACCTTTCTTGAGGTCGATTGATTCGCATATCCGATGCCAGCCAGTAGGGCCAGGGCCAAAGCGGCGAAAAAGAGGTTTCTCACCATGTTTTCCTCGGTTCTTAACCTCCGGGGGAATTTAATTTCCTCCTTTTTTGCACACCAGGATGTGACGCGCGACACATTCGAAGGCCCTACTGGTTACCAGCGTGCTTCCCGGGACACGCTCTGCCCAAATTGAGCCGGCTCTATGGGATGGGCACTGGGCTTCCAAGTCAATCGCTAAACCGCTTCATTCGCGCCGAATTGAAGCGGCCTATAATAAAGCATGGCGACTGTCCGGCAGACAATTCCGGCAGAGGATCCGAGCACACCCGCGTCTACCGCGCAGGGTGCGCTCGCGCACGCCCCGAACGCCAAGGCCCACCCTAAGGACGAGCGCTCCATTGGCGAGCGCTTCGAGGCGCTGCTGAAGCAGGCACATGCCAACCGGCCCAATGAAGACATCTCATTGATTCGAAAGGCATGGGAGTTCTGCGTCTCCCACCACAAGGGGCAAACACGCGCCTCAGGCGAGCCGTACATTGTGCACCCGCTCGAAGTGGCCGAGGTGCTGGTGGAGATGAAGCTGGATGCGACCGCAGTGGCCGCGGCGCTGCTGCACGACGCCGTGGAGGACACGCAGGCGACCAGCGAGGAGATTGGGGACAAATTCGGCGACCAGGTGGCGCACATCGTCGAGGGCGTAACCAAGATCGACAAGATCCAATTTGCAAACCGCGAAGACCGCCAGGCCGAGAACGTGCGCAAGATGCTGCTGGCCATGGTGTCGGACGTGCGCGTGGTGCTGATCAAGCTGGCCGACCGGCTGCACAACATGCGCACCCTGGAACATCTGAAGCCCGAACGGCAGGAGGCGATCGCGCGCGAGACGCTGGACATTTACGCTCCGCTGGCGCACCGGCTGGGCATGGGCAAGGTCCGCGGAGAGCTGGAGGACTTGGCGTTCCGCTACACCGATCCGTTGAGCTATGAACAGGTTGCGGCAGCAGTGGAGGCACGGCGCGTGGACGGGGAGCAGTTCCTGCGCGGCGTGGAAGACACGCTGACGGAGCAGCTCAGGGAAAACGGCATCAAGGCGCGCGTGGAGTGGCGCATCAAGAGGCTCTTCTCGATCCACCAGAAAATCGAGCGCACCAAAGTCTCCTTCGACCAGGTATACGACCTGCTGGCGATTCGCGTGATCACCGAGGATGTGGCGTCGTGCTACGCGGTCTTCGGGATGATTCACACGCTGTGGCGTCCGGTGCCGGGGCGCATCAAGGATTTCATCGCCATACCGCGCGCCAATCGCTACCAATCTCTCCACACCACGGTGATGAGCGCCGGTGGCCACCAGTTTGAAGTGCAGATTCGCACCGAAGAGATGCACCGCATCGCCGAGGAAGGGATTGCGGCGCACTGGAAGTACAAGACGGGCGGGGTGGTGACTGCCCGGGACGAAGAGCGGTTGAACTGGATTCGTCAGCTCGTCGAGTGGCAGAAGGAGATGACGGATCCGAACGAATTCCTTTCCAGCCTGAAAATGGACCTCTATCCCGACGAGGTGTACACCTTCACGCCGAAGGGGAAAGTGGTGGTGGTTCCCGCGGGCGCGACGCCGGTAGACTTTGCCTACACCATTCACACCGATGTAGGCCACTCGTGCGTGGGGGCAAAGATCAACGGGCGCATGGTGCCGCTGCGCACAAAGCTGCGCACGGGCGACATCGTCGAGATCGTCACGCAGAAAGACCACAAGCCGAGCCGCGACTGGCTCACTTTTGTTAAGAGTCCGCGTGCGCGCAACAAGATCAAGCATTGGCTGAACGAAGATCAGCGGGTGCGTGCGGTGGAGATTGGACGCAAGCTGCTGGAGCGCGAGGCGCGCAAGTTCAAAGTGCCAATGGCGCAGATCGGCGATCAGGACCTGGGGCGCATCGCGCAAGAGTTCGGCGTGGCGACGGCCGCCGATCTGTTGGCCACGCTCGGGCAAGGCAAGAACACCGCGCATCAATTATTGGGGAAATTGACGCCGGGCTTCGCGGCTCCGCCCGACGCCGACCCGGGCGCGACGTCCAAATCGGGCGAAGCGGGCATGACCGATGCGGTGCGAAAATTGCACCTCACTGGTTCGGATTCGCTGCAGGTGGAAGGCCAGAACGACCTGCTCGTCTATCGCGCGCGATGTTGCAACCCCATTCGCGGCGAGGAGATTGTGGGCTACGTGACGCGCGGCAAAGGCGTGGCAGTGCATGCGCGCAGTTGTCCCAACGTGCAGAACCTGCTCTACGAGAGCGACCGGCGCATTAACGTGGAATGGTCGCGCGCGCCCGAAGGAGTCGGACAGGCGCAGCGCTACCCGGTGAAGATCATCGTGAACTGCGAAGACCGCACAGGCATGCTGAAGGAGTTGACCGCCGTCATCTCCGACGAGAATACCGACATTCGCGCCGTCGATTTGAGCCGCGACGAAGAGGGCGAAGCCATCATCGAATTTGTCGTGGAAGCCGAAGATGTGCGCCATCTGAACCGCATGGTGCTCGGCTTGCGACGCGTGGAAGGCGTGCGCCAGGTGCAGCGGACGCAGAAGGTGTAGGAGCAGGTTTCAGGGTTCAGGGGTCAGCCAGAACCCGCATTCACGCTGTTTCCGGCGATACCATCAGAACATGCATTCGGCATTAGCAGGCCGCGGAGAGGTTCTGAGCGGCGTCCACGTCATCGATGGCGGGCTGGCCACTGAGCTCGAGTACCAGGGCGCGCGGATCGACGGGCCGTTGTGGTCGGCGCACGTGCTCGAGGACGAGCCGGAAAAGCTGCTCGCGGTTCATCGCGCATACATTCAGGCGGGCGCCGAGTGCATTGCCACTTGCAGCTACCAGGTTTCGCGGATGGGCTACGCGGAGGTTGGGCTTACCGCGGAACGGGCCGTTGCGGCGTTGCTGCACTCCGTTGAGCTGGCGCGATCTGCGACTGCGGAGTTTCCCGGTCGTCGCGTTCTCGTTGCGGGATCGCTGGGACCCTACGGCGCGGCGCTTCACAATGGTGGCGAGTACCACGGCAACTACGATTGCTCGTACGACGACCTGGTCCGCTTTCACCGCGAGCGCATCGAGGTCTTTGCCGGCGCAAAAGGCGCGCAGGCCCCCGATCTACTTGCCTTTGAGACTTTCCCTTCGCTCGAAGAGGCGCGCGCTGTGGGCGAAGCGATGACGCCCTGGCCCGACATACCCGCATGGTTCAGCTTTTCCTGCCATGACGAGAGACACGTGTCGCACGGCGAGCGCGTGGCCGATTGCGCGGCGCTGGTTGCCTCGTTGCCGCAGACATTGGCCATCGGCGTGAACTGCGTTCCGCCCAAGTGGATTCCGGCGCTGATTGCGGAGTTGCGCAGCGCTTCAGACAAGCCGATTGTGGTTTATCCGAACTCGGGCGAGGGATGGGACGCGGCGGGGCGTTGCTGGACGGGCGTAACCGATCCGGAGGATTTCGGCGTTCACGCAGCGGAGTGGTTCAAGGCCGGAGCGCAAATGGTGGGCGGCTGCTGCCGCACGCGGCCTGAGCATATTCGAGCAGTGACGGAGGCGGCTACTTCTTTCTTTACTTGAGCTCGCTAGACGAGTTCGAGAGCCGCCATGCCTTTGCGGGGCGCAATGAAGTGGTCGGCGCGGGAGGCGATGGCGATGCCTTCGCGGTTGATAAGCTTGCGAATCTGGCCGCGGGCGTGATCGGCCCAGGGGCCGCGATTGTCGAGCTTGACGTAGGCGCGCCAGTGGCGCAGGGCGCTGCGGTGTTCGCCGGTGCGCTCGTAGGCGAGGGCCAGGTTGTAGTGTGCGTCGGCATAGCGGGGCGAGAGCGTGACGGCCTTCAAGTAGGCGGCGATAGATTCTTCGAGGCGCTCCAACTCGTCGAGCACGTTGCCGAGATCGAAGTAGGCAAGCACATAGTCGGGATCGGCCTCGGTGGCGCGGCGGTAAAGCTCTTCCGCGCGGCCGTACTGGCGCAGGTGAAAAAACAGCGTGCCCAGGTTGATGCAGGCCGCCGCATACTGCGGGTCGATGGACAGGATTTCCTGGTAGAGGTTGATGGCGCGCTGTTTCTCGCCGGCTTCCTCGAATTGAACCGCGGCATGGAAGCGCTCCTGGAGGCCGCGCGCGTCGGGCACGCCGATGCGGCGCAGCGGAGCCGAGCCCGAGACGGCTTGCTGCGGCCCGCCAAGGCGTTCAAAGTCGAAGAGCAACTGGCGGCGGATGGGATCGACCATAGCGCCGCGGTGGCGGAAGGCGAGACGCGTTCCCGTGCGCACCACACAAGCCTCCAGCAGCGGGTTGCTCATGCCGGCAACCGCCTTCATCGCCAGGATGGAATCGCGAATCGACGCGGCGGGCACTTCATCCTCGCGCAGCGAGCGCAGCGTGCGCAGTTGGCCCAGATCCTGGAAGGTATAGATTTCCTGTTGGGAGATGAGCCCGGCTCGTTCCCAGGCTTGCAATTGGCGGGCGCTGATTTCAAGGATGCGCAGAACGTCCTGACGGCTATAGCTGGTCACGCTTGGATGCTCCCCCAGGTGAAACCAATTGACCGCGGCATGCGAGCTCAACTTCCGGCTGCCGATGCTGAACTCAGATTTCCGGCCAAGACCTTGGACCGCAAGTCAGATCCGGACGAAAATTCTCGGAACACTTGCGGAGGAATCGTTCCCATTGCGATTATGCCAAGAGCGCGCGCAAATAGGCGCACTGGAATCGATGCAGTCACTAAAAACTCGTGGATAACGAGTGCATGATTTGGTTCATTCGGCGCTTGCGGTTGCCGGAGGCCTCAAGAGGCTCCAGTGGAATACAAAAACGCGTCGGACCGGGATAAGTGGGGTCGCAGACAGAAGTGCCGACTGGCATCATTCGGCCAGGCTGAGGAGCGGCCCGAAATGGTCTGTTCTCCTCCAGTCCGTGCCACGACCGGAAAGTTGTACCGGGTTGCGTCGGCGGGGCGATGCATTGATCCGATGAATGGCCTACGATTTTCATTGTCTGTTGAATTTACGATATGTTAGGCTCCCGCTCGCGAGCATGTTTGGACGCAGAGGCACCGGGCCACATGGTGAACCCTACCTTCTGCTTCGCCTCGGTCGATCCTCCCCGGCTCGTGTCAGTCAGGGGTGGTACGGAAGCCTTGCTCGGATATAGCCAACGAGAACTCCTCACCGGCAAGGTCAGTCTCAAGGATTTAATCCATCACGGAGACGCCGGGATCACGAAAAGCATCTTCTCATCCGATCTTGAGGCCCGTTCCGGCTGCTTCAATCTGCGCCTGCGTCACGCTGACGGGCGCATTCGCTGCGTCAAGGGGTTCTACACCAAGAAGCCTGCCCGCTCCAGGGAAAACGTTCTTCTCGAACTGACCCTGGAGGACGCGCGAAATGTACGCGAGCCCAGCGACGCTTTTCTGTTGACGAGTTTCAAACCGCTGATTGAACAAACGAACGATTACATCTACATCAAGAATCGCAACCATGTGATCCTGGCGGCGAGCTATGCGGTGCCGTTCCTGACCGATACGGAGAAAGACCGCGCCGAACTGACGGGAAAGACCGATTACGACCTTCACCCCGAAGCCATCGCCGATCTGTCCTACGAACTGGAGAACCAGGCATTCGCCGAAAACCGGCGCATGAACCAGGTCCAACAGTTCGCGGCACAGGATGGATCGATCCATTGGCTCGACGATCGCAAATACCCAATCACCGGTCCCGACGGCGAGATGGCCGGCATCTTCGGCATCGCTCCGGAGATTACCCCGCAAATCGAGGCGCGGCTGAAGCTGCGCGAAAGCGAAGATCTGCTGCAACTATTCATCGAGCACGCACCGGTTGCGCTGGCCATGTTCGATCGGGAGATGCGGTACCTGGTCGTGAGCCGCAAATGGCTGGAGATGCATTCGGCCGTCGATGTGGATGTTCTCGGGCGTTCGCACTACGAGATCATGCCCGAGGTTCCGCAGGCATGGCGCGAGGAGCATCGGCGCGCACTGGCAGGAGAAAGTCAAAGAGCCGATGAGAGACAGCTTGTGAGGAAGGATGGATCCGTGCAATGGGTCCGGCGCGAAATCCTCCCTTGGAGGACAGGCGATGGCATCATTGGCGGAATCATCATCTTCACCGAAGACATCACCGAGCGCAAGCTTGCCGAGACGGCGATTCATGAGAACGAGGAATCTCTGCGTGAGGCACAGAGGATTGGCGGTCTGGGCAGCTATTCGCTGGATATCGACGCTGGACTGTGGACGAGTTCGGATGTTTTGGACGAAATATTCGGAATTGATAAAGGTTATGACCGCAGCGTTGAGGGATGGGCAGCCCTGATCCATCCCGACGATCGATCGTCGATGCTTGCCTACTTTAAGGATGAAGTACTCGGCCAAGGCAAACCGTTTGACAGGGAGTATCGGGTTATTCGCCAGACAGACGGGGCGGTGCGATGGGTGCACGGCCTGGGACGGCTGGAGTTCGACATCAAAGGTCGTCCGATAAGGATGCCTGGCACCATTCGCGATATCACCGAGGCCAGGCAGGCTCAGGAAACGCTGCGCGAGAGCAAGGAATTGCTGCAACTGTTCGTCCAGCATGCGCCGGTCGCATTGGCCATGTTCGACCGCGAGATGCGCTACGTGGCTGTGAGCCGGAGATGGCTCGAGGACTACGATCTGGCGGGCCGCGAGATCATCGGACAGTCGCATTACGAGGTCTTCCCCGACGTGCCGGAGCGGTGGAAAGAGGCGCATCAGCGCGGCCTGGCAGGCGAGCGTCAACGCGCCGACGAAGATCGCTTCGACCGTGCCGACGGCAAGGTGCAGTGGATCCGGTGGGAGATCATCCCCTGGCGGGCCGGCGAGGGCTCCGTTGGCGGCATCGTGCTGTTCGCCGAAGACGTTACGCAGCGGAAGGAGACCAAGGAGCGGCTTCGCCTTGCGGCGAACGTCTTCACGGGCGTGCGCGAAGGCATCGTGATCACCGATCGTACGGGGACGATTCTGGACGTCAATGACGCATTCAGCCGCATCTCCGGGTATGCGCGCGAAGAAGTGGTAGGAAAAAACCCGCGGCTGCTTCAATCCGGCCTGCAAAGCAAGGAATTCTACGGGAACATGTGGCAATCCCTTTTGCGCGAGGGCTATTGGTCGGGGGAACTGTGGAACCGCACGAAGGGCGGGGACATTTACGCGGAGATGCTCACCATCAATGCGATCCGCAACTCGAGCGGCGAAGCGGAGCAGTATGTGGGGCTGTTCAGCGACATCACAGAGATCAAGGAACACCAGCAGCAGCTTGAGCGCATCACGCACTACGACGCGCTGACAGGCCTTCCCAATCGCGTACTGTTCGCTGACCGGCTTCGCCAGGCAATGGCTCATGCGCACCGGAAAAAGAATCTCCTGGCCGTCGTCTACTTTGACCTGGATGGATTCAAGGGAATCAACGACCGCTATGGGCACGCGACCGGCGACGCGCTGTTGACGGCGCTGTCCTTCAGGATGAAGCGCGCCCTGCGCGAGGGCGACACGCTGGCCCGGCTGGGAGGAGACGAGTTTGCCGCCGTCATCCTCGATCTGGACAGCAACAAGGCGTGCATGCTCACCTTGAACCGCCTGCTTGCGGCGGCATCCGAAGAAGCCCAGATCGGAGAGGCAGTGTTGCGCGTTTCAGCGAGCGCCGGAGTCAGCCTTTATCCGCAAGCGGGGGACGTGGACGCCGACGTGCTTCTCCGCCAGGCCGGACAGGCGATGTATCAGGCCAAGCTGGCCGGCCGCAACTGCTTCAGCATGTTCGATCCGAGCCAGGACCTGATTGTTCGCGACCGGCTCGAGAACATTGAGCACATCCGCCAGGGATTGGCTGCGCGGCAATTCGTACTCTTTTACCAGCCTAAAGTGAATATGCGCACCGGCCAGGTGGTGGGTGCCGAAGCCCTTATTCGCTGGCAACACCCAGAGCGGGGATTGCTGCCGCCGGGCATGTTTCTACCGGTGATTGAAGATCACCCGCTGGCCGTCGAGCTGGGCGAATGGGTGATGGAGAGCGCGCTCCAGCAGATGGAATCGTGGCAGGCGGAGGACTTCCACGTGCCTGTGAGCGTCAACGTGAGCGCGATCGAGGTGCAGCAACCGGATTTCGCTGATCGCCTGCGCATAAGGCTTGCAGCGCATCCGCAAGTAAAGCCTTCGAACCTGGAACTGGAAGTGGTGGAAACCAGCGCAATGCAGGACGTCGTGCGAACCTCGCAGGTCCTGGCGGCTTGCCGGGAGATCGGCGTATCAATTGGCCTCGACGATTTCGGAACAGGATATTCCTCGCTGACCTATCTGAAGCGTCTCCCCGCCAATGTACTCAAGATCGACCAGAGCTTTGTGCGCGACATGCTGGAAGAACCGGAGAACCTGACGATTCTGGAGGGCGTGTTGGGGTTGGCGGCGGCGTTCAACAGACAGGTGATCGCGGAGGGAGTGGAGACAGCAGAACACGGCTTGATGCTGCTGCAAATGGGGTGTGATCTGGCCCAGGGATTCGGCGTTGCGGCGTCAATGCCCGCGCGCGAATTGCCGGCGTGGGCTGCTTCATGGCGTCCCGATCCCCGCTGGGCCGAAGTGCCTGTGGTTCGCGCGGACAACCGGCAAGTTCTGTTTGCCACCGTAGAGCACCGCGCCTGGCTGGGAGCTTTGGAAGCCTGCCTGCAAGGCAGACGCGCCGTTCCGCCGCCGCTCGATGCCGGCCAATGCCGCGTGGGTATGTGGCTGGAGGGCGAAAAGCAGTCGTCGCGCGGCACGCAATCGGGAATCCTGGCGATTGAAAGCCTGCACCGGCAGGTTCATGAATTGGCCTCGGATATCGTCGCATCCCAGACCGATGGCCCAAATCCCGAGGGGCTGGCTCGCCTTCGCCAACTGCACTACTTGCAGGACAAATTCCTGAAGCGTCTGAAGAACTTCACCTGAACCTGCCCCGCCAAACAAGAACCCGAGTCCGCGAATCCACGGCAGTTGAGTGGGACGATTGTGCCTCACAGCGTTTTCGATTCTGCTCTTAATTGAGTGCGGGATGCCGGCGATGTTAACAAGTGAGTCGAAAACGCCCTAACGATGAGCCGCTGTGGCACTGGCCAGAGCTTCTTCGGGCAGGGCCTGCGGCTCACGCAGCGTAAGCACGGGGCATCGCGCGTGGGCAAGCACGCGATAGATGGTGCGGTCGCGGGTCAGGTTTTCCAGGGCCAGGCGGTGCGTGGCGCCGAGAACGATCAGGCCGGCGCGCCGCTCCGACGCGAGAGCCAGAATCTCGATGGATGGATTGCCGTGAGCGACGACCGGCTCAACGGCGGAGCAGCATTGGGCGCCGGTTTCCTCGGCCAATATGCGCAGCTCGACCATGGCGGACGAATCCAGCCCAGTGGGCAAGTGTTTGCGCTTCATCACTTCGATGGGCGGAAGGACGTGGAGCAAAACCAGCTTTGCGTTCTGGGTTGCGGCCACCTGACAGGCAAGCGCCGCGCTCGGGCGAGAGGTCTCTCTGAGTGTGGTGGCATGGAGGACGACGCGTTCCTCGCCCCTGGCCACGGGGAGATGAGCCTCGGGTCCCACGGTCATGACCGGGAGGTAGACCGAGCGCAGCACTTGCTCTGCAACAGAGCCAAGGAGCAGCTTGCCAATCTTGCTCCGGCTCCGTGTCCCGAGCAGCACACGGTCGGCTTTGAATTGACCGACGGCGGCTGCAATCTGCTGTGTGGGGTGCCCCTCGCGCACCAGCGCGTCGCAACGGATGCCGCGGCGAGCGGCCACTTCACACCATGGCCGCAGCATTTCGTGCGCGGTTTCGAGTGCGCTGCCTTTGTCGAAGTACGGCATTCCAGAAGCGTCGGCGCTGAATAGCGCGGAGGAAGAAAGAGCATGCAGAA
>Ga0181535_10001809_pt1 | contig 27094 bp, 26 predicted proteins | sample PEATcosm2014_Bin_44_FD_119774 | JGI IMG/M metagenome (GOLD analysis project Ga0181535, IMG submission 119774) | Peatland microbial communities from MTU Mesocosm Facility, Houghton, MI, USA - PEATcosm2014_Bin17_30_metaG | ecosystem: Environmental > Terrestrial > Soil > Wetlands > Peat | place...
CGTGCTGATCGCGATGAACCCCGCCGCGCTGAAGGCCAACATCGGCGATCTCGAGCGCGGCGCGACGATCATCGCCAACGAGGACGCCTTCACCACGCGCAACCTGCAGAAGGCGGGCTACGACGCCAACCCGCTCGACGACGGGTCGCTCGAGGCCTTCGTCGTGCGGCGGATCCCGATGAACACGCTCAGCCAGCGGGCCGTCGAGGGGATGGCTGACGTCTCCGCGCGTGACGCGCTGCGGGCCAAGAACCTGTTCGCGCTCGGACTCGTGTCGTGGCTGTACGAGCGGCCGACCTCGGTAACCGAGGGCTGGATCGAGAAGCGATTCGCCGCCCGCAAGGCGGTGCTCGAGGCGAACCTCGCCGCTTTCCGAGCCGGTTGGGCGTTCGGCGAGACGACCGAGCTGATCGACATCCAGTTCCGCGTGCCGGCGGCCCTCGACATGCCGGCGGGGACCTACCGCACCGTCAACGGCACCACCGCGACGTCGCTCGGCCTGGTCGCCGCGAGCGTGCGCAGCGGCCTGCAACTGGTGTTCGCCTCCTACCCGATCACGCCGGCGTCGGAGCTCCTGCACGAACTGGCCCGCCACCGCGACGCGGGCGTGCGCACGATTCAGGCCGAGGACGAGATCGCGGCCGCCGGGATGGCGCTCGGCGCCGCCTTCGGGGGCGCGCTCGGCGTCACGGCGACGAGCGGACCCGGGATGGACCTGAAGGCCGAGACGATCGGGCTCGCGGTGATGCTCGAGCTGCCGATGGCGATCATCGACGTCCAGCGGGCCGGACCCTCGACCGGCATGCCGACGAAGACCGAGCAGTCCGACCTGCTGATGGCGCTCTACGGCCGCCACGGCGAATCGCCGCTGCCGATTGTCTGCGCCTGCACGCCGGCTCAGTGCTTCGATGCGGCGCTCGAGGCCGTGCGGATCGCCGTGCGCTACCGCACCCCGGTGATCCTGCTGAGCGACCTGTTCCTCGCCAACTCCTCGGAGCCGTGGCGGATCCCCGAGGTCGACTCGCTGCCGACGATCGACCCGGCATTCGCCGCGGCGAACGGCCAGCCGTTCGAGGCCTACGCCCGCAACGCCGACCGGGCACGGCCCTGGGCGGTGCCCGGCACGCCGGGCCTCGAGCATCGGATCGGCGGGATCGAAAAGTCACAGCCGGGCGGCGGGATCTCCTACGAGCCCGAGAACCACCAGTTCATGACCGACCAGCGGCGCGAGCGGATCGCGGGGATCGAGGTGCCGCCGCTCGCCGTCGACGCCGACCCGGGCGCCGAGCTGCTGGTGCTCGGCTGGGGCTCGAGCTGGGGCACGCTGCGCGCCGCGGTGCGCCGGCTGCGCGACGCCGGCCACCCGATCGCGCACGCCCACTTCCGCAACCTCAACCCGCTGCCGGCGAACACGGGCGAGGTGCTCGCCGGCTTCAAGCGGGTGCTCGTGGCCGAGATGAACGACGGCCAGCTCGTGCGGGTGCTGCGGGCGGAGTTCGTGCGCGAGATCGACAGCTACGCCATCACCCAGGGCCGCCCGCTGCTGGCCGCGGAGATGGAACGGGAGCTGCTGAACCGGCTATGAGCCAGCGGAGGCCTCGAATGCGCGTCACAGATCCAGCGACAGGTTCCGGAGCCGCGCGATGAGCGCCGCCGGCACGACCAACGGGGCGCGGGAGCTCACCAAGGCGGACTTCCAGTCGCCGGCCGAGACGCGCTGGTGCCCGGGCTGCGGCGACTACGCGATCCTCGCCGCGGTGCAGGGCTTCCTGCCCGAGCTGGGCATCGCGCCCGAACGGACCGTGTTCGTCTCCGGGATCGGCTGCGCGGGGCGCTTCTCCTATTACATGAACACCTACGGGATGCACGGCATCCATGGCCGCGCGCCCGCGCTCGCGACGGGACTCGCCGCCGCGCGGCCCGACCTCGCCGTCTGGATCGTGTCCGGCGACGGCGACGCGCTGTCGATCGGAGGCAACCACCTGATCCACGCGCTGCGGCGCGACGTGCCGGTCAAGATCCTGCTGTTCAACAACCGGATCTACGGGCTGACGAAGGGTCAGGCGTCGCCGACCAGCGAGCTCGGCAAGGTCACGAAGTCGACCCCGTTCGGGTCCACGGACGCACCGTTCAACCCCGTCTCGCTGGCGCTCGGGGCCGGCGCGACGTTCGTCGCGCGCACGCTCGACACCGACAAGCAGCACCTGCCCGCGATGCTGCGGGCCGCGGCGGCACACCCCGGCGCGGCGCTGATCGAGATCTACCAGAACTGCCCGGTCTTCAACGACGGCGCCTTCGACGCGCTGAGCGACAAGCAGACACGCGACGCGAACGTGATCGCGCTCGAACACGGAGCGCCGATCCGCTTCGGCGCCGAGCGGGAGCTGGGCGTGGTGCGCGGCGCCGACGGCAGTCTGGCGGTCGCGGCGGTGGCGAGCGTTGGCGAGGACGCGCTGCTCGTGCACGACGCCCACCGCGAGGATCCGAGCCTCGCCTTCGCGCTGAGCCGGCTGGCGGACCTCGAGGGCGGCGCGACGCCGATCGGGATCTTCCGCGCGGCTCCGAAGCAGGCGCCGGCGGCCGGGCTCGCGGACGAGCTGCAGGCGGCGCGGGCGAGCTTCGGCACCGCCGGCCTCGAGCGTCTGCTGAACGCCGGCGACACCTGGTCGGTCGGCGGCTAGCGGCCGGCGCCGATGGCGCTCGACACGCAGGCGCTCGGCCGCGCCTTCGAGCCGCACACCTACGCCGTCGGGCGGGAGCAGATCCGCGAATACGCGCTCGCCGTCGGCGAGACCAATCCGATCCACATCGACAGCGACGCGGCACGCGCCGCCGGGCACCCGGACCTCGTCGCGCCGCCGATGTTCGCCGTCGTCTACTGCTGCGCGGCGATCGAGCAGGCGCTGCGCGACCCCGCGGTCGGAATCGACTTTGCGATGCTGGTGCACGGCGGACAGGAGTTCGAGTGGGGACCGCTCGTGTTCGCCGGCGACGAGATCACGACACAGGTCACCGTCGCCGACATCCACGAGCGCGTCGGCATGGGCTTCTACGCGTTCGCGTCGCGATCGCACAACCAGCGCGGCGAGCAGGTCTGCAGCGGAACCTGGACGCAGATCGTGAGGCCGCGCACGTGAGCGCGCTCGAGCCCGGCCCGTGGACGCAGATTGTGAGGCCGCGCACGTGAGCGCGCTCGAGCCGGGAACCGAGCTGGCGCCGTTGTGCGTGACACCGGAACGCGAGGTCACCGCGCGCTACGCCGCCGCCTCGGGTGACTTCAACCCGATCCATCTCGACGACGAGTTCGCGCGCTCGGTCGGCCTGCCGGGACGGATCCTGCACGGCCTCTACACGATGGCGCTGCTCGCGCGCGCGCAGACCGAGGCGGCCGGTGGGCCTGAGCACCTGCGGCGGATCGCGGTCCAGTTCCGCGGCATCGCCGTGCCCGAGCAGGAGATCGTGATCTCCTCGGTCGTACGCGAACGCGACGGCAACCGCGTGGTGATCGCCGCCACGGCCACCCAGCAGGGCAGGGCGGTGATTCGCGCAGCGATCGTCGAGCTGGACGGGATCGACGCCTAGCAGCCGTCGCCCGCTTCGTAGAATCGGATCATGACGACGCTCACCCCGCGCCAAGAGATCATCCTGCGCAAGGTGGCTGAGAGCTACGCCGCGACCGGCCAGCCGGTTGCGTCGAAGGCACTCGCCGCCGACCCGAGCGTGGACTGCGGCCCATCGACGATCCGCTACGAGCTGTCACTGCTCGAGTCGCGCGGGCTGCTCGCCCACCCGCACACCTCGGCCGGACGCCTGCCGACCGACGCCGGCCAGCGCTACCTCGTCGATCGCCTGCTGGCCGCGCCGGAGCAACGCGCCAGCGTCGCGACGCTGGATCTGACCAACGTCCGCCGCGAACTGGACGACGCGCTGCGCGTGACGACCGAGACGCTGTCGGAGATCAGCAACCTGCTGGCGGTCGCCACCGCCCCGGCGCTCGACAGCGCCACGATCCGCCACATCGAGGTGCTCACGCTGCAGCCGAGCGTGGTGATGGTCGTGATCATCACCTCTTCCGGCGCCGTCTCCAAGTTCGTCGGAGCATTCGAGACGGCGATCGACTCCGGGCTGATCGCCTGGGCCGGCGAGTACCTCAATGAACGGGTCGGCGGCCTGCCGCTCGGCGCGCGGATGCTGCTCGGCCGGCTCGCCGATCCCGAGCTGAGCGCGCGCGAGCGAGCCTTCATCGACCGGCTCGCACCCGCCTTCACCGAGCTGGCGGGCGGCGCCGAGGACGTGCTTTACGTGGACGGGACCTCGCGTCTGCTGGGTGCTCATCGCTTCGTCGCTCCGGCCGAGGCCGGCGAGCTGCTCGCCCTGCTCGAGCAGCGTGTCGCGCTGCTCGAGATGCTGCGGCGCGCCCTGCACCAGCCCGGCGTCTACGTTCGGATCGGCGCCGAGAACGACGTCCCCGGCCTGCGCTCGCTGTCGGTCGTCGCAAGCGGCTACGGCCTCGCCCAGCGCAAGCTCGGCACGATCTCGCTGATCGGGCCCGTGCAGATGGACTACGCCGCCGCGATCGACATCGTCCGCGCTGGAGCGCGCGAGCTGTCCCGCTTCGCGCAGGACGTCTACTGATGGCGCGCCCGGCAACCCCGCGCGATCCCTACGAGGTGCTCGGCGTGTCACGCGCCGCCGATGACGCGCAGATCAAGAAGGCGTTCCGCTCGCTCGCGCGCGAGCTGCATCCCGACGTCAACACGGAGGACCCGCAGGCCGAGGAGAAGTTCAAGGAGGCGGCCGAGGCCTACGAGATCCTGTCGGACCCGGAGCGCCGCGCCACCTACGACCGCTTCGGCCACGAGGGGCTGCGGTCAGGCGGCTACCAGCCGAACTTCGACCAGTTCGGCTCGCTCGGCGATCTTTTCGAGGCCTTCTTCGGCGCCGGCGGCGGGATCTTCGGAGGCGCAGGGCGTGGCGGCCCCGCGCCGGGCGGCGACGTTAGTGCCGAGCTCGAGCTCGACCTCGCGCAGGCCGCCGCCGGAGGCGCGTTCGCGGTCACCTACGAGGCTGTCGACCGCTGCGAGCACTGCCGCGGCAACGGCGCCGAGCCGGGGACGCCGATCGAGACCTGCGAGCACTGCGGCGGCGCCGGACACCGCCAGGCGGTCACGCGGACGCCGTTCGGGCAGGTCATGCGCACCGTCGTCTGCGAACACTGCGGCGGCGACGGGCGCCTCGCGGCGCAGCCGTGCGCGACCTGCCGCGGCCAGGGAGCGGTGATGGCCCGGCGCACCGTCACGGTCGAGGTGCCGGCCGGCATCGCGGACGGCCAGCGGGTGAGGATCGGCGGCCGCGGCTCGGTCGGCGCGCCCGGCGCGCCAGCGGGCGACCTCTATGTCCTGATCGCGGTGCGCGAGGACGAGCGTTTCGTGCGCGACGGCGACGACCTGGTCACCGCGCTCGACGTGCCGGCGCCGCTCGCCGCGCTCGGAGCCAGCCTGGAGGTACCCACGCTCGCTGCGCCCGCGACCGTCGAGATCGCGCCCGGAACCCAGCCGGGGGAGGTGATCACGCTGCGCGGCCAGGGCATGCCGCGCCTGCAGCGCCACGGCCGCGGCGACCTGCGCGTCGTCGTCAACGTGCAGATCCCACGCCGCCTCAGCGACGAACAACGCTCCCTGCTCGAGCAGCTGAGTGCGACCATCACGGAGGACAACCTGCGGGCCGACGAGTCGATGTTCGCCAGGCTGCGCCGCTCACTGCACCTCCACCACCATCGATGATCCGCCTCGCCGTGCGGGTCGCCCGCGCGGATGCCGCGAACGCGCTCGGCGAGCTGCTCGCGTTCTCCCCGGCCGGCGTCGAGGAGGTCGACCGCGAGGACGGCACGATCGAATATGTGCTCTACGGCGCGCCCGGCGAGCTACCCAGCCACCACCTGCTGAGCGCCAGCGTCGGCGACGCGCTCGTCGAGGTCTCGACCAGCGAGATCGCCGACGACTGGTCCACGCGCTGGCGCTCCTTCCACGTGCCGGTTGAGATCGCGGGCACGCTCTACGTTCGCCCGCCGTGGCATCCCCGGTCGGCCGACCCCCGTCTGATCGACGTCGTGATCGAACCGGGACAGGCGTTCGGCACGGGCTCGCACGCGACGACGCGCCTGTGCCTGGAGCTGCTGGTGGAGCTGTCGCGCGACGGCGCGGCCCGCGGGGCGCTCCTGGATCTCGGGACGGGCTCCGGGGTCCTGGCGATCGCGGCCGCCAAGCTCGGCTTTTCGCCGGTCGCGGGCGTGGATCACGAGCGCGCGGCGGTCGCGGCGGCGCGCGAGAATGCGGCGGCAAACGGGGTCAGCGTCGGCTGCTCGCAGCTCGACCTGCGACTCGACGAGCTGCCGTACGCTCCGACGGTCACCGCCAACCTCCTGCGGCCGCTGCTGCTCGAGCTGGCGACACGCCTGGAGCGCCCGCCGGCGCTGCTTGTGGCCTCCGGACTGCTGACCGATCAGCTGGACGAGGTGGCGGAAGCGTTCGCCGAGCGCCAGGGCATGCGCGAGCGGGCTCGCCGCGATGACGGGGAGTGGTCGGCGCTGCTGCTGGAGGCGCCGGCAGGCGGGCGTATCCTTAGCCCGAGATGAGCGTCGTCGACACCGTCAAGAGCGACCTCGTGGTCGCGATGAAAGCGGGCGAGCGGGAGCGCGTCGCGGCGTTGCGGCTGCTCCTGTCCGAGTTGCAGAAGGCCGCCAAGGACGGCTCCGACGATGAGCTGGCGGTACTGCGCCGCGAGCGCAAGCGGCGGCTCGAGGCGGAGCGCGCGTTTCGCGACGGCGGGCGCGACGAGCTCGCCGACGGTGAGGCTGCCGAAGCGTTGATCATCGCCGCCTACCTGCCCGTGGAACTTGACGATGCGCAGCTGCAGGAGATGGTCGCCCGCGCCGTCGAGCGCTCCGGCGCCACGTCGGTCAAGGATCTCGGCACCGTGATGGGGATCGTGATGGCGGAGGTCGCCGGTCGCGCCGACGGAAAACGCGTCTCCGAGCAGGTGCGAGCGGCGCTCGCGGTCGCGTGAGACGGCAGTTCGAGCTGTCGAACGACCTCGCGGCCGGCCTTGCGGGCGAACACGACGCGATGCTGCGGGCGCTCGAGGAACGACTGCAGGCGCGCGTCTTCCTGCGTGGCAACCTGCTGACGCTCGACGGCGAGCCCGCCGCGCTCGAGACCGGCGCGCGCGTGATCGCCGAGCTCGGCATGCTCGCCCCCTCCGGGCATCCGCTCGACGAGGCGACGCTGTCGGCGGTCATCGGCGTGCTGAACGCCGACCACGCGCCGACGGCGGTGCTCGACGATGTCGTGTGGCGCCACCGTGCGATGCGCGTCGCCCCGCGCACCGTTGGGCAGAAGCGCTACGTCGACTCGATCCGCGAGCACACGATCACCTTCGGGATCGGCCCGGCCGGCACCGGCAAGACGTTCCTCGCCGTCGCGCTCGCGGCGGCCGCGCTCAGCCGCAAGGAGGTCAACCGGATCATCCTCACCCGCCCCGCGGTCGAGGCCGGCGAGCGGCTTGGTTTCCTGCCCGGCGATCTGATGGCGAAGATCGACCCCTACCTGCGGCCGCTCTTCGACGCGCTGCACGACATGATCGACCCCGAGAAGGTCTCGCAGCATCTCGAGCGCGGGGTGATCGAGGTCGCTCCGCTCGCCTTCATGCGCGGACGCACGCTGAACGACTCGTTCGTGATCCTCGACGAGGCGCAGAACACGACGCCTGAGCAGATGAAGATGTTTCTCACACGGCTCGGGTTCGGATCGAAGATGGTCGTCACCGGCGACGTCACGCAGGTCGATCTCCCGCGCGAGCAGCAGTCTGGCCTCGTCGTCGTGGCCGACATCATCGGCGACGTCGAGGGTGTCGAGTTCGTGCGGCTCGGCGGCGAGGACGTCGTGCGCCACCGGCTGGTGCAGCGGATCGTCGAGGCCTACGAGGATCACGCCCAGCGTGCCGCGCCGGAGATCGCGTCCGCGAAGCAGGCGCGCAAGGCCTGATGCTCGAACTCGACATCGTCGGCGAGGCGCCGCTCGCGGCGACCGAGATCGAGCGGCTCGCGGCGCTCGCGGCGGCCAGCGCCGGGGTCTCCGAGGGGCACCTCGCGATCGAGTTCGTCGGTCCGGCGCGGATCCGCGAGCTCAACCGCGAGCACCGCGCACACGACGCCGCGACGGATGTGCTCTCGTTCCCGATCGACGGCGCGGTCGGCGACCCGCGCGGTCCGCGCGAACTGGGGGATGTGATCATCTGCCCTGAGCACACGCTCGAGCTGCGCGAGGCCGTCGTCCACGGCGTCCTGCACCTGCTCGGCATGGACCACGAGCGCGACGAGGGCGAGATGCTGGCCCTCCAGCGCGAGCTTCTGAGCTGGTGACGCGCGCCGGCTTCGTCGCCCTTGCCGGCCGGCCGAACGTGGGCAAGTCGACGCTGACGAACGCGATCGTCGGGGTGAAGGTGGCGATCGTCTCCGACCGCCCGCAGACGACCCGACGGGCGGTGCGCGGTGTCGCGACCGGCCCCGACTGGCAGCTCGTGCTGATCGACCTACCGGGCGTGCAGCGGCCGCGCGACGCGCTCACCGCGCGGATGGCGCGCCGCGTCACGCTCGAGCTGGCCGACGCCGACGCGGCGCTGATGCTGCTCAACGGGGAGGAGGCGATCGGGCCCGGCGACCGCTTCATCGCCGCCGCGCTGGCGCAGGCGGCGGGGCCGGTGACGGTCGCCGTGAACAAGGTCGACCGCCTCAGCAAGGAGCGCCAGGCGCAGGCGCTGCTGGCCGCCGCCGAGATCGCGCCCCCCGCGGCCGAGGTGTTTCCGATCTCCGCCCGCAGCGGCCAGGGCGTGGCCGCGCTCGTCGAGCACCTCGTCGCCCAGCTGCCCGAGAGCCCGTTCCTTTACGCGGCAGAGCAACGCTCGGACATGGCACAGGCGGAGCTGCTCGCCGAGCTGATTCGCGAGCAGGTGCTGAGGCGAACCTTCCAGGAGCTGCCGCATGCGATCGGCGTCGTGATCGAGGAGATCGCCGCCGACGAGCACGACCCCGCAGCATCGGGGGCAGGCGGCGAGCTGACGCGGATCGACGCGCTGATCTGGGTCGAGACCGAGTCGCAGAAGGCGATCGTCGTCGGCCACGGCGGGCGGATGATCAAGGCGATCGGCACGGCCGCGCGCCGCGAGCTCGAGCGCGAGCTGGGCGGCCGCGTGCATCTCTCGCTCGTCGTGCGCGTGCGTCGGCACTGGCGCGCCGACGACGGCCTGCTCGACCGCCTGGGGATCGAATAGCGGCGGCGCGGCGGCGGGAGCGCGTCCTGCACCGCCTCGCCTGAGACAATCAGCGGACGATGGACGCCGAGATCGCCTACGACGAGCGCGGGCTGGTGCCCTGCGTGGTGCAGGACTGGGCCACGGGCGAGGTGCTGACGCTCGCCTACATGAACGCCGTGGCGCTGGAGCGCACGCGTGCCACCGGCGAGCTGCACCTCTGGAGCCGCTCGCGCGGTGAGCTCTGGCACAAGGGAGCGACCTCCGGTAACACGCAGGCGCTGCGGGCGCTGCGGCTGGACTGCGACGGTGACGCGGTGCTCGCGCTGGTGGAGCCGGTCGGCCCGGCCTGCCATACCGGCGAGCGCAGCTGCTTTCATCGCGGCGAGCTCGAACCGCCGGCGCCGCACGAGGCGCTGCCGGCGCTCGAACGAACGCTCGACGCGCGCGCGCGCGAGCGACCCGCCGGGTCCTACACCGTCGAACTGCTCGAGGACCCGCCGCGGATCGGCGAGAAGGTGATGGAGGAGGCCGAGGAGGTCGCTCGCGCAGCCCGCGAGGAGAGCGACGAGCGTGTCGACGAGGAGGCCGCCGACGTGCTCTACCACCTGCTCGTGCTGCTGCACAGCCGCGGCCGGCGCCTCGCCGACGTTGAGCGGGCGCTCGATGCACGTCGACGTTAGCCCCACGCTCGAGGAGGTGGTCGCGCTCGCCGCCGACCACAACCTGATTCCGCTGCGTCACGAGTTCGTCGCGGACTGCGAGACGCCGGTCTCGGCCTTCCTCAAGCTGCGCGGAGAGGGTCCGGCATTCCTGCTCGAGTCGGCCGAGCAGGGCAAGCGGTTCGGGCGCTACTCGTTCATCGGCTTCCATCCCCGCGAGGTGATCCGCTGGCAACTCGCCGACGGCGGCGACCCGTACGCGATCGCCGCGGCGGCCGTCGCGCGCTACTCACAGGCGCCGCTGGAGGGCCTGCCGCCGTTCTCCGGCGGCGCGGTCGGCTTCTTCGGGTACGACCTCGTGCGGACCGTCGAGCCGCTCGGCGAGCCAGGCCCGGACGAGCTGGGGCTACCGGACATGGCGCTGATGCTGAGCGACCTGCTCGTCGTGTTCGACAACCTCAAGCACACGGTGACGATCCTCGCGAACGTGTACGCCGACGAGGATCCGCGCGGCGCCTACGCGCACGCGCACCAGGCGATCGAGGAGGTCCGCACGCGGCTGGCCGGCCCGCTGCCGGCGGTCGCGCCGCGGCCGCCGCGGGCGAGCGCCGACTTCCGCTCGAACATGACGCGCGAGCGCTTCGAGTCGATCGTCGCGCGGATCGTCGAATACATCCACGCCGGCGACGCCTTCCAGGTCGTGCCCTCGCAGCGCTGGTCGGCGCCGGTCGAGGTCGACGCGTTCTCGATCTACCGCGGACTGCGGGCCGTCAACCCGAGCCCGTACATGTACTTCCTCGACTTCGGCGACTTCCAGGTCGCCGGGGCGAGCCCGGAGCCGCTGATCACGGTATCGGCCGGCGAGGTGACCACCCGGCCGATCGCCGGCACCCGGCCACGCGGCTCCAACCCGCTCGAGGACGCGCGCCTGCAGGCGGAGCTGCTCGCCGACGAGAAGGAGCGCGCCGAGCACATGATGCTGGTCGACCTGGGGCGCAACGACCTCGGCCGGGTCTGCGAGTACGGCAGCGTGCACGTGCAGACGCTGATGGCGGTCGAGCAGTACTCGCACGTGATGCACCTCGTCAGCGCCGTCTCGGGCCGGCTGCGCGAAGGCGTCGGAGCGATGGACGCGCTCCGCGCCACGCTGCCCGCAGGCACCCTGTCGGGCGCGCCGAAGGTGCGCGCGATGCAGATCATCGACGAGCTGGAGCCGGTCAAGCGCGGCGGCTACGGGGGCGCGATCGGCTATCTGAGCTACACCGGTGAGCTCGACACCGCGATCCACATCCGCACGGTCGTGGTCAAGGACGGCGTCGCCCACCTGCAGGCCGGCGGCGGCACCGTGGCCGACGCGCTGCCGGAGCGCGAGTTCCTCGAGTCGGAGTCGAAGGCCAAGGCTGTGCTGCGGGCGATCGAGCTGGCCGGCCAGCAGAGCGACTGGGAGTAGCAGCGTCCGCGATGCGGCTTCGCGCGCGCGAAGCGACGCGCGGCCGTGACGCCTCGCTACGCTCGTTGCGTGCGCGTACTAGTGATCGACAACTACGACTCCTTCACCTACAACCTCGTCCAGTACCTCGGCGAGCTGGGCGCGGAGCTGGAGGTCGTGCGCAACGACCAGGCGAGCGTCGAGGCGCTGCTGAGCAGCGCGCCCGACCGCGTCGTCGTCTCACCCGGTCCGTGCACGCCCGACCACGCCGGGATCACGCTCGAGGTGGTGCGGCGCTTCCCCGAGGCCGGGATCCCGACACTCGGCGTCTGCCTGGGCCACCAGGCGCTGGCCCAGGCGTTCGGGGGCGAGGTGATCCGTCACCTGCCCGTGCACGGCAAGACGGGCGTGATCGAGCACGACGGGCGGACCGTCTATCGCGGGCTGTCGAACCCCTTGACGGTCGGTCGCTACCACTCGCTGATCGTCTCGGAGGAGCTGCCGGACTGCCTGGAGGTCAGCGCCCGCGGCGATGGCGTGGTGATGGGAATCCGCCATCGCGAACTGCCGGCCGAGGGTGTCCAGTTCCACCCGGAGTCGGTCCTGACCGAGCAGGGGATGAAGCTGCTCGCGAACTTCCTGGACGGCGGTAGCGCGTGACCGAGCAGCCCAACGACCTCGTCACCGCGGCGCTCGACGCCGTCGCCTCAGGCGATGACCTGAGCGCCGAGCAGACCGCCGCGGTGCTCGGCGAGATCATGGCCGGCGGCGTCTCGCAAACGCAGATCGCGGGCTTCCTGATGGCCCTGCGGACCAAGGGCGAGACGGTCGACGAACTGACCGGGCTGGCCCGCGCGATGCGCGGACTGGCGCTCCGGGTCCACGCCCGCGCCGAGAACCTGCTCGACACCGCCGGCACCGGCGGCGGGCGCCGCAGCTTCAACGTTTCAACGACGGCGGCGCTGATCGCCGCGGGCGCCGGCTGCTTCGTCGCCAAGCACGGCAACCGCTCCGCGACCAGCCTGTCCGGGTCGGCGGATCTGCTCGAGGCGCTCGGCGCGCGCATCGACCTCGATCCCGACGCCGTCGCACGCTGCATCGACGAGGCCGGCTTCGGCTTCATGTTCGCCCCCGCGCATCACCGCGCGACACGCCAGGTGGTGGGCGTACGGCAGGAGCTCGCGGTGCGCACGATCTTCAACTTCCTGGGTCCCCTCACCAACCCGGCCGGTGCGAGCCGCCAGCTGATCGGCGTCTCGGACGAGCGCTACCTCGAGCGGATGGCCGGCGCGCTCGCGCGTCTCGGCGTCGACCGCGCGCTGGTCGTCGCCGCCGAGGACGGTCTCGACGAGATCTCGGCCAGCTCCCCGACGCGGATCGTCGAGGTCAACGGAGAGGAGATCGTCGCCTACACCGTCACGCCCGAGGAGCTCGGCGTCTCGGGAAGCGACGGCGACCTCGCCCCGGGCGGCACACCCGCGGAGAACGCGGCGCTCGCGCGGGCCGTGCTGGACGGCCAGGCCGGCGGGGCCCGCGATCTCGCGCTGATCAACGCCGGCGCGGCGATCTATGCCGCCGGCGCCACCGACTCGATCCTCGATGGCGTCGCGCTGGCGCGCGAAACGGTTGACGACGGACGGGCGAAGCTGGCGCTCGAGCGGTTCATCGCCGCGACGCTCGAGCCGTGAGCGTCCTCGACGAGATCCTCGAGAGCACCCGGGCTGACCTCGAGCGGCGGCGGCGCGCGGTGGCGCAGGCCAGCCTGACGCCCGCCGGCGGCCGGGCGCCGCACGCCTTTCGCGATGCGCTCGCCGGGCCGGGGCTCGCGATCATCGCCGAGCACAAGCGCCGCTCGCCCTCGGCGGGCGTGATCCGCCCCGGCTCGAGCGTCGCCGAGATCGCCCGCGCCTACGAGCGCGGCGGCGCGGCGGCGATTTCGGTGCTCACCGAGGAGCGGCACTTCGACGGATCGCTCGAGGACCTGCGCGAGGCGCGCGCCGCATGCACGCTGCCGCTGCTGCGCAAGGACTTCATCGTCGACTCCTACCAGCTGGCCGAGGCCGCGTGGGCGGGAGCCTCGGCGGTGCTGCTGATCGTCGCCGCGCTCGAGCCGGCGGCGCTTGAAGCGCTCCACGCCGAGGCCGGTGAGCGCGGCCTCGACGTGCTCGTCGAGGTGCACGACCGCGCCGAGCTGGAGGTCGCGCTCGGGCTGGGCGCGCGGATCATCGGCATCAACAACCGCGATCTGCGCGACTTCAGCGTGGACATCGAGCGCACCTTCGAGCTGCTCGACGCAATCGGCCCGCCGACGATCGTCGTCGCGGAGTCCGGCATCGCGTCCGCGGAGCAGCTCGCGCGGCTGCGCGACCGCGGGGTGCAGGCGGCGCTGATCGGCGAGCGGCTGATGCGTGAGGAGGACCCGGCGTCGGCGCTGCAGGCGCTGCTCGCCGGCTGCGCCGCCGCGGCGGAACCCCTTTAGGAGCAGTTGAGCCCAGGGGATCACACTGCAGCGCTGCTGATGCGAAAGATCCTCTCCTCACCCTTCTTCGCCGCGCTGGTGGGCGGTGCGATCGTCGCCGTCGCGATGCTGATCGCGGGCGTCGGCAACACCACCAACAGGACGATCGTCGAGCCGGCGGCGCTCGGCGCGAACGCCGGTGCGACGACGAGCGGCCAGCCGCCGTGGGGCGAGATCTACCAGCACGACGCGCCGGGCGTCGTCTACGTCACGGCGACCGTCGTGCAGCAGACGTACTCGCCGTTCGACCTCTTTCCGAGCACGACCCAGGGAACCGACACCGGGTCGGGGTTCGTGATCAACCGCGACGGCGTGATCCTCACCAACAACCACGTGATCGCGGGCGCGGTGAAGATCACCGTCGCGTTCGCCGACAACCAGACCGTCACCGCGAAGGTGATCGGCAAGGATCCCGACGACGACCTTGCGCTGCTGAAGGTGAACCCCGACGGCCTCCATTTCGTCCCGCTCCCGCTGGGCAACTCCGACACCGTCGCGGTCGGCGATCCGACGGCCGCGATCGGCAACCCCTTCGGCCTTCCACGTTCGCTGACCACGGGCGTCGTCTCCGCGCTCCAGCGTGAGATCCAGGCGCCGAACAGCTTCGAGATCGACAACGTGATCCAGACCGACGCGCCGATCAATCCCGGCAACTCGGGCGGCCCGCTGCTGAACGCGCAGGGCCAGGTGATCGGGATCAACTCGCAGATCGAGACCGGCGGCGGCTCCGGCAGCGGCAGCGTCGGGATTGGATTCGCGATCCCGATCAACACCGCCGAGGCGGTGATCCCGCAGATCGAGAAGACCGGCAAGGTGATCCAGGGGTTCCTCGGGATCACGACGACGACGGTCGACCCGGCGCTGGCGCCGCTGCACCTGCACGCGAGCTACGGCGCCCTGATCCAGACGGTCCAGAGCCCCTCGCCGGCTGCGCGCGCAGGTCTGCGCGCCGGCAACCTCCTCGTCACGCTGGCCGACGGCGTCACGCAGATCTACAGCGGTGGCGACATCATCGTCTCGCTCGACGGGCGGGCGATCACAAACGCGACGGCGCTCGAGAACGCAATCGTCGCCGACCGTCCCGGCCAGGTCGTCAGGCTGGGAATCGTCCGCGGCACGAAGCAACTGACCGTGATCGTCAAGCTCGGAACGCGTCCAGACGCGCTGCCGGCCTCGGGCTGAGAGCTCAGCGCGCGCCACGCGCCCGGTTCGATCGCCGGCCACGCGGCTCGGCGTGAGCCGGACGTGGGGCGAGCACACGCTACTTTGTGGGCATGACCGCCGCGCGGGTGAAGATCTGTGGCCTGACTCGCCTCGAAGACGCCGAGCTGGCCGTCCAGCTCGGGGCCTGGGCGGTGGGGATGGTGTTTGCGCCCGGCTCGCGGCGCTGCTGCACGCTGGCCGAGGCGGAGATGATCGGTGCGGCGCTGCGCCGCCGCGCGGAGCTGGCCGGCGTGTTCGTCAACGCGCCACTGGATGAGATCACGCGCGTCAGCGAGCGTGTCGGCCTCACGCTCGTGCAGCTGCACGGCGATGAGGGCCCCGCCTTCTGTGCCGAGGTCGCGCGGCGGACCGGGGCGCGAACGATCAAGGCGGCGGCGATCAGGGGGCTGTTCACCGTGCGCGGACTCGAACGCTTCCACACCGATTTTCACCTCGTTGACGGGTACGCCCCGGGATTGCGGGGCGGCACGGGCGAGAGCTTCGACTGGTCGCTGCTGTCCACGCGGCGCTCGAAGGTGCCGCTGATCGTCGGCGGCGGCCTGGACGCCGAGCGCGTGGCCGCGGCAATCGCGACAACGCATCCCTACGCCGTCGATGTCGCGAGCGGCGTCGAGACGGCCCCGGGGATCAAGGATCCTGGGCGCATGCGGGCCTTCTTCGAAGCCGCCGAGATGGTCGCGGCGTGAACGACGCGGTCGCACACCGATACGGGCCCTACGGCGGCCAGTACGTGCCCGAGACGCTGATGCCGGCGCTCGCGCAACTGGAGCAGGCCTGGATCGAGGCCCGGGCCGCGAGCGATTTCCGGGCCGAGCTGGCGCTGCTGCTGCGCGACTTCGCCGGCCGTCCCACGCCGCTGTATGAGGCCCGCCGCCTCAGCGAGCGCGCCGGGCGCCCCGTCTGGCTCAAGCGGGAGGACCTCAACCACACCGGCTCGCACAAGCTCAACAACGCGCTCGGTCAGGCGCTGCTCGCCAAGCGCATGGGCAAGCCGCGAGTCATCGCCGAAACCGGCGCGGGCCAGCATGGCGTCGCCGCCGCGACCGCGTGCGCGCTGCTCGGCCTCGAGTGCGTGGTCTACATGGGCGAGGAGGACATCAGGCGCCAGCAGCCCAACGTCCAGCGGATGGCGCTGCTCGGGGCTCGCGTGGCGCCCGTCGGCGCCGGTGCGCGCACGCTGAAGGAGGCGATCTCGGCGGCGATCCGCGACTGGGTCGAGAACGTCGCGACGACCCACTACATCATCGGCAGCGCGGTTGGGCCGGCGCCCTACCCGGAGCTGGTGCGAGAGCTGCAGCGCACGATCGGGGACGAGGCGCGCGCACAGGTGCTCGAACAGGCCGGGCGGCTGCCGTCGCGGGTGATCGCCTGCGTCGGCGGCGGCTCGAACTCGATCGGCATCTTCACGCCGTTCGTGGCGGACGCCGGCGTCGAGCTGATCGGCGTCGAGGCGGCGGGCGCCGGGATCGAGACCGGCCGCCACGGGGCGCCGCTCACCGCGGGCGGGCGCGCCGGGGTGTTGCACGGTTCGCTCTCGGCGGTGCTCGCCGACGCGGACGGGCAGATCCTCGAGGCCCACTCCGTCTCGGCGGGACTCGACTACCCGGGGTCGGGGCCCGAGCACGCCTTCCTGCGCGACAGCGGACGCGCCCGCTACGACGCGGTCACCGACGATCACGCCCTCGACGCCTTCCTCGAGGTCGCGCGCCTGGAGGGGATCATCCCGGCGCTGGAGTCCTCGCACGCGCTCGCCTGGGTGCTTGCCAACCCCGGTGGCGACCTCGACCTGGTCTGCCTCTCCGGCCGCGGCGACAAGGACCTCGCGGAGGTCCTCGCGCTCCGTCCTCTGCAATGAGCGCCGACGGGGAGCAGCGGATCGCCGCCGCGTTCGCGGCCGCCGGCAAGCGCGCCGCGCTGATGCCGTACCTGATGGGGGGCTTCCCCGACCTCGAAACCTCGCGAGCGATCGGCGAGGCTACGGCGGCCGCGGGGGCCGACATGCTCGAGCTGGGCATCCCCTTCTCCGATCCGCTCGCCGACGGTCCCGTGATTCACGACGCGGCAACCCATGCGCTCGCCGGCGGCGCCAGCGTCGCGTCGGTGCTGGAGGTCGCGGCGAAGCTGACGCCGCTGCTGCCGGTGATCGTGATGACCTACGTCAACGTCCTGATGGCGCCCGGCGTCGAGCGCTTCCTCGAGCGCGTTGCACGCAGCGGGATCAGCGGGCTGATCGTCCCCGACCTGCCGCTCGAGGAGGCGGACGAGATCGCCGGCGCGGCACAGGCCGTGGGGGTCGCGCTGGTGCCGCTCGTCGCGCCGACGACGCCCGACGATCGCCTCGCGCGGATCGGTGCGCGCGCCCAGGGCTTCGTCTACGTCGTCTCCGTCACCGGCACGACCGGCGAGCGCGCAGGCGCCGCGAGCTCGCTCGAGCCGCTGATCGCGCGCGCGCACGCCCACACCACGGTGCCGGTCGCGTTGGGCTTCGGCATCTCCACGCCGGCGCAGGCCGTCGCGGCTGCGCAGGCGGGGGCGGACGGCGTGATCGTGGGCTCACGCCTGGTCCGAGCGGCCGGCGAGGAGGCCGATCCGGCGACTGCGGTCGGCCGGCTCGTCGGAGAGTTCGCCGCCGCGCTTGCGTGAACAGCCTGTTGTCTGCAGCCGAGCGCCTGTTGGCCGCAGCCGAGGCCGAGGTGCGCGGGCCGTGGGGATGGCCTGCGCGCGTGGTCGCATAGAATCGGCGCGCATGGGACTCGTGCTCGCCACAACCGCCGGCCTGGTCATCTGGATCGTGCTCTGGGCGCTCGGTTACAGCGGGCTCGACTCGGGCCTGCTCGCCCTCGTCGTGATCCTGCTCGGAGCGGCCGGGCGAATCGCGCTGCGCTACCTCCCCGGTGGCAGTGCGCGGACACCGGGTCGTTAGAATCGCGGCCTCCCGGCGCGGTGGCCCGACGCCCGGGCAGCTGTAAAGACGACGTCTGGAACCTCGTTTGCGCAACCACCGAACGGCAGTCTGGCTCGTTTGTGCGCTCGCCGGGGTGCTCGGCGGCTGCGGCACGGCGGCCACGGTCCATACTGCGAGCGACCCCTCGTCGCCGCGGACGCCGCGGACGTTGACGATCTACAGCGACTTGGCGACCGCGGGCCCGGCCAGCTCGCTGCAGCGCAGCGCGCAGCAGCTCAGCATCGAGCGAGGCGCGCGGCTGGCGCTCGAGCAGTGGCACCAGCGGGTCAGCTACGGCCCGCGCGGGCGTGGCGGCAGCTACGAGATCCACCTGGCGACGCTCAACGACGCCGATCCGGCGACCGGCGACTACAGCGCGGGCCTGACCACGGCAAACGCCCAGACCGCGGCATCGAACCCATCGACGGTCGCCTACATCGGCGACTACGACTCGGCCGCGACCGCGCTCTCGCTGCAGGCGCTCAGCCAGAGCGGCATCCTGCAGGTCAGCCCCTGGAGCCCCTACATCGGCTTCACCGATGCGAACCCGGCCGACGGGACGGGCGATCCCGCCCGCTACTACCCGTCGAGCGGTGAACAGAGCTTTGCGCGACTCGCGCCGTCGGACCTCGTCGAGGCGGAGGCCACCGTGGATTACATGCGCTCGCTCGGAGTCATGCGCCTCTACGTGCTCGGCGACGTCTCGGTGTTCGATGCCGCGATCGCGCAGCTGGTCGCCAACGACGCGCCGAGGGCCGGGATCACCGTCGTCGGGCTGCTGCAGTCGATCGACACGCAGACCAACACCCAACCGCAGGGCTACGCGGCGATCGCGACCGGCGTGGCAGCCGGGCGCCCGGATGCGGTGCTGCTCGGGGCGACACCGGGAGTGGGGGCGATGGCGCTGTGGCGCGAGCTGCACGCGATGGTGCCGCAGGCCAAGCTGTTCGCTCCGAGCACGCTCGCGACGCCCGCGTTCCTCGCCGGTGTCGCCAGCGCCGGCGGAACCTGCACGAACGTGCAGGGCGCTGCGGTGAGGTGCCGGTCGGCGGCGGACGCGACCTACGTCACGAGCCCGATCCTCGAGCTGCGCCAGTACCCGGCACCCGCCCGCGCGGTGGCTGCCGCGTATCTGCGCCGCTTCAAGACGAGGGCGAGCGCGTACGCTCTCTACGGCTACGACGCGATGGAGGACATCCTTGAGGCGATCAAGCTGGCCGGCCGCCAGGCCACCAACCGCGCGGCCCTCCTGCGCATCTTCTTCCATCACCTCGGCGTGATCCACGGCGCGATCGGCAGCTACACGATCAACGGCTACGGCGACTCGTCGCTGCGCACCTTCGACGGCTACCGCCTCACGGCCGCCGGTGCGCTTGTGCTCAAGCGCGAGATCAGGCTGCCATGAACGGCGTCCTGCCGGCCGGTTGCGCGAGGTCCGCATGCCTGGCGCTCGCGCTCGCCGCGGTGCTCGCGGGCTGCGGCACTAGCGGCACCGTTCAGGGCGGCAACGACACCTACTCGGCGACGACGCTGACCGTCTATTCGAACCTACCGCTGCTCGGCCCCGAGGGCGCGCAGATGACCAGCATCGTCAACGGCGAGGTGCTCGCGCTCTACGACCAGGGCGGCCACGTTGGCAAGCTGCACGTGAGTCTCGACTCGCTGAACGACTACCCCGACGGGTCGGTCTCGGACCCGCTGCTCCCGGATCCGCTGCGAACGCTCGACGCACAGGTCGGCGAGTCTGCGCACACCGCTTCCTCCGACCTCAGCACGGTCGCCTACATCGGCGACTACGACTCCGACGCGACCTGGATCTCGCTGCCGCTGAACAACCAGAACGACATCCTGCAGGTCAGCCCCGGCAGCTCCTACGTCGGCTTCACCGACGCGAACCCGGCTGACCTGACCGGCGACCCGGGCGCGTTCTACGCCTACGGCGACCAGACGGTGGACGGGCAGATCGTCAAGCGCACGTTCGCGCGTCTCGATCCATCCGACCTGGCCGAGGCACACGCGACGGTCGCCTGGATGCGCTCGCTCGGCGTGCGCCGGCTCGCCGTGGTCGAGGATGCCTCGAACCCCGCCTACGACAGTGTGATCGGGAAGCTCGTCGCGGCGGCCGCGGCCTCGGCAGGGATCACCGTCGTCGCGAACGACAGCGGGGTGAACACGGCGACGCTGACGAGCCCGGCCTCCTACGCCGCGCTCGCCAAGAGCCTGGCCGGCGCACGCCCCGACGCCGTGCTGCTCGGCGGCACCGCCGACGCGGGCGCCACGGCGCTCTGGCGCGAGCTGCACAGGGTGCTGCCGGCGGCCAGGCTGTTCGCGCCGAGCACGCTCGCGACGCCCGCCTTCCTCGCCGCCCTGGGCGCGTCCGCGAACGCGACGTACGTGACGAGCCCGATCCTCGAGCCCAGCCAGTACGGGGCGCTCGCGCAGCACGTGTTCGCGCAGTACCGCAGCCTGTTCGCCGCGGCTCCGAACGGCTACGTCCTCTACGGCTACGACGCGATGCGCGACATCCTGCTCGCGATCGCGAAGGCGGGCCCGAAGGCCGCCAACCGCCCCTCGCTGCTGGCCGCCTTCTTCGCGCTCGGGCGCTCCGGCTTCACCGGCGCGCTCGGCGACTACACGATCGACGCCGACGGCGACAGCTCGCTGGCGACCTTCGACGGCTATCGCGTCAGCCGCTCGGGCGCGCTCGTGCTGGCGCGCGCGATCCCCTGAACGGCCTGCTCAGCGTGCCAGCGCTTCGGCGAGGGCGCCGTCGAGGTCCGGGCGCTCGAAGCTGTGGCCCAGCTCCAGCAGCCGCGCCGGGATGACGTTCTGCCCGCCGGTGACGATCTCGGCCATCGGGCCGTAGAGCAGTCTGAGCGCCGCCGCCGGCACCGGCAGCGCCGCGGGCCGGTGCAGCGCGCGTCCCAGTGCCCGGGAGAAGTCGGCGTTGGTCACCGGGGTCGGCGCGGTGGCATTCAGCGGCCCGTCGAAGCGGGCGTCGTCGAGCGCCGCGAGGTAGAGCTGGGCCAGGTCGCCGAGGCCGATCCAGGAGATGAACTGGCGGCCGCCGGCCACGGGTCCGCCGACGCCCATGCGAAACGGCGGAAGCATCTTCGCCAGTGCGCCGCCGTGGCGGTCGAGCACGACGCCGGTGCGCAGCACGCAGACGCGCAGGCCGAGCTCGCGCGCCGCGAGCGCCGCCTGCTCCCACGCGACGCAGACCTCGGCGACGAAGCCGTCGCCGGGCGCCGAGTCCTCGGTCAGGCGCTCATCGCCACGATCGCCGTAGAAGCCAACCGCGCTGGCGCTGACCAGCACCTGGGGGCGCTGCGGCGCAGCCTCGATGCCGGCGACGAGGTTCGCCGTCCCGCTCGTGCGGCTGGCGCGGATCGCCTCGCGCACGGCGGTGCTCCAGCGCTGCGCGATCGGCTCGCCGGCGAGGTGGATCACGCCGTCGCGACCGTCCAGGGCGTCCGCCGGCGCCGGTCCCGCGAGCGGATCCCAGCGGACCGTCGCGCCGGAGCCGGAGCGGCTGAGCACCGTCACCTCGTCGCCACGGGCCCGGAGCGCCGCGACGACGCTGGTGCCGATCAGCCCGCCGCCGCCCGTCACCGTGACTCGCATCGCAGCTGATCCTAGTGGACCTCTAGAGTCACGTCGCAGTGCCTGCGCCCGCGCCCGCGTTGTTCCTGATCGACGGCAACAGCCTCGTCTACCGCGCGTTCTTCGCCCTGCCCGAGTCGATCGCGACCTCGACCGGCGAGCCGACGAACGCGATCTTCGGCTTCGCCTCGATGCTCGTGAAACTGATCACCGAGTACGGCGCGACGCCGACGATCGTGGCCTGGGACGCCGGCACCTCCGGGCGCACCGAGGCCTATCCCGAGTACAAGGCGCAGCGACGCTCGCGCCCCGACCTGCTGCGCGAGCAGTGGCCCGCGTTCGAGCCGCTGGTCGAGGCCTTCGGCTACCGCAACGCGAGGCTGGAGGGGTTCGAGGCAGACGACGTGCTGGCGACGATCGCGCAGCGGGCGATCGAGCAGGGGATCGCGGTCTCGATCGTCACGGGCGACCGCGACGCCTTCCAGCTGATCGACGAGCAGGGGCTGGTGAGCGTGATGGCGACGGCGCGCGGGATCACCGAAACCAAGCTCTACGACCGCGCCGCGGTGATCGAGCGCTACGGCATCGCGCCCGAGCAGATCCCCGACTTCTACGGGCTGAAGGGCGACACCTCCGACAACATCCCGGGCGTCCCCGGGATCGGCGAGAAGACGGCCGCCGAGCTGCTGCAGACCTTCGGGACGCTGGAATCGCTGCTGGAGCGCACCGAGGAGGTCAGCGGCGCCAAGCGGCGCGAGAACCTGGTCACGCACCGCGAGGACGCGATCGTGTCCAAGCAGCTCGCCACGATGCAGCGCGACCTGCCGCTCGAGCTCTCGCTCGCCGACGTGCTCGCCGCCGAGCCCGACCTCACCGCGCTGCGCGAGACCTTCCGGCGCTACGAGCTGCGTGACCCGCTGCGGCGACTGGAGGAGGCGCTCGGCGGCCTGCCGGCGGCGAGCGCGCCGACGGCCGCGGCGGCCGCCGACGCGATCAGGGTGGAGGAGGTCGCGCTGGAGCGGTTCATGCTGCGCGACGTCCCCGAGGTTGCGGTCGCCGTCTGTCCGCCCGAGATCCCGGAGGGCGCGCTGTTCGGCGACGGCGGCCCGTGGCGCTTCGGCGTCGCCTGGGGCCCGCAGCTCGTGTACGTCGGCGACTGCGCCGGACCGGGGGAGCTGATCGAGGCGCTGATGGGACGTTCGATCGTCGCGCACGACGCGAAGGTGCTCGGGGTCGTCCCGGAACGGCTGTCGTTCGACACGATGGTCGCCGCCTACCTGCTCGATCCCGCGCGGCGGGGTTACCCGCTGCGCGAGCTCTGCGAGGACCGGGGCATAGACCCCGGGCAGATCGAGCGCGCGGCGTGGGAGGCGGCGGCCGTGGCGGCGCTCGCCGCGGCGCAGCGGCCGGAGCTCGGGCAGCGGGAGCTGACAGCGCTCTTCAACGACGTCGAGCTGCCGCTGGTCGGTGTGCTGCGCGCGATGGAGCGGGCGGGGATCGCGCTCGACCTCGACCGGCTTGCGGCGATCACGGCCCGCGTCAACGAGGAGGTGGCGCAGCTGGAACGCTCGATTCACGAGGCTGCCGGCGAGGAGTTCCTGATCGGCTCGCCGCAGCAGCTCGGGGCGATCCTGTTCGAGAAGCTGGCGCTCTCGCGCAAACGCCGCGGCAAGACCGGCTACTCGACCGACGCACGCGTGCTCGCGGCGATCCGCGACGAGCACGCGATCGTGCCGATGATCGAGCGCTGGCGGGAGCTCTCGACGCTCGTCAAGACCTACCTCGAGCCGCTGCCCGGCCTCGTCGACGAGCGCTCCCGGCTGCACACGACCTTCGTCCAGACGGTCGCCGCGACAGGGCGGCTGTCGTCGGTCAATCCGAACCTCCAGAACGTCCCGATCCGCACGCCGCTCGGGCGCGAGATCCGCGGCTGCTTCGTCGCCGCGCCGGGCTGCATGCTGCTCGCCGCCGACTACTCGCAGGTCGAGCTGCGCATCCTCGCGCAGCTCGCCGACGAGCCGGTGTTGAAGGAGATCTTCCGTCGCGGCGAGGACGTGCACACCGCGACCGCCTGCCAGGTGTTCGGCGTCGACGCCGGCGCGCTCGACGCCGGCATGCGCTCGAAGGCGAAGATGGTCAACTACGGAATCGTCTACGGGCTGACCGATTTCGGCCTCGCCGACCGCCTGCAGATCCCGCGCGAGGAGGCGGCCGTGTTCATCGCCACCTACTTCGAGCGCTTCCCGGCGGTGCGCGAGTTCATCGAGAAGACGATCGCCTCCGCGATCGAGCAGGGCTACGTGACCACGCTGCTCGGGCGCCGGCGCCAGATCCCGGAGTTGCGGGCGCGCAACCGCCAGCAGCACGCGCTCGGTGAGCGCCTTGCGGTAAACACGGTGATCCAGGGCACGGCCGCGGACATCATCAAGGTCGCGATGGTGCGCACGGATCGCGCGATCGCGCAGCTGCGCTCGCAGCTGATCCTGCAGATCCATGACGAGCTGCTGTTCGAGGGCCCGCCGGAGGAGATGGACGAGCTGCGCGCGCTGGTGGAGGCGGAGATGGTCGGCGCCTGGGCGCTGGACCCGCCGCTCGCCGTCGATCTCGGCGTGGGGCTGAACTGGCTCGAGGCCAAGTGACGATCGGTCGCACGCTGGCGGTCGTGCTGACGGTCTGTGCCGGGGCGCTGATGGCGACGCAGTCCAACGTCAACGGCCGGCTCGGCCGCGGCGTCGGCACACTCCAGGCGGCGACGATCAGCTTCGGCGTCGGCCTGGTCGTGATCGTGGTGCTGACGCTGGCGTTCGGGGGCGGCCTGTCGTCAATCGCGAAGGCCGGGAGCCTGCCCGGCTGGACGTTGCTGGGCGGTGCGATGGGCGCCGCGATCGTCGCGATCAGCCTGGTATCCGTGCGCGTGCTCGGCACGGGCGGGCTGACCGCCGGCCTGGTCGCCGGCCAGCTGACGCTGGCGATCGTGATCGACCGCTTCAACATCTTCGGCTTCGGCTACCACGCGCTCGATGCGACGCGCATCGCCGGCGTGCTGCTGCTGGTGGCCGGCACGTGGCTGATCCTGCGGCACTGAGCGAACTGCGGCGGCGCGATCGCGAGATAGTGCTGGAAGGCCCAGCGGCCGATCACCGGCAGGCCCGTGGCGCGAACGGCCGCGCGCAGGGCGAGCGTGGCCGTGGTCCTGCCGACCAGGTGCTGCGCGGCCAGCAGGCAGGTGTAGATCCAGGCGTGCTGCGCGCTGAAGGCGCTGTAGCGCTCGAGCGCCTGTTCGCGCGTGGCGCGGCCGGCGAGCGTGTGGCGCAGCTCGCGGCCGAGCGCGAGCGCGAAGTAGAAGGCGGGGCGAATGCCCTCCGCGGTCAGCGGCAGGCAGTGGCCGGCGGAGTCGCCGACGAAGAAGACGCCGTCCTCGGTGGCCGCTCGCAGCTTGTGCGGGATCCAGTTTCCCTGGAAACGGGTGGCGGGGACGTCGAGCTGCGTGGCCAGCGCGACGGTCGAGTCCTTGACGTGGTCGCGCGGCTCGAACGATCCGCAGCCGATCCGCAGCTCGCCCGCGGCCGGGAAGCTCCAGCTGTAGCCGGCCCGCACGAAGCGGCGATCGATCCAGATCTCGAGATCGTCGCCGGAGCCTTCGGGATGCACCTCGAGCCCGCGGGAGAGGCGTGCCTGCGGCGGTTGGATCGCCGCTGCGTTGGAGAGCACGCGCCGCCAGCCGAGCGCATCGACGACGAGCGGCGCGCGAAGCTCGCCACGGTCGGTGTGCACGACGTGGACGGGCCCGGTGTCGATTCGCTCGACGGTCGCGGTTTCGAACTCGCTCGACGGCGAGCCCTCGCGAAGCAGGCCGCACAGCGAGCGGTAATCGAAGGTCGAGAAGGTGAAGGGCAGCGGCCAGCGCACCGTGCTCCAGGCCGTGTGCACGACGAGCTCGCCGAAGCTCTGGCGGATCGACTCGCGCAGGTCGAGCCGCTCGAGCCATTCGGTCGGCGCGGCACAGGCCGAGGTGGAACGTTCGCCGACGTCGTAGCGGTCGACGACCAGCACGTGGGCGCCCGTGTCCTCCAGCTCGCGAGCGAGCGTCAGACCGGCGAAGCTGGCGCCGCAGATCAGCACGTCGCAATCGCGCGCCAGCGGGGTGCGCTGCGCGCCGCGCTTGGTGGCGCGGGTGGGCATCAGCGCCGATCATACGCGTGTGGAGCGCGGTCCGACTGCGGTGCTGCGCTACGCTTTCGCGCGGTGAGCACCCTGATGGAGAACCCCACAGCCAAGATCGTCGAGGGCTCGAATGGGCTTCTGCTCGAGATCGACGGGCAGATAGTCCCGAACTACGACGCGACGATGCGCCCCTTCGAGGAGGGCGAGGTCGTCACGGGGCACGTCGTGCGCATCGACCACGACGAGGTGCTCGTCGACATCGGCTACAAGTCCGAGGGCGTCATCCCGGCCAACGAGCTGTCGATCCGCAAGGCGGTCGACCCGCACGACGAGGTGACGCTCGGCGAGGAGGTCGACGCGCTGGTCCTGACCAAGGAGGACCAGGACGGCCGCCTGATCATGTCCAAGAAGCGCGCCCGCTTCGAGAAGGCGTGGCGGCGGATCGAGGCGGCGGCGGAATCCGGCGAGCCGGTCGAGGGCACCGTGATCGAGGTCGTCAAGGGCGGGCTGATCATCGATCTCGGGGTGCGCGGCTTCCTGCCCGCCTCGCTCGTCGACATCCGCCGCGTCCCCAACCTCGACGAGTACATGGGCACGCAGATCGAGTGCAAGGTGATCGAGCTGAACCGCTCGCGCAACAACGTCGTGCTGTCGCGTCGCGCGGTGCTCGAGGAGGAGCGCAAGGAGGTCCGCCAGCAGATCCTCGACCGCCTCGCTCCGGGGCTCGTCGTCGAGGGGCAGATCTCGAACATCGTCGACTTCGGCGCGTTCGTGGACCTCGACGGGATCGACGGGCTGATCCACATCTCCGAGCTTTCGTGGTCGCACGTCAACCACCCGAGCGAGATCCTCGAGATCGGCGACACGGTGCAGGTGAAGGTGCTCGACATCGACCGCGACCGTCAGCGCATCTCGCTGGGTCTCAAGCAGACGCAGGAGGATCCGTGGCAGCGGATCGTCAACACGTACAACATCGGCGATGAGCTGGCCGGCACGGTGACGAAGGTCGTCACCTTCGGCGCCTTCGTCGAGATCCTCGACGGCGTCGAGGGGCTCGTGCACATCTCCGAGCTCGCCGCTCACCACGTCGAGAACCCGCGCGAGATCGTCCAGCCGGGCGACGAGCTGCGCGTCAAGATCCTCGAAATCGACTCCGAGCGCCGGCGCCTGTCGCTCTCCGCCAAGCGCGTCGAGGGCCAGGTGCTGCCGGTGCGCCGGATCGAGCCCGAGAGCGACGGCGAGAC
>Ga0181535_10001811_pt1 | contig 27081 bp, 21 predicted proteins | sample PEATcosm2014_Bin_44_FD_119774 | JGI IMG/M metagenome (GOLD analysis project Ga0181535, IMG submission 119774) | Peatland microbial communities from MTU Mesocosm Facility, Houghton, MI, USA - PEATcosm2014_Bin17_30_metaG | ecosystem: Environmental > Terrestrial > Soil > Wetlands > Peat | place...
CAGAGAACAGAGAACAGAGAACAGAGAACAGAGAACAGAGAACAGAGAACAGAGAACAGAGAACAGAGAACAGAGAACAGAGAACAGAGAACAGAGAACTAAGAGCGAACAACCTCATTCAATCGAAGGGCGGGCAAGATAGTCTCGCTCAGAACCTTGAGCCTGCCTTCCAGCATTCTTGCGGATTCGGGTGTCGCCGGCGCGTTCACGGGAATTAGGTCGTCCGACGAGCGGCCCTCCTTTGCCAGTCTTACCCACTCGGATATCTCGCCGATGTATCGCTCGAGCGCTTGCGAGGGAGTCTTGCACTCGTCTATCACGAGATAGGCGGAGGGCAGATCGCCCACTACCACCCACAGCCACTCATCGACATCGGGACGCGACGGGTCAATGCGGAAGAGGAAGACAGCAACGAGCTTTCCATAGCCGTCTCCGAAATAGGCTTCCTGAACCGACCGGCACCAGGAGAATCTTGAGATGTAGTGATGAGCCTTTGCAGCCATCTCTCGCAGAAGCCGAGTATCTTCCGCATCTTCGCCGAGAATCTGTTCAATCGGTATGACGCCGCTAATCGGTGACACAGTGCTTCTCTGTGACATAGTTCGCCTCCAAGGAGTTCGAGAAGATCCCCAATGGCGAGGAAGGGAACCGCTGGGTGACAAGAGCTTGAAGCGAGAAACTCACTTGCCCGGTATGTGCTGCTCCTGCGACGGATCGGGCAGATTGACGATGACCTCGCCGGGCTTGGCGTAGTGGAGCTTTTCGCGCGCCTCGCGCTCAATGGCGTCGGGGTCCGAACTCAGATGATCGATGCGCTGGCGCATCTGCGCGTTTTCCTGCTGCAGGTCCTTGATTTGCTGTTGCAGTGCGCGGTCTTCGACGCGCTTCTGCTGCCATATCGACAAACCGTGATTGCCATAAACAACGTGCCAAGTGACCAGTAGCGCCAGCACGATTGCGATGATGGTGCCTGCCGGCCGCCACAAGCGTTCTGTCGAGTCAGCCGCGCGCGTACGCAGGGAAACGCGCGTGGCCGCGGGTGCTTTCGTCTTGGCTTGCACAATCTCTTCCGGCATCGAATCCCAATCCGCCTTAAAGGCGGGTTCTAATTCAGCACAAACTTTTCGGCCGCCAACCCCAGGGCCTTGGAGTCCTGCTGGTTGCGCACTTCAGTGTAGGCGCGAACGACCGGTTCCGTCCCGGAAAGGCGGTAGCAAACCCACGAGCCATCGTCCAGAATGAGCTTGAGCCCGTCGGTTCTGACGACCTGGACGACCTTGCGCCCGCCCAACTCCTTCGGATCAGTCCCTAACTTCTCAGTGAACGCGGCTTTCTGCTCCGCGGTCAAGTGGAAGTTCTCTCGAACCGGGAAATAGGAACCAACCTTGGCAAAAAGGGCCTGTAATTGCACGCCAAGGCTGGTGCCGCGGGTGGCTACCATCTCCGCAACGAGCAGGCCGGCAATGATGCCGTCTTTCTCCGGAACGTGGCCGCGGATAGTGAGCCCGGCAGACTCTTCGCCGCCGATGGCGATCTTATCCTGATCGATGAGCGCGCCGATGTACTTGAAGCCCACCGGCGTTTCGTAGAGCGGAACCTTGTAGTATTCGGCCAGCGCATTGATCAGGTTGGTGGTGGCGACGCTCTTGGCCACGCCATTCTTCCAGCCGCGCGTTTCGACAAGATAATCGAAGAGCAACGCGATGACGTAGTTGGGCTGGATGAACGTGCCGTCGCCATCGACGATGCCGAAACGGTCCGCGTCGCCATCGGTGGCGATGGCCAGCGCTGCGCCGATCTCTTGCATCTTTTTCTTCGCGGCGCCGAGCAGCTCGTCGGAGGGCTCAGGAGCGTGGCCGCCAAAGAGCACGTCACGGTAATCGTGGACGGTTTCGACGGTGACGCCGGCCTGGCGGAGTAGATGGCATGGATAACCGCGGCCAGCGCCCCAGAAGGGATCGTAGACAACTTTGATGCCCGACTTGGCGATCGCTTTCAAATCCACGAGCTCAGCGAGCCGGTTTAGGAACGCCGGCTTGACGTCCACGGTCTCGAAGTTTTCGGCGCCGGGGCTGGGAACGCCGACACCCCCGCCGCTCGCGGCCTTATCGATTGCCGCTTCAATTTGCCTGGTGGCTTCGGGTAGGGCCGGCGCGCCATCGGGAGTGGAGAATTTTATGCCGTTGTACTCGGGTGGATTGTGCGAGGCCGTGAAGTTGATGGAGCCCGAGGTCTTGAGCGTGCGCACGGCGTAGGCAATGGCCGGAGTGGGGGCGGCCTCAGGAATCACAATGGGCGTGACGCCTGCGCCGGCCAGCACTCGCGCCGCTTCAGTCACAAAGCTCTCGCCGAGGAACCGAGGATCGTGGCCGACCAGCACGCGATGCGGGGCAGGGAGGGTTTTGACATACGCGGCGATTCCCGTTACCGCCAGCCGGATATTGGCGACCGTAAATTCGTCGGCCACAATGGCCCGCCATCCCGAAGTGCCAAATTTGATCGCAGTGCTCATGTTTTTCTCCACACGCGGCCGCAACCGGCCGCAAAGTTCATACTGCAACACCAGGCTCGGATCGGCAAGCAGAGCGACAACTTTTAACCCGGGGTTGACTCAAGGACCGGGGAGTGTGGCCAGGGACTACCCACGATGAGGGTCTTGCCGATTGAAGGCAGATGGCTGAATCACTGGATACGTCCGGATAAATTGTCGAGCGGAAACCCCTGCGCGGCGTCTGGTGCATAGAAGATGTCCTGAACGGAATCAGAAACCACACGCGTTGTTCGCAGGAACAACTTGAGGAGGAGACTATGCTGTTGAAGAGAATCGCAGCCCGTCGGCACGGATTGACCGTTGCCGCCGTTATGGCCGCTATCGCGCTGGCTTTCGGAGCCATTCCGCGAGGCGCAAGCGCGCAATCCAAACCGGAAGACGCACAACCCAGCGATGCCAAGCCTGCTGCGTCTACCGTTCCCGAAACTGTTCGGACGTTTTTCCTGACCAATGCTTCTGAACAAAACGACTTTAACGATGTTCAAACTGCTCTGCGCAATGTACTGCCCAAGGCGAAAATCTATGGCATTCAAGTACAGGGTGCGATTACGGTACGGGGCACCGCCGAAGACCTGGAGACGGCGCAAAAGCTGATCGCCGATCTTGACCGGCCGCGTACGATTTATCGCCTGACCTATACGATCACCGACATCGACGGAGGAAAGCGCCTGGGGTCGCAGCAATTCACTCTGCTGGTTACCTCGGGAGAGAAGTCGACGTTCAAGCAGGGCAGCCGCGTGCCGATTGTGACCGGGACATTCGAAGGCCAACCGGCAGGCACACAAGTGCAATACCAGGACATCGGGCTGAATATCAATGCGCAAGTAAACGGGTCGCCGGAGGCGCTCAATCTGCACACAAAGATCGAGCAATCGAGCCTTGCGGAAGAGAAGCCCGTTGCCTCTGCGCAGGATCCGGTCGTTCGGCAGACCACATTTGATGAATCGTCCGTGTTGTCGCAGGGCAAGCCGATGATCCTTGGGTCGCTCGATCTTCCGGGGACGACGCGGAGCCAGGAGATCGCGGTGGTGGCGGAACTGGTCCACTAGAGTTTGCGATGAAAGTGTATGGCCGCTGCCGAAGCGGAACCTGGCATTGCCGCGTTCCGCTTCGGCGAGGCTTCTCCAAGATTGGAAATACGACTGCCCTTTTCGATTGGCTAATGCCGCGCCGTGTACGCCGTCCGGCGTAAAGTGGTGGCAGGATCGTGTTCAATCAGGAGGGCCAATGATCGAAGCTACGTCGACCGCCCGCATTGTGATGACAACGGTGGTCAGCCCTGATGAAGCCGCGCGTCTGGGCCGGGCGCTCGTAGAGGAACGTCTGGCCGCGTGCGCCACACTCCTTCCCCCGGTTCACTCGATCTACCGGTGGCAAGGGAAGATTGAATCGTCAGCCGAAACACTGCTTTTGCTGAAGACGGCCATTGAGCAATTGCCGGCTCTCGAGGCACGGCTCCACGAGCTCCACAGTTATCAGACCCCAGAATTTCTCGTGCTTGAGATCGAGGCTGGCAGTCACTCCTACCTTCAATGGCTGCGCGCGAACCTGGGCTCGCGGCCGAGTACCAAAGTGTAAACGAACGTCATAGGCGAAAACAGCCCCTCTGGTATCCTTGTTGGGGTTTGTCCTCATGCGCTGGCTGTTGATCGTCTTTCTCGTTTCGCTCGTGGCGCTGCTGATTGCGGCGGCGGGCGCTGCCCGCCATGTCTGGCGGCATCGAGCGAAGCCGGGGAACAGACCGGCGACAGCCGTTGAGCCGGCGGAAGAGCCGGACTTCGGACTGAAACCCTGATCATTTTGCAAATGGGATGAATTGACTGGCGGTTTCGCCGGGAATCGTCATCCGATGTGTGTCATACACTGAAGATTGCCGCAAGCTTGAAGAATGATTAATGAACTGTTGCCGAAAGGACCTCCCCAGACGTGAGCACCAAGGCCCCAGACTCCGCAAACGCGAAGACCCCAGTCGATATATCCATCGCTCATAGCCCCGATTCCGACGATGCCTTTATGTTTTATGGCCTGGCGACGCAGAAAATTCGTGTGCCCGGCTATCGCTTTAACCACACGCTCAGCGACATTGAAACGCTCAACCGCCGCGCGCGCGAGGAGGCTTTTTACGATATAACCGCGGTTAGTTTTCACGCGTATCCGTATTTGCAGGAGAATTATGCGCTGATGGGCTGCGGCGGCAGCGTGGGCGAGGGCTACGGCCCCATGGTCGTTTCCAATCGCATGCTGGACGTCAACGATCTGGGTCGCATTGAGGTTGCCGTCCCCGGCGTGCTGACCACGGCCTATCTTGCGCTCAAGATCCTGAATCCGGAGATCAAGACGGTTACGGTTCCGTTCGACCGCATTATTCCCGATATTCTGGCGGGAAAATATGAAGCTGGGTTGATTATTCACGAAGGCCAGCTGACCTACTCCACAAGCGGTCTTTTCCGAGTGATTGACCTGGGAGCCTGGTGGCGCGAAACCACCGGCCTGGTGCTGCCGCTGGGCGGCAACGCGATTCGACGCTCGCTGGGCGCCAAAGCGCATAAGGTCCTCTCCAAGGCACTGCGCGACTCGATCCGGTATGCCCTTGACCATCGTGAGCCAGCCCTCGAGTATGCCATGCAGTTTGCGCGAGATTTGGACACCACGATGGCCAGCCAGTTTGTGAGCATGTATGTGAACGAGCGTACCCTTGATTACGGCGCCGACGGCCGCGAAGCGATCCGCAAGCTGCTCGCGATTGGACACGAGCGCGGGATCATCCCGATGGCTCCGCAAGTGGACTTTGTGGATTAGCGCGAGTTCCCGCTTGCGGCGCCGCTGTTGGCTCGAACGGATTCCATTTTTTGCCCAGTACGGACACGTTACCCGGGGCGCGAGGAGTCCGCTCAAAGGTCATTGTTGCGCCCCAATGATTTGTGGCTCATTTCTAAATCTTTTCTAATCTCTGCCGATGCTTCTCAACAGGAGCATTGTCCGGATGACCTCGCACGAATCTACCGTTCTTTTGCTTGCATCGGCCGATCCGGCTCTTCTTGGCGCACTTGAACCCTTGCTTCAGACGGCCGGCGCGCGCGTGGAAGTGGTTCTCTCAGCGGAGGCGGCGCTCGCGTTTCTCGTCCGCGGGAATCCGCCCGCACTGCTGGTGCTGGATGCGAGCCTGCCTGATATGCCAATGAGCCAGTTACTGGCCGCGGCGAGGGCGATTGGCGATGGGCCGCGGGTACCCATTGTGCTGATCGCAGACAGTGTGACTGAGGAATGGATTGACCGCCTCGCCGACGGCGTGATCGATGACCTGATCTTGCGCTCGGCTGAATACGCCTACTGGCAGCTTCGAATCGATCTGATGCTGCGTAACCAGCGGCTGGCGCTTGAGCTCGAGACTCTGCGCGAGGCGGCGATTCGCAACGCTCAGTTCGACCGGCTCACCGGGGTCTACAACCGGGAAACGATGCTCTCCACGCTGTTCCGCGAGACCGACCGCGCGCAGCGCATGAACAGCACCTTATGCCTGTTGCTCTTCGATATTGATGACTTTGGCCATTGGAATTCGCGGTTGGGCGTGGACGCGTGCGACGAACTGCTGTGCCAGGTTGCAAGCCGTACCGGCGCGCTCCTACGCAGCTACGATTTGCTGGGACGGCCAGGGATGGATGAGTTTTTGATTGCGCTGCCGGCGTGCAGCCTGGCCAGCGCGATGATTCTGGCCGAGCGCCTTCGCGTCGAAGTTTTCTCGGTGCCCTTCCGCGTGGCAGGCGATGCTATTCGCCTTTCCGCGTGCTTTGGAATTTCGAACAGCAGCGGCCGATCGCCGGTGGTGGTTCTGCGCGAAGCTGAGAAGGCTCTGGAGTATGCGAAGGCCGCCGGGCCGGAGTCCATCCAGTGTTTCGGTTGCCCACAGGAACCCGCACCATCGCCAGTAAAGTTTCTCTCAGCGAATTCAGGCGATGAATTGCTGGCGTGGTAGCGAGTGTCTTTCTCTGAGTGGGGAAATCCGGGGGCTTTATCTACGCGATCGTTGCGCCTTCCAATTCCAGGAACTCCTGGAAGACGTCATTGGAGAGCAGGCGGCCGCGGGATGTGAGCCAAACGCGCGCGCCGTCAGAGAACAACAGACCATTGGCGACAAGGTGGTCGACTGTTTGCATTGCCGGCTCGAGCATCTCAGGGCCGAATTCCAATTTGAGCGCGGCGAGGTCCACTCCTTCGTTCATGCGGAGCCCGAGAAACCACGCTTCCTCGAATTGCAGCGCGGGCGAAAGGCGGGTCATCTGTGGGGTGGCAGGGCCCGCGAGATACTCCTTCAGATCGTCTGTCGTCGTGAAACGAAGTACGTCGGGGTGCCTTGTTTGGCCATCGGAGCCGTCTCTGGAGGCCGTTGCAGGCAAGGCCATGGACGACGCATCCAGGCCGACTCCAAGATAGGGCCGCCGCCGCCAGTAGCGCATATTGTGCTTCGATTCGAATCCGGGCTGAGCGAAGTTCGAGATTTCGTACTGGCGGAGCCCTACGCTTTCAAGCCGCTCAATGGCCCGCTCATACATGCGAGCGATTGAGTCGTCATTCGGAACCAAATCGGCTCGATAGCGAACGCCGCCTTTGAGCATCTCGCGTCCCAGTCGCGAATCCTCATCGACTTCGAGCATGTATACGCTGGCATGAGACACTCCCGAGGCGGCGAGCGCGTCCAGAGACTCTTCCCACGAAACGAACGTCTGTCCGGCAAGACCTGCAATCAGATCCACATTCAGGTTGGCGATTCCCGCCGCTCGCAACCGCCGCAGATCGGCCTCGACGATTGCGCGGCTGTGCAGACGGCCGCTGGCGTGCGCTTCGGAGTCAACAAAAGACTGGACGCCAAGGCTCACGCGGTTCACGCCGGCGGTCGCCATCGCTTCCAAAGTCGTGTCGGCGATTTGGCCGGGCGCGCACTCCATGGTGATCTCAGCGTTGGCGTTGAGATCGAATTGCGATCGGATTGAGGCAAAGAGTCTCAGGAGGAGATGGGGAGGCAACAGGCTGGGCGTTCCACCTCCGAGATAGACCGTGTCCACGCGCTGCGGGCACTCCGAGCCCATACTCCTGGACCAGATTGAGGCTTGAGAAAGGTCCTCGATCAGCCGGTCGACATAGCGCTCATGATCCGCGGCCGGGTAGACGCCCGAGGCGAAATTGCAATAAGTGCACTTCGACCGGCAAAAGGGGATGGAGACATAAATTCCGAGCGCGCTGTCGCCGCTACCGGTCATGAAAAGATTGTTTCACGAGGCCTCAGTCCTGTTGTTCGGGAAATCGCTCCCACGGCTCATGCAATCATGATTAGAAGGAGATCCGGATTTGAAAGCGTGGCCTATTGTTGCCATCCTCGTTATCCAGGCCATCCTTTTACTTGGCCATTGGTTCGTTTATTCCACTTTCATTGCGTTCTGCCCTGGCCTCGCTCCCGCTATCGCCGCCGATCTGCGCGTTGCACTGCTGATCCTGGCCTTCAGTTTCGTTTTCGCCTCGCTGCTGTCCTTCCGCTATTCCAATCCCGTCGTTCGCGCCATCTATTGGACTGCGGCTGTTTGGCTGGGTTTTGTCAACTTTTTTTTCTGGGGATCGGTCGTGCTTCGGGTGGCGTGGCTGGCGATTGTGTTCTCGCACGTAGGCGCAAATCCCGGGGATTTCCGCGCGCCGCTGGCAGGCGTTATCTACGGACTCGCAGCAGTCACCGCAGCTTACGGTCTCCTCAACGCGCGGATCATTCGCATTCGACGCGTTGCCGTGAAAATCCCCAACCTGCCTGCGTCCTGGCGCGGCCGCAGAGCGGTTCTAATGAGCGACTTGCACCTGGGGGCGATTAATGGCGTCCGTTTTTGCCGGCGTGTTGTCGCGGCGGCTTCGCAACTCCAGCCGGATGTCGTCTTCATCCCCGGCGACCTTTTTGACGGTACAAAAGGCGATCTCGATCAATTGCTCGCGCCCTTCCACGCGCTCAAGCCGCCGCTCGGCGTTTTCTTCTCCACGGGTAATCATGAGGAATTTACCTCGGCTGCGCACTATATCGAGGCCATTGCAAAGGCCGGGATTCGCGTCCTCGCAAACGAGCAGGTTGTGTTGGATGGCCTCCGGATCGCAGGCGTGCTGTATCACGATTCGTCCTCGCCGCTTCACATGAAGGCTGCGCTCAGCAGCATGGGCCCGGCTGGTACCGAAGCTGTTGGCGCATTTCCGGGCATTCTGCTGAACCATGCGCCCGCGCGGCTGCCCATCGTGGAGCAGGCAGGTTTCAATCTGCAACTCTCCGGCCACACGCATGGCGGTCAGTTTCTGCCTTTTACCTGGATCACGCGCCGCGTTTACGGCCGCTTCACAAGCGGACTGCACAGCTTTGGATCGCTCGAGGTCTATACCTCAACGGGCGCCGGAACCTGGGGTCCTCCAATGCGCGTCGGGACGCGGCCGGAGATCATTCTGCTGGAATTTTCTTAGGGGCTCATCGCTTATTGGCAAGCAATTCTGGAAACATGGAGAATTCTGTTTTGAGCACCGAATCGACCGCGTCAAGATCGACCGAACCGGGATCGAACGAGCCAGGATCAACCGCACTGGGTCAGCCCGCGATTCCTACGCACCTTACCGGGTTCAATCTGCTCATGAGTCCGCGGCTGAACAAGGGAACCGCGTTCACTGAGGAGGAACGCGACAGGTTTGCTCTTCACGGCCTGCTGCCGCCTCACATCGGAACCCTGGAAAGCCAGCGCGAGCGGCGCAAACGCGTGCTCGACAGCCTCCCCAATGCGTTTGACAAATACAGCTTCATGCGCGACCTGCAGGACAACAATGAGACGCTGTTTTACTCGCTCATTGCCAACAATACTGAGGCACTGCTGCCGATCGTCTACACGCCGGCCGTCGGCGAGGGCTGCCAGCGTTTTTCTGAGATCTGGCGCAAGCCGCGCGGTCTGTTCCTCAGCTATCCCAACAAGGATCGAATGGAACAGATTTTTTCGAGCTCCCATTTCGATCCCATACGCTGCATCGTGGTCAGCGATGGGGAGCGCATTCTCGGCCTCGGCGATCAGGGCGCTGGCGGCATGGGCATTCCCATTGGCAAGATGGCGCTCTATACGGCGTTGGGCGGAATTCCGCCGGAGCATTGCCTGCCGGTGCTGCTCGATGTGGGCACCGACAATGAAGAGCGGCTCACCGACCCCATTTACGTCGGCTGGGAGCACAAGCGCGTTCGCGGGCAGGAGTATGACGATTTTATCGAAGCCTTTGTAACGGCCGTCCAGCGACGCTGGCCGCACGTTCTGTTGCAGTGGGAAGATTTTGCGGGCGCGAATGCGGCGCGGCTGCTGGAGCGCTATCGCGACCGGCTGTGCACGTTCAACGACGACATACAGGGAACCGCGGCGGTGACAACTGCCACGCTGCTCGCGGCTGTGAATGCAACAGGGATTCCGCTGCGGGAACACACGATCGCCATGTTCGGCACGGGATCGGCCGGAACGGGAATTCTCGATCTGCTGATTGCCGCGATGAAAGAAGAGGGCCTAAGCGACGAACAGGCGCGCCGGCGCATTTACGCCTTCAATCACCTCGGACTGCTCGTCGAAGGGGGCGAGGGAATTCGTCCTGCCCAGCAGCCGTTCGTGCGCAAGCGCGAGGATGTTGCCGGGTGGAAGCTGTCGGCGCCGGGTTCGGGCGTGATCTCGCTGCTCGACGTCGCGCGCAACGCGGGCATCACGGTGCTGGCCGGCGTTAGCGCTCAGCCCGGAGCCTTCACCGAGGAGATTGTGCGCGAGATGGCCCGCCACACTCCGCGCCCGGTTATCTTTCCGTTGTCAAACCCCACCTCGCAAAGTGAAGCCGCGCCCGCCGATCTGCTGCGATGGACCGAAGGCCGTGCAATCGTCGGCACGGGCAGCCCATTTGCTCCGGTTGAAGTCGACGGCAAACTTGTCCGTATCGCGCAGGTGAACAATTCCTACATCTTCCCCGGTCTCTCGCTCGGCATCCTCGTCAGCCGCGCCCGGCGCGTGACCGATGGCATGATTATGGCCGCGGCTAAAGCGCTGGCTTCGCTCTCACCCGCGCGCGCAGACAAGAGTGCGCCGCTGCTGCCGCCGATCGCGCACTCCCGCAAAACGAGCGCTGCGGTTGCCGCGGCCGTGGGGCAGCAAGCAATGGCAGAGGGAGTTGCTGATGCCTGCGACGAAGCCGAATTCGCCGAAAGAATTCGCGACTATGTGTGGGAGCCGGAATACCAGCAGTATGAACGAATCATGATTGCTCGCTAAGCCGGCTATTCCCCGGCCGGCACTTCTTCCAGCAATCGCTTCCACGTTTTCTGGTTTTTGCGGAAACTTTTCTTCAGATCCTCGAGTATCCGTTCAAAGTCCGCGTTGGTGCGAAGGTTGTTCCACGCAGGATTCTTCTGGAACCAGGGATAGTTTTCGTTGCCGAGGTAGATAGCGCGGCGCAGCCAGTGGAGGGCCTCGCTGGAGTCGCCATCGACGGCGAAGTACGTGGCGAGCCGGTAAGCCATCTCACTGTCGGCCTCGGCGGCGGCCAGCGTGTCGTCCTTGAGCAACGCAACGCCGCGCTCCCGGGCATTCGCCTGCACGTAGCAGATGGCCAGTGTGGGCACGGCAATGCGCAGCGAGGAGTCGTCGGCGATCACGCCCTCGAGAATCTCAATGGCCTTGGCTAGATTTCCCAAGCGCATTTCCTGATAGCCTGACGAGGTTCGTAGCAGGGGATGGCGAGGCTCCAGAGCCAACCCCTTCTCCAATTCGTCGCCAGCCAACTCGATTTGATTCTGGTAGTGGTAAACGCGGGCGCGATGGTTGTAGAGGATGGCCGCGTTCGCCGGATTGAGCTTGAGCGCGCGGCTGAATTCTCCCAATGCCTCGTCGTACATGCCGTCGCCGCGCAGCGCCAGGCCGGCCACCATGTGAACGTTCCAATCGTTGGCGGCGCCGGCGAGCAGGTTGGCAATGCCGTGCCGCGCTGACTCCTTTTCGCCGCGCGACAGCAACATATAGATGCGGTAGAGATTGGTTTCGGTCGACGCCGGATCGAGCTTAAGCGCTTCATCGAAGGCGCGGCGCGCGCGCATCACGTGGATTTGCCCGCCGAAGCCATGCCGCGCGTATTGCAGTTCGGCGATGCCCAGGCCGCTCCATCCCGCGGCGAAGCCTGGATCGGTTTCAGTGACGCGCGTAAACAACTGATGAGCGCGCTCGAGATCGGCGAGAGAACCCGTGCGCACCATAAACGAGCTCAGCAAAGCGCGTGCCTGCAGATAACGCTCGCTGACCAGCCCGCGTAAAGACTCGGCGCGAGCCGGGGCTCGCGTCGCCTCGGCGCTTTGCCCAGTGCGCGACGACTCGATTCCTTCCGAGGCGCCCATTCCCTGCAGCGTGGCAAAAACTTCGTTTGAAATCTCAGACTGCACGGCGATCAGATCCAGAGACGCGACGCGAATGGATCCGCCGGTACGGACGCTCTGCGACGCAACGTCAAGCAGTTGCCAGTTCAGGTCGAATCCGTTATCGGAACGAACGAAGCTGCCGGCGAGCACAAATTTAACCAGCAGCTTTTGACCGACCGCCAACGGATCCATCTGCGCCCAGGACTGCGCGCCTGCCAGTGGCATGAGCGCGCTCGAAGGCCGCACGACCAGCGATGGAATCCGCGCCAGCCGCGCGGCAATCGCGTCAGCGAGCGCGAATCCGTAGAGAGGCGCCGCCTGCGTTGTGCCCAGGTTGACGAAGGGCAACACGACCAGCGAGTTCTGCGTCTTTTGCTCCCCTGTTGACTCGCGAAATCGCTCGGCCAGCATGGAAAGCAAACCCGTGGTGCGCTTTTCGGCCTCGGGACCTGTCGCGGGCAGGTTAGCCGCCGCGTCTCCGGGAAGGATGCCGGTGTCGATGCGCATCGCCTTCATAATTGTCTTCAGTCCTTCGCGAACATCAGCTGCCGAGGCCGTGCGCGCGCCGGGATTTTTTTCCAGACAGGCAGCGATCACGCTCTTGAGCTCAACCGAGATCTCCGGAACGATCGCGCTCAAGTCGTCCGGCTCAAGAAACTGGATGGCGCGAATGGCCTGGAAGTCTTCGGCATCGGCGCGGGCGAAGGGGTGACGGCCTCCGGCGAGCTCATAGAGGATCACGCCCAGCGCCCACACGTCCGACTGCACGCTCGATTGCCCGGTGACAAATTGCTCCGGAGCCATGTAGCGAATGGTTCCGCCGCGCGCCGTGTAGGTTGAGATGGCGGGTTTGTCCTTAGCGAGAGCGGGCTTAGCGGGGTCGAAACGCGCATCTTCAGGCGCGATCCGCCGAGCGAGACCGAAGTCCAGAATCTTCACCAAGCCGCCGTCGGTCAGCATTACGTTCTGCGGTTTCAGGTCGCGATGAAAGATGCCGAGTGCGTGCGCCGCCTGTAGTCCGTCGGCAATCTGAATTCCCACCGAGAGCAAGAGCTGCAAAGTCGCCGGGCCGCGGGCGATCAACTCGTCCAGCGGCTGGCCGGGCACAAATTGCATGGCGATATACGCTTCGTCGCCGCTCTCGCCGACCTCATAGATGGCGCAAACGTTGGGATGCTCGATGGCCGAAGCCAGACGCGCCTCGCGCAACACCGTCGAACGCATCTGCTCGGCGGTGAGCAGCCCGGTATGCAGCATTTTGAGCACAACGGGACGCTGCAGCAGCGTATCGTTGGCCGCGTACACCACGCCGCTGCCTCCGGCGCCAAGACGCCGCAGAATGTCGTAATGGGCAATTGTCTTGCGCTTCATCGCTCAACTCAAGTCTAGCCTCCATCGCGTAAGGAACGTCTCAAGACAGGGTTCTTCGCCGGGCCATTGCCGATCTGTTAACGTCGAATTGACGATGAGCAATCGAAACGGATTCGCGGGCCGTAGCGACCGGCGCCGGGCGCATTCGCATGTGAGTGCGCGAAGGCCGATGGCGAGGCTGGTGCTCGCTTTGGCGGTTGCCGCGCCGTTCTCTTGTCTCATTGCACAACAAAACGCAGGGCAACCGCCCCAGCAACAGGCTCAACAGAATGCACCCGCAACGTCCGCCCCGGAAATCGGTACTTCCTCCGCGGCACAGCAACCGGGCGTGGGCGCGCAGCTCCACACCGGAACCAGCAGCGGCCTCGATACCAATGCAAGCTTGCAGAATCTGCTCGCCGATCACGAGTACCTTCTCATTCAGGCGCAACTCGATCGGCTTCCTCCGGATCAGGCGCAGTTTTATCGCGGTATTCTGGCCAATCGCTCAAACCAATTGGAAGAATCTGTGAAGCTGCTCGAACCGCTTGTCGAAGGTGTGAGTGCGAGCGGCAACGCGGCTCGCGAAAAGCTGCTGCGCATGGCGCTCGCCGAAGATTATCTTCGCCTTGGCGATTGGACCAAAGCCGCTCAGGCCTACCAGGCCCTTGACGATCGACTTCATGCGAATTTGAGCTCCAGCGAACAGGACGAAATTGAAATGCCGCTCAAGTTGCTGCCGCTAGCCGCCGCCAATCCGCCGATCACAGTGGACCCGTGCGACCCGTTCAGGCTCCAGGTCAGCAACGATCCTCTGGGGCTTATCGATGTGCCGGTTTTTATCGACGCGCGATCCCACAGCTGGATGCTCGATCCGACCGCGCCGTTCAATCTGATCTCGCGGTCCATCGCGCGCGACGTCGGCCTTGAAGTCTCACAGAAGTCCGCCACGATTCAGACGCTCACCGGGCGCCCCATCCAGGTTCACTCGACCGTAATTCCGCGCTTTACAATTGGCGGCCGCTTGACGCTGCACAATGTCACGGCCTTTGTATTCGAAGACGCGGACTATACGTTTCCTGATTCCGGCTATCGCGTCGAAGGCGTCCTGGGGTATCCGGCGCTGGCTGCGATGGGAAGGATCACGGTCTCCGATAACGCCATCCAGGTGAACCCCGCAAAGGAGGTCGATCCGCTTTCCGATCAGGACCGCCTGACCACGGGCGCCCGTTTTTATTTCGACGGCGATGAAGTCATCATCGCTCTCGGGCGGACGCGGGATCCCGGCGCCGACCCGACTTCGCAGGAGGGCCCAACCGGAAACCACGGCGACTCCGGCGAAGGCGACGACCGGATGTTCGCGATCGACGCAGGCGGCCAGCAAACATATTTGACCTCGCGCTGGTTCGACGAGCATGCCGCCGAATTCAATGGCAAGAAAATGGAACCGTTCTCGTTTCCAGGTATGGATTCCGGGCCGAGGTCAGCGTATGTTGCCGACGATGTACCACTGGCGGTCGGCGACAAGACTGTCGACCTTCATTACATTCCAGTCCTCACCCAGCCACTTGGCTCGGCCGCGCGCGACGACGTTTATGGTGTGATCGGCATTGACGGACTCGACCAGCTGAACAGTTACACGTTTGACTACCGGACCATGCGGTTTAGCGCGAAAATTGAGTGAGAAGGCTGGGAGCCGGCCAACGGGCGCCGATCGTTATTTCTTCTCTTTCTCCAGATTCGCCTGGCTGCGGCGGCCCAAGATGAGAATCGCGATTCCAAATACCAGCAGCACCAATCCCCACCATAGATTGGCGTCGATCCCCATGCTCTTTGCATACACATCCACTTCGGAGCGCGTCGACAGGCCGAAGGCTGTCAGAATCGTTCCGATTAATGTGAACAGCATGCCCATCGAGATTCGCGGATCGTAGAACATGGTTTTCCTTCCTGCTCAAACGAAGATCAGGTTTACGGCGATCGCAACCAGCAGGATCGCAGCGGCCATTGCCTCCGGACGCTTCCACCACTTTGCGCCCGCCGATGCCCGCGGCACCATGGAGTGCACAAGTCCTTTAAGGTCCTCTGCCGCTCGCGGTTTGGTAAAAGCACTTACAATGACAGCCGCCAGCAGACTCACGAGGAAGGCCAGTATCGCCGTGCCCAGGCCCAGCACGATCTCGCTCGCGGGATGAATCAGCGGAGCGATCCATCCGCCATGGATGCCAGGTTGTTCGCCGTAGGGTAGCGCGAGGCCGTGATTCAGAAGAGCGACGGCTGCTCCCGCAATGAATCCCGCAAATGCGCCGTGCCCAGTTGCGCGCTTCCAGAAAACCGCCAGCGACAACACCGCAAACAGCGGAGCGTTCACGAATGCGAAGACCAGCATCATCGCGTCGAGAATGCTGTCGAATCGCATTGCGGCACACGCCGCGCCAAAGGCAAGCAGCGTTCCGCCTACGACCGCCCATCGGGCTACAGCGAGCAACCGCTTGTCGGCGGCGTTGGGGGTCAGCAGCGCCTGAAAGATGTCACACGTGAAAACGGTGCTGAACGAAGTTATGCTCGCAGCCACGCCGCCCATCAGACAGGCCAACAATGCCGTCACTCCCAGCCCTAGCAGACCCGTTGGCAGGAATTCAAGAAGGATTTTCGGCGTGGCCATCGCATAGTCAAGAGCAGCGTGGCCGTCGGCAGCGATGATCGGCTTTCCGTCCACGCCGGCCTTCGCCGGAATCAGGCCGCGTCCCGCTTCCACAGCCGGCGGCACAACAGTGATCTCGTGGTAAATCACACCGTTATCGTTGTGAATCACAATCGAAGTGTGCGGAGTGGGTAAAGCCACGGCAATCAGCCCCGTGACCGCCACGACGAATGGGACAAACACACGTACCGCAGCGGCGATGATCGGACTTCTTCGCGCGGACTCAACATTCTTCGCCGCCATTGCGGATTGCAACAGCCTGAAGTCGGTGCACCACGTTCCGCCCCCCAGAACAAGGCCCACGCCGAGCACGAGCACAATCGCGCTTGTTCCCATGGGATGCGCACCTGCGTGAGTTGCACCGGACGAAGCCTGCACCATGCCGCGCGAGAAAGCTCCGGTCGACGCGGCCTTCAACCCGCTCCAGCCGCCGATTCTCTTTAGTCCTAACAGGACAACCGGCAACAGCCCGGCAAGGACAAGGCAAAACTGTATGGCCTGGTTGTACATCGCGGCGCCAAGTCCGCCGAGCAGAACATAGGCCAGCACCAAAGCCGCAGGCAGCGCCATTGCGAGAAGCAGAACTCCGGTTGACGGCAGGTTCAGCGTGGTGGCAATGCGATCGAAGACGTGGAGCGCCACAAAAACGCGCGCCATGGCATAGAGTGCGATCCCCGCGCTGAATGAGGTCATTGCGGCGAAAAGAAATGCATTCAGCACGCGCGTCTTCCGGTCAAAGCGCAGTCCAAGGTATTCCGGGATGGAACGTATGGCTTTTGAGCTTGATGTTGCGGCCGAGTTCGAGCCGTAGAAGACGGGCATGAGGTAAAGGCCCGCGAAGAGCATTGCAGGAATGGAGCCAAGCGCGAAGAATCCCACGCTGGCCAGCCCGTACTTCGCTCCGGCCGCGCCCATGCCGAGCACTTCCTGAGCGCCGAGGCCCGCGCCCAGCATCGCCAGGGCGCATAGCCAGCCAGGTAAAGAGCGCCCGGCCTGCATGAACTCCCTGCTTCCCGTCATCGCCGGCTTGAGCGAGAATCCTGCTGCCAGGATAAAGAAGGCGTAGATCAGCAGGATCAGCGAATCAGTCGCGGCAAGATTGGGGACAGCAAGATTGGACACAAACTGTTCCTTCCATCCTGATGGTACAGAATCTGCGCGGCCTGCCGCGTGGCGCCTCACGCGACTTTGCGCATGGCCGGCTCAAGATTCATCTCTCGGCGCGCGCGCAAAAAAGCGGCGGCAGGGGGAGCACTCCCTGCCGCCAAGTTTCTGCCATTTGCGTTGCGTTGTCCGAGGAGCGCTTCTATTACGATCGCGCTCAGTTCCAATTACCGATCACCGCGGAGCAGGCGCTGCGCTGTTATTGCGGCTGGCCTGATCCCGGAGCCGGCAGTTGCTGCGGAGCGCCATCGGGCGGTGGCGGTAGTGCGCCGTCCGGTGGTGGCGGCGGCCCCTGTTGCCGGTGGAATTGCCCGCCTTGCCCGCGGAACCGGTTGCCTGGCCCGCCCATGCCCGGTCCGCGCCCGTCGGGTCCCCACTGACCAGGTCCAGGTTCGCGCATTCCGTCGTGCCGCATCCGGTTTTGGTGCAAGGTCTGGAGCTGTTTCCACTGGTCCGGCTTCAACTGCAGCCGAATGTCCAAAAGAAAGCGCGCGTTTGCCTTTTCAAGATCCGCACGTGCGCTTACAACCTTGTCAATCTGTGCTTCGATCGCCGCGCGGTCCGGAGTGTCGGCCTTCATCAGCGGGCCCATCTCCAACTCAGCCTTGCTCAATGTGGCCTGCATGTCGATCAGCTTCATGCGATGGTCCTGGAGAATCCCATCCATCGCCTTGCGCTGGTCGTCAGTCAGGTTCAGTTGCTTCGCGACGTCCGGATTGTTCCAGAATTGCCCGTTTGCAAATCCGAACGAGCGCTCCATTGGAGGCCGATGCTGCCCGAAACCAGGTTCCATCCCCGGCCCGCCAGGCCCTTGAGCGCAGGCCCAACCTCCCGCCGTCAATACTGCCGCTACTGCCAAAATCAGTCGTACATTCTTCATCGTTCTCATCGGTTCTCTCCTGCCTTTTTGTCCCAGCGGACGCTTTCCCGTCTTCTCTTCCGGTGCTTCCTGCTTTTCTCAATCGATCCTTCAGTTCGCTCCGTTGCTTTCCATCAACTGCGCCAGCGGCTCCATGGCCGCCGGAACCTGCCGCGACACATCACTGTCTACCGTTGCCAGCAGATCCTCATCCTCATTGGAGGCATTCTTCGCCGCGATCGGCGGCTGCGCGGCATTCGTTCTGGCTGCGACAGGCTGTTCAGCTGTCTTGTGCACCAGAGCGGCTCTTTGTTCCACTGCTTTGATTGCTGCTTTCATGGCTGCGATTCGCGCGGACTCTCGCTGCACATGGCGCTCGTACAACGTGCCCGCGAGGCTTCCCGCCGCCAGCAAGCAACCGAGAGCCCAGGTTGCCGCCAGGCGCCAAGTGTGCCGAGTCGTCATAACCGCCGACCGCGGCTGGCTGTACGCCGCCTCGCTCCAGGCATCCACGCTGGCCTTGAAGTGCTTCAGCGCACCCGCCACGATCGGATCATCTTCGACTTCAGCCAATCTGTTTCTCCCGCTCATCGTGTCCCTCTCAGTTCCGCGCGCACCCTGCCCACCGCCCGCGACAAGTGTGCTTTCACCGTGCCCTCGCTCAATCCAGTGACTCGCGCAATATCGTTCAACTCCCGCTCTTCCATATAGCGCAGCAGGAACACCGTGCGCTGCCGTGCGCTCAGGCCTTCGACTGCCTTCCAAACCTGCGCTACCTGCTCCCGCGCCAATATCTGCTGCTCCGCGTTTCGCTCGCCGTTCGGCAGCCAGTCGCTCGCCTCGTCAACGCTGACCGCGTTGGCCTGTGTATGTCGCCAGAACTGCAATCGCCGATTTCGCCAGTGGTCCTTCTGCAAATTGATGGCGATCCGCATCAGCCAGGTCATGGCGCTCGAGTCGCCGCGAAAGTGTTTCCAGTTCCGGTGCGCCTTAAGAAAACACTCTTGCGTCAGCGTCTCCGCCAGATCCACATCTCTCAGCGAAGCAAGCAGGAAACGGAAGATTTGAGGCCGGTGGCTTTCGACGATGCTCGCAAATTCGCGCGCGGCGAGTTCCTCCGCGGCGACTGCGGTCATCGGCTTAACGGCTGTCCCGGCTGCCATCGAATTGGTAGACGTCACCACGCGGCGCAAGTTTACAACCCCTGCGTCCATTTTCGCCCTAAGGCGCCATTAAGCCCAAGGGCGGAACGACTGCAAAAGCGGCGCAAGCCCTTTGTTCCCGCCGAAGGTTCAGAGGCGTGGCTCCGCCGGCTTGCCCCGCGCGGCAACACCGCCAAGCTGGCCGCAGTTCGCGGGCGACGAGGCGCTCTTGCTGCGCAAAGGTATAATTCGTTGCGGCAGAATGAGCGGCGCGCGGCGAACCAAGTTGGATGAAGCCGGAAATCCGCAGCTGAAATTTGTGAGATTCACTTTTGGGAGTGAGCAGATGATTTCCCGCCGAAATTTTGTCAATGGTCTGGCCGCGGGCGCCGCGGCGTCAGCTTTCGCGTCCACGGCGAAGAGCTATGCGCAGATCCTGGGCGCCAACGATCGTTTGAACATTGGCCTCAATGGCCTGAACGGCCGCGGTTACGCGCATCTCGCTGGGCTGGCCGCCAACAGCAATGCCGCGCGTGTGGCCTATATCTGTGACGTCGATTCCGGCATCCTAAGCAAATTTGCGGCGGCGGCGGAGCAGAAGCTCGGCTACGCGCCCAAAGCAGAGACCGATTTTCGTCATGTCCTGGAAGCGAAAGAAGTCGACGCCATTACGATTGCCACCCCCGACCACTGGCATACACCGATGGCCGTGCTCGGCCTCAAAGCCGGCAAGCACGTTTACGTCGAGAAGCCCTCCAGCCAGAATCCGCGCGAGGGCGAGTTGCTGGTCGCCGCGCAGAAGAAATATGGAAAGCTCGTACAGGTAGGCGATCAGCAGAGATCTTCCGATTACACCATCCGCATGATCCAGAAGATTCACGACGGCCTGATCGGCGACGCGTACATGGCCAAGTCCTGGTACGCCAATACGCGCGGGTCAATGGGCATCGGCAAGCCCGCGCCGGTGCCATCAACACTCAACTGGGATTTGTGGCAGGGCCCGGCGCCGCGCAGCGAATACAAAGACAACATTCAGCCGTACAACTGGCACTGGCTGCGCCGTTACGGCACCGGCGAAACGCTCAATAACGGCACGCACGAGGTGGACATTTGCCGATGGGCCTTGCAGGCCGAGATTCCCCACGCCGTGACCGCAAGCGGGGGACGCTACCAGTACAAAGACGACTGGCAATTCCCCGACACAACCGTCACGAACTTCGAGTATCCCGGCAAACTCATCTCGTGGGAGGGCCGTTCCTGCCAGGGCATGCGACTCTACGATCGCGATCGTGGTTCGGTCATCATGGGCACCAAGGGCTCGGTGGTGATCGATCGCGCAGGTTACGACGTGTTCGACTGGAAAGGCAAGCAGACCGATACGTATCGCACCGGCCACGAAACCTCAACCGGCGATCTGCTCAGCGCCGACACGATGACCGACTCTCACTTTGCCAACTTCATCGCGGCCATTCGCGGCCAGCAAAAACTTAACTCGCCGGTTGTGATTGCCAACGTCACCGTGACCATGCTGCTGCTCTCGAACATCGCCTGGTTCGTCAACCGACTGTTGCGGGTTGACACCGAAACCGCGCACATCCTCGACGACCCCGAGGCCATGAAATACTGGGCCCGCACCTATGAACCGGGATGGGAAGTGACGGTTTAAGGGCCGTGAGCTGAAGTTGTCATCCTGGAGCGAATGCCGCGCAGCTGTGAAGCAGAAAGATCCACATTGCAGAGTCGTGGTTGGGCGGAGAGCATCAAAATCTGCGGGAGTGTGAAGAATGGCCGTCTCTGTCTCATCATTACCTGCCGCCCAGGCTGGAACCATTACCCTTGGCGGAGATTTGACTGTGAACCGCATGGGCTACGGCGCGATGCGCATAACCGGGAAGGGCATCTGGGGACCGCCGGACGATGTCCCCGCGGCGCTGGCCACGTTGCGCCGCGCTGTCGAGCTTGGCGTCAACTTCATTGATACCGCCGACTCTTATGGCCCTGATGTCTCTGAAGAGCTGATTGCGCAGGCGCTCTATCCCTATCCCGCGGGCCTTGTCGTCGCGACCAAAGCCGGATGGACGCGCTACGGACCCGGCGTTTGGCAACATGACGCCAGCCCCGCGCACCTTGAGAAGGCCATCGAAGGCAGCCTCAAGCGCCTGCGCCTGGACCGCATCGATATTTATCAACTGCACGTTCCCGATCCGGCGGTTTCCTTTGATGCCTCGATGGAGACTCTCGCAAGGCTGAAAGAACAAGGAAAGATCCGCCACGTGGCTCTCTCAAACGTCACGCTCGAACACATCAAGCGCGCGCAGAAAATTGTCCCCATCGTCAGCGTGCAGAATCGCTACAGTTTCTCGGATCGCGAGTGGGATTTCGTGGTGGATTACTGCGAGGCCAACGGAATTGCATTTCTGCCCTGGGGGCCGATGGCGCAAGCGCGCAAGGCGAACGAAGTGGTGGAAAGAATTGCCGCTGTGCGAAATGTATCGACTGCAGTTGTCTCGCTGGCATGGCTGCTGCGTCGTTCGCCGGTCATTTTGCCAATTCCCGGAACCAGCTCCGTGAAGCACCTTGAAGAGAACGTCAGCGCGGCAGCGTTTCGGCTGACCGACGCTGAGTTCGCGGAGCTTGCCGCAGTCGTTCCCAAGCCCTATTGGTTGCGAGGCTGAAGCCAGCCCAGATGCGCACGGTGCGGGTGATTTCTCCGCACCGACCCCATCCCGAAGCCGCTTGGCAAACATCATTCAGGGAGTCTACAGCGTTGCGCGGTCGCGTTGAAGGCTACCGATCGTTGTCGCGAAAGTCTGAAACCGCGCCCTGCACGATTGTCCTCTTGATTCTTCGTTCACGCCTCTCCCGGAGGATTTACTCTAATTCCAGACCGTCATGCTGCTCGAATCTCTTCGCCAACAAGTCCTCCGCGCCAATCAGGAGATCGCCCGCCGCGGTCTTGCGCCTCACACCTTCGGGAACGCCAGCGGTGTCGACCGGTCGGGGCCCAAGCCCCTCATGGTAATCAAGCCGAGCGGAGTTGATTACGCGGCCTTAACTCCCGCCGACCTCGTCGTCACCGATCTCGATGGCAAGATCGTCGAAGGCTCGCTGCGTCCGTCGAGCGATTTGGATACACACACACTGCTCTACCGCGAGTTCCCCCAGATTGGGGGCATCGTTCATACCCATTCCGAATTCGCCACGGCGTGGGCGCAGGCAAACCGCCCGATCCCTTGCCTCGGCACTACGCACGCCGACTATTTTCATGGCCCAGTTCCCGTTACTCAGCCACTCTCCGCTGAGGAGGTCGCCTCAGGCTACGTCCGGAATACCGGAGCGGTCATTGTCCGGTGTTTTCGTTCCGGAAACCTCGATCCAACTGCCATCCCCGGCGTGCTCGTGGCTGGTCACGCCCCGTTCACGTGGGGCAAGGACGCGGCCGAGGCCGTTGAGCATGCGGACGTTCTTGAGTACATCGCCCGGCTGGCCTTCCGCAGCGTGCTGCTGGGAGCGCCAGAGGCAGGGATCCCCGGGCACGTATCGGAATACCACTACCTTCGCAAGCACGGTTCGAAGGCGACCTACGGCCAGCGCTGACCCCTGGGCGGAATCCATGCCCGAGCCGGCTTTTTCTCGCGTTCGCCCGACGCCCAAGACGCAGGATGTGGTCAAATTGCCACCCCCGAAATCCTCGGAACTCCTGTGTTTTAGCCCAGTTGACGAATGGCGGGGCGGGGCGCATCGACCTACAATTTTCCATAGGTCCATTCGGTTCTGCGGATGTGTGCTCTTGTTTTTTGCACCGGCGGTGTGATTTACTTCACTTCAGGTTGACATTTACAGGCTTTCAAAAGTCCATATCACGATTGTTCTCAGACAATTGGCCTGACACCTCTGGCGTAATGCCGCATCCCCACCGCGTGGCAACCGACGTGCTGGTAAAGCGATTGATGTAGGAAAACCCCGCTCATGGAGACAAGCCTCCTTAACCGCGTGCAGGCTACGCTGCTGGCCTTGGCCACAGCGGCGCTGTTCGTGTTGGCAGTGCTGAATGTCCTCGAGCAGAGGCAGTACCCGCAGCCTGATGACGGCGTTTGGTGGGGTGAAGCGCAGGGCGGCCTCCAAGCAGAAAAGGTTCTCCCGGATAAGCCCGGCGAGCGTGCGGGAATTCAGGTGGGGGACCTGCTGACGGGGGTCAGTGAATCGCCCACCGCCGATGTAACGCCGGTGACGCTGGTGGCCAATCTGGAGCGCGCCCTCTACGCCACAGGGCCTTACGGGCAGGTCTACTACACCATTACGCGCGACGGTATTCCTCTCGAAGCTCCCATCAAAGTCATTCCCGACCCGATGGATCACAGCCTTGAGTACGGCCTGCGCGTGATCGGCCTCATCTATCTCATCATCGGCTTCTACGTTCTTTTCCGCCGGTGGGGCGCCCCACGGGCCACACATTTTTACCTCTTCTGCCTGGTTTCGTTCGCGTTTTACGCGCTGAAGTACACAGGGAAATTCGACGGACTGGATTGGATTGTCTTCTGGACGAATGTTGTGGCCGAAGCGCTGCAGCCGGCGCTCTTCCTGCACTTTGCCCTCAGCTTTCCTGAAGAACGCTTCAAGAATCTCCGCCGACGCTGGCTGCTGCCCCTGGTGTACGCGCCGGGCGCCGGACTGCTCGCGTTGTGGCTCTGGTCAATCGGCACGCGCGAGGCCACCAAACTCCTACTCGACCGGCTGGACCAGATCGCTACTGCATACGACGCCCTCTTCTACGTGTGCGCCGCGCTGCTTTTCCTGCGCAGCTACAGCCGCGCGACCACGCCACTGCTGCGTCAGCAATTGAAGTGGGTTACGCGTGGCACACTCCTCGCGGTTCTTCCCTTCACGTTCTTTTATGCCATTCCCTATTTGCTTCACCTGAATCCGCCGCAGTTGTTGACGAATCTGGCCGGCCTGTCGCTGGTTTTTTTGCCGCTCACATTCGCATGGGCCATTGTCCGCTATCGCTTGATGGACACCGATCTGATCTTCAAGCGCGGCGTCGCCTACACACTGTCGGTGGCGCTCATTGGTGGCGGCTATTTCGGCATTATCGCGTTGATCGCCCTTCTGGTTCACCAGCGCCTGCCTGAGGCTATGCGCGAGTGGGCGCTGGTCATCGCCATTCTGGTGACGGCGGCGGTCTTCGATCCCCTCAAGCGCCGCATTCAGAGCTGGGTCGAACGCGCCTTCGACCGCCATCGCTACGACTATCGCAGGGCGCTGGTTGAGTTCGGCCGCGGACTCGGTTCACAAACCGACCTTCAGACGCTGCTCAACTCTATCGTCGAGCAATTGCCAAGCACCCTCCTGGTCGCTCGCGTCGCCATTTTTCTGGCGGAAGAAGGCGGGCGTTTACGGTTGGCCGCTTCGCATGGTTTACCGGTCGAAGTAAGTACAGGGCAAGGCAATCTCTCGCTCGGCTTTCTCGACTTCGACCACTCTGAGGACCACTCGCACATCTTTTTCGAAAATGCTCAGGCAGCCCTCCATCTGCCGCCCGACCAGCAACGCGCAGCCGCCTTGCTCGACCTCAACTACTATTTGCCCTGCCGCGTGGCGCCGGTACAACTGGAAAGCGGCGACGCCGCCAGCCGCACGATCGCAGTCATCGGCCTCGGCCGCACGCTGGGCGGCGATTTTCTGTCGAGCGAAGATGTCGAGCTTCTTGAATCCCTGGCCGGCTACATCGGCATCGCCATCCAGAACGCAAGCCTCTACGCGCGCCTGGAAGAGAAGATTGTCGAGTTCGAGCGGCTCAAAGAGTTCAACGAGAACATCGTCGAATCCATCAACGTCGGCATCTTTGCGATCGACCTCAACGATCGCATCGAAAGCTGGAACGCGCAGATGGAGGCCATGTACGCTTTCAGCCGCGCAGAGGCGCTCGGCCAGGAACTTCGTTCCGTCTTTCCTTCGGAATTCATCGAGGCGATTGAGGGGTTCCGCAACGACCAGGGAGTGCACCACCTCTACAAATTCCGCCTGATCACGCGCGCAGGTGAGTTGCGCACCGCCAACATTGCCATCGCGCCGCTGCTCTCGCGCGACTTTGTTTCCGTGGGCCGCATCATCCTGGTCGATGACATCACCGAACGTGTTGCCCTGGAAACTCAGCTTGCCCAGGCTGACAAGCTCAGCTCCATCGGGCTGCTCGCCGCCGGTGTTGCTCACGAGATCAACACGCCCCTTGCCGTTATCTCCTCCTACGCGCAGATGCTGGCCAAGCAACTGCGCGGCGACGTGCGCCTGGGCCCGGTGCTCGACAAGATCACGCAGCAGAGCTTCCGCGCCGCCGAAATCGCGAATGGGTTGCTTAACTTTTCCCGCACGTCAACAACCGAGTTTCGTTCCACCGACCTCAATCAGGTGGTTCGCGATACGCTTTCGCTTCTTGAGCACCAGTTCAAGACGGCGCAGATTCTTGTCGATCTCGATCTGGCCGACGAGCTGCCGCAGATCCACGGCAATCCCGGCAAACTGCAGCAGGTCTTTCTTAATTTGCTGCTGAATGCCAAGGACGCCATGCCCGGTGGCGGGCGCCTGACGATCGCCACCCTGGTCAACGGGCACGTCGAGGCCGTCATCTCCGATTCCGGCTCCGGCATCGCGCCCGAGAACCTGAAGCGCATCTACGATCCCTTTTTCACTACCAAGAACATGCCCGGCGAACGCCGCGGCACTGGCCTCGGCCTCTCTGTTTCCTACGGCATCATTCAGGAGCATGCCGGTAAAATTCACGTCGAAAGCGCGGTCGGCTCCGGCACAACATTTCATCTCGAGTTTCCCCTCTTAAGGAATTCTGTCCATGCCTGAGTCCACTACTGAGGACGCACCGCCTATGAACGCGACTCTCTCAGCGCCCGCTTTCGAAAATACTTCGCCCATTGCTTCGATCCTGGTTGTCGACGACGAGGCCGGAATCCAGGAATCGCTCGAAGTGTTGCTCTCCCTCGAGAATTACGCCGTGAAGACCGCGGCCAATGGCGAGGAAGGCCTGCGCATGCTCGACCAGTCGAGCTTCGACCTCGTCCTGCTCGACCTTGCTTTGCCGGGTCAAAGCGGTCTTGAGCTTCTGCCGCAATTCAAAGAGCGCCAGCCCGATGTTCCCATCATCATGATCACCGCGTATGGAACTGTCGATAACGTTGTCGAGGCCATTCGCGCCGGCGCGGAGAATTTCGTCCAGAAGCCCTGGGATAACGAGAAACTGCTCGCGGACATTCGCTCCGCAGTCGCTCGCCGCCGCGCCGAGGAAGAGAATCTTCAGCTCAAGCGCACCCTCAAGCAGCGCTATAACTTCGCCAATATTGTGGGCAAGAGCGACACCATGCTTCGCGTCTTCGATCTCGTGGCGCAGGTTGCTCCCAGCCGTTCCACAGTTCTGATTCAGGGCGAAAGCGGCACGGGCAAAGAGATCATCGCCAAGGCCATCCACGCCAACTCGCCACGGAAAGATAAGCCGTTCGTCCCCATCAATACAGGCGCCATGCCCTCAGAGCTGCTTGAGTCCACGCTCTTCGGGCATGTCAAGGGTGCGTTTACCTCCGCCGTCGCCTCGAAGAAGGGCCTCTTCGAAGTCGCCAACGGCGGTACGCTCTTCCTGGACGAAATCGCCACCATGGGCCTCGACACGCAGTCCAAGATTCTGCGCGTGTTGCAGGACAAGCGCTTCATGCACCTCGGCGGCATTCAAGAGATCCAGGTGGATGTGCGCATTCTCGCCGCCACTAACGTCGATCTCCGCCAGGCGGTGCGCGATGGCCACTTCCGCGAGGATCTCTTCTATCGCCTCAACGTGATTACCGTTGACCTTCCGCCGCTACGCGCGCGCCGCGAGGA
>Ga0181535_10001812_pt1 | contig 27071 bp, 22 predicted proteins | sample PEATcosm2014_Bin_44_FD_119774 | JGI IMG/M metagenome (GOLD analysis project Ga0181535, IMG submission 119774) | Peatland microbial communities from MTU Mesocosm Facility, Houghton, MI, USA - PEATcosm2014_Bin17_30_metaG | ecosystem: Environmental > Terrestrial > Soil > Wetlands > Peat | place...
ACCGGCGCCGGGCTATGACCAACTGCCGCAACGCTCCTGGCTCTTTGTGCCGCTGTGGGGCATTGTGACGTGGTTTCTCTACGCCGCCCGGCGGGGTCCACTGCCCGGAGCATGGGGTGGTGGTCGAGCACGTTCCTTGGAGCGACGGCAAGCGGCCGGTGACCATTGCCATGATGTGTTTTCTGTCCCGCTGGGCGCGGCGGCTGTCCTGGCGCGAGACGGCGCGGGCCTTTGGCACCAGTTGGGAATGCGTCTATCGCTCGGTTCAGTGGTTTGTGCAGTGGGGCTTGGCGCATCGGATATTGGAAGGGATCAGGGCCATCGGGATTGATGAAATCCACTGGGGCCGAGGCAAGGGGGCGGATGGTTTTCTGACCGTCATTTACCAGATTGACGGCCATTGTCGGCGTCTGTTGTGGGTCGGCAAAAAGCGCACCCAAGCCACCTTGCGTCGGGGTTTGGCGGCGCTGGGGCCGCAAGTCGTGGCGGGCCTGCGCTTTGTGTGCAGCGACATGTGGCGGCCTTACTTGAACGTCATCGCGGCCAAGATAGGCCATGCGCTGCACGTCCTGGACCGGTTCCACATCACTTCGCATTTGAACCAGGCCCTCGACCAGGTGAGGCGGGCCGAGAGCGGCCGCTTGCGGGCGGCGGGCCGGCCGCAAGCCGAGCGGCTCAAGAACATGCGCTGGAAACTGCTGCGGCGTTTCAGCCGGGTGCGCGGGCGAGCCCGCAGCCAACTGGGCCGGCTGCTGCGCGCCAAGCTGGAGACCGCGCGGGCCTGGGCCCTCAAAGACCACTTTGAACATTTCTGGACTTATAAATCCTGGAGGCACGCCCGCGCCTTTCTGGACTACTGGACCTGGCGCGCCTTGCGCAGCCGCCTCGAACCGATGAAGAAAGTCGCGCGCATGCTGCGCACCCACGAGCACTTGCTCTTGAACTGGTTCAAGGCCAAGGGCGAAATCTCCAGCGGTGTCGTCGAAGGCTTGAACAATAAAATCCGAGTGGTCACCAGACGATCCTATGGCTTCCGCACCTATGACGCGATGGAAATTGCCCTGTATCACACGCTAGGAAGGCTCCCCGAACCGGAAGAATTTACCCACAGATTCTGCTGACGAGGCCTTTTTGGAGGTTATTCCATGAATGAGCCGTCTAACAAAGCACTGGAGCCAACAGCCGGTAACGCTGCCAGTTCCGCTTCGCGGTTCACGGTTTTTGGTCGGCGGTGGCTCAGCTTTCTACGTTAGGCATCATCCGCGCGTTGCCGCCTCTCGCGGCGGCGGAGAGCGAGTAAAAGCACCTTCTGATTTCTGCCCGTTCCGCGACAGCGGACAGCTAAAACTGACACCGCGAAAAGCGGCGTTTTCACCATGCCTTCATTGCCCTGGTGGTGATGGCGGTGGATTCCATGTTGCGAATGGGAAACGGGGCGCAAGCTGGAATCCAGCGACTTCACGACCAGGCACTTGTCGGGGCGAAGCGTTCGCGTGTTGGCATTCGGCTTGGCCTTGGGGATTAGCAAGCCGGATGACGACACGGGAACGCGCAGCGGGGAATGCGTTTAAATAATTTTTTATTTTGGGGGTTGACCTTTTGATTCAAAGGAATATATTCAAAGGCGAATAATTAAATTTACTGTATGAAGTCAAAGAAAAAGAGCAGCAAAGGGAAGCGGCCGAAGAACGCATTCGTCCACTTCGGAATGAATTTGGGTCATGGCGAGATTCACTTCAAGGTGCCAAAAAAAGAAATTCCGAAGGGCGTCCCGAAGACCATGAAATATGGCGGGGAACTTCATAATCCGTGGCACGAGAATTCGGTTTTTTTCTGGTGTATGCATTGCGAGCGGACATATCGGCGGGGCGAGTGCCGGGAAATTGACGGGTTGCAATACTGTCCTTACGAGGGGTGTGACGGTGACACCTTCCTGGATGCCTGGTCGTGGGAATCGATCCGCGAGGCAAATCCTAGTTATCCGGTGATTCCTGAAGAGGGCAACGTGTATCCGATGTATCCAGAAAAAGAAAAAAGTGCAGAAGGCAAAAAATGACATCCTCAAAAGCCGTTCGTGGGTGGTGCTCCAATTGCGGCGCGCTTTCATATGCGGCGCGCCAGGGGGCAAAAACTGCTGGCCTGACGTGTCGGGTATGCGGAGACACGTTAAAGCCTTTGAGCGAATTGACGGAAGAAGAAAAGGCGATGGCTGATATGCAAGCATGGTTCGCAAAAGTGTGTCGCGACGATCTGAACGGGCCGTCGCCGATTGGTGCGGCGGAAGATCTGCGGTGTTCCCGGTCAATGATTGATCGGCTGGTTGAGCGAAGTGTTCTTGAAAAGAGCGAATTCTGCTTCAAAGATCGAAAGGTCGTCATCATTTCGCGTCGGTCTGTTGCGAAGGCAAAGGAAAACAGGTTGCGCACGGGGAACTGGACCGGGCATTCCGTGAGGCGTGGTTCGTGAAGGTTTTATGAGTAGTGAGGAAATGAACAAAGACGGCAACGGAATATTGCTCACAGTGGGCGAAGCGGCAGAAAAACTGCACGTAAGTTCGCGGACGGTGTGGCGGATGATTGCCGACGGGCAGTTGACGCCCTGCCGGTTCCGGCGTTGCACCCGGCTGTGGCTGGCGCAAGTTTTGAGCTATCTGAAAGGCAACGGAAGGATTGACGTATGATTTGCAATGTATTTAGACCCAAGCGCCGGATCAACGGGCGGCTGCACGTCGGGCGGCTGTATCGAGGCCGTTTCAAGTTGGATGGCGAATTCAAGGTGACGACGATTCCGCTGCAGACAACGGACAAGCAATTGGCCAACCAGAAGCTGCTGGCGGTGGTGCGCCAGCGCGAAAAGGAACTGGCCGGGCTGACGAGCCGGAAACCGTTGCGTGAGGCGGCACAGTCACCCCTGCTGGCCCACTTAAACGACTTTTTGGCCGACCTGCGGGCGCGGAAGCGTTCGGAAAGCCATGTTAAACATCTGGAAACACGCATCAAGCGGCTGTTTTTCGAGTGTCATTGGGAACACCTGCGCGATGTCAGTGCTGACTCGTTTCAAGATTGGCGGGCGAATCAAAAGGAATTTTCCCAAAAGACGCTGCACGAATACCAGAATGCCGCGTCCTCGCTGTTTGTGTGGATGGAACGCAACGACCGGCTGGAAAGCAACCCATTGCGCCGGGTCGGCAAGGTGGAGCGCAAGGGCTATGAAAAATTGAAACGACGCTCTTTCACGAATGAAGAAATGCGGCGGCTGGTGGCGGTGGCGGGGCTTTATGCGCTGGGTTATCTGGCGGCGGTGAATACGGGGTTGCGGCGCACGGAACTGGCTTCGGTGCAATGGGGTGACGTGCATTTGGACGCTGAGCGTCCGTTTATCCTGGTGCGGAGTTGCACCACTAAGAGCCGCAAGGCCGGGAAAATCTATTTGAAATCATATTTGGCGAGGATGGTCGCAGAAATCAAGCCGGCGTCGGGCGCGGCGGATGAACTGGTGTTTGCCGGTCGGATTGCTTCCATGCGGAAGATGCACGAGCATTTGAAGGCGGCAGGAATAACGGTTTACAACGAACAGGGCGACAAAGTGGATTTTCACGCGCTGCGGAAGACTTACAACACGAATTTGGAGTTGGTCGGGGCCTCGCTGCAAGTCCGGCAGGAATTGTTACGGCACAGTGATCCGAGATTGACGGCGGGCACTTACATGGACACGACGCGATTGGAGACCGCAAGTTTGATCGAGAAGCTGCCGGACTTCATGGGTGAAAAGGTGGATGACACACAATTAGGCACACACGCGCCAGTCGTCAGCGGTCCTGACGTGGCGCAAGCTGTCCCTGCGGATTGGGGTTCGGAAAGCTCTGAACACCCTGCAAACATTGATGAAAGTCACGACTTGACCTCGGCTGTCGCCGTCTGTCACGATGGCCCGTTAAGCGGTGTTTCGGGGTTCGAATCCCCCCCTCTCCGCCAAGTTTTGTGAAGCTCTCAATCAAAAGTGACTACGCCGCGCGAGCTGTTCTCTGGCTCGCGCAACATTATCCCCAAGGCGTGGCGCGGACGGTTGAGGAAATGGCTTCCGCCCAAGGCATCCCGCCCAATTATCTGGTGCAAATTCTGATCGAGCTGAAGTCCGCCCAGATTGTCAAAAGCCAGCGGGGCAAGGAGGGCGGCTATTTGCTGGCCCGGCCGCCGGGTCAGATCTCTTTTGGCGATGTGCTGCGCTGCATTCATGGGGAAATTTTTGATTCGCCCGCCTTGAACAGCCCGCAGACCCCGCCGGAGTTGCGTCAGGTCTGGCAGCAGTTGAGCCGATCTGTCAATCAAACTGCCGACAAAATCAATTTCCAGCAAATGGTCGATGCCAGTCTGGAAAAGGGCCGGATGTATTACATCTGACGGTCAGCGGATTCCCTTGCGAATGAATTCCACGGTGCGTGCGGTGGCGCCGAGGTTGGCCTGAACCACCTGCCGGGCGCGTCCGCCCAATTCGGCGCGGCGGTGTTCATCGGCCAGCAAATCCTCCAGAGCCGCTTCCAACCCGGCGGCGTCGCGCACCTGCACCACCGCCTTGGCGGCGAGAAAGGCGCGGGTGACGGCGGCGAAATTCTGCATGTTCGGGCCAAACACGACCGCCTTGCCCAAGGCGGCGGGTTCAATCGGGTTCTGGCCGCCTTCCGCAGTCAGGCTTTTGCCGACAAAGACGACGGTGGCCTGCTCGTAAAAAAACTTCAGTTCGCCGGTGCTGTTGAGCAGGAGACATTCGAGCTGGCCGGGGGGGACGGAGGTGGCGGCGGCAATATCGGTGCGGCAGATATACTTGACATTTTGCGCGTCCAATTCGCGCATGACTTCCTTGGCGCGCTCAAAATGGCGGGGGGCCAGGACCAGGAACAAAGCGGGAAAACGGCGGCGCAAGCGGAGAAGGATTCCGGCCAGGATCGCCTCTTCGCCGGCATGGGTGCTGCCAGCCACCCAGAGGAGGGACTGGCCGTTCACGCCAATCTGGCGAAGCAAGGCGGCGGCATCCAGTCCGCCGCGCGCGCCGGGTTGGGCGGCGTCAAATTTCAGATTTCCGCTCACCTGCACGGCTTCAGGGCGGAAGCCGAGATCAATCATGCGGTCGGCATCAGCGGATTCCTGGCAGCCGACGCCGGCAAAGCGGGCGAAGATGGGGCGGAAAAGGAACCCGAAGAAGTGGTAATTGCGGCGCGAATTTTCGGAGATGCGGGCGTTGATCAGAAACAAGGGGCAATGGGCCGCCTGGTTTTGCCAGAGGAAATTGGGCCACAATTCGGCCTCCACCAGCACGACGGCGCGGGGCCGGATGGCTCGCAGGGCGCGCCGGACCGAGCCAAAAAAGTCAGCGGGATAGTAAATGCGGAGGACATGAGGGGGCAGCAACCGCCGCAGTTCCGCCATGCCGGTCGAAGTGGTGGTGGAAACGAGAATCTGGCAGCCGGGAAGATGCGGTTCGAGGGCGCGGAGCAATTGGCAGCAGACGCCGGCCTCGCCGACGCTGACGGCGTGCAACCAGAACACGGGGCGTTGGGCGAGGGCGGCTTTTAATTGGGCGTCGTAGAATCCGAAACGCTGCCAGAAGCCGGGACGCCAGTTGCCGCGCCGCCACATTTTCAGGAAATAAAACGGCGCGCTCAGCCAAAAAAAGACGAAAAATAAAATGTTGTAACCTAATCGCATGACTCAGTGGAAAAAGACCAGTCGAAGGACTAATAGCAGAGGGAGGAGGATAGGCACAGCCCATTTTAAGAAATAAGCGACGAAGCCGGGGAGGCGGAGGCCGCGCCGTTCGGCGATGAGCTTGACCATGAGGTTGGGTCCGTTGCCGATGTAAGTCAGCGCGCCGAAATAGACGGTGGCGACGCTGAGGGCGGCCAGATAAGCCGAAGCGGTTTGGGCAATTCCAGGCAGGCTGGCGGCCGCGCCCCCGACGGAATGAACGAAGACGCCGGAAAGCGCGCCGGCGAACGCCAGATAAGCCGGGGCGCTGTCCAAAATGCCGGAGACGCCGCCGGCGCTCCAGTAAATGCGGGCCGGGGAAAGGGTTGTGCCGAGAACATCGCGGGCGTTGAATTGCAACCAGTCGAGGGCTGGCATCATGGTGGCGAAAATCGCAAAAAAGAGCGCCGCCATTTCGAACATCGGGGCGATGCGGAATTCGTTGTTGTCATATACTTTTTTACCGGCGGCCAAATAAGCGCCGGAGGCGGCCATGAGCATCAGGCCCTCGCGCAAATACAAGTGTTGGGGGACAAAAACAGCGGCGACAATAACGGCGAGAAAGGCGATGTTTCGCCAGCCGGCGCACGTCACGCGCGGGCGCGGGGCGGCGGGAACGGGCGCGTAACCGCGGCGGTCCAAAAGGTAAAATACGCCGAGCAACCAGGCCATGCTCAACAACCAGGGCGCCCAGCAGTGGCGCAAAACCCACCAAAACGGAACGCCTTTGAGAAATCCCAAAAGCAGCGGGGGATCGCCAATCGGGGTAAGACCACCCCCGATGTTGGCGACGATGAAAATGAAAAAGACAACATGGCGGGCGGAGGCGCGACCGGCATTAAAATGCAGCCACGGCCGGATCAGGAGCAGCGAGGCGCCAGTCGTGCCGAGGACATTGGCGAGCAAGCCGCCCAAGGCGAGGAAGATGACGTTTCGGACGGGGCTGCTTTGGCCGGCAACGGAGATTTCAATTCCACCGGAGACGACGTAGAGCGATCCAATCAGCACGATGAAGCTGAAATATTCCCGAGCGGTGTGATAAACGGTGTTTGAAGCGCCCGGCGGCAATAGCAGGAGGTAATAGATAATCGGGATCGCGGCAAAAACCAGGGCGAGCCTCCAGTAATGGCTCCGCCACCATTGCCCCAAAAGAGGCGCGCAGGCGATCAGGCCGAGCCAGAACAGGAACGGCAGGATCATGTATGGATTCGGGTGGCTCACGAAAGAAAAGGGGGCAGGATTAGGATTAGGATTAACGATTAGGATTAAGATTAGGAAACTGGTGGCGGAGAATCAGGCCGGATCGGGCTTCGGTTTGCTGATCGTTTTCGACGGCGATGACGCCGTTGACGAGGACTTGTTTGAAACCGGTGGCGTAATGATGGGGGTCGGTGTAGGTGGCGTTGTCCTGCACTTTGTCCGGGTCGAATACCACAAGGTCGGCGTAGTAACCGGGTCGAATGAGGCCGCGTTGGGCAAATGAAAAGGTGGCGGCGGGCAGGGAAGTCATTTTGCGAATGGCATCCTCGAGGGTAAGGACTTTGAGGTCGCGCACGTAGCGGGCCAGGACGCGGGCGTTGTTGCCGTAGCCCCGGGGGTGGGGAACACCCTGTCCGAACCGGCGCACCCCGCTGTCAGCCGCAATCATGGTGTTGGTGTGGCGCATGAAAACCTGGAGATCGGGTTCGCTCATGCCGTGGAACACGCCATCGGCGCCGCCGTGCAACTGGATGTCAAATATGGTTTCAATCTGGCTGTCAACCGAATCCGAGCCGAGGGTTTTTTTGGCGGCCTCGGCCAGGTTCAAGCCGTTGAGCGATTTGTCGCGGCGGTAGGAGGAGATGACGGCGTAGCTGAAATCGGGCGATTTGCGGCGGCGCAGGCTGGCTTTCATTTCGCTGATAAAGGCGGCTTTTTGTTTGGGGTCGGCGATGCGTTCGGAGAATTTTCCGCCTTCGAGGGCCTGGCTGGGGATAAGCTGGTCGATGCCGGTGCTGGAGGCGAGGTAGGCGTATTGATCCTGGGTGATGCGCAGGCCGCGGGCGCGGGCGTCTTCGATCAGGCCCAATATTTTTTCGGCGCGCCCCCAATTGGCGGGGCCGGAGAGCTTGATGTGGGAAACCTCGGCCGGCAGGTTGGCCTCGCGCGCGATGCGGAAAACTTCGTTGAGGGAATCGGTGATGTGATTGCCCTCGTCGCGCATGTGGCTGGTGTAAATGCCGCCGTGGGCGGAAACGACCTTGGCCAGTTCGATGATTTCCTCAGTCTTGGCAAAAGTGCCGGGCTGGTAAATCAATCCGGTGGAAAGGCCGACGGCCCCATCTTTCATGGCCTGTTCAACCATGGCTTTCATCGCCGCCATTTCCGCGACGTCTGGAACGCGGTCAAACGAGCCATGCATGGCGCGGCGGCGGACTGAGCCGTGACCGATGAGGGTGGCGATGTTGGGCGAGAATTTTTCCTTTTCCATTTGGAGGAAAAAATCACCCACGTCGATGACGGATGAGCCGCAATTGCCCAGCACAATGGTGGTGACGCCCATGCGCAGAAAATTTTCCGCCTGCGGCATGGACAGGACATCCTCGGCGTGGGTATGGACGTCGATGAAACCGGGGGCGACGACCAGCCCGTTGGCGTCAATTTCCCTGGCGGCGGTTCCGTCCACCTTGCCGACAGCGGCGATGCGACCGCCCTTGATGGCAACGTCGCCGGAAACGGCGGGAGCGCCGGTGCCGTCGATGATTTTTCCGTGGCGGATGACGAGGTCGTAATCCTGCCCCCAAGCGGCGAGCGCGCAGAGGAAGGACAAGGCAGCCAAGGTGTGCCGGATGAATTGGTATCGGATGAGAACCATACTCGGTGGGCACTGTGGCACAAAGCCGGATTCGCGGCAACAGGAACCGTCCCCCCTATAAAATTTCATATAAAATTCATAAAATTCCGCCTGCCTATTTGATATACAACATATTGATTGTAAAAATATTGCAACCCCAAAGGGGCGGAAACCCATTTTATGGATTTTATGGGGGGTAGTGCCGGGCGCGACTGGCTCAGGAGACGCCGGTTTGGCGGGAGGGACAAAAACAAACGTGGAAATTGGGAAAGTAGAAAGTAGAAATAGGTGGCTAACCTTTACGCCTTCGCATACACCGGCACGAGATAGGTTTCGTTGAAATCAAGGCCGGGGAGGTCGAGCTTGACTTCCAGTTCCCAGAAAACCGGCTTGTCCGCGCTCAGGTTGGTTGGCAGGGCGGACGGGGGCAGTTCGTAACGGAGTTCCGCCCTGTCGTTAAGTTGAAAATTACGCGGCTGCTCCAAAAACCATCTTGCGCTCCAAACCTCCTCGTGGACCAGCGTGACACTTTGATTTTTACCACAGCCCCGTCTCTCCATCCATTCCTCGACACAGCGGAGCGTGAACGTCCCCTTGTTCACCTGGCGGATTCCGCCAAAGGGGCGCCAGTGCAGAACGACGGGGTTGGGCAGACGGAAAGGAAAGGACGCGAACTCAATTCGCGAATGTCCGAACTTGAGCGCGCGCCCCAGTTGCCGTGCTGCCAGCCACCACATCACCAGATTGACGAGATCGAAAATACCAACGATGCCTCGGAGCACCCACGGCGAGTTGGCGCGGGATGCCCACCAGTTGAACATGGACAGAAAAACCGTCAGCGCCAGGGCGAAGGTAAACACCTGGGTCAGGCGGGTCCATTCCGACACTTCGAATCCGTCGGGATGCCACGGGTAATCGGCCAGCGCCGGTTCATTTGGGCGCAGGCGGGCAATCTCCACGCGGCGGCGATTGGCCGCAGATTGTCCCAAGGCCATGCTCCAAATCCAGACCCCGCCCAGCGCGAACATGATTCCGGCCATCGTCAACACCCAGTAAGGCGCATGCACTGAGGCGGGATTCACCTCCAAGACTTTCGTGCCCGCCAATATGATAGCGGCGCCTATGGCCACAAAAATGCCGCCAAAGACGAATCCGCCCCAAGTCGTCATTCCCATCTTGGTTCCACGCTTTTGGACGTTTCCTGACAATCGCCGTCGTCCGTCCGGCGAGATTTCGTAGCGGTCTGGGGTCATCGGCAGGCACGGTAATCTCCCGGTGATGGAAAGGAAAGAATCTTCCATACCAATCGCGTCATCTATTCTGCCCGATTTGAGAATACAGATGATCGGATGGGCTACCTGCTACCAGCTCATCAGGCAATTGAAAAAGGCCTTTGTTGAGGAGGGTGGCTTGCGCGAGCACATGACCCGCGCGCGTCTGGCGGAAAGGGCGCGGCAACGCCGGCCGATCAAGTTGCCGGGCAAATCCGCCCTGTCCGATTTCGGGTTGCGGGGGGTGGGGCATTATGCTAGCTTCTCGTCTATATGAGAAAATTACTCGCGTTTGCTGCGGCGTTCGTTTTCACGGCCAGCCTTTATGCGGCCGAAATTCCTACCATCACCATCGGCGACCTTAAGGAAGCCATGGCTGCCAAGAAAGTGGTTTTGCTCGATGCCAATGGCACGGACTCATGGCAACAGGGTCACATCCCCGGCGCCATCGACTTTTCCGCCAATAAGGAGAGTCTGGCCAGCGTTTTGCCCCAGGATAAGGACGCGTTGATTGTCGCTTATTGCGCCAATCCAAAATGCCCGGCTTATAAAAAAGCCGCCGCCGCCGCCAAGAAGCTTGGTTATACCAACATCAAGCATCTGACCGCTGGTATCCAGGGTTGGAAGGATGCGGGCGAGAAGACTGAGCCGGGTTCCAAGACCTGATCTGCTAATTTGTTCAGGCCGGCTATCGTTGTGATAGCCGGCTTTTTTGTGTCCAAATTTAATCCTCCCCGCCGCCGTTGCCGTTGCCGGGTTTCTTTTCCCATTGGCGCTGGGTGCGCTGGGGGAGGGTTGTGTCCGCTTTGGCGTAATAGGTGTCGGGACCGAATTTGGCGTCCAAGGCTTCTTGCAGGGCGACGGAGGGTTTGACGAAGTAGCGGTCGTGCGTTTCGATGAAGACGTTTTCGCCGCCCGGCCACGTCAGGCGGATGAACAGCTCGCATTTTCCGGGATGGGCTTCGACGATGGCGCGGGCTTCCATGAGCAGGGCCGGGGTGAGGCGGGGGACGTGCAGGCGGAGGTGGACTTGTTTGGTGTACAGATGCGGGGCGTCTTGCAGGAGGACGACGGATTGGGGGAAAAGCTTCGGCTTGTCCTCGGAGCGATTAACTTCGCCGGTGATGAGCAGGGTGGCGTTTGGCACGATGAGGGGGACGAATTTCTCGTAAACATCGTTGAAGAGGAGGATTTGGATCGATCCGCTCAGGTCCTCCACTGTGGCCAGGGCGTAGGCCTTGCCCGATTTTTTTGAGATGCCTTTTTGCACCTCGGTCACAAGACCGCCGATGCGGGTCATGGCGTGATTGGCGAGGGTGGCGAGTTGCTCGGTGGTGTGCGTGGCGTATTTCTCCAGGATCGGCGCGAAAGGCGTCAGGGGATGGCCGGTGACGTAGAAGCCGAGCAGTTCGCGTTCGAAGGCGAGCAATTCGTGTTGGGGCCATTCGGCCAATTGTTTTTCCGGTTCCGGCTTGTTATCAGCTTTATCCTCCAGCAGACCGAAAAGAGTGTCCTGTCCGCGCTGCCGGTCTTGAATTATCCCGGCGGCGCGCGCCAGCACCCGGTCGATCTTGGAAAACATGGTCGCCCGGTTCTCGCCGAAACAGTCGCAGGCGCCCGATTTGATGAGGGCTTCGAGGGCTTTGCGGTTGACAGTGCGTCCGTCCACCCGTTCGCAAAGGTCGGAGAGCGATTTGAATTTGCCCGCCTTGCGGGGTTCGAGGAGGCTTGCGACCGCGACCTCGCCCATGCCTTTGATGGCAGCCAGGCCGAAACGGATGGCCATTTTTTCCGGGGCGCCTGATTCGCGCGGGCCGGGGGCGAAAAAGACGCCGCTTTGATTGACATCGGGGGGCAGGACCTCGATGCCGGAGAGGCGGGCTTCGCCAATGAGGACGCTCAACTTGCCAATGTCGCTCATGTCGTTGGTCATGAGGGCGCAGAAAAATTCGACGGGATAATTGGTCTTCAACCAGGCGGTTTGATAAGCGACGATGGCGTAGGCGGCGGCGTGGGATTTGTTGAAACCGTAACCGGCGAATTTTTCCAGCAAATCGAAAACCTCGTTGGCCTTGTCGGCGGGGATGTTATTGAGTTTGGCGCAACCCTCGACGAACACCTTGCGGTGTTTGACCATTTCCTCGAGCTTTTTTTTGCCCATGGCGCGGCGGAGCAGGTCGGCCTTGCCGAGGCTGAATCCGGCCAGCACCTGCGTGGCCTGCATCACCTGTTCCTGATAGATGAGCACGCCGTAAGTTTCCTTGCTGATTGATTCGAGCAGCGGGTGCGCGTATTCGACTTTGACCTCGCCGTGGCGGCGTTTGATGAAATCGGGAATCAGGTCCATTGGTCCCGGCCGGTAAAGCGCGACCAGCGCGGTGATGTGTTCGATGGAACCGATCTGGAACTTGCGGCACAAATCGCGCATTCCGCCTGATTCCAATTGGAACACGCCTCCGGTATTGCCCTGGTTCAGGAGGTCGTAAGTTTTTTGGTCGTCGAGGGGCAGGTGGTCGATGGGGACTTCCACGCCGCGATTGGTCCGGATCAACTCGCAGGCGTTGCGGATGACGGTGAGGGTTTTCAGGCCGAGGAAGTCCATTTTGAGCAGGCCCAGATCGCCCACCGGACCCATGGGGTATTGGGTGACAATCGCGCCGTCCTCGTCTTTTTTGAGAGGAAGGAGATTGACCAGCGGTTGATCGCCGATGACCACGCCCGCCGCGTGGACGGAAGCGTTGCGGGTCAAATCCTCCAGTATCAAAGCGGTGTCGATCAGCTCGTGCGTCTGTTCCTCTTCCTCGTAGGCCTGCTTGAATTCGGGGGATTGATCCAGCGCTTTATGAAGATCCATCTTCAATTCGTTGGGGACCATCTTGGCCAGGCGGTCGCAATCGCCGTAGCTCATCCCCATCACCCGGCCCACGTCGCGCAGGACGGATTTCGCGCCCATGGTGCCGAAGGTGATGATTTGGGCGACGGACAACTGCCCGTATTTTTGCCGGACGTATTCGATGACATCGATGCGGCGGTCATCGGCGAAGTCGATGTCAATATCAGGAGGATTGACACGTTCGGGATTGAGGAAACGTTCGAAGAGCAGGCCGTAGCGGATGGGGTCAACGTTGGAAATTTCCAGGAGATAAGTGACAATCGAACCGGCGGCCGAACCGCGCGCCACGCACGAGACGCCCTTGCTCCGCCCGTAACGGACGAAGTCGCCCACGATGAGGAAATAGCTGATGAAGCCGGTTTTCTCGATCACCTTCAACTCCACCTCCAGGCGGTCCAGGACCGCTTTGATGCCGGCCGCCTGATCGACGGGGACGGCGGGGTCCGGGGAGGCGTTGGGCAATTTGCGCGGGTCATCAATGCCGGTCACGACGAAGCCCGAAGCCTCGGAACGGGCGTGGATGCTGTAACGCTGCTCCAGGCCCCCGGCCAGGAGTTGGCGCAAACAAGCCTCGCGCGACATGTCTTTTGGCTGGGGAAAAAGCGGGTAATGCAGCTTGTTGAATTCGATTTCCAGGTTGCACTTTTCCGCCACTTCCAACGTGTTTAGCACCGCCTCCGGCACTTCGCTGAAACGGGCCTTCATTTCCTCGGCCGAGCGCAGATAAAACTGCTCCGGCTGATAGCGCATCCGCTTGGTGTCGCTCAAGAGGGTTTGGGTGCCGATGCAAATCAGGCAATCGTGGGCGTGGGAATGGGATTTTTCCACGTAATGCACATCGTTCGTCGCCACCAATTTCAGGCCGAATTCCTTGGCCCAGGCGATGAGAGTGCGATTGACCTTCAACTGTTCGGGCAGGCCGTGATTTTGCAGTTCGAGATAAAAATTATCCGCGCCCAGGGTTTGTTTAAACCAATCAATGGTGTCGCGCGCCTTGGCCGGCTGGTCCTTGACAATCAGGTCGGGAATTTCGCCGGCGAGGCAGCCGGACAGGGCGATCAACCCCTGGGCGTGCGTGGCGAGGATTTCCTTGTCGATGCGCGGTTTGTAATAATATCCCTCCAAGTGGGCGGCGGTGACGAGCTGGATCAGATTTTTGTAACCCGTCTGGTCCCGGGCCAGCAAACCGAGGTGATGATAAACATCGCGTCCGCCCATGCTGGATTTTTTATCCAGGCGGCTGCCCGGCGCCACATAGACCTCGCAGCCGATGATCGGCTTGATCCCGCAGGCGCGCGCCGACTTATAAAAATCAATCGCCCCGTAAAGGACGCCGTGATCCGTGATGGCCATGGCGGGGAAATTGAGTTCCTTCGCCTTTTCCATCAGGCGATCCATACGGCATGCGCCATCGAGCAGGGAATACTCGGTGTGCAGATGAAGATGAACAAAATCGGCATGAGCCATTCCATAAAACTAGGGTTCAAACCCCAAAGATCAAAGGCCAATTTCACGGTTCGGCCGCAAAAGAGAATTCAGGGCTGGAAAATTTGGCTTGCAGTTTGTAGGGGAATTCATTACGCTCGCGGCCACAAACACTTTATGCGCATTGTGATTCAAGATTCTGCCGGCAAAGCCTATCTCAACGGACAGGCGTGGACTGCCGAGGCTGACCAGGCGCAGGAATTTGAGACCGTGGCGCAAGCGGAGACGTATTGCCGCGAGCAAAACGTGCGGCAGGCGATGATCGTGCTGAAATTCAGCGATGCGACCCGGGAGGATATTCGCTACCCCATCGGCCCCCGGGACGCCCTGCTCGTTTCCCGTCCTCCCACGACCAAAATACGCAGTCTGGCCTGAGAACGGGCTGGAGCCGGGTTGGGCAGGAATTCAGTTTTCGACAAAAATGGTCTTGCGCCAAAGGTTACGGTTGATACATTACCCGTTCGCGGGCTAATGGCCTTCGAATGGTACTGTCTCGATTCATTGATTTGTAACCTGTGAAAATTTTTGCCGGAACGTCCAATCTGCCGTTAGCCAAGAGCATCGCTGCTTCCATTGGCATGGAATTGGGCAAATGCACCATCAGCGCCTTCCCAGACGGCGAAACATTCGCCAAGATAGATGAGAACGTGCGCGGAGAGGACGTGTACATTGTGCAGTCCACCGCTCCGCCCACCAATCATTACTACATGGAAATGTTCATCATGATGGATGCGGTGCGGCGGGCCAGCGCCAAGCGGATCACAGCCGTGCTTCCGTTTTACGGTTACGCGCGCCAGGATCGCAAGGATCAGCCCCGCGTGCCCATCACCGCGAAATTGGTGGCAAACCTCCTCGTGGCGGCGGGCGCAAACCGGATATTGACCATGGACTTGCACGCCCAGCAAATCCAGGGATTCTTTGACATCCCGGTCGATCATCTCTACGCGGCGCCGGTGATGTATGAATATTTAAAGAAGAAGAATCTGGGCGATTTGGTAGTGGTCAGCCCCGATGTGGGAGGGTTGAAGATGGCGCACGCCTACGCGCAGGTTTTGCACGCGGGGCTGGCCATTGTGGCCAAACGGCGTAAGAGCGCGACGGATATCGAGTCCGTGGGGGTGATCGGGGAAATCCGGGGGCGCAATGTGCTGATGGTGGATGATTTGACCGAGACAGCCGGGACGCTGGTCAATGCGGCCGAGTTGTTGAAGAAAAAAGGGGCCAAGAAAATCATTGCCTGTGTTTCGCACGCGATTTTGGGGGATCTGGGAATCGAGAGGATGCGAAAATCAAAGATTGACGAATTAATTACGACTGATACTGTCCTACGCCCCGCCATTAGCGGGATAAAGATCACGACATTGAGCGTGGCTGCGCTGCTAGGTGAGGCGATAAAGCGGATTAACTGCAACTCATCAGTTACGTCGCTTTTCGAGTTCAAGGGTGGGCGCACCAGTTAAGCTGGCGTTGCAGGGAAAAATTATATAAGGTAAAAAAGATGAAATCTGTTGCTTTAACCGCGTTTCCGCGGACGACGGGTCGCCGGGCCGGCGCCAAGAAATTGCGCTCCGAAGGCCGTGTTTCCGCCGTCATTTATGGACGCCTCAATCCGCCCCAAAGTCTTGAATTTAAGGTCAAGGAAATCAAGGACGTCATGCTCAAGGCCGCCTCCGAAATCGTCCTGCTGGACCTTTCGGTGCAAGGCGACGCCAAGCCGAAACGGCTCGCCCTTATCAAGGAAATCCAGCATCACGTTTTGACCCATGAGATGCTGCACGTTGATTTGCACGAGGTGGCCGAGAACGAAAAGGTCACCATGATGGTGCCGGTGGAGGCGATTGGCGATCCGGCGGGGGTCAGGACCGGCGGCGGCACATTGGAGCACATCATGTTCAAATTGAAAGTGCGCGCCCTGCCCAAAGACCTTCCGGAAGCTTTGATCGTGGATGTCAGTCTTTTGGAGATCGGCAAGGCGATACACCTTGGCGAGATCAAGGCGCCCGCCGGAGTCGAAATCCTGGGCGACAAACATATTTCAGTGCTGTCTGTGGCTGCGCCGGTGAGCGAAGCCCAGGAAGCCGCCACCCTTGAAGCCGCAACGACGCCCACGGGCGAAGTCGAGATGCTCAAGGAGAAGAAGGAAGACGGGACGGAAGCCAAGCCCGGCGAGAAGGCGGGGGAGAAAGCGGGAGCCAAAGCGGGTGAGAAGGCCGGAGACAAGGGCGCGGAGAAAGCTGGAGCCAAGGGCGAAAAGGCAGCTCCCGCCGCCGCAGATAAAGCAGCCGGGAAGAAGCCTGACAAGAAGGGCGAGAAGAAGAAGTAACACAGCCTTGACCCGGTGGAGAATTTGTTTCTCATCACGGGGTTGGGCAATCCCGGCCAGGAGTATGCCGGGACGCGGCATAACATCGGGTATGAACTTGCCGCGCGTCTGGCAGGGCAGTCGCGGGCAGTCTGGAAGTTGGAAAAGAAATTCAACGCCCGGCTGGCTTGGCTGGAACAGACGGGGCGGAAGATTATTTTGTGCCAGCCGCAGACGTTCATGAACGCGAGCGGCGAAGCAGTGGGCGCGCTGGCGCGGTTTTACCAGTTGCCGGTGGAAAGGACTCTGGTAGTGGTGGACGATGCGGATCTGTCCTTGGGGCAAATCCGGTTGCGGAGCGAAGGCAGCAGCGGCGGCCATCATGGGTTGGAATCCGTGGAGCAGCAGTTGGGGACGAGGAATTATCCTCGATTGCGTCTGGGGATCGGGCGACGGGCGGAAGAGGACCGGCAGATAACGAATTACGTTCTGGGCCGGTTCACGGCCGGGGAACGGGAGATAGTGGAAGAAGTTCTGGCGCGGGCCATCCGTCAGGTGGAATGTTGGTGGGGCGCCGGAATAAAAGAAGCGATGAATCAATTTAACGGGGCTGTCACAGCTCCGCCGAAAAAAGGAAATTTGTGAAACGTTACGAAGGTTTGTTCATATTAAACTCTGCAGGCAAGGAAGAGACGCTGAAGGACACGATGGATAAGATTTCAGCCGAGATCGTTGCCGTCGGCGGCAAGGTTGAGACGGTGCAGAAGATGGACAAGAAGGCGTTTGCGCGCGTGGCGGACCACAAGTTCACCGGCGGGTTTTACGTCAATTATGTTTTTGAAGCCGGCCCGGAGAGCATCATCCAGATGCGCCAGCATTTTTCCCTGAACGAGGATATCTTTCGCGTTTTGTTCACCCTCGCGCCCGCGCCGGTGGAAAAGGCGGAAGCCGTCAAATAACCCCTGTTTATGGCCAGCTTCAACAAAGTCATCATTGCGGGCAATCTGACCCGTGATCCCGAATTGCGCTACCTGCCCAAGGGCACGGCGGTGGCGGCATTCGCGCTGGCCGTCAACCGGACTTGGAAAACCGAGACCGGGGAAAACAAGGAAGAAGTCAATTTCATTGATGTCGAGGCTTTTGGCCGGCAGGCGGAAGTCATTGCCCAGTACATGCGCAAAGGGCGCCCCCTCTTGGTGGAAGGCCGGTTGAAGCAGGATTCCTGGGAGGACAAGGCGACGCACCAAAAGAGGACCAAACTCAAGGTGGTGCTTGAGTCATTTTCATTCATCGATTCCAAGGGGCCTGAGGGCGGTTCAGCCGCGCCGGAGGCGCCTCACCGGCCCGCCGCGGCCCCGGCATCCGCCGCGCCCGCGTCCAAGCCGGCGGAATCCGAACCCCCCATCGAAGAAGACGACGTTCCATTTTAAAAAACACAAACTCATTTTATGGCAAAGACTTCAGTTATTCTGATTCAAAATATCGTTGGCCTGGGCGGGGAATCCGACCTGGTCAAAGTGGCGGCCGGTTATGCCCGCAACTATCTTTTCCCGCAAGGGCTGGCCGTGCCGGTGACGGCCGCCAACAAGCGCCGCATTGAAGCCCTGTGCCAGCGCCGGGCCGACCGCGAAGCGCATGAGTTCAACACCATGACCGAATTGTCCAAGAGCATTTCCAAGCTCATCGCCGTGGTCTCGGTCAAGACCGGCGAGGACGGCAAACTGTTTGGCACCGTGACGGCGGGCATGATTGCCGATCAACTGAAGATCCAGTTCGAGATCGTTTTGGACAAGAAGAAGATTCACATAGAGCACCCGATCAAGGCTCTGGGCGATTACGAGTTGGAACTGCGCCTGCACACCGGCGTGACCGCCACCTTGAAAGTGCGCGTGGAGAGCGCGACTTCGCCCACCACTCCAGAAGAGATGGCCGCCAAGTTGCTCGCGAGCAAGGAAAAGGACGGCGCCTCCAAGACCGAATCGCGCGGACACAAACGCGCCGAGAAGACCCACGAGGAAGGCGCTGCGGCTGATACAGCCGATAAGGGAGCTTCCAAGAAAGCGCGGGCGCCCAAAGCCGAGAAGTCTGGCAAAGCCAAAGCTGAAAAAGCCGACAAGGCTGATAAAGCTGAATAGCGAAGGCCAAGGCTCAAAGCTGAATGAAATAGGGCATGGCGAGGTTGCCAGCCCTCACTCCGTCCCCCTTCCCCCGTGCGGATGAGGAAGAAACGTCTTCCGTTTTCCGCAAATATTCCCCGGCTGCATCGTTCAGAAGTCAGCCAACACCAAAGCCCCCCTCCAGCCACCTCTTTTCCATTTGCCGAAGATTTACTGTTCGGGAGTGGTTGGCGACAGCGGGCGCCGACTGTTAAACCACGGGTAGAGAATCGGCAGAATCAATAACGTCGCCAGCGTCGCGGTGACCAGCCCGCCGATAATCACCACGGCAAAGGGACGCGAAGTCTCGGCGCCCACCTCGCGCGACAAAGCCATCGGCAACAACCCCAGCGCGGCCATCAACGCCGTCATCATCACCGGGCGCACCCTGGACAAGGCGCCATCGCGGATGGCTTGGGGCATGGAAAACTTCCGGCGGCGCAATTCGCCAATGCGCTCGACCAACACCACGCCATTGAGCATGGCAATACCGAAGAGGGCCATGAAACCGACCAGGGCGGAGACGGACAAATTCAATCCGGCAAACGACAAGGCAAAAATCCCGCCGACGGCGGCGAACGGCACGTTGACCAAAATCAAGAACGCGAGCGACCCGGAATCGAAGGCCACGAAGAGCAGGAAGAAAATGGCGAACAAAGTGATGGGCACGACCACTTCCAGGCGGCGGACAGCGCGCTGCTGATTTTCAAAAGCACCGGTCCATTCTAGGCGATAACCGGCCGGGAGATTGACGGCGGAGTCGATTTTTTGCCGGGCCTCGGCGATGAGCGAGCCAAGGTCGCGGCCGCGGGCGGAAAATTTGACCGCCGTGCGGCGCGCATTTTCCTCGCGCCAAATTTGGGCGAACCCCTGACGAACATCCACCGATGCGACTTGATCCAGAGTGAGGCGTTCGCCGTTGGAGCCAAAGACGGGGATTTTTCGGATTGTATCCAGATTGGAGACGGACTTGGGGGAGAGTTTGACCACGAGATCAAAGGTGCGTTCGCCTTCGAGCACCTGGGTGGCGGCGGAGCCGCCGAGGGCGGTTTCGATCACCTGTTCCACGTCGGAAACCGCCAGGCCGTAGCGGGCGATGGTGGCGCGGTTGACGGTGATCTGCACTTGGGGCTGGCCAAGCAATTCCTCCGCGCTGACGTCGGCGGTGCCGGGAACTTTGTTCAGAAGGCCGACGATTTGTTCGGAGAGGACCTGCAATTTATTCGGGTCCTCGCCGTAAATTTTGATGCTCAACTCGCTTTTCACGCCTGACACGGCCTCGTTGACGTTATCCTCGATATTCTGGCTGTATTGGAATTGCACGCCGGGAATTTCGGTCAATTTTTGATTCAGCGCCTTGCACAGGCCGTCGCACGTCCGGGCTGTTTTCCATTGATCGCGCTTGGGGTTCAATTCCACATCACATTCCACCACATCGAATCCATTGATGTCCGTGCCGTCGTCCGGCCGGCCATTTTGGCTGACGACGGATCGGACTTCGGGGAAAGAGACGAGGGTTTGGCGGATATTCTGCACAACACGATCCGCTTCGGAGGGCGAAATGGTTTCGGGCATGAAAGCGCGCACCCAAAGCGAGCCTTCGTCGAGTTTGGGCAGGAACTCCGTGCCGAGACGGCTCATGACGACACCGGCGATCAAAAGAACCACGAGCGCGCCGCCCAGAAAAAGGGCGCGCGTCCGCAACACGCTGTCCAAAATCGAGCGATAAGATTTAGCCAGGCTGCCGACGATCCATGATTCGTGCGTCGCGAAAGTTTTGCGGAAAGCAAAGCTGGCCAGGACCGGCACAACCGTGAGGGCGAGAATGGTGCCGGTCAACAAGGCGAAAGTGAGGGTCAGCGCCATGGGGCGGAAGATTTTCCCTTCCACCCGTTGCATGGTGTAAAGAGGGATGAAGGCGGTGAGCAAAATGGCTTTGGAGAACAGGATGGGGCGGCCCATTTGCGTGACGGCCTCGACGATGGTTTCACGCAGGCGGCTGATGCGGGACCGGTCATGCTCAAGCTTGTAAAGCACATCCTCAATAATGATGACGGCCGAGTCCACGATGATGCCAAAGTCGATGGCGCCGAGGGAAATGAGGTTGGCCGGGATGCCGGTCAGGTCGAGCAATAGAAACGCGCCGAGCAGCGAGAGCGGCACGACCGCCGCCACCACCAGGGCTGAGCGGTAATTGCCCAGCCCCAAAAACACAATCAGCACCAACAAGACGAGGCTGATGCCTTCGATCATGTTTTTGCGCGCCGTATGCAGCGTCCGCTCGGTCAAATCCGTCCGGTCGTAATACGGGACGAGCTTCACGCCGGCGGGAAGGTAATGTTCATTGATGTCGGCGGCCTTGGCGCGGACGCGCTGCAGCACTTCGAGCGCATTTTCGCCGCGGCGCAAAATCACAATGCCTTCGACGGCGTCGTCCTCGTCGCGGCCGCCGGGAAGGAGACGTCCGACCCGGCCGAGGCGGAGTTGCTCGCCGATCTGGACCGTGCCGAGGTCGCTGATTTTGATGGGGGTGCCGTTGCGGGTGTCCACCGCGATATTGCGCACGTCATCCAGGTTTTGCACGAAACCCAGTCCGCGCACGATGAACAATTCCGGGCCGTGTTCGATGTAGGAACCGCCGGCGTTGCGATTGCCGTTGGAAAGGGCGGTAAAAACCTGGCTGAGGGTAAGCCCGTAGGATTTCAATTTCACCGGATCGATCAAAACCTGGTATTGCTTGGTCGGCCCGCCGAAGCCATTCACATCAACCACGCCGGCCACGGTGCGGAACTGGCGTTCAACGACCCAATCCTCCAGCGCCTTCAACTCGACCTGGGGGTAACCTTTCGACGATTCGAGAGTATAGCGAAAAATTTCCCCGACGGGGGTGGCATCGGGCGAAAGACTGGCTTGCGCGCCCGCCGGCAGACTGGTCACCCCAAGATGCTGTTGTGCCTGGTTGCGGACAAACTCATTGTCCGTTCCGTCTTCAAAAACGAGCGTGACCTGGGACAAGCCGAATTGGGAAACCGACCGGATGGAAGTCCGATGCGGTATGCCGTTCATTTCGTTTTCAATGGGGATTGTGACCAGACGCTCCACCTCCTCAGCGGCGTGGCCGGGGAAAAGGGTGATGACTTGGAAGGAGACGTTGGTGACATCGGGGTAAGCTTCGACCGGCAGGCGCCGGAAGCCGTCCGCCGCCGCGATGACGAACAAGACCAGCAAGGCCAGGACAATGGGCCGATGCCGCAAGGCGTAGAAAGTAAGTTTGCCAATCATGGCTTTGAGCCAAAGATAGCCGTACACTCCAGATTGTCTAACTTGTTTTGTTCTCCGAAGAGGAAGACGTCCGCCTCCTCAGACGGCCTCGGAAAGAGCCAAATCCTCACTGTCTTGTTTCATCGGTTTTGGTTCAAAAACGGGATAGAGCAAGGGCAGGATAAAAAGCGTCAACACCGTGTCGGTGATCAATCCGCCAATGATGACCACGGCGAAAGGCCGCGCCGTTTCCGCGCCGACTCCGGTTGAGAGCGCCATGGGCAGCAATCCCAGCATCGCCATGAGAGCGGTCATGACCATGGGCCGGATACGCGAAACCGCGCCCTCTTTTATCGCCTGCGTCAAGTCCATGCCCTCGTCAAAGCGCAGTTCACGGATGCGCGAAACAAGAATGACGCTGTTTTGAATTGAGACGCCAAAGAGAGCGACGAAACCGACCAACGCCGCCACGGAAAGATGAAGACCCGCCAGCGGCAGCGCCATCAAGCCGCCCGCCGCCGCGTAAGGCACGTTCAGCACAATCAATGTGGCGAGCTTTGCGGAATTGAACGTGATGAACAACAAAAAGAAAATCGCCAGCACGGTGATGGGAATGATGACGGCCAGACGGCGCTCTGCCCTGCGTTCATTCTCGAACGAGCCGGTCCATTCCAGCCGGTAGCCTGGCGGCAGTTGGACCTTTGCCCCAACATTGCGTTGCGCTTCCGCAACAACCGAACCGAGGTCGCGGTCGCGCACGGAAAGTTTGATCGAAGTGCGGCGCTCATTTTCTTCGCGGACAATCCGGGCCAGGCCGGGGCGGACCTCCACCGAGGCCAAATCCCCCAGCGTCAGGCGCTCGCCGTTGGCGCCGAAGACTGGAATATTTCGGACCGATTCCACATCCGCCACGAAATGAGGCGAGAGTTTCAACACCAGATCAAAGGTGCGTTCGCCCTCCAACACCTGCGTTGCGGTCTGGCCACCCATTGCGGTAGCGATGACATTCTGCACGTCGTTGACCGCCAGGCCGTAGCGGGCGATGGCGGCGCGATCCACGGTGATTTGGATTTGCGGCTGGCCCAAAAGGAGGTCGGTACCCACATCCTGCGCGCCAAGAACGGCCTTGACCGCGTCAACAATTTGATCGGCGTATTTTTGCAATTTCTCCGGGTCATCGCCGTAAAGTTTAATCGCCAATTCACTTTTCACCCCGGAGACAGCTTCATTGACGTTATCCTCGATGTATTGGCTGAACTGGGAATCGACTCCGGGAATATCCCTGAGCTTGCGCGCCATGGCGTCACAAAGCGCATCGCGGTCATGCGCGGTCGTCCATTGGTCGCGGGGAATCAAGCCCACGCTGTATTCAGTCACGTCCCAACCATTGACGTCCGTGCCGTCGTCGGGCCGGCCTTCCTGATCGATCACATAACGAACTTCAGGGAAAGAACACAGGATTTTGCGGACATCGTGGGTGATCTTGGCCGCCTCGGAGGGGGAGATGGGCTGGGGCAGAAATGTCCGGACCCAAAGTTCGCCTTCATCCAGTTTCGGGAGGAACTCTGAACCCAGAAAATGGAACGTGATGCCTCCGGCAGTCAGCAGCAGGACCGCGACCAGGAACACGAGGGCGCGCGACTTCATGGCAAAGTCGAGCGAAGGCCGGTAAAGCCGCACCAGCCAGCGGACAATCCAGGATTCGCGTCCGCCAAATTTTCCATTCCTGACCGCAAAGCTGGCGAGGACCGGCACGACGACCAAGGCGAAGGCCGTGCCAGCGACCAAGGCAAAAGAAAGCGTCCATGCCATCGGTTTGAAAATTCTCCCTTCGACGCGCTGCAAGGTGTAGAGAGGAATGAATGCCGTCAGCAAAATGATCTTTGAGAACAGAATGGGGCGGCCCATTTGCGTGGTTGCTTCCACAATCGCAGCCTTGAGCGAGCGGATGCGGCCTTTGTTTTCGGCCAGGATGCGCAGCAAGTTTTCGATGACGACGACCGACGAATCGACAATGATGCCAAAATCAATCGCGCCCATTGAGATGAGATTGGCGGGGATGCCGCGCAGGTCGAGCAGCATGAAAGCACCCAGCAAAGCCACGGGAACCGCCAGCGCCACCACCAGGGCGGACCGCCAGTTGCTCAATCCAAGAAAGAGGGTCAGCACAAGAAGCACCAAAAAGATGCCTTCCGTCACGTTATGACGGACGGTGTGAAGGGTGCGTTCGGTCAGGGCGGTGCGGTCATAATAGGGCACAAGTTTGACGCCGGGCGGCAGATATTGGGCGTTGATTTTGTCCGCCATCTTTTCGATGCGCTGGCAAACATCGAGCGGATTTTCGCCGCGGCGCATGACCACGATGGCCTCAGGCACGTCATCTTCGTCGCGTGTTATTTTTCCGTTGCTGGATTCAGTTTTCCCGACACGGCCCAAACGGACGGCGTGACCAATCTCAACCGTCGCAATATCGCGGATAAAGATGGGCGTGCCATTGACGGTGGCGACGGCAATCTTTTCGATGTCACCCAAGTTGCGAATCAATCCCAATCCGCGGACGACAAAAAGCTCCGTGCCGTGCTCAACGTAAGAGCCGCCGGCGTTGTTATTGCCGTTTTGCAACGCGGTAAAGACCTGTTGCAGGTTTAAATTGTAAGACTTCAATTTCGCCGGATCGACCAGGACGTGGTATTGCTTGGTCAAGCCGCCGAAGGGGTTGAGATCAATGACCCCTGGCACCGAACGCATTTTCTTTTCGCAAACCCAGTCTTCCAGCGCGCGAAGTTCCTCGGGCGGATACCCCATCGTTCCGCGCAACGTGTAGCGGTAAACTTCCCCGATGGGCGTGGCATCGGGATTGAGTCCGGTCTGGGCGCCCGCCGGCAATGTCACCGAACCCAGAAGTTGATTGGCCAGATTGCGCATGGTCGCATTGTCGGCGTCATCTTCAAACACGATGGTAATCTGCGATAAACCGAACAGGGAAATGGACCGCATGGACACGCGTTTGGGAATCCCGTTCATGACGTTCTCGATGGGAACAGTCACCATGCGCTCGACTTCTTCCGCCGCGTGTCCGGGGAACAACGTTAGAATCTGCACCGTGACGTTGGTGACGTCGGGATAGGCTTCCACCGGAAGGCGCAGGTAGGCGTTGATTCCGCCCAGCAAAAAAACAATCAGGAACACCACCACCACAGGACGGTGGCGCAACATGGCCGCAGTTAGTTTGCCAATCATGCTTCGGAAAGGTTTGGATCAATAGGAATGGATGCCCGGTTCAACCGGCCGGTTCGACCAGCGCCTGCAAAAGCAGAGCGCCTTCGTTGACCACTTTCTGGCCGGCGGTCACGCCGGTGAAAACGGCCGCTTTGCCGTCCCGCTCCACGCCCACTTTGACTTTCTGGCGCTGGAAATGACCGGGGGATGGCTCAATGAAAACATAATAATCGTTGTCGCGCAAAAAGAGGGCGCGCGCCGGCACATCCACGCCGGCCCCGGCGACACGCCTTTCATCCTGGACAATATCGACCAGCACATACATGCCGGCCTTGAGCAAGTCATCGGGATTGCTGACTTGGCCGCGAACCTTCACCGTGGCGGTGGCCGGGTCCATGGTATTGGCGATGTTTTCCAAAGTGCCGTCAAACACCTTGCCGGGAAACGCGTTGCAGACAACACGCAGGCGCAAGCCTGTTTGCAGCGCGGCCAGGTCGGTTTCGGAGACATCCAATTGCAGCCAAAGCCGGGCGGGCTGGGAGATGACGAACAAGGGATTGAATATTTGGGGCACGTTGCCGAGCATCATGTCGGGGCGCAGTTCCTGGCCGGGGTTGATGTTTTTTTCGACCACCACGCCGGCGAGCGGCGCGCGCAGCAAGTAAAGCGAATTTGTGCGGCTGATGTTGCCGCCGTAATTGGCAAGCTGGGCCAGGGCGCGATCCTGTTCCGCCTTGGCAGCCTGATAAGCGGCATCGGCCGCCTCGACATCCTTGGAAGCGGCTGAACCGTGGGCCAGCAAATCATGGACGCGGGCAAGCGTCTTGTCCGCCGCGGTGAAATTCCCCACCGCAGTGCGGGCGGCGGCCAGAGCCTGGCCGAAATCAGGCGAATCAATTTCCGCCAACGTCGTCCCGACCGACACCGGCTGGCCGATGTCGGCTTTGGTGGCGATAACGCGACCGGACACCGGCGTAAAGACGCGGGCGGTGACGTCCTCATCCCAAATCAGCCGTCCGGTCACATGGGTCACGGCGAAGGTTCGCGGTTGGGCGACTTCCACGCCGATCAAGGCCAACTGGGGGGCGTTGGCGGCGAAAGTGACGGAGGCATTCGTGATGTCCACCACGGGCGCGGGCGATTCGGGCGGGGCGACAATGTTCTCCCTGTCGCAACCTGCCAAAACCACGCCAGCCAGTAAAGCGAGCCATCTCATTTTGCAAATCTGTTTCATCTTTTATTTGACTCCAATTCGGACGCGGCGAGGACATTGCGGGCGGCGATCACGTCCGCCACCGCGCTGGCGGTGTCGGACAAGGCTTGGGCCTGGGCCATGCGCACGGTGTTGTCGGTGCGTTCGGCTTCCAGCAAATCAACCAGGGTGGCGGAACCTCTTTCGAAGGCGAAGGCAATGGCGGCGCGGCTTTTGGCGGATTGGGGCAGGATGACCGTTTGGTAGCGTAGCAGGCGGTCATGGGCCTCGCGGTATTCCACCTGGGCGTTGGCGACATCGGACGCGGCCTGGGCCTGGGCCTTGCCCAGAGTCAGTTCAAATTGATCGACAGCCGCCTGAGCCGCCTTGATGTTGCCGCCATTCCGGTTCCAGAGCGGCAACGGAAAAGAAACGCCAATGCCAAAAGTGTCGTCCGGCGGCGGTCCAGGGGGGACGGGATTGTGTTCGTATTGCACGGAGACGGTCGGGTCGGGAATCCGCATGTCCTTTTGCAATTTGAGATTAAACTGGCCGCCACGAAGATCGGCCCGGGCGGCAAGGATATCGGGCCGGGCGGCATCCGCCGCCGCCAAGGGTTGGGGCGGAACGGCCTGATCCATTTGCTCCAGACTGTCGGCGGGAATCCACTTTCCTTCGGGGTGAGTCACGCCCATCAACACTTCAACCTGTATCCGGG
>Ga0181535_10001813_pt1 | contig 27068 bp, 19 predicted proteins | sample PEATcosm2014_Bin_44_FD_119774 | JGI IMG/M metagenome (GOLD analysis project Ga0181535, IMG submission 119774) | Peatland microbial communities from MTU Mesocosm Facility, Houghton, MI, USA - PEATcosm2014_Bin17_30_metaG | ecosystem: Environmental > Terrestrial > Soil > Wetlands > Peat | place...
CTCATGAGGAGTTTGACAGCTTTGGCGCCACGCGCAGGACCTTGCGGGGCTTCATCGCCTCCTGCGCGGAGATGAATGGCATGATCCGCGACATCATCCTGCCCAACCCGGATACGGAATAAACGTCTTCAGCCAGCTATGGCGCTATGACCCTCTTGGGACCTGAGTTTGGCAGCACCACAATAACGCTACGACCGCAATTTATCGGCGCAAGATAGACCGATGACACAATGATGGGCAACTGAAACAAGTTTTTACGAAGGGAATGTTCATGACCACTTCAAACGCAGTTTCCGATGTTGTAACAGTTGATCGTTACTATTTTGTTCCGAGCGACGCCAAGCCAGAAGCCATCAGTGGCGCGTGCGCCAAAAAGTTGAAGTACGGCGTCGGAGGCGCATGGCGGGAATCCAAGACCGGCAAGTATATGCCGTGTTACGATCCCTCGACTGGCGCTGTTATAGCCTATGCGCCGCAGTGTACAGCCGAAGAAGTCGAAGAGGCCATTCAGGCTGCCGTGAAGGCCTTTCCCGCATGGCGCGATACCCCGGTGACCAAGCGCACCCAAGTGCTCTTCAAGATGAAGCAGTTGCTCGATGAACACCTGGACGAACTCACGCACCTCTGCGCCCAGGAAAACGGCAAGAAGTGGGACGAAGCGATGGGCGACGTCCTCAAAGCGATTGAGGTCGTCGAATTTGCTTGCGGCGCTCCTCATATGATGAAGGGCGAATCGCTGATGAACGTCTCGACCGGCTACGACACCGTCCAGTTTCGCGAGCCGATGGGCGTCTTTGCCGGCATTGCGCCGTGGAACTTTCCAGCCATGATTCCGCAGGGATGGATGGCTCCCATCTGCATCGCTACAGGAAACTGCATGGTGCTGAAAGCGGCCAGTTATGCGCCCCAATCGGCCATGCGCATTACCGAACTCTGGAAGGAAGCGGGCTTGCCCGATGGCGTTCTGAACATCGTGACGACCAGCCGCGTTGAAGCGGAGATTCTGCTCCGGCATCCGGCCATCAAAGGCGTGACCTTTGTCGGTTCCACCAGCGTCGGCAAACATATTTATGCCACTGCAGCCGGCAACGGCAAGCGCGTTCAGGCGCTCACGGAAGCCAAGAACCACGCCCTAGTGCTGAAGGATGCAATCATCGAACGCACCGCGCAGGGAATCATCAACTCCTTCAGCGGATGCGCCGGCGAACGCTGCATGGCCCTTCCTGTGGTTGTCGTCGAGAACGCGGTAGCTGATCAACTGATCGAAGCCATCACGCGCATGGCGAAAACGATCAACCTCGGTTCTGCCTACGACAAGGGCACCGGCCTGGGTCCAGTCGTCAATCAGGGGCACAAGGAGTTTGTTCTCAACTGGATCGAAACGGCCATCAAGGAGGGCGCCAAGCTGGTTCTCGACGGGCGCAATCCACAGGTGCCGGCTGGATGCGAGAAGGGATACTTCATCGGCCCCACCATCTTTGATCATGTTACCGAGGAGATGTCGTGCGGCCGCATGGAGATCTTTGGGCCCGTGCTTTGCATCAAGCGCGTCGACAGCTTCGAGGAAGGTCTCCAGTTGATGAATCAGAACCCCTTCGCCAACGGCTCGGTAATCTATACCGAGAGCGGCCACTTTGCGCGGGAATTTGCCCGGCGCACGGACGGCGGCATGGTGGGCATCAACGTCGGCATTCCCGTCCCGTTGGGCGTCTTCGGATTTACGGGACACAAGCAGTCGTTCTTCGGTGACCTTCACTGCATGGGGCGCGACGGTTTCATCTTCTACACCGAGACCAAGAATGTGACCTCTACATGGTTTACCGGCAAGGTCATTCCCGCCAAGGTCAGCACATGGGATGGAACCATGACCCGCGGCTAACCGCCTTTGACGGAGCCGGGATCTATGTAATTGAAGCCGCGGGGAAGCTTGTCTTCCTCGCGGCTTCATCGTTTCATATGTTCACATCCACATGCCCGCATTCAGCTTGTGCCGGTCAATGACAGCCGATACGGATTCTGCGAGTGTGTACCCGGCGAACCAATTCGTTCTTGCCTACCGGGGAGATAAAGCGTCCATCAATCACCTGCACCGGGACGCTTGCGCCCTTGAGATCGCAGAAAAGCGCAGTCTTCCCTGCCCTGTTTCAGAAATCCAGGACTCGTGGAACGAGCCGGAGGTTGACACATCGTCCCCGCTCGTTGCTCTAAGGAATGAACAGCTCCAGCTTAACTTTCCAGGTGACGGACTGCCCGGGCAGAAGCGTAACCATTCCCGTATCGCGATTGCCCCACTCTTTTCCGAAGGGATCGTTGTAGTTGAATTGAGGCTCAAGCGCAACGAACTTCTGGTCGAGCGGAGAGTAGACTTGCACGGTATTGATGTGGCGGCTGAGCGCCACAATGCGAATGCCATACTTCGCGGCAGGATCGATGATCTCCGAGTAGGAATGCCCATCGGCATCCTTCTTCAGATTCGTCCAGTTGTCGTCCAGGAAAAGATCCTTGAGCGGGGCTCCACCCTTGGCGGTGAAGTCATACGGAGTGCCCTGGGATGGCAGCAGCTTGCCGGTGGGAAAAACGTCGTCATAGTTGTTGACTTCGGCGCGCTGATCGCCGGCCAGGTGCAGGCGCACCTGCGTGCGGTCGCCGCTGGGCAGATTGAAATACGGATGCCAGGCGATGCCCACCGGCTCCGGCTTGTCGCCCACATTCCTGGCCTCCACCGTGGCGATGATCTCATCGCGGCTGATCGACACGGAGATGGTGGCGTCGGTTTTGGAAAACCAGCGGCCGCTCAAGTTGCTGTCGTGAATGACGCCGCTGACCGTCTTGACGCCGTCTTTTGACGTCTCTTTCAGGTCATCCGCCTTGGCAGCCAAGATCAGACCGTGAATCGCATGCTTTACAGCCTCCGGCTTTTTGCCACTCCAGTTGGCGTCGAGCGAGAACGGCTTTCCCTGCCATTCAAAAGACACCGTCTTGTCGCCGTTGGAAAGCGGCCCGATGATGCGGTTGGCAAAAGGAACAAGGAACGCGCCGCCGATTGAGAAACTCTTGGTGCCGGAGGGGTCGCCGGGGCCTCCTAGCATCTTTGCGGCCTCTTCGAGCGACGGAGAATGAAGAATCTGAATCTCTCCCTTGCCAGGCAGATAGGCCGTGATCTGGAAGAGGTTCATGCCGCGGCCAGGAAGCACGACCGCGGAGAGAAACTCCGGCCTGCTGCCGTCGCCGGTCTTGGCGCGGGTCAAGGTAACGGCGGGTTGGCCGCCGATGAGCAGAGGTTTCTTGTTGTCTTGGGCGGAGGACTGAGAGGCAGATTGCATTGAAAAGGTCATATTGAGCACCAGAATGGTAGTGATGGTTAATGGAATGAGATGAAACGCCCGGATGTGCATGGTGACACCTCGAAAACAGAGAATCTTACGAATCCAGCAAGTACGGTCGTTCGCTATGCATTGTCTGCGACCTCCCTGGCGATGCTGCGCAGCTCAGGCAGAATCTCGCCTAATGGCACGACCCGGGCCGAGCGCGTGCCCAGCGCGAAATAAGCCTTGCGATACAAAGCGTATATCTTTTCGTAAATCGCTGTCGCCTCCGGCCGCGGTAAAACCACCGTGTACTTCAAACAGAGCTTCTCCTGCGCGGCTTCAATCGTTGGGAAAGCTCCCGCGGCGAGCAAGGCAAAGATGGCCGAACCCAGGCTGGTGGGCACACCGGCAGGAACCAGCACCGGCTTGCCCAGCACGTCGGCGTACACCTGATTCAGCACCGCGTTGTTCTGCGGGATACCGCCGGCGTTGATCACGCGGTCCACAGGCACGCCATATTCGGCCATGCGCTCGAGGATGATGCGGGTGTGAAATGCCGTGCCTTCGATGGCCGCGAAGAGTTCGTCTTGCGCGGTATGCATCAGATTCCAGCCCAGTGTCACGCCGCCCAGTTCGGAGTTGACCAGTACTGTGCGGTCGCCGTTGTCCCAGGTAAGCCGCAGCAGGCCGGTCTGTCCGGACCGATAGGCCTCCAGGCCCTTGGACAGCTCGGCGACCTTCATACCGGCGCGACGCGCGATGGCCTCGAAGATATCGCCTGTTGCCGAGAGGCCCGCCTCGATGCCGGTGAACTGCGGATGCACGCTGCCCGGCACCACGCCGCAGACGCCAGGAATCAATTGCGTTTTCCGGCTCATGGCGATGATACAGGTGGAAGTGCCGACGACGTTGACAACGTCGCCCTCGCGGCAGCCAGCGCCAATCGCATCCCAATGCGCGTCGAATGCCCCGACAGGCACCGGGATGCCCGCCCGCAGCCCAAGCTCCTTGGCCCAATGCGGAGCAAGGTGTCCGGCGAGGTGATCCGAGGTGAGGTAGTCGCCCACTAGCTTCTCTCGAATGCCGTCAAAGAGCGGATCAAGTTTGGAGAGAAACGACTGCGGCGGAAGGCCGTCCCACTTGGGATTCCACATCCATTTGTGGCCCATGGCGCAGACGCTGCGCTTGGCCAGCTTCGGATCGGTCACGCCGCACAGCGTAGCCGCCACCATGTCGCAATGCTCGAAGGCGGAAGCGAATTGATCGCGCTTGCCGGGATTATGCCGCAGCCAGTGCAACAACTTGGCAAAGCCCCATTCATGCGAGTACACGCCGCCGCACCATTCGATAGCCTCCAGGCCCTCGCGATGCGCCAGTTCGGTGATCTCCCGCGCCTCGGATTTCGCGCGATGGTCACACCACAGGTAATAGTCGTCGAGCGGCTGCATCTGCGCATCCACCGGCACTACGCTGGAGCCAGTAGTGTCCAGGGCGATGGCCGCGACCTGCTCGCCGAGGATCTTCGCCGCCCGGACGGCCTGCTGCATGGCCTTGACCAGCGCGTCCATCTGATCGGCGTGCGCTTGCGTCGCGTAATCCGGATCCTCGCGCCGGCGGTGCAGAGGATATTCCACCGCTGCAGTGGACAGACGGCCGCGCACGCTGTCCAGAATCGACACGCGCACGCTAAGCGTTCCAAAATCCACTCCTGCAACAATCGTCACGTTTTAGCTCCTACTCTTCCTGTTGTCCGTGCAAGTACGACTCCCAGCCCATGTAGCGTGTGGCGGCTTCGTGGATAGCCCCGGAGACGTCGCTGAAGTTGGCGGCGACGTGGTGCTCAAAACCCTCGCGGCAGATGAGCTTCAACAGCTTTTGCAATTGTGGAATCTCGGCCACGCCGGCGCCACCGAAGGTCTCCAACGGATCGTCGGTGAATTTGCCCGCGCCGGTGTAGCCGCGAATAACGCCGCGGCGGTCATCGGTGGAGTAGCGCGCAAAACTCATCGCGCCAGCCTTCACGCGGCCTACGCAGGTGCCGAAGGTGTTCTCCTTGCCCACCGTGCCGGCAATGATCGCCTGGTAGTCCATCGTCGGAGCCTCGGCGAAGAAGTGCTTGGGCAGGTTGGAGCAGTGGAAGCAGACGCACTTGTCGGGGTCGCTGCCGTAGTTGTTGTTCCAGTCGAGCAGTGCCGAGGGCGTCTGGCTGGCCAGGGCCAACATATACATGCTCAACGTTCCGGGCACATCCACCTCGCAGGCGGAGGGGATAAGATCGTTGCTCATCATGCTCATGATGGTGCAGGGCACCACGCCGAAAAACTCCTCGAGCGCATTCCAGCACTGCACGGCGCTGATGGTCACGTTGGTCTGCTTCATCCATGCGTCGATAACCGCTCCCAGCTTGGCCATCTTGAGCAGCGCTTCGGCGGAAATGCCGGAGGTGCTGACGTAATTCTTGATCGCTGCCAGTTTGGCTTGCGCCGCGTCGTCGGTGTCCTTCATGCGGTTGATGCGGCCCAAAATTTCAGAAAGATCAACCGGCTCAATGGAGATGCCCGCAGTCTCAAGGATGCGCTCGGAATAGCGAACCGTGTTGAAGGCCGCCGGACGCGCGCCGATGGAGCCGATGCGCAGATTCTTGAGGCCCTTGACGATGCGGCAGACCGCGGAGAACCACTCCAGATCGGCCTTGAACTCCGGCGAGCCAAGGCTCTCGGTGTGCAGCGTGGTCAGCGAATAGGGGATGCCGTACTGCATCAGGTTATTGCAGCAGCTCATCTTTCCGCAGAAGCTGTCGCGACGGACGGCGATGGTCATGTCATCGGAGCGGTCAGGCGTGGCTTGCACCAGCACCGGGACCTTGAGCCCGGAGAGGCGGATGGCGTCCACAATGCCACGCTCCTCGCCGAAGTTGGGCAATGTAATGATGATGCCGTCAATCTCTTCGGCATGTTTCTTGAATAACCCGGCGCACCGCTCGGACTCGGCATAAGTTTCCACCGCGCCATGCTTGGACTCTTCCGGGCTCAACACCACGGCTCGTGCTCCCGCGGCCTCCAGGATCTTCATGATCTCTTCGCGGCCGGTCTTGGCCAAATGGCCTGGGAAAAAACCGCGGCTACCGACTATCACGCCAAACGTCATCGTGCGTTGCGTTGTCATATCTCCTGCTCCTTCAATCTCTGCCGCTTGCGCGGCTTGCGTGTCTTGCCTGGACCCGAGATGCCGTCCTGCATCCGGAACTCCAGCAACGGGAATCGTTTTTGAACTGCGCCTGGCACCAGGACGGCCTGATGCGCTCTTCTTCAACCAAACTCCGGAACTTGCTGCCGCGCTTACTTGGCGCGGGCCGGACGGAACTTGATGACGTAAAACATTCCCAGAGCCGCCAGCAGACCACCCCACCAGATTGGCGTGTGCAAATTGGTCAACTCAACCGCTGGCGGATAGCAACCCGTAGCCAACTCAATAACGCCGTAGCCGAGGATCATCGTCCCATAGACCAGCAAAAGCACTCCGATGAAAAACCAGATGGGGATTCCGGAACTGTGCATATCTTCAACCCTTTCCTTTTCTCTCTCGTTGAGAGAACGAAAGACTCGCTACCAAAACAAAATGTTGAGTACGGCAAAAATGAGAATCGCCAGAACTGCCCAAACCCACACGTTTTTGTAAAACGGAACCGGATCTTCCTTGGGCAGAATGGTCGCTCCATAGACCAGGCCGTTCAGCTCCTCGACGGGCTTGGGTTTGGTGAACAGGCTGACCACGAAGATCACAAGGACGCACGTGAGAAACGCCCACAGAGCGCGATAAAGATTCTCGGCCATTGGCTTGGCATCCGGCGAAAGTGCTACCGAAGCCAGCTCGGCTGGATTGAACTTGACCCACACAAACAAACTGACTGAGGTGACGATGCCGGCCAGCAGGCCCAGGAAGCCGGCCGGCGCGGTAGCCCGCTTCCAGAACATGCCCATCAGAATGGCACCCAGGAGAGGCGCGATAAAGAAACTGAATAGCGCCTGCACGTAGTCCATGATGCCGTGCGCGTGCATCACAAGGTACGCCGCTCCGATGGAGACCGCGACGCCTATCAGAATCGACAGCCGCCCCACCAGCACATAGTGGGCGTCCGTCCCGCTCTTCTTGATGAGCGGCTTGTAGATATCGTAGGTCCACACCGTCGAGAAGGCGCTCACGTTGCCAGCCATGCCGCTCATGAAGCCGGCAATCAGCGCGGTAATGCCCAAGCCCAGCAGGCCCGGCCCGCAATAGCGGACCATCATCAGCGGCAGCGCTTCGTTGTAACTGTGCAGCTCCGAGCCCGGAGCCGCGCTCAGGACGCTTTGCTGGTAGGCCGCAGGAAGTGTGGACTTCACCGCCATCGCCGTAGCGCAGCCGCCGGGATCTGAAATATGATCCCCGGAGGCGTTCACAGTGCAGGATTTAACCACATCCTCGCCGACCAACTGGCGGCGGCTGCCATCTGGATTCTGCAACAGCACGAGGCCCAGCAGGCCGGGCAGGATGACGATGAATGGAACCGCCATCTTGAAAAACGACCCGATGATTGGGGCCATCCGCGCCGCGCGCAGATTGTGGGCCGCCAGTACGCGCTGCACCACCAGGAAGTCCGTGGTCCAGTAGCCGAAGCTGATGACGAAGCCCAGACCCAGCACAATGCCCGTCCAGTGAACGCCCATCGGATTCGATGCAAAGTGCCCGGTGTCGCGCCACAGATGGAAGTAGCTGTCGGTGTGCATATTGGCGATGATCCTGGTCTTCAGCCCGCCAACTCCGCCGGCTTGAATCAAGCCCAAAATCGGCACCAACAGCGCGCCACCCCAGATGAGCACGAACTGCAAAACCTCGTTAAAGATTGCCGAGCGCAACCCGCCCAGGCCGACGTAAATCGCCACCGCGACCGAACTGACCAGGATGCTGAAGGTAATATCCCAGCCCAGCACAACCTTCATCACCACGGCCATGGCGAACATATTCACGCCGCTCATCAGCACCATCTCGGCTGCAAAGGAGATGGCGGCCAAGCTGCGGCTGGCCCCGCCGAAGCGCAGATTCAGGTAACCGGGAACCGAATGCGTCTTCGAAACGTAGTAGAAAGGCATCATCACCAGGCCGAGGAAGAGCATGGCGGGGATGGCGCCGATCCAGTACCAGTGGGTGGCCAGTATGCCGTACTGGTATGCCGAGCCGGCCCAGCCCATCAGCTCAAGCGAGCCGAGGTTGGCCGAGACGAAGCTCAAACCCGCGATCCAGGCGGTCATCTCACGCCCAGCCATGAAGAACTCTTCGCTGGTGTTCGACCTGCCTTTGAGGTAGAAACCGATCCAGATCACCATGCCGAAGTAGATGGCGATGACAGCGATGTCGAGCGGCCTCAGATGCGCCAAAGGTGCGGCGCTGAAAGCCAGAAGGGCCGGCGATACCGGCAATCCAAGGTGGTTCAAACAGTTCACAATCACGGATTCAAACCTCGACTTCCGCCCTTCGGCGACTCTTTCATTGCCAATGGCATGCGGCTGCCAGCCCGCTTGCCATTCAAGCGCAAATCTCTATTTCTGTCCATAGGTTGCATCCGCGCCGTGTTTGCGGAAGTAATGCCGATTCAGCAGTGCCTGGGAAACGCCTGTGCCCTCGGGAGATAGACGCACCGTATAAAAGGCCATGCGCGCCACAGTCTCCAGGATGACGGCGATGTGCGCGGCATCCATCGGGGTCTTGCCCCAGCAGAACGGCGCGTGTCCGGCAACCAGCACGGCCGGCATGGCCATTGGGTCAAGCCCGCTGAAGCAGCGCACAATGGCCTTGCCGGTATTCAGCACGTAGTCGCCTTGAATCTCTTCATCGCTCAACTCTTGAGTGGCCGGTACAGGACCATAAAAGGAGTCGGCATGGGTGGTGCCAAAGGCGGGAATGCTGCGGCCGGCTTGCGCCCATGCCGTGGCAAATTCGGAATGTGTGTGAACCACGCCGCCGATTGCGGGGAATGCCCGGTAAAGCTCCAGATGAGTGTCGAGATCGGAAGACGGTTTCAGCCGGCCTTCGATGATTTTTCCGCTTAGATCGCAGATGACCATATCCGCAGGGGTCATCTGTTCGTAGGGGACGCCGCTGGGTTTGATCGCCACCAGCCCGGTTTCCCGATCGATGCCGCTGGCATTGCCAAAGGTGTACAGCACCAGCCCGCGGCGGACGATCTCAAGATTGGCTTCAAGAACTTCGGTTTGCAAACGCAACAGTTGCATGAAGCTCCTCCCTGATGCGAAGACTTGATCGCCGCCCGGCCAAACACGTGGGGCTGCTCAATCGTCAGGCGGTTCCGGTAAACCTTTACTCGGACCGGAATCATGAAGATAATTTTTGTTCCCTCCGTCTGTCAAGTTCTCTGTGTCTGGCGTATTCTGTAAACGCATTCTTCGATGCGCCCCATGACCGATCTCAACCCTAAAGCCAAGCGCCGCTCTACACGAAATCCACCCCACATGGATATTCATACGGTCGCGCGCCTCGCCAATGTTTCCATCGCCACGGTCTCGCGCACCATCAATCACATCCCTACCGTAAATCCAAAAATGGCCAGTCGGGTTTGGAAAGTGGTCAAAGAACTTGATTATTTTCCCAATACCCAGGCACGCGCCCTGGTCTCAGGACGCAGCCGCCTTCTCGGACTCATCGTCTCCGAGATTACCAACCCGTTCTTTCCCGAGTTGATTCAAGGATTTGAGGATGTAGCCGTCGAGCAAGGATATGAAATCCTGATAGGCTCGACCAACTACGACCCAGAGCGGATGAAGCGCTGCATTCGCCGCATGGTCGAACGCAAAGCTGAAGGCGTGGCAGTAATGACCTTCGGCATCGAGGAGCCACTGCTGGAACAGTTGGCGGACCGCAAGGTGCCTCTGGTCTTTGTGGATATAGGGCCGGAGCGGCCGGGCATCAGCCTGCTGCGCGTAGACTACTATCACGGAATCCGGCAGGGCGTGCAGCACCTGGCCGCGCTGGGGCACCGGGATATAGCGTTCGTGACCGGGCCGCTCCGGCTACATTCGGCGCATTCGCGCCTGGAGGCGTTTAGTCGCGCCTTGCAGGAGTGTGGCATCGCGGTGGATGCAAGCCGGATCGTAGAAGGCGACCACACCATGGAAGGGGGCATGGCCGCGGCGGAGAAACTGTTGACGGGCGCCAAACTGCCCACGGCGGTAATGTGCTCGAACGACGTGACGGCCATCGGAGTGCTGCATGAGGCATATCGCGTCGGGCTACGCGTGCCTGACGACCTCTCCGTCATCGGCTTTGACAATATTCATATCACGCAGATGACGATCCCCCCCTTGACCACCATCCAGATGTCCTGCTTCGAGTTGGCTCAGGCGGCGGTTATGGCGCTGAAAGCGCACGTGGAAGGGACGCCTGCGCCAAAGCGCAACTATCCCATCGAAACTCAGCTGGTGGTGCGCGAATCTACCGGATTTCCCAGAGGCACCATGCTCGATCTCCGGAAAGGCAAGAGAGCGGCGTCCCGGGCGCGCGGCAAATCAACTGTGATTCGATGACCTTCCAAGGTGACCCGCCTGGGTGTCGCACTGGCGCCGGCATTACTCCATCAACGACACCAGCGTTGCAGTGATAATCGGAGGCGCCTACGGTTGTATGGACCTCGATGCGCAGCATGATCGAAACATGGGGGAGAGCATGATGGGCCTGCATCAACAAGGGCGGCGTGTATGGAGTTTTACCAGGCTGCTCATCGTTGGTTCGGCCTGCGTCGTGACTGCTTCTTTGCTGCACTCCCAGCAGACCTCCCAACTGACCATCAACTGGGGCAAGACTATGGTGGTCTCAAGGTCGGTTCCTATGCTTCAGGTGGTAGTGAATCCACCCTTGCGCCCGGGCGGAGCGCTGAGTGCGCCCTCCTATAAGGCTGTGAAAGACTTGGGCGCCGACTATGTGCGCTATGTGCCGTGGCTGCCTTATCCCAAGCTGGCCGTTGCTGAGCTGGAGCCTCCTACGCCCCAGCACACCTCCTGGGACTTCAGCCTGATTGATCCCATGACCAAAGATTTTCTTGCTGCCACGGAAGGCCATCCTACGGTGATGAACTTCAGCACCATACCGGCCTGGATCTTCAAGACGGATAAACCCGTTCCCTACCCTGCCGAGCCCAACCAAGTCACATGGGATTACACACAGGGAACCGAATTACGCGATTCCTCCGGGAAGGAATTGGGCGACTACTACAGTCGCCTTGTCGGCTGGTATGTCAACGGAGGCTTTACTGATGAGAACGGCGTCCGTCATCAGTCCGGCTACCACTACAAATTTCCCGTCTGGGAAGTGCTGAACGAACCGGAGTTTGAACATGCAACCACTCCCGAGCAATACACCCAACGCTATGATGCCATCGTTGAAGGCGTTCGCCGGGTTAGTCCCGAGACCAAATTCATGGGAATGGCTCTGGCAATGCCTGCCCGTAATCCGCACTACTTTGAATACTTCCTAGATCCCGCTAATCATAAGCCGGGCATTCCAATCGACTACATTTCTTACCACTTCTATGCCGTTCCCACTCGCCAGCAGACCATCGAAGACTGGCAATATACTTATTTCGATCAGGCCGATGGATTCCTTACCGCAGTTCGTTATATTGAGAGTATCCGCAAGCATCTCTCCGCAAATACCAAGACCGATGCCGACGAGTTGGGCGTGATCTGCGCGAACGATCCAGGCCCCGGAGAACCCGGCCAGGTAAAGCATCCCATTCCACCTGCGTACTGGAATCTTGCCGGATCGCTCTATGCATATCTCTATATCGAACTCTCGCGTTTACAGATAGATATCATCGGTGAGTCACAACTAGTGGGCTATCCCACACAGTTTCCGAGCGTGAGCATGATGAACTGGACCAATAATATGCCCAACGCCCGCTTCTGGGTGTTGAAGCTGATCAAGGACGCCTTCCACCCTGGCGACACTCTTGTGGAGACGGCACTCGGTGGCGCCCATGCCGAAGACGTGGCGGCTCAGGCATTCATCACGCCTTCCGGCCACAAGCTGCTGTTGGTCAACAAGCGAGATCACACCATCGAGATTGCGCTGCCTGATGTCGACAAGGCAAGTGCGATGACTGTGGATGAGGAAACCGGAGATGGCCCTGCCCGCAACGTCAAGACCACAAATGGCTCGATCAGCCTGGAACCATTTGCAGTAACCGTGGTGAGCTGGTAAACACTGACTGGACGGCTGTCTCCCTGCCACGCGGACCTGCCAGGTTTGAATGCCATTTTATCCAGCAGCATTGAAGAAAAAACTCCAGGATAGCTGGGGGCGTTCCCCAGGACCAGGATGCCACAGCGAGGGCAATAGGGCTTAGTCTTGTCTGGTCCTTAACGTCATCATGCCGGTTGGATGCGTCGATTGCGGAGACGCATGTTGAAAGCACCGCTGGTCAGTCCATCCAGGGCCATGGTAAGCGTGCAAGCCGACATGCCCAAGCCGGTTACTCCCAGCGGCGCACCGCTCAGTGAGTCGTAACGTTCAGAGATACCAACTTTTAGAGCATTCGTCAGAGTTGCGTCCGCGATGGCCGCTGCGGCGGCGTGGTATCCGTATGTGGCCAGCCCGCTGGCGACCTGGTAGTTCGGCGCCGGCCAAACGTCGCCGCGCCAGAATTCTCCCGGCGCAAACTGCGCGTCTGTGCGCGCCACAGTCGGAATCGGCAAGGGAGTCGCCCATGCCGGAGTAGCGAGCATCGCCGCCATCCGCGCGGCCTGCATCCTGGTCGGCACGCGTGCCATCAGCGGCATAAATCCGCCCACTGTTGCCGTAGTGATTCTCTCCAGGTTCCCTGTTCGAACGGCCAGAAAGCATCCGGCACGCTCATCCCACATATGCTGGCGCATCGCCGTGGCGCCGCGGTCATAGCGAGCGCGCCGGCGAGCGACCATGGCATGATCGCCCAGAAGGCTCGCCATCCTTGCGAGGGACTGCTCAGCGAGCAGCAGATACGCAGTGTTGGCTGGGATGGCAATGTCTCCGTACCACGCGTGGTTTTCCGCGCCGGCGGAGCGGCCAGGATGTGAAATCATCTTCAAGGTATCAAGGTCGACCTCGCGGTCATAAGTCTCATAGCGAGCATGCTGCGGATCGCCACTATAGGCTCCAACGCCGATGAGCCCTTGATCCCTGATGTCGCGCTCACGCCAGTACCACTCGTGGAAACTCTCCAGGGGAGTAAGACCGGCAAGCAGCAGTTCTTTGTCCTGGTTGCGAAGGTAGACACGCTCCATGCCCCAGGCCAGGAGCGGCGCCTGCGAGTATGCGGGGAAGTTGCGCCACTCCTTGCCGTCGCGCGAGCCCGGCGCGTCGAAGGGCGCCATGAAGTTAGCCACCATGCCGTGCATAAATTGCGGCGTTGCGGCGTTCCATCGCTGTTGAAACTCCCAGTAATTCTGGAAGACTCCGCGGATCAACTCCTTCTGCCCAGGCAGGAGTGAGAGCAGGTCGACGACAAACATCGTATCCCAAAGCCACTGCGCGTAATAGCCGCCGCCCGGCACAATCCATGCGTGCGCAAGCGGAGGATCTGCCGCGCGAACCTTGCCTAACACACAACTCTCGTAAACCCTGGTGGCAAAATCGTAAAGCTCCGGCGAGTCGGAAACGAGCAACTCGCGCAGGAGCGCGCAAAGCTCTTTGCGATTCGGCTGCGAAGCGGCAGCCTGCGCATTGAGGGCCGGGCAACAGCAGACGGCTGTGGCTGCGGCTGCCCATGCCAGAAACGAGCGGCGCTGCATTGTGGGCAGCGCCGCTTCAGGAGCATATAGGTGCTTGGTCATCGATGCTGCCCTAGAATGTGAGACGTCCGGCGAACTGCATCACGCGTGGCGAATATCCGCCGGTAATCTCCCCGAATTGCTTGCCGGCGGCCATATTGCCGATGGGGTTGTCGTAATGGGCCGTATTGAGCATGTTGAAAGACTCAATTCGGATCTGGAACTTCATCGCCCGCGGCAGGGTGAAAACCTTGAAGAGCGACAGATCCTCATTGGTGTAGCCGGGACCAAAGAGCGGGTTGCGGGGGGCGTTGCCAACGATGAGTGTCTTTCCCGCGCCTGTTGACGCGGCCTGCCCTGCGGGAACTACGAAAGCCTTGGTGTTGAACCACTCGGCGGTTGACTGGGGCACCACGGAGATGCTGCTGACGAGATTCGGCCGCAATCCTGGATAATTCGGGTTGGTGCCATTGCTGACCACGTTGAACGGCTTGCCGGTTTGCAGCGTGGTGATGCTATTCAACTGCCAGCCACCAATGAACGACTGCGCCAAACCACTCGCCTCAGAAAGGAAGCGCTTTCCGTGCCCAAATGGTAGCTCGATGATCTGGCTGGCTACAAAATGATGGCGCAGGTCGGTGTCTGAGTTCGCATACTCGGCTCCCAGGTTGAACGGGTTTTGCGGATAGTTTCCGCCCTTTCCCAGGTCGAACGGGGCAGGCCCGTTATCCCGCCCATGAGCGTAGGTATACGAAGCCAGAAGGCTGTACCCATGGGTGAAGCTGCGGTTGATCTTCGCCTGGAGCGAATCGTAGTTGCTCAGGCCTGTCGGCAGCAGGGTCTGCACCTTGCCGATATTCGCGGATAGGTGGTTGTTGACGTTGTAGTTGCCCACCGAGTCGGACAGATTCCGCGTGTTCGCACCAACATAGCCGACCTCAACTGAAGTGGCATTGCCCAACTGTTTCTCCAAGGTCAGGTTGTAGTTACGCGAGTATGCGGTGGGAAAGTCTGCGGGCTCGGAATACACGGTTTGCGTATTGCCGCCCGGAACATTAGCCATATTGATTGTGGATGCGCCGCTGGGAATCGCGATCGATGTGGAGCGAGCTACGCCTGCGTCGAGGTTGTAGGGGAGATCGAAACAGTAACAATCACTATCGAAGTAGTTGACGAACTGCTGCTGGGTAAAGAACGGGTAGTTCTTGGTTAGAATGTCCTCGCGGGCATCGTTCTCAGGCGAGTAGAACATGCCAAAGCCGCCGTGAATCACCCAGGCTGGCTTCAGTTGATAGCTGAAGCCAACTCTAGGCATGAAGTCGGCCTTGTTTGAGTTGACCAGCGATTGCGAATTCCCTCCACGGCCTGCGAGATCAATCAACAAGGTTGTTGTGCTGAAATTCGCTTCATTGTTGTTCGCCTCTACATATGGCTGCTGGAATTCATAACGGACTCCAAAGGTGAGGTTCAGCCGCGGTGTGACCTGCCAATAGTCTTGCACGTAAGCGGTATGCTCATTCGCTAACGTACTTGCGGTGGTGAGTTGCAGGCCCTGATCGACGACGTAAGGCAATCCAAGGAGCAGGTCGGCTATCTCGCTGCCGCCGTTGTAATAGTAGGAACTTGAATCGTAGAACGAGTAGGTCGGATCGCTGGTGAGCGCTTCTCCCGCGCCGCCGATGTACTCATAAGGCACCGGGAACAACGAGAAATTCGGATGCGAGTTGAGATGCCGGTACTCATAGCCAAACTTCGCGTTGTGCCGGCTGTGCGTCCAGGTCAACCCTTCGACGATGCTGATGTTCTTGTCGCGGAAGGTGAGGGGCTTGTATGTGGATCCTCCGACAGTCGGTCCGCTCTGAAACTGAATCTGAGGAATGTTTTCCGTAGACGGGAAACCCGGGATCACGACGTTCTGGATGCCCCAGGTGGTTGCAAGCTTAGAGCCTGCGAGGGGACTGTTCTGCGATACCGTGGACAGAAAGTAGCTGCCGCCCACTTCGTTGAGCAGTGTAGACGAGAAAACATGGTCGTATTTTACTGAGATCACATTGTTCTCAAAGCTGGTCAGATCGCCGCTGTCGCCGCTGCCGCCGCCGGGAACGGGGATGTGTCCGGCGTAGGGATCGCCGGTAGCCGTGTCGCCCTGCTCGGCGTCGTAGGTGAGGTAGACGCGGTTGTTTTGCGAGAAAGTGTAGTCCGCGCGCAAATTGGCTACATTGTTGTTGTCAATGTAGGACTGCTGGATGGCAAAGTTGGTGAAGAAACTGGTGTTCTCGGGCGTCGGGAACAGATTCTGCAGAATCTTTCTGCCCGCCGGGCTGACCCTGGCCGCCGGAATGATGTTTCCAGTGAACTGCTGAGAGTAGTAGTTATAGTTGAAGAAAACAGGGTCGAAGATCGGGACCTGGTTGCCGGAGTAGGGGTCAGTCAACTTCGAGAGATCGGCGTTGCCGGTGCTGTCAAAGCTCACTTGGTTGACGGGAGGGGTGTTGCCGAGCCACGAGTAGGAGTTCTGCAGACGGTTGCCTTCGTAGGCAAGGAACAGGAATGCCTTGTCTTTCTTGATGGGACCGCCAATGGTGACGCCGTATATCTTTTGCTGGAGCGTTGGCGAAGTCCCGGCCGCCGAAAACGGATTGTTTGCGGCAGTGGCTGTCGGGCGATAGAAGAAATAGGTGCTGCCGTGGTAATTGTTGGAACCTGACTTGGTTTGGATCAAGACCGATCCGCCCGAGGCTCGCCCGAACTCCGGCGCGTAGGTCGAGGTCACCATCTTGAATTCCTGCAGCGCGTCAGGGCTTGGAATGACATTGGTATCGTTGTTGCGGTTGCCGGTTACTTCAACGCCATTCACCTGAACCGAGTTCGAGAATTCGCGCTGACCATTGACCGAAAGGTTCAGATTGTTGCCCCCGCCGCCGTCCCCCACGCCTGGCGCCAGCTTCATCAGGCTCGCGAACTTGCGGCCCTCCAGCGGAAGATCCGTGATCTCACGGCTACCGATCACTTGGCCGGTCTCAGCGCCTTGCAACTGCAGAACAGGGGCGGACTCGGCGACGATGATGTTCGACGTAACAGCACCGACCTTCAGTTGAATATTGAAACGCGCCTTCTGATCGATGTTCAGCTCAAATGCCGGAACCGTCGCGGAAGTAAAGCCAGTAGATTCGACGGTGAGGGTGTAGTGCCCCGGCGGCAACGCCGTTTCGGTGAATTCGCCTAAGCCATTCGTCGTCGCCGTTGTGACAATGCCTTTGTCCACATCGCGGATGGATATCCGTGCTCCCTGAACGACATTGTCGAGCGGATCAACAACGCGGGCCGATATCGAGCCGGTGGTGGCTTGGCCGAAACCGTTGATGGCAAGGAGAGACGAAGCGAGAAGGAAAAGCGCAAGCGCTTTGAGGCTCACGGAGAAGCGTATTTTCGTCATTGCGGACTGGCCCTTCGGTTGAAATTTCGAAGCTGAGAAAACGCTTACTGAATAACCCAGAAAATGATACGGATAACCCTCCCCGTTGTCAACTGCTAACCTTGGTCCACTCTCCTAGAACGTCTAGAAGCCGGGAGAGAGCCTTCAGGACACAGCGTGCTGAGTCTGTCACGATCATCGGCCTTATCTCCCCTAACGATTGATTCTAAAAGCAATTCGTCGCCATCCTATCCAAATATTGATCTGCCTGTCTAGCCTCTGACCGGATGAAACTGCCGGAGTTCGACGGCATCTTGCGCGCCATCCAGGGTCAGTCGCATCGCCCGAATCAACCCGGGGAGCCCCCATGAACGTGATCCGCGGCGCAATACCGGCTTTATTCTGTCTGGTTTACGATTCGACGCCACCGGCAACCCAGATTTGCCGCGCAGCCAGCGAACCGTCTACTATTACTTCGTTACTGCGGCCGGCAGCGTCCGGCGGACTTTGGGGAAGCCTTTTCTCCCTGGGATCTGGACCACAACCTCACCGCCGGTCAGGGCTTCCTTGATATCGACTCTTCGCTGGCAAAGGATTGCGCGCTTGAAACCCGATGGAAGATCAGGTGCGCGTGGATGCTTTCAACATCTTCAACGCCGTGCATTGCGCCAATCCAGTGAGCAACTTCAACCCGGGAAGATTCAGACAGATTGCCGGCGTCAGAAGAAATCCCAACCGCTTGCCGCCATTTTTGGGGAGTTTGTTGACATGATTCATTTCTTGCCCGGCTTCGGTCTGCGTATACCGGCAGGATTGTTTAGGCGTACATGGGCTGCCGCTTTCGTCCTGTCTCTTTCGCTGCTCACTTTTGTCAATTCTTTTGCACAGAATGGTTCTTCCGCGCCGTCTCACTCGTTTTTTATCGATTGTTCGGCCGGCAATGCCGGAGATGGCTCCAGCGCCACCCCGTGGAACAACCTGTCCTTGGCCCAGGCTCATCCCTTTGTTGCCGGGGATCGCATCGCGTTTATGCGCGGCACTGTATGCCATGGCAGCTTTTCTCCGCAAGGCTCGGGCACGGCAGGCCACCCAATTCGCCTGACGGCTTACGGCCAAGGCCCGCGCCCGCGGATTGTTGCCACCGCAAGAGATCGGCAGGTGCTGGGCCTGTTCAATCAAGAGCATTGGCAGATCGACTCGCTCGACCTCTCCGGCGCCAACACTTATGGCGTTTTTGTGAGCGGAGACCAGGGCACCCTGCACCACATCTATCTCAAGAATCTCTCCGTCCACGATGTCCAGGGCGGCGCGATGAAAAACAAGGACAACGGCTTGGTGGTGGTGGGCCCGAGCAGCGCCCACGCGGTCTTCAGCGACATTCTGCTGGATGGAGTGGATGCCGCGCACACCAATCAGTGGGCCGGCATCCTCATCGGCGGGGGATCGTATAACTATCCGCCTGATATTCCACTCAACAGCCACATTACGGTGCGTAACTCCAGCGTGCAGGATGTTTTTGGCGACGGAATCATCCTCTTCCGCGACTCCGATGGGCTCATCGAAACGAGCACCGCATGGGAGACCGGAATGCAGCCCACCGAGACCATCGGCACGCCTAACGCTATCTGGACCTGGACATGCACTGATTGCACCGTGCGGGATAACGAGGCTTTCCTTACCGATAGCCCCGGAGTGGACGGCGGCGCGTATGACATTGACTGGGCCAATACGCGCAACACCGTCGAGCGCAACTATGCCCATGACACCCAGGGCTACTGCATTGCAGTCTTTGCGGCCGGCTGTGTGACCAGCCAGAGCATAGTGCGCGACAACCTATGCATCGACAACGACCTGAGCCCGCGACTCGCGGCCCAGCAAGGCGCAATCACCCTATTCACATGGAACGGTGGCGTCATCCGCGGCCTGCGCATGGAGCACAATACAATTCTCTGGAATCCTCCTGTTGCTGCTGCCGCAGCGATTGTGAATGATGCAACAATTGATGGCGCTCCGGCGGTGTTTACCGGCAATAGGATCGAGTCCTCCGCGCCGCTTTTCTATCGCAGCAACGCACAATTTGCGCCCTCCGCCAACACCTACCGTTACACCGGCCCCGGCAATGCGCGGTTTACGCTTGGCGATTGGCACAAAGTTACGCTCGCCGCTCTTCAGGCCGCCCGTATCGAGTCGGGCAGCACGCTGGAACCCAAGCTGTATCAAAGAGCAGCGCCGGCGCAGAGCGCAACTCCTTTGCGTCTGGATGCCATTGTCGATTTCACTCTCGACGCCGACGGCCTGCTTGCGCCTGGCCCACGCGCCCAATTGATGGTGCTGCGCAGCCTGGCCGCGCAATACGGTTCCGCCGCGCTTGCCGTAACCGTGCATCTTCACACCGCAGCAAACTCCTCCGCGGAAGAACTTGCTGCGCAAGCCAATGCTCTCATCGACCTAAACGCCGCCTCGATCCGATTCGATCGCGACGGCAAACAATCTGGCGTCCTCCGCCTGCTGGCGGCTGATGGGCATCTACATGAACAATGGCGCGGCTTCCAGAACGCCGCAACCCTGGGTGGAGCGGTACGCGCCCTGCTCGGCACCCCACACTTCGCCGCCATGCAATCAACATCAGCCTCCGGGGGAAAACAATGATCCTGCAATGGATTGGGCAACGGACGGCGGAAGAATTAGGAGCGCGATGATGACACGTCCGATGGCACAGAAACGATGGATTACATTAACTTGCTTGTGCGCTCTCGCGCTGGCCGCCTGCACCACAACGGCACACTGCCAACAGTTTGCCCTGAAGGACGGCGACACCGTGGTGTTTTACGGTGACAGCATCACGGCGCAGCGGCTATACACAAAATATGCAGAGGAGTTCTTGCTTACGCGCTACCCGGCGCTGCACCTACGCTTTGTGAACGCGGGCGTTCCAGGGGATACGGTGCAAGGCGGCTACGCGGGAACGATGGCAGAGCGCGTTCAACGCGATGTTATGTCGTTTCAGCCGGCCATGATCACCGTGATGCTGGGCATGAACGACGGGGGATGGGGACAGGGATCTCCGCAGATCGATGCGGCCTTCCAAAAAGGATATCGCGCGTTACTGGATGCGCTTCACAAAGCCGCTCCTGGCGCGGCTCTCACGCTGATCTACCCCACGCCGTACGACGAGATTACGCATGGTACGGAGTTTCCCGGCTACTCGCGCGTGATCGACCAGTTTGCGGACGATGTCTCCCGGATGGGCGCCGAGTTGCAAGCGTCGGGGGACAAGACGGTCTTGCTGGCGGATTTCCATCGTCCGCTGACAGACTCGCTGGAGCGCGCGAAGACGCAGTTTCCACAGCTTGCTCCGCTTATCATCCCGGACCGCATTCACCCCTCCGAAACCGGCCACTGGATCATGGCTGCGGCGCTGATGTCCGCATGGCATATGAACCCGGTAGTGAGCCGTCTGGCGCTGGACGCGGGCAGCGACGAAGTAATAGATAAAGAGAGGACCACAGTTAAGAATCTGGAGAGGTCGGTGGGCGGCCTCAAGTGGACGCAGCTCGACGATGCGCTTCCTCTTCCGCTCGACTTCAACAATGCCATGACCCCCATGCTGCTGAAGATTTCAGACATCGCACAGTTCGATCAGATGATTCTGCGCATCGAATCACTCAAACCAGGGCAGTATGAGCTTTCCATTGACGGCAAGGCCGTGGCCAGCTTCTCGCGCGAAGAGTTGCAACACGGGGTCAATTTAGCGCTCTTCAAGACGCCGATGCTCGACCAGGCGCGTGGAATCGATTCGCAGGAAGATCAGCACGTCACACTTGATCAGGCGCGCTTTATCCTCAGCGTGAGGGAAGAGGTAAGTTCAACCTCGGCCATTGCGGAGGCCACGCTGCGACAGGCGCAGGACGAACTGGCCGCGACGGTCCGCAAAGACCTCGACCCAAAGCCGCACCACTTCGAGCTACGGCGACAGTAAATTGCTGTACCATGACCATCCTCGAGTGGGCGATGAATAGGAAAGGAAACCTCCATGCAGCCGTTTTGTAAACGTCTTCTGGGCCTTCTGGCAATTGCGCTTCTGGCTGGGAGTGCCGCGGCCGGCGCCCAGGAAAACGCAGCGGCCACACTCTCTCCATCCGTAGGCGCGGTTCCCGACTTCCCCACCGTCCTCTACGGTGCTGCCTACTATCACGAGTACATGCCCTACGAGCGACTGGACAAGGACGTCGCCCTGATGAAGGCCGCCGGCTTCAACGTGGTGCGCATGGGCGAGTCCACATGGAGCCTGTGGGAGCCCGAGGACGGCCAATTCGAGTACTCGTGGATGGACCGCGTCGTCGATGCCATGGGCAAGGCTGGCATCAAGGTGATCCTGGGCACACCTACATATTCCATTCCCGCATGGATGGCCCACCAACACCCAGAAATCCTGGCCCGGCGCCTGAACGGCAGCGTGTTTGGCGGACCTACTATCGAAAGCGTCTACGGCATGCGCTGTAACATGGATACCGATTCCCCCGCCTACCGCTTCTATGCCGAGCGCCTGATCCGCCACATCGTCACGCACTATAAAGACAACCCCACCGTTATCGGCTGGCAGCTCGACAACGAAACCTCCAGTAACGACGCCGCCAACCCCGATGTCTTCATCGGATTCCAGCATTACCTGGAAAAGAAATTTGGCACTCCTGAGGCCCTCAGCAAGGCCTGGTTCCTCAACTACTGGGGCGAGAACCTGCACACATGGGAAGACTTGCCCACCCGCGACGGCGCACAAAGCACCGGCTACAAGTTGGAATGGACCCGTTGGAGCCAGATGCGCGTCACCGACTTCCTTCACTGGCAGGCCGAGCTGGTTCGCGAGTCGGCATCGCAGCGGCAGTTCGTCACCACCGACTACGGTAGCATGATGCACCACGACGTCAATGAGGAAGCTGTCGCCGAAGCTCTCGATATTCCCGCCGTCAACATCTATCACGGCACACAAGAGCACTTCGACGGTTCATCACAGTCCATTCAGGGGGACTTCAGCCGCGCCCTCAAGCACTCCAACTACCTGGTCACCGAAACCAACGCGCAGACCACGGATTGGACTTCGGCCTTCCAATATCCGCCCTACGACGGCCAGTTGCGCGAGGACGTTTACACTCATCTCTCCAACGGCGCCAACATGGTCGAGTATTGGCATTGGGCATCGATCTCCGCCAACCAGGAGACTTTTTGGAAGGGCGTTCTCTCGCACGATCTCGAACCGAACCGCGCCTACGCCGAGGTGAGCCGGACGGCTCACGAACTCGGAAAGATTGGCCCCCACCTCGTCGGCCTCAAGATTCACAACCAGGTTGCCATCCTTTGGAGCCGCGACTCGGCCAACGCCATTGGCTTCATGCCCTTCACCGCCGCCGGACCGCAATGGAGCTTCGCCGCGCCCATTGCGGACTATGACTCACTGGTCCAGCAGATGCACCGCTCCCTATATGACCTCAATGTCGGTTCGGACTTCGTCTTTCCCACCACCCAGGATTTCTCCGCCTACAAGCTGCTCATCGTTCCCGCGCTTTACATCGCGGACGACGTCCTGCTCCAGCGCATCTCCGATTATGTGAAGAATGGAGGGCATGTCGTGATGACCTTCAAGAGCGGCTTCGCCAACGAGAACTCCGCGGTCCGCTGGGTACGCGCGCCCGGCCCGCTCCGCGAAGCTGCCGGCTTTAGCTATCAGGAGTTTTCTAATCTGGAACACCCGCTGATGCTCAAAGACGATCCTTTCCACGTCGGCACTGAAAATCAAGTTCAGTATTGGGCTGAATTCCTCGTGCCCGAACACGCGAAAGCAATTGCCTACTACGACCACCCCTTCTTCGGAAGATGGCCGGCCATCACTGAAAACGAGTTTGGCGCCGGAACCCTGCTCTACGAGGGAACTTATCTCTCCGGCAAGCTGCAAACTGCGGTGCTCAAAAGCGCCCTCGAAAAGGCCGGCCTCGCCGGACCGGACCAGCAACTCCCCGCCGCGGTTCATGTGCAGCACGGCGTCAACCGCCTGAGCAAGCGCCTCCACTACTACTTCAACTACTCAAGCGCTGAAGTCAAAGTTAGCTATGCCTACGGCGCGGGAATCAATCTGCTCGACGGCAAGCCAGTCGCCAAGGCCGAGCGGTTGACGCTGGCGCCATGGGACTTGGCGATCATTGAGGAGAGTGTCGCGGGCGCACCGGCACTTTCCCGGCAAAACTAGGGCATCTTCTCCATCAGGTTGGCCCGGTCGAGGACCGCCAGGAGCGCGTAGTAGTTATCCAACAGAAATCCCTCATACCCGTGTGCTCCGCCCTGCCAATCCATCCAGCCGCAGGACATGCCGCTCGGCGCGCGGACGGAAAAACCCTGCTCGTAGCTGTGAGCTCGGTCCGGGCTATTTACAGCGCCTTACCCATTTCATACGCTTGTTTCATGGCGCGGCTTGTCAGGATGTCACCTATCTCCCATGCGCCTGCGCCATACACGATGCCCTTTTCTTTTGCCCCTGGCAGACAGGAAGTGAATCCCCGGAAACCCTCGATGGTTCGCTCCAGGGCTGCCTTGTTGCTGTCTGCGGCAGTCACGATGAAATAGAAATCCTTGTTGGTGATCTTCGTATACCGTGCAACGGTCCGGTCAATCACGGTCTTCATCTGGGCACACATCGTATAGAAGTAGACAGGCGTTGCCAGAACGATCACGTCAGCGGCTATCATGCTGTCGAGGATCTGCGCCATATCATCCTTCTGCGCGCATCGCCCAGTATCCTTGCAGGCATAACAACCCGTGCAGTACTTGATTTTCTTCTCCGTGAGCCGGATCTTATCGACTTGATGACTGGCCTCCAATGCGCCTTTCATAAACTGATCACAGAGTGTGTCCGAGTTTCCACCCTTTCTCGGGCTCGAAGATAGTATCAAAACGCGTTTGCTCATGGAGCCTCCTCCAATAAGGCCGATGAATAGGATTGAAAGTAGTCCGTTATTGGTTTACTTTTCGGCACCCGGCGCAGCGGTCTCCCGTCAACGCCGGATGCCGGTTTCTTTCAGAGCTTGATCAGTTCGTACTGATCATTGCCCATATGCAAAGCCTTCATGTATTCAAGCTGGTGCAGTCCGCTTCGTGACTCAATGCGCTCCACCATGTCGTGTCGTTGCTGTTCAGGCTGCGAGTAGACCAGGTCGGTGGAAGCCTTGTCGATAGCCAGGATATCCCGTGATCCGACAATACCGATATCGTTGCAAGTGGGTTTGACTCCATGCGCATCGCAATCGCAGTCCACGGAGATATTCTTCAGGACGTTGATATACGTGATATGCGAGCCAAAATGCGCGGTGATTCCTTTTCCCGATTCGACCATGCGCTCCAGAAAGAGCGGTCCTTTGGGCCAACCCTCGCCGTGAATCTGCAGCTTGCCCACTTTTCCTGAGGCACAACCGATCGCGATGTTCTTGAGCGATCCGCCAAAGCCGCCCATCATGTGGCCCTTGAAGTGTGTGTAGACGAAGAGAGAATCGTAGTTCAACAGATTCTTGCCTACGGCAATTTCCGTCAGATGGTCTCCGGGGGTGTGAGGGTGCGTGGGAGATGAGGGCGCGTCAAGATACTCGCGCATGCCTGGAATGGGAAGCATTGCATCGCCGTCGGCGTCCATGATGTCGACCGGACAGAAACTGAATCCATTCGTTTTCAGTGTCTCCCGATGAGTTGCCGTCTGTTGCCTTGGGCTGGGATAAAGGACATTGCATTCCACGATGGTGCTGTTCGGAATATGCGGCTGCAAGCCTTGAATCAGCTCAATAGGCAACAGGTTCGGCCCATGAGGTTCGCCGCTGTGCAGCTTGATGCCTATTCTGCCGGTCATCCCTCGATTGATTTTGGAGTAGATTTTCAGCAATCCGTTGACGCTGATATCCCTTGTAAAAAACACTCGCGATTTGCTTTGTGAGGTTGTGGCGCTGGCCATGCTGTCCAAATCGCAGACGGCAACACCACCCAGAGCGATCGCACCATTCTTCAGAAAGGTGCGACGCAACATTTTCCCCTCCATTTTTGCCTCCTTTCAGTGAGAGACGATTCCGAAAACGTAAATGTTGCTCAGCGGCCGGTAATCTTCTCAAGGCTTTCCGGGTACCGGGCGCCTTGCACTTTGATCTTCGCCGCGGCGTTTTCGATCTTGCGCAGGTCGTCGACCGTCAATTCAATCGCCGCGGCTCCGATGTTCTCTTCCAGGCGATGAAGTTTTGTTGTCCCCGGAATGGGCACGATCCACGGCTTCTGTGCCAGCAGCCAGGCCAGCGCAATCTGCGCAGTGGTCGCCGCCTTTTGCTTTGCGATGGAGCTGAGCAAAGCAACGAGTTCCAGATTCGCCTTCCGGACTTCCGGCGCAAAGCGCGGTAGAGTGCTGCGGAAGTCGGTGGAGTCGAACTTGGTATTCTCGTCCATCTTTCCCGTCAGGAAGCCCCTGCCGAGCGGGCTGTAGGGAACAAGGCCGATGCCCAGTTCCTCCAGGGTCGAAAGCACTTCAGCTTCCGGGTTTCTGGTCCACAACGAGTATTCGCTCTGCAAGACCGTCACCGGCTGCACCGCGTGGGCGCGGCGGATGGTCTTCGGAGCCGCTTCAGAGAGGCCGAAGTGCTTCACCTTGCCCTCCTGAATCAGCTCCTTCACCGCGCCGGCTACGTCTTCGATGGGCACATCCAGGTCAACGCGATGCTGATAGAAGAGATCGATGGCGTCAATTTTCAAGCGCTTGAGCGAGGCTTCCGCAACCTGCTTGATGTGCTCCGGCCGGCTGTTGAGCCCCGCCCCCCGGCTCCCGTCGGGATGGATATCGAAGCCGAATTTGGTGGCGATGACGACTTGTCCGCGGAAGGGGGAGAGAGCCTCGCCCAGAAGTTCTTCGTTCTTGAATGGACCGTAGGCCTCCGCCGTGTCAAAGAATGTGACGCCGCGCTCAACGGCTGCACGGAGAAGAGTGATCATTTCCTGCTTGTCCGGGATCGGGTCGTAGGAAAAGCTCATGCCCATGCAACCGAGTCCAAGTGCCGATACTTCCAGATTGCTTTTTCCCAATTTGCGCTTCTGCATTGTGTCTCCTTCTCTTTGCTGATTGTTGTAGGCGAAGCCATCGCGATGTAAACGAATGGGCAGCGCTCAGCGACCGGTCATGGCCTCAAGTTTATCGGGGTAGCGAGCACCCTGCACTGTGAACGTTGAGGTAACGCCGTCAATCTCCCGAAGATCCTCCGGGGTAAGCTCCAAGGTCGCTGCTCCGATATTCTCTTCGAGGCGCTCCAGTTTGGTCGTGCCTGGAATGGGCACGATCCAGGGTTTCTTTGCAAGCAGCCAGGCGAGCGCGATCTGAGCATTCGTCGCCTTCTTCCGCGCAGCTATAGCGCCAATCAGATCAATCAGAGCCCGATTCGCCTTGCGGGCCTCGGGTGTGAAGCGCGGGAAGCTGCCGCGGTTGTCCTCTTGGTCGAACTGCGTGTTTTCAGTAATCGTCCCGGTAAGAAATCCCCTGCC
>Ga0181535_10001814_pt1 | contig 27067 bp, 24 predicted proteins | sample PEATcosm2014_Bin_44_FD_119774 | JGI IMG/M metagenome (GOLD analysis project Ga0181535, IMG submission 119774) | Peatland microbial communities from MTU Mesocosm Facility, Houghton, MI, USA - PEATcosm2014_Bin17_30_metaG | ecosystem: Environmental > Terrestrial > Soil > Wetlands > Peat | place...
CGCCGCCCTCGACGCCGCCGCCACGCCGCGACAAGTGCTTGCAAGCCTGGAATGAGAGGCCCGCCATGAACGACATTCCGCAGACGGAGCGCGCCGTCCAGCTGGTCGGTCCCGACGAGCTGGCGCTCAATCCCGCCAAGCCGGTCGCCGACCCGGGCCCGCATCAGGTGCTGGCGAGAGTCGAGGCGGTCGGCCTGTGCTTCTCCGACCTCAAGCTGCTCAAGCAGTTCTCCCAGCACAGCCGCAAGTCCGAAGTCCTGACCGGTCTCGATCCGCAGGCGCTGACGGAGATGCCGAATTACGTGCCGGGGAACAATCCGACCGTTCCCGGCCACGAAGCGGTCATTCGCGTCGTCAAGGTCGGGCCCGGCGTCGACCGCTATCAGATCGGCGAGCGTTTCATCGTCGAGACCGACTATCGCTGGCTGCCGACCGACAAGTCCAACGCGGCCTTCGGCTATAATTTCGAGGGCGGGCTGCAGGAATATGTACTGCTCGACGAACGGGTCATCACCTCGCCCGACGGCGAGTCGATGCTGATCCCGGCGCCCGAGGATCTGTCGGCCTCGGCGCTGGCTCTGGTCGAGCCATGGGCCTGCGTCGAGAACGCCTACACCGAGGTCCAGCGACGGACGCTGAAGCTCGGCGGCCGGCTGCTCGTGGTCGGCGACGCGCCGGTCGACCGCGCCGTCGCCGACAAATGCCCCGGTCGGCCGGGGTCGGTCGTCTTTGCGACCGGCGATTCCGTCGCCGCGCAAGCGGACGCGAGCTTTGACGACATCCTTTACCTCGGCGCGGACGCCGCGACGGCGGAGAGGCTGTTCGCGAAACTCGCCGCCGGCGGGTTGCTGGCCATCGTCCAGGGGGGCCGCAAGTTCGGCCGTCCGGTCAACACTCAGGTCGGCCGCGTCCATTACGGCGGCATCCGCGTCGTCGGAACCGCCGGCGCCGATCCGGCGGCGGCCTACGCCGCGATTCCGGTGAGCCCCGAGATCCGTCCCGGCGACAAGATCAACATCGTCGGCGCGGCGGGACCGATGGGGACGATGCACGTCATCCGCGACCTGTGCCAGGGCGCCAAGGGCGTGACCGTCTACGCCGGCGATCTCAACGACGAGCGTCTCGCCGGGCTCGAGACTCTCGCTTCGCCGCTCGCCGAGAAGAACGGCGTCACGCTGCGCGTCTACAATCCGTCCAAGTCTCCGCCGGACGTCGCCTTCGACTACGTCGTGCTGATGGCGCCCGTCGCCGCACTCGTGGCGCAAGCGGTCGCGGCGGCCGCGCCGAAGGCGATCGTCAACGTCTTCGCCGGCATCCCGGCCGACAAGACGGCCGCGGTCGACCTCGACGCCTATGTCGAGAAGCAGCTCTATTTCGTCGGCACCAGCGGCTCGGAACTGAAGGACATGCAGCAGGTGCTGGCCAAGGTGGTCGCGCGCGAACTCGACACGAATTTCTCGGTCGCGGCGGTGTCGGGGCTCGACGGCGCGATCGCCGGCATCCGTGCGGTCGAGCACAACCTTCTGCCCGGCAAGATCCTCGTCTATCCCTCCTGCCGTGGCCTCGAGCTGACGGCGCTCGGCGATCTCGGCGGCGACACGCCGCTCGGTCCCGGCCACTGGACTCTCGAGGCGGAGACGGCATTGCTGAAAAGGTTCGCCAAGCCATGACCGGGTCGCTCGCCAGTAAGGTCGCCATCGTCACCGGCGGCGCGCAGGGACTCGGCCGGGCGATTTCCGAACGCCTGGCGAACGAAGGTTGCGTCGTCGTCGTCGCCGACGTCAACGAACCGGGCGCCAAGCAGGCGGCAGGGGAGATCGCCGCGACGACCGGCGCCCGCGTCGTCGGCGTCAAGGTCGACGTCACCCGCGAAGCCGAGGTTGAAAAGCTGTTCCTCGACGCCGAGCGCGACTTCGGCCGCGTCGACGTCGTCGTCTCCAACGCCGCGATCCTGATCGCCTCGCCGATCGCCGAAGCCGACGCCGAGAAGTGGCGCGCGGTGATGACGGTCAACCTGTTCGGCTATTTCCTCGTCACCAAGCATGCCTGCCGGGCGATGGCGAAACAGCGCTCCGGCTCGATCATCAACATCAACTCCAAGTCGGGCAAGAAAGGCAGCGCCGCCAATTCCGCTTACGCGGCGACCAAGTTCGGTTGCATCGGCCACACACAGAGCGTCGCGCTGGAGATGGCCAAGCACAACGTCCGCTGCAACGCGATCTGCCCCGGCAATCTGCTCGACTCGCCGCTGTGGACGGATCCCGACAAGGGGCTGTTCGTTCAGTATCTGCACGCTGGCAAGGTTCCCGGCGCGAAGGACGTCGACGACGTCCGCGAGGCCTACGTCGACCAGGTGCCGATGAAACGGGGTTGCACTTACGACGATGTTTGCAACGCGGTGACCTTCCTTGCTTCCGACGCGTCCTCGTATATCACTGGCGTCGCGCTCAGCGTCACCGGCGGCCAGGAAATGAATTGAGGCGCGACGGGGCGTGACACCGCCGCGCAAAAATGGTGGAAGCTTCTCCCGCGAGCTCGGGGGAGGTGGAGATCGTTTCCCTCGCCGCGAAGGCTGGGTGGATTGAAATGACTTCACGCGTTCCGCGGGGCATCGCCGTTGTCGATATCGGCGCGACGAACAGCAAGGTTGCCCTTTTCGACGCCGGGCTGCGGGAGATCGCCCGACGCAAGACGGAAACCGTTCACCACGACGGTCCGCCCTATCGCCATATCGACGCGCAGCGCATCATCGAATTCGCGATCGGCGCCATCGGCGAGCTCGATCGGGTCCTGCCGGTCGACGTGATCGTCGTCAGCGGCTTCGGCTCGACGCTCGGCTGCGTCGACGAGAAGGGCGAGCTGGCGACGCCGGTCATGGACTATCTCGCCGAGCCGCCGGCGGAGATCGCCGAAGCTTACGCGAAGATTGCGCCGCCCTTCGCCGAAACGTTCTGCAACACCTGGCCCGCCGCGCTGTCGCTCGGCAGGCAGCTGTTCTGGCTCGAAACCGCGTTTCCCGAGGCGTTCGCGCGGGTGCGGTCGATCATGACCTGGAGCCAGTACCTCGCCTTCCGGCTGGGCGGGCGGCGGACCTGCGAGATCACCGCTCTGGGCGCGTTCTCGCAGCTTCTTGACGTGCTGAACGGCGACCTGTCCTCGGTCGTTCGGCAGCGTGGCTGGGCCGATCGCTTCGCGCCGCTGACGCGGGCCTGGGACGACATTGGCGAACTGAAGCGGGAGTTCCGCCCGGCGGCGTTCTCCGGCCGCGGGCGCATCCTCTGCGGCGTGCATGATTCCGACGCCAATTATCTGCGCTACCTCGCCGCGGGCTTCAACGAGCTGGCGCTGCTTTCGACCGGAACCTTCATCATCGGTTTCGAGAGTCAGACTGACATCCTGCGCCTCGATCCCAATCGCGAGACGTTCTCATTCACGAACGTGTTCGGGCGCCCGATCGGTTGCTGTGGTTTCTTCGGCGGCGGCGAGTTCGACAGGCTCCTTGCTGGAGCTTCGCCTTCGGCGGCCTCCGCGACGGACGTCGAAACGATCATCGCACACGCGGTGTTCGCCCTGCCGTCATTCAGCGACACCGGCGGCCCGGTAGCCGGAAGCGGCAATCGCGGACGGATCGAAGGTCCCTTCTCCGGCGCCCTCGCGCAGAGAGCGTCGCTCGCCACGCTTTATACTGCGCTGATGACCTCGGAAGCGCTCGACGCGGTTGAATCGCGCTCGCCGATCGTCATCGACGGACCCTTCGCGCGCAACGATCTCTTTTGCTCGCTGTTGGCCGCCCTGCGTACGCGCCAACGCGTCGCCTCGTCCCTGTTGCAGGAAGGAACGGCGGCCGGCGCAGCCGTGCTCGCTCTGATGAACCCGGACGGCGACGCGCCCGAATACCCTGTCGAGCTGAAGCCGCACCAGCCCGGAGCGTTTGCCGGCCTGCGCGCCTATCAGTCGCAGTGGCAGGCGAAGGCGCGCGCCCCGGTGCGATAACGGACCGAAGGCCGTCGGCGGTCTCAAAGGCGCGCGCCCGCACAGGGCCTCCGCCAGCGAACGGGCGCGCCTCGCGAAGCAGGGCCAAGACTTGGCGTGAATTGTCCGAACAAAGGCCGGTGCGGGCGTTTCGGCGCTATTGTTCTGGCGCTAGAGTGCGGCGGTCGCCTCAAACGAGGGGTCCTGAAATGTCCCATGCCGCCGCCGCGTTGATCGTCGTCGACGCTCAGGAATCGTTCCGCCATCGACCCTATTTCCGCGCCGATCGCCTCGACACCTATCTCAAGCGTCAGCAGGCGCTGATCGACGGCGCCAAGCGGATCGGCGTCCCGGTCGTGCAGGTGTTTCACGTCGAAGAGACCGGCGTCTTCGCCGAGTCGTCCGGGTTCGTGACGACGCTCGCGCCGCTGCAGATCACGCCCGACGCGTTGTTCAAGAAGCGCCGGCATAGCGCGCTGATCGGCAGCGGGCTTGACGTCTGGCTGATTTCGCACGGGGTCAGGCGCGCGATCGTATCGGGCATTCGCACCGAACAATGTTGCGAGACGACGACGCGCCACGCCTCCGACCTCGGCTTCGTCGTCGATTTCGTTTCCGAGGCGACGCTGACGTTCCCGATGACCGACGCGCGCGGACGCGAATGGAGCGCCGACGAAATCAAGGCGCGCACGGAACTGGTGCTGGCGGACCGCTTCGCGCGCATTGCGACGGTCGAAGACGCGTTGGCCGGCTGAAAAGGCGGGAGCCGCGGATGAAGCCGTCGCGTGAGGTCGCGAAAGAGATAAAGGTCTTCGTGGTCGTCCCGCCCAACGTCCTGCTGCTCGACGTCGCCGGGCCGATGGAGGTGCTGCGCAAGGCCAATCTCGAGCAGCAGGCTCTTCGCTTCGTCGCGACCTATGTCGGTCCAGCTCCGGTCGTCGGCAGCTCGATCGGCCTCTCTGTGGCGGGCGTCGCGCCGCTGCCGGAGCGGCTGCCTGAGCGCGCGTTGGTGTTGATTTCCGGCAGCGTGTCGATCCCGATGGCGGCGAGCGCCGCCGGCGCCGGCGACGTCGCCGGGCAGGAGCAGGAGATCGTCGCGTGGCTGAAACGCGCCGTGCGGCCGTCGACGACTGTCGCCTCAATCTGCTCGGGGGCGCTGCTCGCGGCGCGCGCCGGCCTGCTGGACGGCAAGGCGTGCACAACCCACCACGCCTCGATCGCCGAGCTGAGAAAACTCGCGCCGCAGGCGCGCGTCGAGGAGAACCGGCTGTTCGTGATTGACGGCGAGCGGCTGACCAGTGCGGGAGTCACCTCCGGCGTCGACCTGATGCTGCACGTCGTCGCCGCGATGACCGGACCCGCCGTCGCCGTGGCGGTCGCCCGCTATCTTGTCGTCTATCTGCGGCGCAGCGCCGCCGACCCGCAGCTCTCGCCGTGGCTCGAGGGACGAAATCACATCCATCCGGCGATCCACCGGGTGCAGGACGCGATCGCGGCCGAGCCCGCGCGCGCATGGCCGCTGTCGGCCGCCGCGTGCGTCGCGGCGACCAGTCCGCGCAATCTGTCGCGGCTGTTCAACCAGCATGCGGGCATGTCGGTGACGACCTACGTCAACCGCGTGCGCGTCGCGCTGGCGCGCCAGCTCGTCATGGGTTCCCGCCTCGACGTCGAGGCCGTCGCCGAACGTTGCGGCTTCCAGTCGGCGCGGCAGCTCCGCCGCGCGTGGGCGCGACTCCACGACCTGTCGCCGAGCCGCGCCAGAGCCGAAGGCGGCGCTGACGAGCGCGACGCGGCCCTCGCCGCGCGCTGAAAGCGCTTGCCCGCGACCGGATACGCCTTCAACTTGTCACGCGCCGCCATCGCGTCGCCCGAGGCGCAAGCGGCGTGGCGGCGTCGCGCCGGCGAAGCGAGGCGGAGGAGGCGTGATTGATTGTCGTGCATCACCTCGAAAATTCGCGGTCGCGCCGGGTTCTCTGGCTGCTCGAAGAGATCGGCGTTCCCTACGAGGTCAGACTTTACGCGCGCGATCCCGCCACGATGCTCGCGCCGCCGGCGCTGCGCGCGGTCCATCCGCTCGGCAAGTCCCCTGTCATCGTCGACGGGGACGTCGCGCTGGCGGAGTCCGGCGCGATCATCGAATATCTCGTCGAAAAGAACCCCATTCCGGCCATGGCGCCGGCGCGCGGGACAGCCGAGTGGGTTCGCTATCTCTATTGGCTGCATTTTGCCGAAGGTTCGGCGATGCCGCCGCTGCTGCTCAAGCTGGTCCTCGACCGGATCGCCGCTGCGCCGCCCTGGCCGATCCGACCGATCGTCGCGGCGGTCGTGCGGCGCGCGAACGACCAAGTCGCGGCGCCGCGGCTCGCCGAGGACCTCGACCTGATGGAGGCGGAGCTCGGGCGTTCGACCTGGTTCGCCGGCGACGCCTTCTCCGCTGCGGACATTCAGATGAGCTATCCGATCGAGGCGTCGCTCCGCCGCGCCGGTCTCGACCACCGTCGCTCCAAGCTGATGGCCTGCCTCGAACGCATTCGCGAGCGCTCGGCTCCCCGGCGCGCGATCGCGCGCGGCGGCGGCGCCATCCCGCCTAAAGCTTGAAGCGGGCCCGCAGATCGGCGACCTGGTCGGCGGTCAGCGGGCGAATCTTGTGAGAGCGCAACAGCAGGAAGAGCTTTGCCGTCTCTTCGAGTTCTTCGGTCGCGTATTGCGCGTTGGCGAGGCTCGATCCAGCGACCACCGGGCCATGGTTGGCGAGCAGCACCGCGTGATGCTTGCCGGCCAAGGCGCCGACCGCCCTGGCGAGTTCCTTGTCGCCCGGCGCGAAATAGGGGACGAGCGGCAAGCGACCGACGCGCATGACGAAATAGGCGGTCAGCGGCGGCAGCGCGTCCGTCGGGTCGATGTCGTCGAGGACGCTCACCGCGACCGAGTGAGTCGAATGCAGGTGAACGACGGCGCGGCAATCGACGCGCTGCTCGTACATGACGATGTGCAGGAACGATTCCTTGGTCGGCGGATCGCCCTCGATCAAATGGCCGCTTGCGTCGAAGCGCGACAGGCGCGCCGGATCGAGCGCGCCGAGCGAGGCGTTGGTCGGCGTCATCAGCCAGCCGCCGTCGTCGAGCCGCACCGAGATGTTGCCGGTCGAGCCGAACGTCAGCCCGCGTGCGAACAGCGAATCGCCGACCGCGCAGATTTCGTCGCGCGCGTTGGAGTGAGCGCTCATGGACTTACCCTTCCTGCAGCATGCGCCACGCTTTGACGAAAAAGTCGGGTGCGCCGAAATTGCCTGACTTGAGGGCGAGGGCGAGCGGCGCGCCGCCCAGACTGAGCGTCCACGGCACGCCCGGGTCGATCTCCGGCCCGATTTCAAGCGCGCGGACCCCGAGCGCGGCGACCACCGCGCCGGCGGTTTCGCCGCCGGCCACCAGCAATCGCGTGTAGCCGCGCTGCTTGAGTCGTTCGCCGATCGAAGCCAGCATCCCTTCGACCAGCGCGCTCGCCTTGTCGCGTCCGAGTTTGGCCTGGACGGCGGCGATCGCCTCCGGTTCGGCGCTCGAATAGACAATCGGGGCGATTGCGCCGGCGTTGGCGTCAATCCAGTCGGACACCGCGTCCGCCGATGTCGCGCCGGCGGCAATGTCGAGCGCGCTGATCTGGAGCGCGCGCGCGCCGGCGGCGACCGCTGCGGCGATCTGGCCACGGGTGGCGGCGGAACACGAACCGACGAGCGTCGCTCCCTTGCCCCTCGGGGCGAGCAGACGATCGCTCGATTCGCGCAGGCCGAGTTTGCCCGCCCTGCGGAAGTTCGCCGGCAGGCCCATGGCGATTCCAGAACCGCCGGTCACCAGCTTCATGCCCGAGCAGGCTTCGCCGATCGTGCGCAGATGCGCGTCGCAAACCGCGTCGACGACGACGATGCGCTCGCCGTTCCGCCTCGCCTGTTCGAACGCGCGCAAAATCCCGGTGGCGCCCGCCTCGACGGATTGCAGGTCGACCAGCCCGACCCTCCGCGTCGTCTGGCGCTGCAACACGCGCACAAGGTTGGCGTCGCGCATCGGCGTCAGCGGATGGTCGCGCATCGCGCTCTCCGACAGCAGCGCGTCGCCGACGAACAGATGGCCCTTGAAGACCGAGCGGGCGTTCGCCGGGAACGCCGGGCAGGCGACGGTGAAATCGGCGCCGGTCAGGTCCATCAGCGCTTCGGCGACGGGCCCGATGTTGCCCTTGTCGGTCGAGTCGAAGGTCGAGCAATACTTGAACACGAGCTGCTCGGCGCCGGCGGCGATCAGCGTCCGCGCCGCGGCGACCGACATCGCGACCGCCCCGCCGGCCGGAATGGTGCGCGACTTCAGCGCCACGACGACGGCGTCGGCGGCGTCGAAATCGAGTTCGGGATCGGGGACGTCGATCGCCTGGATCGTCTTCATCCCTTCGCGCGACAGCGTCAGAGAGAGGTCGGTCGCGCCGGTCAAATCGTCGGCGATGGCGCCCAGCAGCATCAATCGTTCCCTTTCTGACGCTTCGTCACGCGGTGGCGCCGAAGACGATCTCGTAACCGACGTCGACGATCGTCGGCTCGCCGCGGCTTGGCGCGCTGTCGAGGATCATCCTGACGGCGGTCTTGCCGATCTCGAAGCGGTGCGAGCGAATCGTCGACAGCGGCAGCGGCAGCGCCGCCCCGATGCTGAGCCCATTGAAGCCGAAGATCGCCAGGCGCTGCTTGATCGCGATGGCTTCGGCCAGGCAATGGAATACGCCGCCGACGGCCATGTCGTCGTTGGAAAAAACGGCGACGTCGATCGAGGGGGCGCGGGAGAGCAGAATCGCCAGCGTCCGACGCCCCGCCATTGTCGACGATGGGCCGTCGTGCAACGCGACGTCGACGAAGCTCACGCCGGCTTCGCGCAGCGCTTGGGCCAGCCCGTCGAAACGCAACCGGGCGCGGCGATCCCTCAGCCAGTCGTGGCCGACATAACCGAAGCGCCGATAACCGCGCTCGAGCAGGTGAACGCCGACATCGAAACCGGCGTGACGGTGCGACATGCCGACCGCGATGTCGATCGGCGTCGAGTCGATGTCCATCATCTCGGCGACGCGAACGCCTGCGCCGAGCAGCATCCGCTGCGTCGCCTCGGTATGGTCGAGGCCCACGACGAGCATGGCGTGCGGCTTCCAGGCGAGCAGAGAGCGCACGAGGCGCTCCTCCGTCGCGAGGTCGTATTCGGTCACGCCTACCACCGCCTGTACGCCAGACGCATCGAGCGCCGCATGGACGCCTTGCAGCACTTCGGGGAAGACGATGTTGGACAGCGACGGGATGACGACCCCGATCAGGTTCGAAGTCGCCGAGGCGAGGGTTCCGGCGACGCGGTTGGGCACATAACCGATCTGGTCGACCGCCAGCAGAACCTTCTTCCTCGTGTCGTCCGCGATCGCGCCCTTGTTCCTCAACACGCGGGACACGGTGATTTCACTGACGCCGCTGAGTTTGGCGACCTCGGCCAGTCTCGCGCCGTGTTTTCCGCCTCGGCGCCGTTTTAGGATCGCCATGCCGCGTTCGTTTCCTGGAACGACGCTTGCCTCCGGCGCTGGGCAAGCGTAAATGACAGCGCTAACATTGGTACCAGAGCGACCGATCGCCGGCAAGCCCCGGCGCCGCCAGAAAGACGAAACCGCATGCCCCGCGAAGCGCCCGCCAAGGCCCGGAAGACCCATGCGGCGAGCGGCGCCGACGGAAGCCCGCGCGTCGCTGTAATCGGCGCCGGCGCGATGGGCCTCGGCGTCGCCCAGTCGCTCGAACGGGCGGGACTGGACGTCGTCGGTTACGATCCGAGCGCCGCCGCCAAGGCGAGGCTGGTCGAGGCCGGAATCGAATCCGCAGTCAGCGCCGCCGCGGCGGCCGCCGACGCCGACGTGCTGGTAGTGACGGTGGTCAACGCCGAACAGACGCGATCGGCGGTGCTCGGGCCTGGCGGCGCCGCGAAAGCGATGAAGCCCGACGGCGTCGTCGTCGCGTCGGCGACGATCGCGCCCGACGTCGCGCGCGCGCTGGCGCAGGAGGTCGAGGCGCTCGGGCGCGCCTATCTCGACGCGCCGATCAGCGGCGGCGCGGCGAAGTCCGCCAAGGGCGAGCTGACTGTGATGGCGTCCGGCAAGCCCGCCGCGTTCAAGCGGGCGCGGCCCGTGCTCCAGGCGATGGCGACCACAGTCTACGAACTCGGCGCCGAGGCCGGGATCGGTTCGTCATTCAAGCTCGTCAATCAGCTTCTCGCCGGCGTCCACATCGCCGCCGCGTGCGAGGCGATCACCTTCGCCAAGCGGCTCGGGCTGGACATGGAGATGGTCTACAAAGTCATCACGTCGTCGGCCGGCAATTCATGGATGTTCGAGAACCGCGTGCCCCACGTGCTCGCCGGCGATTACCGGCCGCTCAGCGCCGTCGCGATCTTCACCAAGGATCTCGGCATCGCCAGCGACGTCGGCCGCGCCAGCAATTTTCCGCTGCCGCTGGCGGCGACCGCTCTGCAAATGTTCTTGATGACCGCCGCGGCGGGCATGGCTCGGGACGACGACGCCTCCGTCGCCCGCCTGTTCGCCCAAATCGCCGGCCTCGAATTGCCGGCGGCGCCGAGCGAAGTCTAGCCGGCGCTGGCCCGGCTCTGCGTCTGCTTTTCGAACTCAGGCGCTCGCACGCGCCACAGATCGCCCCCAGGTCGACCGCATCGGCCATGCGCCAAACTTTCGATTCGTCGGCGCCAGCGCGCCAGACAAGAACGATTCGGCCCGTGTCAGTTCAACCGGCGCGGCGCGGCCAGGGCGCGTTCCGCCGCGCACAAATGGCTACGGGGGCTCGCCGCCGCGTCTAGGGCGGCGAATTTCGGCCGCCGATCAAGCGCTGTCCCGTCTTGGGGTCGAAGAAATGGGCCTGCTCCGCCTCCAGCGAAAGTTTGATCGTGTCGCCCTCCCGTACGGCGAGCCGCTCTCTCAGCACTGCGACGATCTGGGTCTCGCCGGCGTGCGCAATCAGATGCGTTTCCGATCCGGTCGGTTCGACGAGCGAGACCTTGCACGGCAGCCCGCCGATCGGATCGACATGGATGTGCTCGGGGCGGATTCCGAACACGACCTGTCGGCCCGCCCAATCGCCTAGCGCGGGCGCGATCGCCGTCGACGAGCCGTCGGGCAGAGCCAGACGCGCGGCGTTGGCGCCGTCGATCCGGCCCGATACGAGATTCATCGCCGGCGAACCGAGAAAGCTCGCGACAAAGAGATTCGAGGGCCGATCGTAGAGCTCGAGCGGGGCGCCGCTCTGCTCGACCCGCCCGCCGTTGAGTACGACGATCTTGTCGCCCATCGTCATCGCTTCGACCTGGTCGTGCGTGACGTAGACAGTCGTCGTCCGAAACCGGCGCTGCAGCTCCTTGATCTCGCCGCGCACCTGCACCCGCAGCTTCGCGTCGAGATTGGACAGCGGTTCGTCGAACAGAAACACCTTCGGGTTGCGGACGATCGCCCGGCCCATGGCGACGCGCTGCCGTTGACCGCCCGACAATTGCCGCGGATAGCGATCGAGCAGCGACTCGAGTCCGAGCGAGGCGGCGGCGGCGGCGACCCGGCTCTTGATTTCGGCCTTCGGCATGTGCGCGAGTTCGAGCGCGAAGCCGAGGTTCTGCGCGACCGTCATCTGCGGGTAAAGCGCATAGTTCTGGAACACCATCGCGATGTCGCGGTCCTTCGGCTCGATGCTGTTGACGACGCGGTCGTCGATCGCGATCTCGCCTGACGTGATCGTCTCCAGGCCGGCGATCATGCGCAACAGCGTCGACTTCCCGCAGCCTGACGGCCCGACCAGGACGACGAATTCGCCGTCGGCGATGTCGACCGAGACGCCTTGAATGACGTCGACGGCGCCAAAGGACTTGCGAACGTTGCGGAGTTGAACAGTCGACACAGGAAGTCCTTTTCGTAGCGCGTCTCGGTCACTGCCGCCCGGCGCGCGCCGGGCGAACGCGGATCGCCTGGTAGGGCTTCGCCGGCAACGCGACCGCGAACGCGGCCGCCGGCTTGGGATCGCTGAGCGCCCCGCCGCGTTGTCGCAGGCGCGGATAGACCGGACACGGCACGCGCTTGGCCGGCGCGATCGTCATGTTCCAGGCGTCGATCACGTCGACCTCGTAGGGTCGATCGTCCTGCGGCAGACCGGCGGCCCAGACGGCGGGTTGGTGCTCGCCCAAATAGATGAGCCTATAGTCGCCTTCGCTCGCCGCAGAAACGCGGCTCCAGGGGAAGGCGTCGGTCGAGGCCGGCGTCAGGCCCTGCTTGACGTCCTCTTCGATGATCGATCGCAGAAACGCGACGCGCTTCCAGCTTTCGCCGCGCAGCGTTCCGCCCTTGGCCCACCACAGCTCGTCGTTTGGCGCTGAGTAACATTCGCCGTGGCCGGCGTAACCGCCGCGGACGACCGTGACCCAGAATCGATGAGTCAGCTCCTGGGCTGTGAGATCGCCCCAGGCGAGGCTGATGTCGCCTTCGTATTCGAGCTCGTCGTTGACGATCGGCTTGCCCCAATCCCGCCGCCAATCGGCGGTGCGCTTGACGTTCCAGTTCTGGATGCAGACGTGGTCGATCCAAGGCTTGCGGTGGTCGAACGGCATCGTCTCTTCGCCGTTGTGGATCGACTTGAGGTGCCGCGCCGGGTCGCCCTCCTCGATGATGTGGAAGAATCGGTCCCACCGCGCGACCGGTTTCACGTCGAGAAGGAAATCGTACTCGTTGGCGAGCGACCACCAGACGTTGCGAAATGCAGCGAGGCGGGCGACCAGATAGCGCACGTAGCGATCGTCCTGTTCGGACGTCATCGTGCAATAGCCCCAGCGATCGTAAGGGTGAAAAACAATGACGTCCGCTTCGATTCCCAGCGCGCCCAGCGCCGCGACCTGCGTCTCAAAATGCCGGAACGCAACGACGTTGGGCCGATCGAAATCCAGGCCGCCGTCGGCCCGACGGACATAGACGTCGTGGAGCGGCTCGTTCTCGTTGAAGACGTAGTGCTTGGGGAAGACGCCCATGCGCAGCTTGTTGAAGCGCGCCTGCCGCAGCGACTCGAGCGTCTGGCGCTGCGTGTCGAGCGGCTGGTGGGTCCAGGCGTAGCACGTGGTGCCGAAGGGAAAGAACGGCGTTCCGTCGGCGTAGGCGAAGTGATGTCGGTTGCGGACGCCGACCGGGCCATGATTCACAGGGCCTGCCGATCCGCAGCGGAAGCGGCCGGTCAGGCCATCGAGCGTTTGGTGGTTCGAGTGGGTCTGGAAAGACCATTCGCCCTCGGCGTCCGGCATGAAGCGAACGCGATAGACGCCGTCGCCGTCGTAGAAGCCCGGCGCCGAGACGCGACGATTGCCGAAACGGAACTCGACGTCGATCGTCACGTCGACGAACGGATTGCCGTCCGCGGGCCCGGCGAACGCGGCCTCGAATACGCCCCATTTTTCGACGCCCGAGGTCATCCTTTACTCCTTGATCGCGCCGCTCGTCAGACCAGAGACGAAGTAGCGCTGGAAGATGAGGTAGACGATGGTCGCCGGCAGCACGGTCATGACGATCGCCGCGTTGAGCTGGCCGTAGTCGTTCGAGAACTGGCTCTGGAACGACATCAATCCGAGCGGCAGCGTCCACATGCCGTCGTCCTGCAGGATCACCAACGCCATCGCGAATTCGTTCCAGGTCGCGACGAAATCGAGGATCAACAGCGCGGCGAGGACCGGCACCGCGATCGGTACGAAGATGCGGCGGAAGATGGTGAAGTGCGAAGCGCCATCGACGAGAGCCGCTTCGCTGAGCTCTTTGGGGATCTCGTTGAAGAAGCCGTGCAAGACGAACACCTGATACGGCACGCCGAAGGCGAGGTAGGGCAGGATGATGCCGACGAAGCGATTGATGAGGCCCAACGCGTTGACCAGCGTGAAGAGTGGGGCGAGCATCACCTGGAACGGCAACATCGTTCCGAACAGCACCAGCAGGAAGATCGCCCGTTTCGCCGGCAGCCGGATGCGGCTGAGCGCGTAGGCGGCCATCGCCGAAATGAACAGGCCGAGCGGCACCTTGATGAAGGTGATGACGACGCTGTTGAACACGGTCGTGCTGAAATGTCCGCGCGCCCAAGCCCCGGTGAAGTTGTCCCATTGCAGGCTCGTCGGCGGGGCGAACGCACTCTCGCCCATCACGGTCGAATTCGCTTTCAAGGCGGTGAAGACGATGAAGACGAACGGCGTGATCCAGACGATCGCGACGACGATCAGCGCAGCCCACAAGACAACCAGGAAAGGATCGATGCGATCGAGCCCTGGCGGTCGAAAGGCGTTGGCGATCGCCTTCACGACGTCGACTCCCGACGACCCTGCGACCATCTCAGGTACGGGATGACGATCGCCACAGTGATCACGAGCAGCACGACCGAAATCGCCGCGCCGCGGCCGAAGTCGCCGAGCTGCATCGCTTGGGTGAACGCCCAAAGCGCCAGCATCTGCGTCGACTGCGCCGGCCCACCCTGGGTCATCCCGTAGACGATGTCGAACGCCTTGAGAGAATTGATGATCGACAGAATGAGGACGATGGTGATCGACGGGCCGAGCGCCGGCAGCGTGACGTAGCGAAACGCTTGGAAGCGACTTGCTCCGTCGACGCGCGACGCCTCGATCAGGGTCGGCGAGACCCCTTGAAGGCCGGCAAGGAAGAGAACCAGAGAGAATCCGACGGTCTGCCAGATATAGGCCAGGAACATCGAATAGAGCGCGACATTGCGGTCGCCGAGCCAATCTTGGATGAGGCCCTGGAGGCCGACGAGCGTCAAGACGGCGTTGAACAGGCCGAAGAACGGGTCGTACATCCACCGCCACATGGTGGCGACGGCGATCGGCGCGATGATGACCGGCATATAGAACAGCGCCCGCAGTGGTCCGCGAACCGGAATGTTCTGGTTGAGCGCGAGCGCCAGCGCGAAGCCGATCGCCGGCGGGAAGATCACCGACATCAGGGTCCACAGGACCGTGTTGCGCACCGCGCCCCAGAACACCGGGTCCTGAGTGAACACCTGGACGTAGTTGTCGAAGCCGACGAAGCGCCCCGCGGCCGTCAGTCCGTTCCACTTCACGAAGCTCAGCGTGACGACGTTGAGCATCGGATAGACGGCGAACAAGCAATAGACGATCAGAGCCGGCGCCAGCAGAATCAGCCCTTGGCTTTGGGGTGAGGCACGAAATCTCATCGCTCAGGTCCCATTGTCCCCGCCGACCTTCGCCTGTGCGCGCAAAAAAGAACCGGATCGACGCCGCGCGCGACGCCGATCCGGCGGGGGGAGGGTCGCTTACTTCCGGTCGGCGATGAACTTCTGCAATTCGCCTCCGGCGGTCTTCGGATCGAGGTGGTCGCTGACCACCTCGTTGATCACGCGGAAATATTCCGTTGTGACGTCGAGCGGGAACGCTTGGTCGCCATTGACGAAGACGTCGTTGAACTCGCCGAAGATCTTCTTCCAGGCGAGATCGAGCGGTTCGGCGGAGGCCGACTTGACGTTCTTGTTGACGTTCCCGACGCCGCCGAACAAGTCGATGTTAGTCTGCTGGACGGGCGTCGATTCGAGGTAGTCGAGGAACTTCGCCGCCAGATCCGGGTTCTTGCTCTTCGTGCTGATGTAGTTGTACTCCGCGAAACCATAGAGCCGCGTGGCGCCAGGGAACGGGAAGAGCCCATAGTCCGCCAGCTTGCCGGCGTTCCTCAACTGCCCGACCAGCCAGTTGCCCTCCAGCATCATCGCGGCGCGACCGGAGAGGAACAGATTGAACGACTGCTGCTGGTCGATGCCCATGAAGGGCTTGAGGAAGTACTTGGAGCTCCACTTGTGCATTTCCTCGAACGAGGCGGTCGCGCAAGGCTCCGTGGCCCAGCTGACCTTCATCGACATCAGTGCGTCGTGCTTCTCGGGGCCGCACTTGACCTCGAGGATCTCGTCCATCAGCCGCATGACGTGCCAGTTGACGGTGCCGCCGCAGGTGATCGCCGCAATCCCCGTCGCGGCGAGCTTGTCGGCGTCCGCGATCAGCTCGTCATAGGTCTTCGGCTCGCCTTCGATGCCGGCCTTCTGAAACAGCGCCTTGTTGTAATAGAGCCCCTCGCCGCGGAAGGTGAACGGCAGGCCGTAGCGGTGCTCGCCGTATTGCTTCGAGAACGCAAGCGAGGGCGCGATGAACTCGTCATCCCATTTGTACTGCGCGTAGTACTTGTCCATCGGCAGCGCCAGCCCGGACTTGACGAACTCGCCGCCGAGCCCGAGGCCGGCCCACATGAAGTAGATGTCGGGCGCCTGGTCCGAACCGCCGGCTACGCGCAACGCCGACTTGTGCTCGTCGGTGCCGCGGGTTTCCAGCTTGACCGTGACGCCGGGGTTGGCGGCCTCGAAATCCTTGATGATCGAGTCGAACGCCTTCGCCATGTTCGGATTGTCGAAGCTCAGCGTCCAGAACTTGAGTTCCTGCGCCTGCGCTGCGCCGGCGATACCGAGCATCCCAGCCGCAACGGTCGCCGTTCGAAACCAACGCCCATACATGCCCATAGTCTCCTCCTGGTCAAATTCCGTATCGCCCCGTGGTTTCGCTTGCTTGCGATTATTCTCGATTATTGGGGCACATTCTCAGTCGAGTCAAGCTGAACATTCGACGCGGCGCGGCTGCCTCAGCCGGCGTCGCCTGGCCACTAGTACTTGATAAATAACAACAAACTATCCAAGAAGCGCAGCGTTCGGTTTGCCGTTCGGGTTATGGCGGCGGCGTGACTGGCCGCGCCAATCGCAAACGGTCGCGGTTTCGATTTATGACGAATGTCGGCGAATCCTGACAATCCCGCGCAAATTTCCCGCCAGCCAGCCGAACCGTCATTCAGCCTGTTCGGGAATCGTCGTCGTCGGCTGCGCCCTTCGCCCTTGCGCCGCGCATAATGGCCGCAGCGGCCGGACTTGTCGCGGATGGTCTGCGCAGGCACAATCAACCGATGATCTTCCGTTTGAGCGCGATCGCGGCATGGCGGCGCGCGTTGGTCTTCACGGCGGCTGTGATGGCGGCGAGCGCGGCGCAGGCGGGGGATCCCGCCGCGCCGTCGTTGGTGGTGTTAGGCTCCTATTTTCCGGCCTGGATCGTCTGCGCGATCTTCGGCGTCGTCGGCGCCGTCGTCGCGCGCTTCGTCCTGGCGCGGCTCGGGATCGACGAGTTCCTGCCCCTCAGGCTCGTCGTCTATCTCTGTCTGGCGATCGTCTGCGGCCTCGGCGTCTGGCTCGGCTGGTATGCGGGGGCGCCGACTTGAGAGCCGAAGTGCGGCGAATCGCCGCCCTAGTCTTCGCCGCGGCGGTCGTGCTCGGCGCGGCGGCGGAAATCCTCGCGGTCGCGATCGTGATCGACCGCTCGCCGCGCACCGACGCGGCCGAGATCGACGCGCCGTTCATCCACATCTCGCCGACCACGCCCGGCCGCGTCGCCAAGGTCGGCGTCGCCGACGATTCGGCGGTCAAACAGGGCGACGTGCTGTTCGCGATCGATCCGACGCCCTATCGGCTGCGCGTCGATCTCGCCAAGGCCCAGGTCGACGCGGCGCAGTCGGAAGTCGACCAGGGCGGTCGCAACATCGCCGGCGAGCGCGCCAACGCGACGGTCGCGGACGAACAGATCCGCCGCGCGCGCGACAACCTCGCGCTCGCCCAGCAGTCGCTCGATCGGCTGATTCCGCTGTTGCCCAAAGGCTACGTCACGGCGCAGCAGGTCGACTTGGCGACGACCGCGCGCGACGACGCGGCGGTCACGCTGAAACAAGCGGAAGCCCAGTCGTCCGGCGCGAACGAGATCATCGGCACGCTCGAGACTCGCCGCGCCCTGTTGGCGGCGGCGCAGGCGACGTTGACGCTCGCCGAGCGCGACCTCGTCGACACGGTGGTGCGGGCGCCCTACGACGGCCGGGTCACCGGCTTCCATCTCGTCGAGGGCGAATACGTCGTGACCGGTCAGGCGCTCGGGTCGCTGATCGACACGGCGCGCTGGCGCGCCGTCGCCGATTTCCGCGAGACCGACCTCGCGCGCATCCACCCCGGCGACAAGGCCTATGTCTTCATCATGAGCGACCGCAACCGCCTGATCCATGGAGAGGTTGAAGGCATCGGCTGGGGCGTGCGCTCCGACGAGACCGCCAACGTGCTCGGGCTGCCGTTCGTCGCCCGCTCGCTCAATTGGGTGCGGGTGGCGCAGCGCTATCCGGTGACGGTCAAGCTCGTCGATCCGCCGCAGGGCCTGATGCGAATCGGCGAATCTGCGGTGGTGGTGCTGAGGCGGGGCGATGACGCTGCTGACGGCGCTCACCGCTGACGGGCGGCCGCGCTGGCTAAGCCGCGAACTCGCAGCCTATCCCGGCCGCAATCTTTTCGCCCTGCGAATCGCCGTCGCCTGCATGCTGACGGTCGCCGTCGCGATGGCGCTCGGGATCCCCGAAACCGCGGTCTCCTGCTACCTGGTGCTGTACGCGACGCGCCAAGACGCCGCCAACACGATCGTTGGCGCCCTGCGGGTGATCGGCGGCGCGGCGCTCGGCGTCCTGCTCGGTACGCTGGCGATGCGCTTCTCCGCCGAGGAGCCGCTCGCCCGCTCGGCGCTGATGATCCTTTTCACCGTCTTCGGCATGTATCTCGCCTCGGCGACCACGCTCGGCTCGATGGCCAGCACCGCCGGCTTCGTCCTGGCGCTGGCGGTGACCCTGTTCGACATTGTGCCGATCGCCGAAGTGATGGTTCGCGGCATGCTCTATCTGTGGGAGGCGGTCGCCGCGCCGATGGTCGCGGTGATCGTCGTCGCCGCGGTCGCCGCGCCGCGCGGACATAAGCTGCTCAGGCGCACGGCGATCGCGCGGATCGAAACGGCCGCCGCGCTGCTGCGCGGCGCACCCGACGCGCCGGCGGAGGCGCGCGAGCTGCTCGGCCGCGAGACCGCCAAGGCGCGCGAATGGCAGAGGACCGCGTGGCTGTTCTATTCCGGCGACGCCCACCACCGTAGGCGCATCCTCGCGCTGCTCGACAGTTCCTATTCGCTGCTTGCGGCGCTCGCCTGGAGCAGGGCCGCCGCCGGTCTCGACCCGGCGCGCGCCGAGGCGTTCGCCAGGCGACTCGACCGCGTCGCCGCGGCGGCGACGGAATTGCGCGCCAGTCCGCCGCCGCGCCGCGACCCGCCGCGCCTCGAGGACGCCGATCTCGTCGCGGCGCTGGTCGGCGATGTCGAGGCGGGGGTTTCGCCGGGTTTCATCGCGCCGTCGGCCGGGCTGCGCCGCGAGCCGTTCTTCCACGCCGACGCGTTCGACAATCCCGACCACCTGCGCTTCGGGCTGAAGACCGCGCTCGCCGCCTTCATCTGCTATTCGATCTACACCGGGCTCGACTGGTTCGGCATCCACACCGCGATGGTCACCTGCTATTTCGTCGCGCTGTCGAGCGTCGGCGAGACGGTGCACAAGCTGACCTTGCGGATCTGCGGCTGCCTGATCGGCGCCGGGATCGGCGTGTTCACCATCGTCGTTCTCATGCCGGTGATGACCGACGTCGGTCAGCTCGCGCTGCTGGTCGGCGCCGTCTCGTTCTTCGCCGCCTGGATCGCCGCCGGCTCGGCGCGCATCTCCTACATGGGCTGGCAGGTCGGCTTCGCGTTTTTTCTCTGCACCCTCAATGAGTTCGGCCCCAGCTTCGATTTGGTCGTCGCGCGCGACCGGGTGATCGGCATTCTGCTCGGCAATCTGGTCATGACGGTTGTCTTCACCACGGTCTGGCCGGTGCGCGTCCAGCGGGCGATCGGTCGGTCGGTCGCCGCCGCGGCGCGCGCGCTGTCGGGGTTCGCCGACCCCGCCGCCGGCGAGACCGACGACGTCGAGCGGTTCGGCGTTGCGATTGCCGAGGCGCGGCGGGTCGGCGAGTTGCGCGCGTTCGAGCCGGGAGGCGCGGCGGCCGCCGACGATCGCGTTCTCGACGTCGCCGCGGCCGAAGAGGATGGGCTGGAACGGCTTGCGGGTTCGCTCGTCGCCGCGCGATGCGCGCCCGATGTCGTGGCGCTCGACGAATTCCTGCCCGAACCCGCGCTTCGCGCCGAAACGACGTTCCGTCGGCAGGTTGTCGACTGGCTGGCGGGCTACGCGTCCCGTATAGAGAACGGGTCCGTGGGCGTCGATTCGCGTTGGCGTGGCGAGCCGGGCGGCGTGCTGGAGGCGGTCGCGGCGTCAGGCGTCACGGTTCCGGTCGCCTTTGCTGCGGCGCTGGCGCGGCGCGACGCCGCCGACCGGTTGATTGACGCCGGCGTCAGGCGACTCGACAAGGCGGGGTAGCGGCGTGCGAGGGGGGGTGAGCGCGATCGCCGACAGCGTCCGCCGTGCGGCGACGGCGCTGGCCGTCGCCATGACGCTCGCCGGCTGCGCCTCGCAATCGGAATCGCTCGCCCCGGCGAACGCCGAAACGCCCTATGTCCCGAACGTCGCGGAATCCGCGCCGCCGCCGCCGGGCGTCGCCGACTACGGCCTGCCGCCGCAAGCCGAGATGCCGATCGATCTGCCGAAGCCGTCGGTCGATCCGCGCCGCGCCTATACGCTGCCCGAGCTCGTCGACATCGCCGAATCGAGCAATCCCGTGACGAAGGCGGCGTGGGAGCGCGCGCGCCAGGCGGCGCTGGCGGTCGGCGTCGTCGAGTCCGCCTACCTGCCGCGCATCAGCGCCCAAGTCCTCGGCGGCTACCAATACGCTTCACAAGGCAATCCGAGCGTCGAGATTTCCTCCTCGGCGCTGCCGGGCGTCGACGTCTCGCTGCCCGGGGCGCTGGCGGCCGGGTCGTACGAGACTTCCGCGCAGGCGACCGAGGTCGTGCCGGGCGTGACGCTGGAATGGCTGCTGTTTGATTTTGGCGGTCGCGCGGCGGCGACCGAGAGCGCGCGGCAACTGTCGATTGCGTCCGACGTCGTCTTCAACGGCGCGCATCAGAAGCTGATCTACGAGGTCGCTTCAACTTTCTACCAGTTCACCGCCGCGCGCGCTCAGGTGGCGATCGCGACCGAGACGCTCGCCAACGCGAAAGTGGTTTTCACGGCGGCGCAATCGCGCTGCGAGCGCGGCATCGCCACTACGATCGAGGTCGCCCAGGCCAAGCAGCAGGTCGCGCAGGCCAATCTCGGCCTCGTCGAGTCGCAGGGGTTCGAGCGTGACGGCTATCACGCGCTGCTGAAGGCGATGGGCGTCGCGCCGACGCTGGCGATCAAGGTCCAGGATGTCTCCAGCCGGCCGCTGCCGCGCGCGCCCGCCATCGACCTCGACCGTCTGATCGAAGCGGCCCTGCGTCGCCGGCCCGACGCGCAGGCCGCCTTCGCGCGAATGAAGGCGGATCAGAGCAACGTCGATCGCGCCCGCTCCGACTTTCTGCCGCGCATCGCCGCGACCGGCGCGCTGGACCGCAACATCGGCCAGGGCAGCGTGACCGACACGCTGACCACATTGACCACGCGCACCCGGGTCGACGCGCTCAACGCCGACGCGTTTCTGCTGCTGAGCGTGCCGATCTACGACGGCGGCGTGCGCGACGCGCAATTGCGCGCCGCCCAGGCGCAGGCGTCCGCCGCCGCCAATGAACTTTCGCAGCTCCAGAACGCCGGCGCGCAGGAGATCGTCGTCGCTTACGACACCTTGCGAACGAGCCTCGCCGCCTTCGCCGCGGCGAGCGAACTCGTCGCCGCCAGCAAGCTCACCGCCGCCGCCGCGCGCGATTATTACGATCACGGCCTCGGCACGCTGACCGACGCGACCGGCGCCCAGACCGCGCTGCTGCAGGCCGAACTCGCCAAGGCCAAGGCGCACAGCGACGCGCTCACCGCCGCCGCGACGATCGCTTTCGCCAGCGGCGCGCTGACCAACCGCGACACGCTCGGCGCTCGCTGACAGCGAGCGGCGATCACCGCGTCCGCTTGATCAGCGCCATCGCCGCGGCCGGATTGCGCGCCTTGAAACCGCTGATGACATAGAGAAACACGTCGCGGCCGCCCGCCGCGGCTGGCGCCTTGGTCAAAAGCGGCAAATCCTCGGGCGCGCCGCCGGCCGCCCAGATCTTTGCGCGTTTGGCCCAGGCGCCGAGCCCGGCCGGAGAATAACCCGCCTTGGCCTCTTCGGTCGTGCCCATGACGCGCGCATAGACGAAAGGCGCCGTGGGGTCGGCAATCTGTGGGTATTCGGAATCGCCGGCGACGACGATCGCGACGCCCTTGTTGCGCGCCAGCGCAACGAAGTCGGCCGTGCGGAAACTCTCGTGCCTCGCCTCGACCGCATGGCGCAGCGCGAGGCCATCGACCGACTTCGGCAGCAAGTCGAGAAAGGCGGCGAAGTCGTCGACCTCGAAACGCTTGGTCGGCGGAAACTGCCAGTTGATCGGCCCGAGCTTGTCGCCGAGTTCGGCGACGCCGCCGGCGACGAAGCGCTCGATCGACTCGCCGGCTTCGGCCAGCACGCGCCGATGGGTGGCGTAACGCGGGGCCTTGAGCGCGAAGACGAAATCGTCCGGCGCCGCGTCGCGCCATTTGGCGTAGCTGTCGCGGCTCTGGCCGCGGTAGAACGTGCCGTTGATCTCGATCGACGTCAGATTGCGGCTCATGTACTCGAGTTCGCGCTTTTGCGGCAGATCGGCGGGATAGAACGCGCCGCGCCACGGCTCAAAGGTCCAGCCGCCGACGCCGATGCGGATGGACGCTTGGGTCGCTTTCGCCATTTCGCCCTCGCGTTAGAGATTACCGCGTCGATCCTAGAGTTTGGCGCAACGGGATCAAAGCCGTCTCGCGGCGGCAAAGCGCGCCGAGCGACGCGCCCTTCTCCCCGCCTGTCTACGACATTGACACATCTCCGGCGGGCGACCGCATCGGCCCGTCGCGGTCAAGCCGCTCATGCGGCTGCTACGCTGATGGGGTGGACGGCCCCTCTTACGGCATCTGGCGTGCCAGAGTGACGGTTGTCGCTATCGCTCACAGGGGAGCCGTCCGATGAACGTTACCACGATTGGGTTCGACATCGCCAAGGGCGTCATTCAGGTCCATGGCGTCGACGCGGCCGGGGCGGTGACGCTTCGCAAGCGGATGTCGCGGGCGGCCGCGCTGAAGTTCTTTGGCGGGCTGAAGCCTTGCGTGATTGGCATGGAGGCTTGCGGCGGGGCGCACTTTTGGGCGCGCGAGCTGGCGGCGCTCGGCCACACGGTTCGGCTGATTTCGCCGCTTTACGTGAAGCCCTACGTGAAGCGCTCGAAGACCGACGCGGCCGACGCGGCGGCGGTCTGCGAGGCGGTGAGCCGACCGCACATGCGGTTTGTTCCGATCAAGAGCCGCGACGACCAGGCGTTGGCGCAGGCTTACAAGACGCGGGGGCTGCTGGTCGCCCAGCGCACCGCGCTGGCCAATGCGCTGCGCGCGCATTTGACTGAGTTCGGCATCGTCGCGCCGCTCGGGCCGGCGGGGGCGGCGCGGCTGATTGCGCTCGTCAGGGCCGACGAGGAGCCGCTGCCGGAGCTGGCTCGGCGAACGTTGCTCGAATTGCCCGACATGATCGAGACGACGCAGGCGCGCATCGCCGCTTTCGTCGCCCGGCTCAGGAAGCTCGCGGCGACCGACAAGGCCAGTCGCCGGCTGATGAAGATTCCCGGCGTCGGGCCGGCGGCGGCGGGGACACTTCGCGCGCTTGCCGGCGACGTCACGCGCTTCCGGACGGGCCGCGACTTCGCAGCTTGGCTCGGCCTGACGCCGCGCCAGAACTCGAGCGGCGCCAAAGTGCGCATCGGCGCGATCAGCAAGGCGGGCAATCGCGAGCTGCGAACCTTGCTCGTTATGGGGCAGATGGCCGTGTCGCGATATGCTGTGGCCAACCCCGCCAAGGCCTCGCCATGGCTCGCCGCCATGATCAAGCGCCGCCCGCCGCTCGTCGTCGCCGTGGCCATCCAAGACGGCGCGCGTCATTTGGGCCATGCTGGCGCGCGGCGAAAGCTACCGGCCGCTTTCGGTCTCGACCGCGGCGGGATGACCTCACGACAGTTCCACGGGGCCAAAGCCCTTCGGAAGCGGGGAAAATGCTCGGAAGATGATGACGGACCGGTCGCGCGCCGGGGAGAGGCAAAACCCGCAAAGCGGATGGCGCGTCACAGCGCGTTTCGCTGATTGGGAACCGATCCGCGGATTTCATCAGGGCCAGCGGCTCACCAATACGCCGCGCTCACAGGCCGCGCACATGACCGCATACGACCCGTCCCAGCGCCGCCCGAAAAATTCCCTTGCATCGCCAGGGCCGTCCACACATCCGCTTCGCCCGCTTCGCGATGACCGCGCCGCGCCGATGCGGCGAAGCGCATCAAGAAGATTTCGAATTGCGATATGTGAATGCCGAAGCCCATAAGGAGCGGGCCGCTTGAGGGGCGCGCGCACTTGACGAATGCCGAGGGTCGAGTCGCTATCGCCGCGTCTGGGATTGGAGGAGAGCGCTGTGGAACTGATCGGCATGCTGGATTCGCCCTATGTGCGGCGGGTGGCGGTGGCGTTGCTGACGACGGAGACGCCGTTCGTCCACCGGCCGATTTCGCTGTTCCGCCATATCGACGAATTCTCGAAGATCAATCGGTTGTTGAAGGCGCCGACGCTGGTCGCCGACGACGGCACGGTGCTGACCGACTCGGGCGTCATCCTCGACTATCTCGGCTGCGTGTTCCCCAGGATCGCCGCTTTGTCGCCGAGCGCGCCGGCGCTGCGCCTGCGCGCGGCGCGGGCGACCGGCCTCGCCCTGACCGCGATGGAGAAGGCGGTGCAGCTCCATTACGAGCGCGCTTTGCGGCCGCCGGAGAAGCAGCACGAGCCGTGGCGCGCGCGCGTCGCCGGCCAGCTCGACGCCGCGCTTGTCGCGCTTGATCGCGAGGCGCCGACCTCCGGCTGGATCGCCGGCCCGGATCCGGGCCATGCCGACATCGCCGCCGCCTGCGCCTTCGGCTTCGTCGTCGGCATGGTCGGCGACCTCGTCGAGATTGCCTTTTTCGCCCGCCTCGGCGCGTTCGCGGCCCGCGCGGAGGCGCTGTCCGCCTTCCGCCAGGCGCCGGCCGAGGACGGCGTCGTCGCGCCGGTCGCGTTGGCGTGATTGACTTCGGCGGCGCTGCGGGTCAAAGCGCCGGCCCGCGTTAGGAGACCGAGCCATGGCTGACTTGCCCGATGAGATGCGCGCCGTCGCGATTCCCACGCCCGGCGGCCCGGAGGCGCTGACGCCGACGAAACGGCCACGTCCAAATCCTGGCGCGCGCGAAATCCTCGTCCGCGTCGCCGCGGCCGGGGTCAATCGACCCGACGTGCTGCAACGCCAGGGGATGTACACGCCGCCGCCCGGAGCGTCCGACCTCCCCGGCCTTGAAATCGCTGGCGAAGTCGTCGCGCTGGGCGACGGCGCGACACGCTTCAAACTTGGCGACGCGGCGACGGCGCTGGTCGCCGGCGGCGGCTACGCCGAATATGGCGTCGTTCACGAGGCCAACGCGCTGCCGGTTCCCGCCGGCCTGAGCCTGATCGAGGCGGCGGCGATTCCAGAAACCTATTGCACGGTGTGGACCAACGTTTTCGATCGCGGCGGCCTGAAGCGCGACGAATGGCTGCTCGTCCACGGCGGGACGTCGGGCATCGGCACGACGGCGATCCAGCTCGCCAAGGCGTTCGAGGCGCGCGTGTTGACGACCGTCGGCTCGACCGAAAAGGCGAAGGCCTGCGTGCGGCTCGGCGCCGATCTGGCGATCGTCTATCGGCAAGAGGACTTCGTCGTCGCGACGCTCGCCGCGACCGGCGGCAGGGGCGCCGACGTCATCCTCGACATGGTCGGCGGCGACTATGTCGCCCGCAACTACGCCGCCGCCGCCGTCGACGGCCGCATCGTCCAGATCGCCTTTCTGCGCGGCCGCAAGATCGAGGTCGATCTGCAAACGATCATGGCCAAGCGTCTCGTCCACACTGGCTCGACGCTCCGGCCGCGCTCGGTCGCCGAGAAAGCGCAGATCATCGACTCGCTCAAAGCCAAGGTGTGGCCGCTGCTCGCCGACGGCCGTTGCCGCCCGCTGATCGATTCGACCTTCCCGCTCGACAAGGCCGCCGACGCGCATCGGCGCATCGAGGACGCAGACCATGTCGGCAAGATCGTGCTGACGCTCTGACGCCCCATGCCGCGCTACAAGCTGACGATCGAATACGACGGCACCGACTTCGCCGGCTGGCAGCGGCAGGGCAACGGCCCGTCGATCCAGCAGTCGCTGGAGGAGGCGCTGGCGCGGCTCGGCCAGGAGAATCCGCTCGTCGCCGGCGCCGGGCGCACCGACGCCGGCGTGCATGCGTTCGGCCAGGTCGCCCATGTCGATCTCGATCGCGAATGGCCGGGCTGGCGGCTGAAGGAAGCGATCAACGGCCAGCTCGCGCCGCTGCCGATCGCCGTGCTCGACGCCGAAGCGGTCGGCGATCGCTTCGACGCGCGGCGCAGCGCGATCATGCGCTGGTACGTCTATCGCGTCGTCAATCGCCGCGCGCCGCTGACGATCGAGCGCGACCGCGCCTGGCGGCTCAAGCGCGAGCTCCACGTCGAAGCGATGGCGGAGGCGGCCAAGGCGCTGATCGGCCGCCATGATTTCACGACCTTCCGCGACGTGCAATGTCAGGCCAATTCGCCGGTGCGCACGCTGTCGCGCCTCGACGTCACGCGCGACGGCGAACGGATCGCGTTCTCGGTCGCCGCGCTGTCGTTTCTGCATCGCCAGGTGCGCTCGATGGTCGGCTCGCTGGTCGAGGTCGGCCTCGGCCGCTGGCGTCCCGCCGATCTCAAGGCGGCGCTGGAGGCGGCCGACCGCAGCCGCTGCGGCCATGTCGCCCCGGCCTGCGGGCTTTACCTCGAGCGGGTCGATTACCCGGCGGCGAAGCGAGTCTAGAGCACTGCCCGGCTACGATGGCGCATATCCGGCCTTGGCGAAATAGTTGGCGCAGGTTTGCGGGGTGATTTCGTCGAGGC